>Ga0099793_10000085_pt1 | contig 19567 bp, 17 predicted proteins | sample Rivendell_Oct201_9_FD_77319 | JGI IMG/M metagenome (GOLD analysis project Ga0099793, IMG submission 77319) | Vadose zone soil and rhizosphere microbial communities from the Eel River Critical Zone Observatory, Northern California to study diel... | ecosystem: Environmental > Terrestrial > Soil...
GAAGATGGATTTCGCGTTTCGCGGCGAGGACAGCCAGGACCTTGGGGATAAGCGCGCTTCCGGCGACAAGCGCGTGAACATCTTTTATTATCCAATCGAGTCATGGGCGGATTTCGTGATGTTCAATTTCCTGATGGACCGCGGCGCGGGGCACCAGCTCGAAGACGTCAAGACGAGCACCTACGGGCCCTGGCGCCGGGAGATCGACCGGATCTTCAAAGAAGAGAAAACGCACATTGCGCACGGGGACTACTGGGTGAAACGGCTCGCCCTTGATACGGCGTCGAAGGCGGAGATTCAGGAGTCGTTTGAGCGTTGGTGGCCGAGGGTGATGGCGATTTTCGGACGGCCCGGCTCCCGCAAGAATAAACGCTACAGGGAACTTGGCCTCAAGTCGCGCGATAACGACGACGTGCGCCAGACGTTCGCGAAGGAAGTGAAGGACAACGCCGATCGCTGGGGGCTCGCGGTTCCCCGGTGGAACCCCGACTGGCAGAAGGTTCCGGAAGACTCCGTTATTCCCGGTTGATGACGCGCCGCGCCGGAGTCGGGGAACGCTGCGACCGTCGGCCCGCGTAATTCCTCCCGACGATGATGAATGTGCTTGGGATCGTGGGTGCCGGAACCATGGGGCGCGGCATCGCACAGGCGGGGGCGGTTTCCGGGCTTGAAGTACTTATCTACGATCTCTCGGATGAAATCCTCCGGCAATCCGTCGGACTGATTTCCGCCGGGCTGCGGAAATCCGTCGAAACAGGAACGCTTGGTACGGGGGATTCCGGGACAGCCGCCTCGCTCATCAGAACGACCTCCTCTTTCGACGAGTTTGCTCGGTGCGATGCTGTCATTGAAGCAGCCGCAGAAGACCTGGGGACGAAACGGGAAATATTCAAGAAGCTCGACGCCCTCTGCCCTGCGGAAACAATTCTCGCCTCCAATACCTCCTCTCTATCGGTTACCGCAATCGCCTCCGCCGTGGGGAATCCCTCGCGCGTCCTCGGCCTTCATTTCTTCAATCCCGCGCACGTGATGAAGCTGGTGGAAGTCGTCCGCGGAGACCGGACCTCCGAAACGACGATCCGCTCGGCCCTTGAGCTCGTCGAACGGCTCCGTAAACGCGCAGTGATCGCGAAAGACACTCCCGGGTTCATCGTGAACAGACTCGCGCGCCCGTTCTACGGCGAAGCGTTGAGGCTCCTCGCTGAGGGCGTAGCTTCCTTTAATGAAATCGACCGGATTGTCCGTCTTGAGGGAGGGTTCCGTATGGGGCCGTTTGAGCTCATGGACCTGATCGGCGTTGACGTGAATTTCGCGGTCACCAAGTCGATGTATGATCAGACATTCGGCGAACCCCGCTATCGCCCCCACCCTATTCAACAGGCGATGGTGAACGCAGGTCGCCTCGGACGCAAAACCAAAAGAGGTTTTTACGATTATCATTGACGAAGCGGGCATTCTGTGAAGCGCCTCAAATCGCGCGGCAGTCCAGCGCGGTCATCGACAGGGCGCCGCGAAAAGCGGCCATTGATTTTCGTGGCAGGTGAGCCGGTCCTCGTGAACGAGTTCGGACCCCTTTGCACAGGCGCGGGATACAGGGTCGCGTCCAGATTAAATCCAGGCGAACCGGCTGCAGCACCGGCACGCAAACTCAACTCCTCTACCCGAATCCCGCGCGGCGTGTTCCTCGCCGTCGAGCTCACGAACACCGATTTGGGGCTCAAGCGAAAAAATCTCGAGGCCATCGACCGTGCCCTTCCCCGGTCGGTGGCGATTCTCACCTCCTCGCTGACCGTTTCGACGACAGAGCAGGCTTCGTGGGTACGGAACCCGCGGCGGCTGCTCGGCATCGGAGCCCTCCCCACGCTTCTTTCCAATAAACTGATCGAACTGGCTCCCTCCGTCCAGACGGACAGGGAGATCGTCGGACAGGCGCGGGACTTCTTTTCGAAACTCGGGAAGGAAATCGCCGTCGTGCAGGACCGGGTCGGAATGGTGCTGCCGAGAATTCTTTGCATGTTGATCAACGAAGCTTCTTTCGCCCTTATGGAAGAAATCGCATCCCCTGCCGATCTCGACACGGCCATGAAGCTCGGAACCAATTACCCGCATGGACCGATCGAATGGGCCGATCGCATCGGCATCCGGCAGGTCGTCAGCGTGCTGCGTGCGTTGCATGCAGATCTCGGAGAAGAGAGGTACCGCACCTCCCCCCTTTTACAATTAATGGCCCGCGGCGATGCGTGGTGGCGCACTTGAATTTCTGCGGCGGCTTTTGTATCTTGAATCCTGCAAATTAATGGAGATCCCATGAAGACCCTATTTTTCGCGATCGCGCTTTGCCTGATCGCCCTGAACGCCCTCGTCGCCCAGCCGAAAATCGATGTGATTGGGGGAACGATGCTTGATTTCGGCGATTCCTATACCGGCCAAAAGGTGAACCGGATCGTTACCGTCAAGAACATCGGAAAGGATACCCTCCGCATCACCGACGTCAAAGCCCAGTGCGGATGCACCGCGGCGCTGATGTCCGACGCCGACAAAGTCGTTCCGCCGCACGGAACCGGGAAATTATCGATTTCCTTCGACACCCATAACTATGGAGGCTCCAAGGTTTCGAAGCAGGTTTACATTTCTTCCAATGATACCTCCCAGCCCAGGGTGACCCTCACGTTCACCACGAACGTGTTGAACATCCTGGATGTGGATCCCAAGCTGATCTCGTTCGATAACATGAAACTGGACTCGACCTACACCCGGACGCTGACCGTCGGGAACCCGTCGCCCAAGAATTCACTCAAGATCCTCTCTGTCGACTCGAAGGTGCCGGAGATAAAGGTGACCCTGATGAAGAACGAGCTCATGCCGGGTGAAAAGACCCAGCTCCAGGCAGTGTTCCGTCCCACGAAGACGGGCACGTTCCAGGGAATGATCGAACTCACCACCAATGATCCAGTCAACCCGAAGTTCAGCATCAATTACTACGCCTGGGTCAATAAGAAATAGCCTCCGGATCCGTAGGAAAACTCAACGATCCCACTTGTCCCGGTGGAACACCGGGACGATGCCGCGCGGAACAATCGCAGGCATCGCGCTTCTTCTGTTGTTTTTCAATTCCATTCTCCTCTGCCAGCCCCGGTTGCAGCTCCCCGGCGGGACCAAATTTGATTTCGGCGAAGTGTACACCGGCACGACCGTCCACCGGGATTTGACGTTGAAAAATATAGGGACCGACACGCTCATCATCTCGGAGATCAGCGCCGCCTGCGGATGCACGGGAACGATGATGTCGAACGACCGCATCGCCGCCGGGGACAGCGGCAGTCTGTTCATTAGCTTCAACTCGAAGAGCTTTTCCGGAGACATCGAAAAGGTCGTTACGCTGACCACCAACGACACCTCGCACGGTCATGTCCGCATCACGTTCACGGCAAAGATCCTGAAATGGCTGACGCTCGAACCTGAATATCTGGTCTTCCACGCGAGCGTCGACTCGGCCGCGACCGAGGAGCTTTCGATCGTGAACACGGGCACGTTCGCCATCCGGATTCTCTCGGCAACGTCTTCCACCGATCGCCTTTCCGTTACGCTCACCAGGGAGCTGATCCATTCCGGAGAAGAAGCCCGCATGCAGTGTACGCTCAAACCCGGCGCGGAGGGCCTCGTGAACGGCACCATTGCAGTCAAGACCGACCAGCCAAAAATGCCGTCCTTCGCGGTCCGTTTTTTTGCGCTTGTTAAAAGCAAGTCCCCCCGGCTCGGCAGCTCCGAGCATAACTGACCTCCGTTCGAACCCAGTCATGGCACGCACCGGAGCCGTCATTGTCGATGCAGTGCGAACCCCCATCGGGAGGTATGGCGGCGTGCTCCAGGACGTGCGGCCCGATGACCTGGGAGCGGCCGCCATCAGGGCTCTCATCGAACGAACCCATCTCGATCCTTCCAAAGTTGAGGACGTCATCTGGGGATGCGCCAATCAGGCGGGAGAGGATAACCGGAACGTCGGGCGCATGAGCGCGCTTCTCGCCGGGTTACCCTTTTCCGTCCCCGGAACCACGGTGAACCGCCTCTGCGGTTCCAGCCTCGACGCGATCCAGCACGCCGCCCGGGCAATCTGGTCCGGCGACGCCGAGATCATCATCGCCGGGGGTGTGGAAAGCATGAGCCGCGCACCCTATTCTATCGCCAAGAACTTGTCGGGCTCCTTCGGAAATGTTACCGCATACGATACGGCGCTTGGATGGCGGTACCCGAACCCGCGGATGGAAAAACTATTCCCCCTCGAATCGATGGGTGAAACGGCGGAAAACGTAGCGGAGAAATATAGAATCGGCAGGGAGGAGCAGGATGCGTTCGCATACAAAAGCCACATGAAAGCAGTCGCTGCTCAGCGGGATGGAAGATTCCGGGACGAGATCATTCCTGTCGAGGTTCCGTCTAGCAAGCAGGTCCGATTCTTGAGTTATCAGGACCGGCCTGATGAGTTGCGGCTGTCGGAGGCCGACCGAGAATTGGTGCGCAGTTATGAGGAACGATTCGGCCGGGCGCAGGAAGAACAGCCTGTTTACAAGCAGGTCGGTGGCAACCCGGTTCGCATCATCGTGCGGGATGAAGGCCCTCGTGCCGATACGTCGCCCGAAAAACTTTCGAAACTTAAGCCGGCGTTCCGGAAGGACGGGACAGTCACTGCCGGGAATTCCTCCTCATTGAACGACGGTGCAGCGGCGCTTCTCGTCACCGCGGAAGGGCTTGCCGAAAAAAGGGGCTGGAAACCGATCGCCCGGCTGGTTTCCACAGGGGTCGCGGGCGTCGACCCCCGGTACATGGGGATCGGTCCCGTTCCCGCGGTCGAAAGCGCGCTTCAGAAGGCGGGACTGACGATGAACCATATCGACCTGATCGAACTCAACGAGGCGTTTGCCTCGCAGTCTATTGCCGTCGTCCGCGATCTCCATATCGATCCCGAGAAGCTCAATGTAAACGGCGGCGCGATCGCACTCGGCCATCCCCTCGGCTGCAGCGGCGCGCGCATTCTTACCACGCTCGTCCACGAGATGCGTCGCCGGAAAGCGCGCTACGGAATAGCCGCGATGTGCATCGGGGTCGGTCAGGGAATCGCCGCGATCGTGGAAGGTCTTTCCTAAGAGGCCGGGCTCAGCAACACCCGTAGTCGGGAGGCGAAAACTGCGGTTCGGTCTCGTAGACGACCTGGCCGCGGACGCAATACTCCCCCTTCGCAAGCACACGATACCCTCGGCGGAACGCCTCGACGACGATCACCACCGCGGCCACCATGATGATCGAGGTCAGGCCTACGTCGACGTACCCCTGAACAGCCGTGGCGGGTTCGGCGACGAGCGGGAGGAAGTTATCGGCGATGCTCTCCCACCCCGCTACGAGCGTCGTGGCCAGGACGAACACCATCGGAACGAGCGTCACCCACACGAAGCGGACTTTCCCGGCATTGATGATCGCGCTCGATGCGACGGCGAGGGCGACGCCCGCAAGGAGCTGATTTGCGATCCCGAACATCGGCCAGATCGTGCTGATGCTCCCTGTCTGAATGAAGTACACCCAGGCCAGGACGACGAGCGCTGAAGAAAGCGCAGTGCCCGGAAACCAGCCGGTTCTTTCCAGGGGCTTCCATAATCGGCCTCCGAATTCCTGAACCAGAAATCGCGCAACCCTGGTCCCGGTATCGATCGTGGTGAGGATGAACAATGCCTCGAACATGATCGCGAAATGGTACCAGTACGACATCAGGCCGCGCATCCCGGGAATTCCTGAAAAAATCTGGGCGAAGCCGACGGCCAATGAGACCGCTCCCCCGGGGCGGCCGGCAATCGTCTCACCGACCTGCCGGGAGAGGTCAGGGAGATTCTGCGCCGGTATTCCCAATGATGCGAATTTTTCAGGCGAGAGATTGATCGCGAAATAATCCCCGGGGAAGAGCGAGCATGCCGCGATCAGTGAGATGATCCCAACCAACCCTTCCATGAGCATCGCGCCGTAGCCGATCACTCGCGCTTCGCTTTCCTTATTGAGCATCTTCGGCGTCGTTCCGGAGGAAACAAGCGCATGAAAGCCCGAGATTGCTCCGCACGCGATCGTAATAAAAACGAAGGGGAATAGCTTGCCCGGAATGATCGGGCCGCCGCCCCCGACGAACTGCGTCACGGCAGGCATCTTCACCTCCGGGTGAACGATGACGACGGCGAGAACGAGGGCCGCAATCGTTCCGATCTTCATGTACGAGCTCAGATAGTCGCGCGGACACAATAAAAGCCAGACCGGCAGCACCGATGCGATGAAGCCGTAGGAGGCGAGCGCGACGACGATGCCGGTGCGCGAGAGCGTAAAATAGGACGCGAACGAAGAGCCGGGAATCAGGCTGCCCAGGATCACTGCGGCGAGAACCCCCGCAACGCCGATCAGGCTCGCCTCCCCGATCCTCCCCGGGCGGATTCGGTACATCCACAGGCCCACCAAAAGCGCGATTGGAATCGTCAGGGCGATCGTGAATGTGCCCCACGAGCTTTCCCGGAGCGCGTTCACGACGGCCATACCGAGCCCCGCCAGCGCCACAACCACGATGATGAGAATTGCGATCGAGCCGACGGTCCCTGCAAGCGGGCTGATTTCATTCCGGGCGATTTCCGCGAGCGACCGCCCTTTCCGCCTGACCGACGCCGCCAGAATGACAAAATCGTGGACCGCGCCGCCGAGACAGACGCCGATCAGGAGCCAGAGAAAGCCGGGGAGAAAACCGAACTGCGCCGCGAGGACCGGGCCGATCAGCGGGCCGGCGCCCGATATCGCCGCGAAATGATGGCCGAAGAGGACCCATCTGTTTGTCGGCTGATAGTTCTGCCCGTCGTGCAGCGCGTGGGCCGGCGTCTCGCGCTGATCATCGAGAGCAACCACCTTCGCCGCGATGAACGCGCTGTAATGGCGGTAGGCGATAGCCATGACGCAGAGTGCGGCGAGTATGAAGGGCAGTGTGTTCACCGCTCTTGAACTTTAGAAAGCGTCCTTGACGTGCCGGAGAAGCGGCGTTCCGTTTTCATATTCGATTCCGATCACATCAAACCGGCATTCCCGCTCACCGATCTTCCTGTCAAACAGATATCCACGGGCAATTTTTTTCAACTGATTCCGTTTGCGATACGTGACGGCCTCTTCCGGCGTCCCGAATTCCTTCGAGTGGCGCGCCTTTACCTCCACGAAGACCAGTGTCGTTCCATCCTGAGCGACGATATCGATCTCTCCGCGCCTGAACCGGTAGTTCCGTTCGAGAATCCTGTAACCGTTGTTTCGCAGGTACTCGGCGGCCGCATCCTCGCCGGCGGTTCCCCGCTGCCGTCGATCAATCACCGGACCGCCTCTCCGGAGCGGCGCCGGCCAGGTGAAAACTTTTTCTATGTATTTCACACGGGCCCAGAACACGGAGAGCCGCCAGGTGTTCGGGCGTTCCGTATCCCTTGTGTCGGGCAAAACCATATCCTGGGAAAGCGCGGTCGTATTCCGTCATGATTCTGTCGCGGGTCACCTTGGCGATGATCGATGCGGCCGCGATGGAAAAACATCGGGCGTCCCCCCGAACCATCGCCTTCGCCGGCACAGGCCCCGGCTCGCACGACGGGCCGTCGACGAGCACATATTCTGCCGCGGGAGAAAGTCGCGAGACGGCCAGTGCCATCGCCTCCATGGTTGCCCGGAAAACATTGATGCGGTCGATGGCTGCGTGGGAAACGATGCCGACTCCGTAGGCGAGAGCCGATTGCCTTATTAATTCGAAAAGCTCCTCCCGGCGCAACGCGGTGAGTTTCTTCGAATCATCCACGCCCAGGATGCAGACCCCCGGTGAAAATATCACCGCGGCTGCGACGACAGGCCCCGCGAGAGGCCCGCGCCCCGCCTCGTCCACGCCGGCAATCCGCCTGATTCCCTTTCGCCAATACTTTTGCTCGACGCCGAGGCCCAGCATGGTTATATACGGCCGTCGTCAGAATCCATTCAACAGCCCGACGTGAAGCTTTCCCTCGCCAAACGAGTTGCCCCGGCCGAAGGCGATGCTGACACCGATATTACCGAGCGATGTGGCCAGCCGGACCCCGATGCCGTATCCAAACAGAAGCTGCTGGGAGGCGGGCCCCGGCAGAGTCGCCGGAAGATAAAAATAACCCGCGTCGAAGAAGCCGTAAAAATACGATTGACGTTCCAGGAGGAACCGGTACTCGGTGTTTGTCCAGGCAACCCTCGATCCCAGGAACTCGTTCTCCCGGTATCCCCTGACCGTGTTTGTCCCGCCGAACCGGTAGAGATCTCCGGGATCGATCTGATCCGACGTCAGTTGCCTTCCGTGCAAGCCCATCGCAACGACCTGCCTGCCGGACGTGCGAAGGAACAAATCGGCATCGATGCTGATTTTCTGGACGGCACTGGAGCCGTCAGACCCCGGCTGCTGCTCCGCTACGCCGAAGACCTTCTTGTTCCCGATGCGATACCCGGTGTGATACAGCGCTCCACTCGTTGGGCTGATAAGATCGTCGCGCGTGTCCAATTGAAGCTCGAGGCCGGCCGTAATCGTTCTGCTGTTCGAAACCGCCGTCGTGGTCGCAGAGGGGATCGTCACGGAATGGCTGACGACGCCGCTGAGGCTCAGAGATTCGGTTATTAATACATCGGCTTTTGCCTCGACAATTCGCCCGATGTACGTGCTGTCCTGCTGCCGCTGCCGGAAGCTTCCGCTCAGATTGACCGGATAGTTCAAGACCCAGGGCTCGACATACCCAAAGGCAATCTCCTGTGTCTCCGAATCCTCGCGCTGCCAATGAACATCAAGCTTCCGCGCCGTGCCGAAGAGGTTTCTCATGGACACATTGACAATTCCGGAAAAAATGGCCGATTCGCCGGCGCGGGACGCAGGCGCAAACCCGATAATCCCGTCGAACGTGTTGGTGGTTCCTTCCTCGACTTTTATCATCAATCCTCCGCCGCGCGGAGTGAGATACAGTTCCGGCTCATCAACCCTCGAAAAGATGCCCAGACGGTTCAGGCGCAGCCGGATCTTGCCGACCCTCACCGGATCGTACACCTCGTGCAGACCGACGCGCGCCTCCCTCACGACAATTCCCTCCTTCGTCTCCCGGTTGCCTGAGACCGTGACCTCATCGATGGTCACCACGGGACCTTCATCGATCGAAAGATCGATGCGGAGACCCGCGGCTGAGTCATCGTTAAGCGACACGTCCTCGACTTCCACTCTCGCAAACGGATGGCCGATTTTCTCGTAGGATGTCAGGAGAGCATCGATGTCGCGCTCGAGGACCTCCCGCCGGAGGCTCCCGCCGGCATGAGTTTCAAACGATTCCAGGATCCTGGCGTTTGTCATCGCCGCATTCCCGCGGCAGCGGATGCTCGAAATTCGCATCTCTTCGCCCTCATGGATGCCGATCGTGAGGTCGACGGAGCTGCTGTCATCGGAATAGGAGGCGGAGTCGAGACGCACGCCGGCAAGATAAAAACCGCGGTCGTGATAATATTGAAGGAGCTTCTCGAGATCTTCCCTCATCTTTTCGGAAACCCATCCGCTCCCCTCTCTCAAGATCATGCGGCCGCGGAGCTCAACATCATGCACGGCAACGGTTCCGTGAAACCTCACCGACCGGATCGCCGTCTTATTTCCCTGGGCGAGCGTGATGCAGTGCACCAGAACGCATCCGAAGGTGAGGATCCTCAGCATCCGAAAGCGGCTTGCCTCTCAGCGGGGTCGCGTCCGCCAGACATCCCAGATTGGTGTTTGAAGCCGATAATCGCCGAACCCGCTCGCGTCGACAAAGACAAACTGCCGGTTCAGATCATAATACGTCCACACTTCATACGGTTTGGAGTCAATATCGAACGGGTGCCGTTCGATGTTGCTCGGGGGCCCGAAGATGATGTAAACCATCCCCATGTCCGACTTCCATCCGTCAACGTAGTGCGTGAAATGCTTGTTGGCGTACTCCACCCGGCTGTAGTATTCCTCCATCAACTCATTGCGCTCGGTGCTCGGCGTCGGGTCCTTTTTTTTCCAGAAATCGAGAAACATTTGCCGCTTTTTATCGGGCGGCGCTTTCTTCATCTCGTCGATTAGATCTTTGTCGGCGATGTATTGCATTTCATCGATCGCCAGATCAAGGTCCGTAATAGTAACGGGGATCCCCCGCCAGTGAACGACGAACGGGCGCGCGGCGGAGGCGGTATATTCATTGAAACGGCTTCCGATTTTGGAGCCGAGCGGAACCGCCTCGGCTGCCAGCATGTACTCGCCCGCGACCAATTTTGTATTGTCCACTTTCACGAAGATCGGCTTTTTCTCCGCTCCCAGCCCTTGAATAGAAGTGTCGGTCCGGACGGTCTCTCCTCTTGCATTGCGGACGATACTCCTGAATTGCGCCGAGTCTGCGCCGAGATGATCGTAAACCTCAAAAAAGACGAAAAAACCGGACGTCAGGTCCGCGACGTTGCCCGTGATGTTCGGATAAATTACTTTTTTCCCCTGTTCGACGGTAATCCGGTTCACGAGCATCAGGTCGCTCATGCTGAAGGGCGGGCCGGAAAAATCGCGCACCGTAACTTTCCTCTTGCCGGGAGTTGTTTTCTTCGTATCGTTATCCGTCACCTGGATGTTGAGAACGTAGTGTCCCGGCGGAAGGGCGAACGACTTCAGGCTCAGTTTCGCAGCCTGGGGGGAGACGGTCTCCTCGTAGTCTTTCGTCTCAATTTTTTCCGTCCAGAACTTTTCCGTCACGGGCTTGTTCACCGAGTCAAGTATGGAGACCGTGATATCGTACGAACTGTGAAAGAGGTCGTTGTCGCGCGTAAAGTGCAGGGTTTCGTAGGGTGCCTCGATGTACACATCCAGGCGGCTCATCTTGGGTTGATCGGAAGCGAAGCAGAGAGCATCAAAAGAAATATGGGGAAGATCGGGGGACGGAGACACGGGCTGATCCGTCTGGGCGCAGAGGGAAGATGATGCTCTGAGGAGCACCAGCCAGATGATGCACCCGAGCCGTCCCAATGGGCCCGCCCGGATGGTGATTTTATGTTTCATGCTCGATGGGCGCCGTTCCGGAACCGTTGCTCACCACGCCGAAAAGGTCGTACTCTTCCGCATCGACGATCCTCACGTCGTAAAACCGCCCGGACGACAGACCGGGCGCGTTTTCAAGAACAACTTCGTTATCGACCTCCGGGGCGTCTCGCTCAGACCGCCCTACCGATCCGCCAGCGGGATCCACCGAATCGATCAGCACCTTCAGCGTCGTTCCCACAAGCCGCTCGTTCTTCCGCCGGGAGATTTCGCTCTGAGCTTCCATGATCTGTTCACGCCGCCGGTCCTTGACCTCCTGCGGGACCGGATCCCCCAGGGGATAGGCCCAGGTGCCTTCTTCCTGCGAATAGGTAAAAACTCCCAGCCGGTCGAATTGAGCTTCCTTCACGAAATCGAGAAGCTCGGCAAATTCCTCTTCCCCCTCCGTCGGATAACCGGCGATCAGCGTCGTTCGGAGCGCAATTCCGGGAACCGCCGCGCGGATTTTTTCTATCAGCTTGCGCAGCTTGACGGACGTGATCCCGCGGCGCATGGAGGTGAGCACCCGATCGGAAACATGCTGCACCGGCATGTCGAGGTACCGGCAAAGCTTGGGATTCGCGAATTGCTCCAGGACGTCGAGGGGAAACCCGGTGGGGAACGCATACAGAAGCCGTATCCACTCGATGCCCTCGACGAGACAGAGCTTTTCCAAAAGCTCCGCAAGAACTCTCTTCCCGTACAGGTCGAGGCCGTAATAGGTGCTGTCCTGCGCGATGATGACCAGTTCCTTCACTCCGAGGGCTGCGAGGCGCCGCGCCTCGAGCACGACGCGCTCCATCGGTTTGCTGACATGGTTCCCCCGCATCAATGGAATCGCGCAGAAGGAACATGGCCTGTCGCACCCTTCGGAAATTTTCAGGTAGGCAAAGTGACGGGGCGTGGTGAGCATCCGCTCTCCGAGGAGCTCGTGCTTGAAATCGCCTCCGAGCGCCCGGAACACTTCTTCCATTTTGTTCGCGCCGATGTAGAGATCGACATCGGGGATTTCCTTCTTCAGCTCGGCGGCGTATCTCTCCGACAGGCAGCCCATGACGACAATTTTCCCGATGGTTCCCGCCTTTTTCAGCTCGACCGCCTGGAGAATCGCGTCGATCGATTCCTGCTTGGCCGCCTCGATAAAACCGCACGTGTTAATGACCGCAACATCGGTCTCGCCGGGATCGGATGTGAGTTTCCATCGGTCGTGGTTCAGGTACCCCATGAGAACTTCCGAATCGACGACGTTTTTCGAACATCCGAGTGTGAGGACGTTGATTTTTTGTTTTCTATCTCGCACGGGTCAGCTAAAGAAAATGAAGTCCAGATAAAGATACACAAGTGGGGCCACTAATAGCAAACTATCGAAGCGGTCAAGGGCGCCCCCGTGGCCGGGGATCAGACGGGAGGAATCCTTGGTACCGGCGTCCCGCTTGAAGAGCGATTCGATCAGGTCGCCCATTTGCCCGAACACCCCGACGATGGATCCGATAATGACCGCGGCGCCCAGCGTCAGAAATTCGAGCACGATGTACTTCGCCGCGATGGCGGCGGCCACAGCAAAGATGAAACCGGCAATTGCGCCCTCCCAGCTCTTGTTGGGACTCACTCGAGGGAAAAGCTTGTGCCGGCCGATCGCCGAGCCGACGTGAAATGCAGCGCTGTCGCACACCCAGATCGTCGCAAAGACCGAAATCGCCGTATAGCCGCCCCACCGGTACACGAGCGCGATGGACGCGGGATCCGTAAAGCTCGACTCGCTTGTGAAATACCGAAGCATCGGGAAATCGAGCGGCAGGAACATTTCCCGGATGCCGATGAACGTCCCCATAAATAGCGATATATAGAGAAGCCCGAACATCGTCGCCGACAGGTTGAGAAGCGCGGATCCATCGTTCCGGAAAAGCTCGATCAGGCTCACGCCAGCGACGACCAGAAGGAGCGTTATAATGAGAAGTTGTGGCTGCGAAGGGAACGGCATCGCGATGCCCGCATTCTCAGCGAGATGAGCAAGAAAAAATCTGAGTTTCGAGTGGTAGAAGGAAAGGTTTATGAAAATTCCGCACAGCAGCCCGAACCATCTCTGTGGCCTGGCGCCCTTCAGCCGCGCGAGCGAATAGAATTCCCAGAGAGCGATCGTCGAAACGAGTGCGATGAATCCGAAGAAATATTCGCCTCCGGCGATGCAAATGGCGGCGATGAGCGGTATCGCCACGACCGCCGTGAGGATGCGAAGGGCAAGATTGTTCACGCCGGCTCCCTCTCCTCGCTATAACGCGTGACCCGCAGGAAATAGTACGTCGAAAGGAGAAAAACAACGCCGAAAAACCAGAAGACCGCGAGCAGAACGCCGGGTGAGAGTTTTTCCGGGTTCCCCACGACGAGCGAATCTTCGTCCATATGGAAAAACGTCGCCACGCACGCAAATGCGTTGTTATAAAAATGCGCCGCGATCGACGTCCAAAGGCTGTTGGAACGATACGCCAGGAATCCAAGATACATGCCGATCGCCGCGAGCGGTACGAAGGAGAAGGGGTTCACATGGTACAAGCCGAAAATGATTCCGGTCAGCACGATCGCCCACGCGGGGCCCAGACCTTTTTCGAAGCAGCGCTGAACAAGACCGCGAAAAAGGAACTCTTCGGCGAGGGCGGGGATGAGCGCGATCACGAGGATCACCCACAACAGCTCGGGAACGGAGCTCGAGGACGCCAGCAGTTTGTACGCTTCCTCGAAAAGCTGTTTGAACTCCTGGCTTATCTTCTGAAGCGGCTCCGGAAGCGGAATCCTCTCCTGGAAGACCAGATACACCTGCAGCATCTCCTGCAAAGCGAAGATGCCGACGAGCGGAACGATGAGTGTGCGGAAATCCGGGAACCTGAGCCGCAATAACGACCGGGGAGAGAAGGTGGCGAATCGCACAAGAAGGAGCGTCGGCGCGAGGATGAGCAGCAGTTCTCCGAGCGCTGTGGCAATGCGGTAGGCGGTCGCCTGCCCTTCGACCGGCTTCAATCCGAAAAAGAGATACGTCAGCACTCCCCCGATAATCTGGTAGGTGACGAAGACGACTACGAGCGACAGGAATCCGAAGAGGAGCGGCGAAATCCCGTAGCGTTCGATGAACGGCAGTTCGAGGGTGGGCGCTATGGAATGCGACCCCGTAAATTGTGGTTCGGGGGATTCGGGCTCCCTTTCCTGATCCTCCATCAGGGCACCCGCAGCCGGTTTTTAATCATAGCGCAGAGAAGGGGAATCATGATTTCATGGTGCCCGGTAAACAGGAAGCCTCTGCCCTTCTCCCGCGTGGGGCGTTGAACGACGTTCATCCGAGCCCGGTAGTGCTGGATCATGTCGAAATTCGCCGTCGTGAAACCCCGCGCTTTGAATCCCAGGTTTCTCGCGACCGTCAGGGCCTTAAGAAAAACCTCCGGCAACACCACTGCCGAGCCGATGTTCATCACCACCCCCCCTCCGCGAAGGTCTTTCACCACATTCGCGAGGACCTTGAAATCCCGGAATGATAATTCCCCCGTCGAAGCGCCGTCCATCGAGGGCTGCTGGTGGACGATATCGGTGCCGATCGCGGCATGCACGGTCACCGGAACCTTGAGGCCGTAACAGGTTGCAAGCAGGCTCAACCTCCTGTTGGGTGCCTTCTGTAGCTGCTTTCCAAGAACCTCGCCGTACCCTGCCCTGTCTTCCACCCATCCCCGTGCCAGGGCCCCGTTGATGAAATCGCCGGTTTCGCGTGCCATCCCGAACGAGCCGTTCTTGATATTCGCTTCCACATCTTCCGAGGTTTTGCCCCACAGCGCTATTTCAACGTCATGGATCGCCGCTGCGCTGTTCATGGCGACGCAGGTGATGACCTTTCGCTTCAATAAGTCGATCAGGAGCGGTGAGAGACCGACCTTTATAACATGCGCGCCAATCAAAACAACGACCGGCTTGCCGCTCCTCGTAGCGCGGACGACGTCGTCGACGAACAACCGAAGATCCCCGGCCGCAAGAATGTGCGGGAGCGAGCGGACGAAGAGCGAAAACTTTTCTTTCTGCGGCTCATAGGGACGGGCGAAGTCCTGGAGACGGACCTTGTTTTTCCTTCGGCCGATCGGAATCGTTTTGACGGAGCGCAGATTGACCTGCTTGTAGAGCGGCATCGGGGTTGATGATTCTTTTATTTAACGATGGCGTCGATCGGTCCGTTGATGCCGCGGTATTCGACGAGTTCGGAATCCACGGAACCGATCGCAATCTTTGTGCTTACCCGGACAGGCATTCTTCGGTCATCATCGGTAATCCATACGAACAGTTTTCCATCGCTCTTAAAGAGACCTCCTTCTCTGGCAAGCGGTTCGATGACCAGGCAGCGAAAGGTCCCCGCCTCCACTTCGACGGTCTGGCGGCCTCTGAATTTGACATCGAGCTCGTAGGTGGAGTCCTTGTAGAAATTCTGCAGGTGAATTTTCTGGCCCGGCTTCAGGCCGCCGTAATCGACGGTCCGGGAAAAGTAAAATGCGGACAGCATGTCCTGAACATATGGCGGAAGCGGATGTTTTCCCTCCGAAGTCGTTGCGACGTGATTGACCTGATCGAAGTCGGCCGTGAAATCCCGCGCGAAGCCCCCTTCCCGAATGTGCTGTTCGAATTTCCAGGGGAAAATCCCAAGCGCGTCGATCACCGTGCCGTACCAGTCCTCAACCCTGTAGAAAATATTAAAGAACGGTTTTGAATTCAGCGTAAATTTCACCTTGAAGGATTTCCTGCCCCGGCAGACCGTGTCGGTCACCGTCAGCACGGCCTCGCCCGCCGAGACTCCCAGGGCGCTCACTTCGAACCTGAGATACTCACCTGCACCGAATGCCTTGTTCTCGATTCTGCGCAGCGTATCGGCAATGGGCAGCGATCCCGCCGTGTCCTTTGGCGCCACGCGCACCTCTCCCCCTCGGGCTGCAGAGTCCCGGCTCGATCCCGCGGAGTCCCGGCTCAGTCCCGTTGTATCCCGCCTCACTCCCGTTGTATCCCTGTTCGATCCCCCTTTGCGGGACGTGGCGGGACCGGACGGGGCCTTCGCACTGCGAAGGCGGGCCGGTGCCGTCTTGCTCGAGTCACGATGTGGATGTGCACCTTTCCGGTGAGCGGGTCGCGTTTGGCGGGTCTGGCCTATTCCGCTGACCGACGACCACGCTATCGAAAACCCCACCAGGGCTCCGAGCACCGCTCTGCCCCGCATCCGCCTCAATCCGCGTTCAGGTAAGCTCGGGCCGCCTCGAAAACCTGCTCGACGGAGATCGAGTCCATGCATTCGCATGCGTCGACTTTCGACGCAAGGCACTTCGTGCAATCGGCCGGCATGCCGACCGGTGAAAAAATCTTCTTTTTCTGCGTGTACGGCCCCCAGCGCGTGGCGCTCAGCGGAGCAATCTGAGGGTACAAACCGATCACGGGAGTCCCAACGCCCGCCGCGATATGCAACGGACCGGTCGAGTTTGCGACGAACAACGAGGCAAGCTTCGCGAGCGCGGCGTACTCCCGCAAATTCAATCGATCGATGACGACGAGAGTGCCGTCCCCCGACAGGTCGCGCACCTGATTCGCAAGGATCTCCTCACTCTCGCCGCCCGTGATAATGACCCTCACTCCGGGGAGAGTTCTGATCCGCCGCCCGAGAAGGCCGAAGTTTTTTGCGCTCCAGTCCCGCGCCGACCCGCCGCTCCCGGGGTGGATAATGACGATCCGTTCCTTCTCCCGGACGCCGAGGCGCGAGAGAAAGCTCCTGACCGAGTCGAGGGTCTGCGGTTTTACATCAAGAGTGGGCGCGATACTGTCGCCGTCGGTATTCAATCCCACCGAGCCAAGGAGACTTAGATTATACTCAAGTTCGTGTTTCTTCGCGTCCTTCCGATGTTCGAACACCTTGCGGTTAAACAGGAAAGAGTACCACCGGTAGCCTGTACCGACGCGGATCGGGATTCGGGCAAACCATGTCATGAGCGCCGCCCGGAACCGGGGATGCGTGTGAAAGACGACATCAAAACGCTCTCTTCGGAGCATCGTGACGAGATCGAAAAAGACTAGGCTTCGCTTGCCGTCGTCGTAATGAATGATCTGGTCGACGGCCGGATCGCTTTCTACAATTTCGGACGTGTAGCGCTGGATCAGGAGGGCAATGCGCACGGAGGGAGAATTCTTCTTGAGAGCGCGCGCCATCGGTAGGGTCAGGATGACATCCCCGATCCTATCGGTGCGGACGATCAAAATGCGCCGGATATTCGAATCCAATCGTCGGAAACTTCGGAAAGTGTGCCTTAATATACGTGGAATGAGAGCGAATTGCAACGGTCAGCCACGCCTCCCGCGGAACTGACCGATGATGTCAGCGAATCAGAAGGAGTTTCTTCGTAGAAGTGAAGGGCCGGGAGATCCCCTCCGTGTTCACCCCTGTCAGTTGATAGAAGTAGACACCGCTCGGAAGAGCCTCCCCCGCGTCATTCGACCCGTCCCAGCGCAGGGCGTAATCGCCCGGACTCCGGATCTCGGAAACCAGCGTTCTCACCCTTCCTCCGACAACGTTGAAGATCGCAATCTGGATAAAACTTCGCACCGGAACGTTGTACAGGATTGTGGTCACCGGGTTGAACGGATTGGGATAGTTCTGTGCCAGCGAGAAGGTGTCGGGGATGTGATCACCGGGCGGTTCATTCACGCCGACGACGATCGAACCGTCAAGATAACCGACGATGCGCTGCAGGACTGATCTTCTTGTTGGCTCTGGCGTGATCGCCTCGAAGCCGAATCCCATGAGGATCACCTTGCCGCCCGCGCCTGCGCTATCAATGCGGACACCCGCTACTTTTCCGACTCCATATGTCAGGATTGCCTTCGTCCGCGGATTCGTTATCAGAAAACTGTCCCTCGATGTCTGATCGTTTGCACCCGGAGATCCGAACGTGAAAAAACCGAAACCATTAAAGAGATCGCCAGACACACCGCTCGCGCCGAGCGTATGGGTGTTCCCGGCGAATCGGACGCCGAGTTCGGTTCTCAGAAATGCAGAGGTATCATTCTTTTCCACAAAATCCTGACCGGTAATAAAAAGGTTGCAACGGGCTTCGAGACACGCAGCCAGACTATCCAGTTCCGTTTTTGCGAGCGGCGTGTGTTTCGTTCCGGTGAAGTAGATCACCGTATTCTTCTTGAAAAACCTTCCGCGTTGAAACGGCGCCGGACCTTTGTTGACTGTGTTCCAGACATTCCAGTACAATCCAAGAGAGTCCAGTGCTGCCTGGAAGTAACTTCGAAAGTTGAGGCTGTCCTCGCCGACAAGGAAGACATCCGCGGGCCGAGAGACGAGCGGAAGTGTAAGGCCGGCGGAGTCAACATCAAGAGAGGGAATCTGCAAATGTCGGAACGGCGTCTCGGGGTTCACACTCAAGGCATAATTTGAGATCAGTGGGGGATAGGGACGAGCGATGTTGTCAAATTCAAAGTAGCCAGTGGAATCCGTGGTTTTCCTCAGGTCGACTATTCCATAAGATGCGGATACCGCGACGCCAATGTCCCCTTTGATGGGATGATTCAGGGTGTCGGAGACCGTTCCTTTGATGGATGTAAGAGGAAGTTTTTGGAGCTCGAGATCTTGGTGCGATGTAGAATCCGGAACGAAGTAGAGGGGGGCATCCTTAACGTAGAAAGGGTAAGCCTCGACGTGCACGGTTGGCGTGAGAGCGTAATCGCTCGCGTAGTAGGGAAAGGTGAACTTCCCTCGGGAGCTATGGAGATCGACCGAATCACCCGTTGAAGGATTTCGGATGATACCTGTGCTCACGGTATCGTGACTCACGCTATCCAGAATCGCTCCCTCGATCACACTCCGGAGTGGTCCTGTACGAAAACGGTAGATGCCTCCGAACCCACTTGTACCCTGAGTAATTGACGCAAAGAGGAAGTACTTGTTCTGCGGATGAGTCTTGAGGTTCCACACGCTGCCTCCGCCGGGGAGACCCGCATTGATTGGTATCCAGGAAGACCCCCCGTCGGTGCTCTTATAAACTGTTGTAGCCGCATTGGGGAAGGTTCCCGCGAATACGGTTTCCGTATCAATTTCATCGATCGCCACTGACCAAATCGGAATACCGACGAGCGGCGTTTCGAGCCAATGCTCTCCCCCGTCTGTAGTCTTGAGAAGACCGCCGGTGCCACCACACCCACAAAGCGTGGCAAATGCCGTCAGAGGGTTTGTGCGACTCGCCACAATCTTGGGAATCTCCCCGATCTGTGTCCCTTGCACGACTCTCCAGTTCGCGCCGGAATCTATACTCTTGGCAATTTTTCCTGCACCACTGCCCGCGTAGAGTATGTTCGCACTGTCGTTCCTTATCACCAACGTGCAGAGATTCGAACCCGCCTGCCCCATTCTCCTCCACGTAAAACCACGATCGGTACTTCGAAACA
>Ga0099793_10000086_pt1 | contig 19467 bp, 21 predicted proteins | sample Rivendell_Oct201_9_FD_77319 | JGI IMG/M metagenome (GOLD analysis project Ga0099793, IMG submission 77319) | Vadose zone soil and rhizosphere microbial communities from the Eel River Critical Zone Observatory, Northern California to study diel... | ecosystem: Environmental > Terrestrial > Soil...
AAGCCGAGCGAGGTGAGATCCAAATTGTACCGAAGGAGGAAGTAGAGGGAAAGAATGCTCTGACCAATGAAACCGCCCCCAAGAGCGTCCACGGCAAACAGGGCTGAAAGCTTTACAACAATTGGCTTGGACTTTCCCGAGAGGAGCTTATCCTGTCTTCTCGAGGGGACGCGCTCTGCGTTGCTTGACACTGTTGAATAAAGAGCGGATCCTACTAGGCCAGAGACGAGATAGATTAGGAATAGAATTCTATAATCGGATGGAGCATATCCTATCAGGTGGGGTAGTCCCACCAGGATTGCTCCAATGGCAGTTGAAAGGTACCCTATCAGATTGTACAAGCTGAACGCCAACGTTCTGTGCCTAAGATCAGATGTCTGAGGCAGAATCGCCTGCTCCAATGATAGGTAAGGACCAACCTCTCCCGCGCCCACGGTCATGTTCCCGACTATTCCTGCCGCAACTGGTGCCCACCACTCGCTCGACGAAATCAGAAGGGCACCCGCAAGAGCGTCCATCAATGCGAAGAAAATCAGCGTCCTCTTCCTTCCAAGCGAGTCCGCAACAAAGCTGGCAACCAGCGTGTACAATGCACTTGAGGCTGTTGTAACGGTCAACACGACTCCGATTAGAAAAAGATCGAAACCCAACTGCTTCAGATAGACTGCATACAAGACGCCAAGGAAACCGTATGGAATTGTCCGAACGGCCTTTTCGACAAGAATAATCTTGCCGTCCCTTCCAAGCCAGTTCAACCACATCGCGGTTGCCTTCGATCGTATTTCTTCCTAGGGTTTGCCACGGTCGGATGATTGATGCTTCTGATCGGGCACCCATTCTATTTCCATGTGAATTTCTAGCTTGTGGTTTTCTTTGCCGTAGAAGAATTTGAGACCGATCGGTTCGGTGAGTGTTATCCGAACAGGTTTTTCTGTCGAGTCGGGAAAGAGAGTCTTGGCCTCCACGTTGTCGCCGGATCGCAAGGCCTGGCCCAACTGGATGAAGAGCCGTGCCAGTTCTTGTTTCCTAACCTCGCCTTTGTGTCTGAAGATTGACTGATGGGTTTCGCGATAGGTCTCAAGAATCTCCGTCATCTTCGTCCAGTAGACCATCGTACTGCTGAGTTCTAATCGCCCCTTGTCCGTCAGTGCGTAGTGCTTGCGATCCGGAACGTCTTCCCGAAACTCGATCCGGCTTGTAACAAGCTTGTTCTTCTCCAGCCTCTCAAGCGCGGGATAGATGGTTCCCGTCTTTGGCTTCCAATATCCAGAGAACCTTTTCTCCAATTCCCTAATTATCTCATAACCGTACATCGGTCTCTCCGAGAGAAGCAGGAGCAACCAGAGCGAGACGGCCCCCACCTTCATTCCATGAGGCATTAATCTAGGCATCGGCCTACTCCCTCCCTACATGCATCAGTTAGGCTTATATGTGTAGATGATCTACCTACGGCTGAGTAGATAATCTACCATGAGTGAGAAACAAGCATGAAATGGGTAACCCGAGAAAAGGCAAAAGTCGACAGAATAGCCTGCCCATGGCTAATCAAGAAATTCGTAGACAAGAACCCCGAATTCCTCTTCGTCCCACCTGAGACAATTCCCCAAGTCGTCAAAGATACTGGAGCAATAGCCTATGACGCCAAGGGAGTAGAACTAACTCACTACAAGGAGAACGGCGAGGAGCGTGTCAGTTTTGACGCTATCATCAAGAAGTACAAATTGACTGACCCAGCTCTACTGGAACTCGCCAAGATAGTGAGAGGTGCTGACGCGAAAATCCCGAATCCACCTCCTGAGTCCGCAGGCCTAGAGGCAGCGGCGCATGGTTTCCGAAACCTTGCAAAGGACGACTTTGACAATATGCGTCTGCAATTCCCCACTTACGATGCCTTGTACAAGTACTGCCAGCTCAAGACGGAAGGAACTCAGAAGCTAGAGTACAACGTCGCGCAACCTGCGCGGTAGGTCCCCCATTTCAGCCTCAAACACGTCGGCTACATAGAACTGCCAACACACAAGAAGAACGGCGGCTTTGACCATGCAGCCGTCCATGTCAAATCAGGGATCCTGTACGTTGCTCATACCTCGAATGACGCGGTAGACGTGATCGACTCCCGCCGAGACAAGTATCTTCATTCTATTCCTGGCCTTCCCGGCGTGGCTGGCGTACTCGTCTCCAACGAGAGAGACTTGGTGTTCACTTCTAACCGTGGGGAGAAGACTGTGGGAGTATTACCATTTGGTCGAGAGGAGAAGCTAGAGAAGGTGAGGGTCGGAGGCTTTCCCAACGGATTGGCCTTCGATCCTTCAAGGAATACTCTGCTCGCAGCAAACGTATCCAAGCAGGATGACCCTAATCCAATCACCGTCTCAATGGTTGAGACGAAGAAGAAATTTCTAACCGCCGACATTATTGTGCCTGGAAGAACACGGTGGACCGTCTTCGATAGCAAGATGGACCGTTTTTACGTCAACGTTTCCAAGCCCCCACAGATAGTCGCTATCGAAAGCAAAGATCCGTACGGAATAACAACCAGCTTCGAAATTCCCGCAACGGGTCCGCATGGGCTCGACATCGACTCTGAGAATCGAAGGCTCTTCTGCGCCTGTGACCAAGGCGGACTATTCACCATCGATTTGCAGTCGGGAAGAGTATCACGCGTTTCAGACTTGAGTGGTCCGCCCGACGTGATATTCTACAATTCACGGCTGCACCACCTCTACGTAGCTATCGGAGAGCCGGGGGTGATCCATGTCTTCGACACCGACACAATGAAGCTCGTTCAGACGGTGAAGACGGAGCTAGGAGCACATACCATTGCCTACAACCCAGAGACAGACAAAGTATACGCCTTCACTCCAGCAAGTCATCGGGCTGCAATCTACAAGGACGTATGAGCAATCTTCCTTGTTTCATCTTCAAGGTCGTCCCGAGTCTTTGGCACCTGCGGAAGTGATGTGAGGTGTTTCCGTTAAGGAATGTTCTATTGTCAGCACTCGGTTCTTCCAACCACAGAAAAGACAATGCTTCTTGCTAAACTACTTGGCTTGTTGAGTCGACCCAATTTACAAAAGCCCATCTTCTCTTCTTCAGTAAGCTCGTGATGATTGATGAGAGATGTCTACGACGTAGCAATCATCGGAATGGGTGCGGTGGGGACCGCCACCGGATTCTTGCTCGCAGAATTCACCAACCTGCAGAGTCTATTGTTTCTTGAAAAGGAAAACAGTGCGGGCCAGATCGCATCCAATAGGAGAACAAACAGTCAGACTCGCCATCCCTTCGGCGGCGAGCTCAACTACTCACCGGAAGTGATGAAGGCAATAAAACGATATTCTGACATGATCCCGTCTTACGCGAACAGCGAGTACGGGCGTGAGTACGACATTCTCAGGCGCACGAAAAGCGGCATGGTACTTGCAGTGGGAAGGAATGAGCGAGACTACCTAAGGAAAAAATTTCACGATACCGTGAAGCCAGTCTTCCCTTATGCAGAATTAATGGAAGACAAGGAAGAGATCGCCAAACTGGAACCGTATATTGTGAGAGGGCGGAAAAGGGACGAAGAGATAGGAATAATCAGACTGCAGGCAGACATGGTTGATTTTGGCGAGCTCGCAACGTCCTTCCAAGACAACGCGAGCAAGCGCCAAGACAAGAAAATCAATGTCAAGTTCAACACGAAAGTGAAACGAATAGAAAATGTATCAGAGGGTTATGATGTCCATACCGATAACGCTGGAAGTTTCTCGGCTCGATATCTCGTGGTCTCCGCCGGCTCGTACACGCTTTCCTTCGCGAAACAACTTGGCTTAGGGGCCGACTTCGTTGCCTTTCCCGTAGCTGGCAAATTCTACACCTCCCCTTCAATAATTAATGGGAAGGTGTACACGTTTCAAGAAGAAGGCGTGCCTTTCGCTGCTACCCATGCTGACAGAGAGTGGGACGGCGCGGTTACCCGATATGGACCAACGGCAACGCCGACTCTGATGTTTGAAAAGGACAAGCCAGACATCAAAGAATTCATCGACAACCTTGACTCCGTACTTCTCGATACCGTCATCTCAAAGAAGGCAATCCGAAACATCATGATCAAGAATATTGCATATTCATTACCAGGTGTGGGAAGGCATCTCTTTTGGAAATATGAGGCGAGAAAGATTGTGCCCTCGATTCCGTACGCTGACTTGAAACCCGCGCCAGAATTTGGAGGAGTACGCACCGTGGATATCAACAAAAGAACACGAGAGTTGAGGCTTGGTGAGTTTACTCTCCCGGAGGTTCCTAAAAATGGAGTAAATATCTGCGCAAACATGGCCCCGTCTCCTGGCGCGTCAGGATGCCTCGGTATCGCCTACAAGAACGTCCATAAGATTGCAAGCGCACTAGACTTGCACTTTGACGATGAAAAGTTCACCAAAGTCTTCGGAACGATACCAATAGAATAGATTTCCGTTGCACCGCAATTTGCCGCTCCAGCGAAACGGGAAAGTTCTCACCGATCGGAGACAATGTTCAATTAACCTTCTCAATATTATTCACAGGTTGTGACTAAGGGCGGCGAGCGAAGTGAACGGAAAAGAATAGAAGAAATCCTTGGTGTCAAAGCCGAAGTGTTTTCAGACGAAGGTGTTGTGAAAGTGAGCTTTCCGCGAACTGAGGTAGCCGTGACGATTGACAGCAGATGCATGCGTCCATTCATGGGTCTCACTTCCTGGGCCTCCTTTCAGAAGGGCACTAGGAATGGAGTTGAGGTCATGGTCATTCATAACCATATGACCTTCGAGGAGCTGCGTTACATCTTTATCCATTACTGGGGCATGGGCACAGCGGCCGATTTAGCTCATTCATTGAAAAGTGCCCTGGACAAGACTCATGAATCCAAGCTACAGTCCTTTCAAGAGAACAATTCTAGAGAGAACGTGGATTCAAAGTGTGACCATTGTGACTGAGAAACCTGAATCAAGAGCGTCGCTTGCGCGCACTCTTGGGCGGAACACGGCCACTCTAATGACAGCTGCGATGATCATTGGGACGGGCATTTTTGGAGCCATTGGGTCAGCAACAGCGAGGGCTGGCAGCGGTATCCTAGTTGCAATGATTCTGGGAGGTCTCATTGCGCTGGCAACAGGCATCAGCGCCGCGCAACTAGGCGTGAACTATCCGAAGGAAGGAGGAGCCTTTACTTGGGCACGAGAGTTCAATCATAAGACAGTCGGATTCATTGCTGGTTGTGCATATCTCGGGAAGGGAATCTTCTCTTTAAGCGTCATTTCACTCGCATTCGCGGCTTACTCAGTCCAAATATTACCAAGTCTACCCATACAGCTGTTCGCTGCCGTCGTGATTCTTGCCGTTTTGGTCCTCAACTTCTTTCACGTTCAACTAACTACTAAGGTATTGATCACTCTCATGGTTGTGAACGTATCACTCTTGGGAATCTTCGTCGCATTTTCCACCCCCACCGTAAGCCCCAATCATTTCACGAATCTATTAGGACATAACGGGCCCTTCGGCGTGTTAGCCGGAGCAGCGATATTCTTCTGGACATGGGACGGTTTCATGCGAACAGCCATTATGGCTGGGGAAATCCAGAATCCACGGCGGACGATTCCCGTCGCTATCTTGGGTGGGATTGCGTTGGCGGCAGTGGTTTTCCTCGCTGTTGCAGCAACTACCCTAGGAATACTAGGTCCTGAGTCAATGGGGAGAGATGATGTGCCACTTTTCAGGGCCGCGACACAGGCCGTCGGAACTTGGGGAGGATTGGTAATTCTGGCAGCTGCCTGGACTGCATCTCTTAGCGAACTAGTTGGAGATCTTCTAACCGCCTCGCGAGTCGCATACACGATGGGCGAGGCAAATGAACTTCCGCGCTGGCTGGGATCGATACACCCGAAATTCCACGTTCCTCGAAATGCTGTTCTGACGATAGGTGTGATAGTTCTTGCTTTAGCCCTGAGCTTCGACCTTCGAAGGCTGTTGGCGGTTGCTAGCATATTCACCCTCACATGGTACATTATTACTCACTTCTCCGCCCTACAGCTGCGCAAAGAACAGCGATTGACAACACCGTTCTTTTCATGGCTAGGCCTCTTCGGCTGTCTATTGTTGGTTGCGTCTTTGCCGATCTGGGCAATACTCACTGGGAGTGCGGTACTGGCTACACTTGGTGGGCTTCGTCTGCTATGGTTTCGCCACCGAACTCCCAAAGTCGCCTAAGGTGCAGCAACTATATGGGACGATTCCGGGCTCCCAAGACCATGGGTGCTGCTGATCGCCCTCAGGGTTCCACGCGAAACTTGCTCATGCCCAATAGTATACTAGTGCGCTGCATCCTGCCCCGCACAATTTTGTTGGCACGCATTCTGACACAAATGATTTTTAGATTCTGAGAGTGCGAGCCCGTCTGATTTCCTTTGGACACTTCGGGAAGGTTTAGGATTCCCTCGATTCTCTCGCTTTTTGGGGGAAGTTTGGAGCTCTCAATCGCCCTCCCCGAAACATTCAAACCACCAATCGTGCCCGACGCAGCCCTCCCAACCATATTCGGTTTCGTCGTAATCTTGTGCGGAATAATGTTGTACTCTGCTGAGAGGTTGCAAACTCTCTGGGGGACAGTGGCGGTGGCTATGTCACTACTGTTGATCATAGTAGGATCGCCCTTGGAAGGGTTCGGGGTGCTGGGCCCTCCTATGGCTTTGACCGGAGGCCTGTTGGCCATTCTCGGCCAAATGGTGCTGAGCCGATCCGCTTAGTCAGAAGAATATGACCATCCCAAGCGCGACTATTCTGGAAAGAATCTATGAATACCCAGTTTACCGCTGACTCAGATTTTTGCTCTTCTATCATCTTTGTGCGGATGCGGCAGATAGGAAGATTGCGGACACTTTTTCCGGTCGGTAGAATTTCATAGACACTTTTCACCTTCACAACTCATCGATTCCTCTGACTGTCACTGTTGACCCGGGCCGTTTTCCAGGCGTGAAAGAAAATCCTTAGCAATGGTTCGTAAAGTCGTTCTGAAAAATGCGCTTCTCTTCAAACGGGTCGGGAAGAAAGTAGGGTACTGGGACCGGAATATGTTGACGCGTAATATATCGCCGGGAAACATATTGACTCTCCGCAAATCTGGAAAAAACACCCCCAACCATGTTACCGTAACGAGGCGTCAGCATGTTACGGAAAACAAAACTCTGTCGCCGAATGGTATACTTTGGCGAGAACATGGCAACTGAGGCCGAGCCGGAAACTCAAACCGTTGTAAACCAAGAAGCTCTTCCTGTAGAGTCCTGGATTAACCAGGCAGAGGGAGGTCAGGATATGCTGACCATGATCCTCAGCTTCCTTCAGGTACCTGGCCATGTTCTGCTAGTCCAAGGAGCCCCCGGAACTGGGAAGACGACTCTGGCCCTGGAGATTCTCCGCAGGCTGGTCGAAAGGCACAAGGTCTACGCATCAAGCAGAACCTCGCCGACCAAGCTTCGTCAACACTTTCCTTGGCTAGACGAAGTTATGGACACGATGTCAGGAAGAGTTGCCCGGGCAGAGTGGGTGGCCGAGTTTCAAGATCTTCGAGGACCTGAAGCTGATAACGTGTTCAACAAGGTCCTCCGACTAAAGCATTCAGGCCAGAAATCCGTCATGGTTATTGATAGCTGGGAAGGAGCGATCAGGAACGCGACAGACGAAGGCAGAGGAATGCTCGAGTCCGCGATCCTGTCAGAACTTGAGGAAAGCAAGATGAGCGTTGTCCTCATAACCGAGGGAGGGAAGACAGGAGATCTCGGACATCTTGTCGATGGAATAATCACATTATCCTCTGGAGAGATGGAAGGGAGAATCTCCAGATCGTTCACGGTAAACAAATTGAGAGGTTTTAGGGTTCCATTGAATAAGGGACTCTATTCCCTAGAAAATGGCCGCTTCTCACTCCTTCCGCCAGCGGCCCCTCATAACGGGACGATTGAGAGTCCGAAGCTCCCCCCGCCGATTCCTCATCCAAGTGGCATGTTCTCAACAGGAAGCGTCGACCTTGACGCCTTACTCGGCGGAGGAGTGAGACGAGGATCCTTCGTGCTCATCGATCTTGACAGCAGCACCTCCCCCAGTACAGTGCAGATGTTTCTCAACATCATGAAGGCAAATTGGGTCAATCAGGGCGGTAGTTGTTTCATCTTACCACTTGCCAGTGTGAGTGCTGACTCTGCCGGGGAGATGCTTAGACCTTACATCGGAAATGAGGCGTTGGACGAGAGGGTCAGAATAGTAGATTTCAATCTAGATTCTACTCCCAAGAAATGGAAAGTCTCTCTGAAAGGAAAGCTTTCGACCGACATGGTATCATTCATGGCCGGATGGAAGACCCTCGACGACATATCATCACCGAAAATGCTGATGATCGACTATGACAAGGTCCAACAGATATACGGTGAGGATCTATCCCTACCAGGATTCACAGAAATATCTGCAAATATGCGCGACTACGGCGCACTCAATATTGGATTAGCGTTTAGACACACGAAAATCAGGGATGACTTTCTCCGGATCGCGGACTATCATCTGAAAATCCGAAGCGGCGAGGGATCCTTCCTCGTATTCGGTGTAAAACCATTCACTCCAATCTGTGGAGTCAAGTTCGACATTGGAAAAGGATACCCAGCCCTCAAACTCGTACCTATGGTTTGATCGAATCTTGAAAGAGGAAACAATAGCTAGTAGAGGATTGCTTTGAAGAACACCGAATCGACGATTGAGCCCCGTTCGTCTGAAGACATTGTAACCAGGTTTGACCCGTCGTCAAAGATATCCTTGTTCTTGGCGAAGTTTCCGGAATACGTCAAAGTTCTACGCTTAGCAATTAATCATGAGGACTCGGCTGCGAACGTGCCCAACTACCAAGGCTGGCAGTGGCATGACGTTCAGGCTCATCCCACCAAACTCATAAGACTGGTAACCGAAGGGATCGCGAAGATCTGTTGGAGGACGAGAAATTCGACTTGTTATTTGTTGAGGGATTCTGACGCGGTAAGGAAAGCGATCAAGAAGCCCCCTATCCACGCGAACAGAGAATCGGTGGAATAGATAGTATCCCACAATATCAAAATTACTAGTAGGTTCGATTGCCGTTGCCCTACACTCAACCGACCTAGAAAAGTAACCAACATAAGAAGTCGAGATTGCTTCTCTTCTTCAAGAGAGGGATCTAGAAGCACTATGTTATTTTGATCGATATTGTCAGGAGTTATCAGTGGCTATGACCTTATAGTCGAGATGTGTCGACGCTATAATGGTCTCAGCACGTGATTGACTACCCACAGCTCCTCTTGATGGGAGCGATCGCTGGGTTCACTGTCTTTCTCGGCTTGCCCGTCGCAATACTACGAAATGTCAGCGCGAGGGCGAAAGGATTTCTCAACGCGGTGTCTATCGGCATCCTAGTCTTCTTGATATCCGACGTCCTTGCAAACGCGTGGACTACTGTTAAGGACGCAGCTTCCAGCGCCTATGTGGGTCAGTCAAGCGGAACCATTGCTTTACTCGATCTTACTGTGATGCTTGCCGGATTAGGCCTCGGACTCTTCATGCTAACAGCTTACGAACGACGATACGCCAAGGCTCTGATTGTAGCCTCGGCGGAAACGCAGAAGGTTGTCGTTTCTACGGAAGAAGTGGTGGATACTCAGGATTCTAACCGTAAGAGGATACTCCTGCAACGACAGCAAGTAGCCGAGCTTCTCGGGAACCCGTACAATCTGGCAACAATGATAGCAATGAGCATCGGACTGCATAATTTTGCTGAAGGGTTAGCAATTGGACAATCCTATGCCTCGGGAGCAGTCTCGCTCGCCGTTCTCCTCGTAATAGGATTCGCAGCTCACAATGCTACAGAAGGCTTCGGAATCGCGGGCCCCCTGGCGGCAAGTAACGAGAGACCAACACCTTCCTTTCTAGCCAGGATGGGCCTGATCGCAGGCGGCCCAACCTTCCTCGGCACATTGATAGGTAGCATCACCGCCTCAACATTCACCAAGGTCCTCTTTCTCTCGCTCGCTGCTGGGGCCCTAATCTATGTGACATTGTTCATGTACAATTCAGGTAGGAGACAAACAACCAACGATGTCATGATGCTGGGAATATTCATCGGTATCCTGGCTGCGCTTCTAACCGACCTTATCGTTTCTCTAGGCGGACTCTAGATAAGAATCATGGAAGCACTCTATTGGGGACAGTCGTTTCATTGTGAATCCCTGGGGGTTTGAATGGTTCCCGAGGCTCAATTCTGTTTGAGGCAAAACATGCTTGAGCTCTGCTCGACCTGAAGTGTGAACTGGTTCAGGAATCCCTGTCGGCCGAGCACATAAGGCACTGAGTTAGAGAGCATTATCGCAATGGGAATCTGGACAGTATGCATGTTTGCAAGCGTTAGACTTACGGTATGAATGTATCCTACTTCGCTCTGGCCGTAGACACTTCCCAATTCGACTGGATTCCCACTGTATGGATTGACTCCGAGCTGGGTTGCCAGTTCTCTTGGAGCTGCACTGATGTATGCACCTGTGTCGACTACCATTGTAACGATGACAGCCCGGCCTGCATTTGCCAACGTGGCCTGGAGAACTAGTCCATCACTGGAACTCGTACTCCAGCAAACGGTGCTGTTAGCAGATTGGATTGGTTGATTATTCGTGCCTGTCAGCCTTGAGACCAGTGTCCGCAACTGACTGTAGGCGGAGCTTGCTCCAAGATAGCCAGCGTAGCTAGCTCCTAAAGCGAGCCCTATCAGTAATACTGCAACAAACAAGTGCCTAAAGGGTGGGCTCATTGAGCGTCCAGTGTTCGCCCAGCTCTCGTCTGCCATCTGATCAGTTTCTTGAACCTCCTCCTTCAATTTAAACAAATTCCTAGGACAAATGAGATACTTGCAGAGACCATAGCACCGGGATATCTGGTGACTCGTTTGAGAAGGACAGATGGAAAATTAGGTGCTGATCAAACTCGTCTCATTCCGATACTATACATTGCTCTCCTGGTGGTTGCCGGAGCAGCTGCAGTGGTTTATGGAGTTGCAACAGCCTTCACAGGCGCTGGCTCTATCCTCACAGGCAATCTTCTCCAGACTACAAGCAATAGTGACAGCGCGGGTTCGGTCATAGTTCAATACTGTGAGAACCAAACTTCGACCTCTGGATAGCCCCTCCGAAAAGTGATACACCCTCAAATAAGAAAAGGCATCAATCGGTGACGAAAGTAAGAATCGACTCCGAGTTCCGGATATCCATGCTTGGATCTTTCTAGCTACCCTTGTTCGGAGACTTTCTACGCGTTGAAACCTGAATATCAGGTTTAACGGCGGGACGCGTATACCATGAAGGCTCCGAGTATTTTGTGATCGCCTCGGCCATCTCAGCCAAACGTTTGTTTACTTTGTAATGAACTGTCCCCTCTTCGTAACTTCCATTATTCCGCAACTCTCCAGCCTTCACTCCGGTCAGTAATTCGATTCCTTCATTGATGGTGCTAATCGGGTATACGTGAAATCGTCCCTCTCTGACCGCCTGAACGACTTCCTCGCTCAGCATGAGATGTTGGACGTTACTCTTCGGGACAAGCACGCCTTCACCCCCTTTGAAGCCTTTGGCCTTACAAATCTTGTAGAAACCTTCGATCTTCTCGTTTATCCCACCGATCGCTTGGACCTCACCCTTCTGATTGACCGAGCCAGTGACCGCCAGATTCTGTTTAATCGGAAGCTCGGACAATGCAGAAAGGATCGCGTAGAGTTCAGTGCTTGAGGCGCTGTCTCCTTCCACTCCACCGTAGCTTTGTTCGAAAACTATCCTGCAGGAGAGGGCAAGGAGCTTGTCGTGTGCATATTTGCCTTCTAGATAGCCGGAGATTATCAGGACGCCTTTCGTATGGATCTGGCCGCCTAGGTGCGATTCGCGCTCGATGTCGATGACTCCGCTTCTACCGAGGCCTACGCTAGCGGTTATTCTGCTGGGCTGTCCAAAGTCAAAATCGCCCAGGCTGATCACTGAGAGTCCGTTTACCTGTCCCATGATGGACCCTGAAGTGTCGATGAGAATAATTCCCCGCTGGATCATCTCCTTAACTTTCTCATCCAGGAGGTTCGACCTGTATACTTTCTCTTGGAGGGCTTTCATGACGTGAACGTCTTTGACTATCTTGGATCGATCCTGAACCGCATAGAAATTTGCCTCCCTAACAAGATCCGCGATAGCCGGGAATTTGGTAGAGAGTTTCGTTTGATCCTCCACCAACCTTGACCCGTACTCAACCACCTTCGCTAAACCTGACGCTTCCAGATGATTCAAGTCCTCCCTTTCGCAGAGTGAGTGGACAAAACTGCCGTACATCTTCAGATTCCGATCATTGCGTTCTATGGAGTCGTCGAAGTCTGCCTTGACCTTGAAGAGTATCCGAAAATCGGGATCCAAGGTGTAGAGTGCCTGGTAAGTATCATGGTCTCCGGCAAGTATCACCTTCACGCTCAAAGGTATAGGTTGAGGTGTCAGGCTCTTTGTACTCCCGACCCCCAACCTCTCCGAGACTTCTTCAATGGCAAGATTCCCGTTCAGGAGCATCCGTTTCAACCCTTCATAGGACAATGGATTCCTCAGCAGTTCCCTAGCTCCTAAGATCAAGTATCCACCATTTGCCCGATGCAAGGATCCTGACTTGATCAGTGTGAAATCTGTTGTCAATGCTCCGAATCGGGACTCTTTCTCTATCCGACCTAGGAGGTTCGTGACGGTAGGGTTGTCTTCGGAGATGACCGGTGCGCCTTTCAAGTCCTTGTTGTCTATTGCAATGTTGATCTCGTATCTTCTAGGTCGTAGATCTGACGAGTCATTAGCTGGAACCGGACCTGCCCCCTGATCCGGGGCATCGGTCTTCTGTGACGGGTCGGTCTGAATGAATAGGTCAGTGTTTTCCATGATATCATCTTTGAGAGCCTTGAGATACCGCACTACGTCCGGTACGTCTTGATATCTCTGCACGAGAGAATCGATCACTCCGCCTATCGCATAATGAACTGCCTCGTCCCGAAGCTTCCGGAGATCTTCCACGGTTTTCGAGTCTAATTCATTGACCTGTTTTCCGGCAGATTCTAAGGCCGTCCTGATTGTTTCCCGATTCTTCTCGTACTCTGTCTTGACTTTGGGTGGCAATGCATCGAATTCCTCCTGGCTCAGCGGCTTCCCTTTCTGCATCGGGACAATCGTGATGCCTAGCTGAGTTGCGCGAGCCAGATACCCGTACTTTTGGGCCTCCTCAGCCAGAGAGTTCATTATCCTATTACGCTCCTTTACCGCCTGCTCAGTCATGCTCGCAGTTCTAGATACGAACTCTTCGCTTTGGAGCGTGGCCGGAATCGAACGTTTCAGTTGATCCATCACACTCTTCAGATCCTTCTTGAAGACCTGTGCTCGTCCAGCTGGAAATTTTAGAGCTGTTGGCTCGAACGGATTCTCGAAGTTGTTAACGTAAGCCCAGTCTGATGGAGTCGGCATCTTTCTTGCAAGCTCCACAAGATAGTTTCGTGTTGCAGGTCTTTTTCCTGACAATGGAACACCAGCAGCGTAGATATTGAAGCCCTTGGCCTTCATTTCGACGCCAAACCGGAGGGCTTTCAGAGCCCTCTCTTGTCCAATGATGCCTTCCGCGAGCCCGAGTTCGGCACTCGTCTCGCAACCAACACTATCGGGCGGACATTCTAGCCGAAGCTTCTCGGGAGGAAGCTCACCCATTGTCATCTGGTCTTCTCCGTGATCTTGGAAATATTACACCTTTGCACGCAAACATTTTTTCGTTCGAAAAATATTCTAGCGGAATCCTGCGGCAACCCCGGGTACTTTCTTTATGAGATTATGTGAACTCTTTCCTCTCAAACAGAACCAGGCCGAGGATCCCAGTTACTACGAAGTAAGCAACCATTATTGCAACCCCTTCGGGAATCGTTACATTGTAAACTGTGGCAATAGGGCTTTCAGGCCCGCGGATGTGGCCGGTTGTTACATGTTGCGGATACTGGTCTTGCAAGACGTTCGCAATCGTGTCTGATCCATAGGTGAGCATGAACCACGGTTCGATCTTTACCAGAGAGACGATCAATGTCTGGATCAGGGTAAAGGCGAAGAGAAAGAGAATTGCGGTGACGAGGATCGACATCGAGCTACTTTTGAACAATGAACTGAAAAAGAATGTAAAGCCTAATACAGCGGCAAGGTACATTGCAGCCAAGAGTAGAGAGTAACCGAATTGGGTCGGGACGTTTAGTCCAAAGTAGTAGAAGCCGTTTGCCATGGTGATAAATGCGAATTCCGCAATGATTATCAACGAAGCCGAGAATGCGGCCAACCATTTTCCAACGTAGATTGACGATCGTCGCAGTGGGTTGGGTACGAGATAATACCCAGTTTTATTCTGAAATTCACCGGAGATAGCATCACCACCGAAGAAGATTCCCGAGAGAATTATGACTAGAGTGGCAAGTTGAGAGCTCCCCCACCAACTTGCATAGAAGCCTAAGACATTGTCGACGAATGAGGAAGGCCGATAGTACCCAACAACTGCAGTTAGAAGCCCGCTAATCAAGAGTCCAATTATCAGAAGAACAAAGAAACGGCGGGACCTGAAATAATTCAGTAACTCGTATTTGGTGACGGTCACTATTTGAGCTAGACTATTTGGAAGTACTCGTCCCTTCAGGGGTCCCAGTTCAGCGACCGAAACGGTTTGGTTGCTCAGTTTTCTTGATCCCCTATAGTGTGTCCTTGATCATTTTGAGGTATGTGTCCTCTAGCCTTGATGTTGAAGGTCTAAAGCTCACGACTCCGATTTTCAAGGTAACAAGCTCTGAAAGCAGTCTCGATTGATCATCTAATCCACCAGTCATTCTGATCCGCAAAGTCCTAGCAGCCACCTTCTCAGCTGACACGACACCCGCTATTGGAGAGACCTGACTACTCAAAGTCTTGTCGTCTATGTCCTTGAGCAGGTCCACGTGGACCTCAACTTCTCCTCCATCCTGGGTAAACTTCTCGGTTACACTGGTGAGGGTGTCATACACCAATAGTTTTCCATGATCGATCATCGCGACTTCATCGCATACCTCAGAGACCTCGTTTAGTAGATGGGAGCTCATGAAAACTAGTCGGTTCTTCTGCTTGAGACTCTTTACAATGTCTCTAACTTCTGCTTGGCCTCGCGGATCAAGGCCTGTGGTTGGTTCGTCCAAGAGAACTATGTCCGGATCGGTAAGAAGTGCTGTTGCCACGTTGATCCTCTGCTTCATGCCTTTGGAAAACTTGCCAACTTTCTTGTCCATCCACTCCTCCATCTTCACTTCAGCCACGACCGCTTCGACCCGTTTCGCTCGCTCCTGACGTGGAACCCCTCTTATCTCCGAGATCATTGAGAGTGCCTCTCTGGGTGTAAGGGCGGGATAGATTTCCGGCGTCTCAATCAGCACGCCGCAAGGATCCAACGCTTTCTTTTTTTCCTTGTGAACGTCTACACCGTTAATGAGGGCCTGTCCACTGCTTGCGCGGATCAGATCGGTGAAGATTTTCAAGGTCGTCGTCTTGCCAGCACCGTTAGGCCCCAAGAAACCGACACACTTCGCACCCTCAATTTTCAAGTTCAGGTTTGAGAGTGCGGCAAATGAGCCGTACCGTTTAGTAAGGTCTCTCGCTTCGATTGAGGGCAATTCTTCTACTCGCTCGTGCGACCGAGGAGCCTCCCTATTTCAGGATATTCCTAGCGTCTTTTGCCAAGGCTTGGACTTGTTGCCTCACTTCTCCCTACTCGTGTCTGTGACCGGACATCCACTTCTTCTCCTCGGCATTGGGCGTGAGAGGATATGCTACTGACCATAGGAACATCCGTGCTGTAGAAGGACCTACATGTCGGAATCTTGTCTGGAGATCCTCCTGTAGCTTGTCCTCTTTCTTACCAAATGAACCAAGATAATCTAGGAACGACCCAAACTCTTTCTCCAGAGCAAGAACTCGCTCCGCATTGTGGATAGTTGCACGTATCTTCTTCTCGTTTCGGATTATGCTCTCATCTTTGAGCAGAGCATGGATCTCCTTTTCCGAGAATTTTGCAACCTTGGGTAGTGTGAAGCCTGAAAAAGCCTTCTGAAAGTTTGGCCATTTCTTTTCGATCATTCGCCAGTTCAATCCCGCTGTGAATATTGCCCTTGTCATTCTCTCGAAGTATTCCTCATCGCTTCTAGGTGGCTTCGCTCCCCATGGATTCGGCATGCTCGTCTAGACCGATAATCCGGAGCCAGGCAATATACGTATATGCTCTTCCATCCACTCTCCGTCCAAGATCAATAGAAACACGATAGTTGGTGAAAAGCGACACTTGGGAAGTTTCGAGATTCGGCCAATCGATTCGAACGACGCAGAAAAAGTAGCGACGTTCATGCGACAGAACTGGGGCTTCACAGGGGTCGTCTCGAAAGGCAGGATGTATTATCCTGAGAAATTGCCGGGATTTGTAGCCACCATCGGCGACAAATCAGTTGGGCTGGTGACTTATGAGATCGAGAAGGGACAGTGTGAAGTTGTCACTCTCAACAGTGCCGCTGAGGGGCTGGGAATTGGATCTGGACTCTTAGAAGCCGTTAGAAAAGTGGCGATTTCTGCAGATTGTGAACGTCTTTGGTTGATAACAACTAATGATAATATCCATGTCCTGAGCTTCTACCAGAAAAGAGGGTTTCGCCTCGCCGCATTGTATCTTAATCAGCTAGAAAAATCGCGCTTGCTTAAGCCGGAGATCCCCTTGGCAGGAGTGGATGGAATTACTCTTCGAGACGAGATAGAGCTTGAAACTACCCTCTAATGAACGCGACATTTCGATATTCGTCCGATGTTTAACTGAGAGGCGAATAGTTCAGAGGCTGTCTTGTAGACTACATTCCGTGTTTGTCTTTCATGTGCGACTTCAGGGCCATATCGGAATTGAAAGTTGCACCACATTTAGAACAACTGAACTGTTGTGTTGTCACTGCAGAACTTCGCTTCATCATGAATCCCCCGATCGCTAGTAGTACTCCTAGCACGGCGACCCCTTCGGACCCGTATGTCCTGAGCCTTCCGCTTTCACCTATCGAGATGAAATAGCCAGCCGCGGCTGCCCCTACAACGATGAGGATTACTCCCAGTATCAGAAGATTCTTGTTCATCTTGTCCAGCTTTGAATAGGATCTGCCTTTTTAAACGCTGTGGACTGGTTTCAGGAAGGGATCTACGATTAGACGAGCATTCAGGCCCTTGTCAAGGTCGAATTAGTCAGTTTTTCACAGATGTGCCCAGAATCTGCTGGCAGTTTCCTGAACACACGATTCCTCGGAGGATCTAGTGATCCGTTTCTTTGTCAGATCCGCTTTCTAGTTCCGGTTGGTCTTTCTGATTCCCTCGGCTATCACGGGAGCGACCGTGACCTTGCTAACATTGCTTGGAATCGTGTCAGTCCCTATCACGCTTCTAACTCCAGCATTTTTCATTCGCTCAAGGGCTCCTTCAGCCAAGACTGGATGAGTACAGAGAGCGAAAATCCTCTTAGCTCCTTTCTTCGTGCATGCCCTTGCTGACTCAGCGATCGTTCCACCAGTGCTGATGATGTCGTCGGCAAATACAACATCCCTTCCTTCGAATTCTACATCCCCAGTGTCGATCTCGACCTTCGTCGACGAGACTCTCTTCTTATGGAAGACAGTGTGTTCCGCGTCCAACTCTTTGGCCACCATTGCAGCCCAGGGCTCAGCTTCTTCGTCAGGTCCAACAACAACCGGCTTCTTCGGGTTGAGATTCTCCTGAGCATACTTTCCCAGCAAGGGCATTGCCGAAAGATTGTGTGCGGGAATATGGAAAACCTTGGAAACATCCTCCAAACGGTGAAGATGAGTATCAACTGTCATGAAGGATGTCAGTCCGACAGTCTCGAAGAGCTTGGCGATCGTAAGGCTGCTTACTGCCTCACCTGGCTTGAATCTGGCATCCTGTCGGGCGTATGCTAGATATGGTACGACCCCGGTGATAGAACTCGCTCCCAAATCTCTTAGAGCATCTACCAAAAGTAGGAGTTCCATGATATACTCATCCGGGTTCCGGTACAGTGATTGCACGGCGACAACCTCCTGATCCTTAACATCATCAAGGATCCTCACGTATTTTTCACCGTCAGGGAATCTCTTGATCTCCAACTCTCCGTGCTTCGCGTTCAACGTCTTAGCCACCTTCCCTGCCAGACCGGTTGAGGCGGACCCGCCGAGGACGATCATTTTTCGTTCGAGAGACTCCGGAACCGGCGAGAATCGTCCGGGCAAATAAAAACTAGATGCCCCTGACCCTTGATAACGTTCTGGGAGTTGGCCTGTGCAGAATAGCGTGGTATAAGCTGCTTTGACCGGTACTGTTACATGCCTCATCAACCATATACCTCATGAGACTTAGCTTGGACGCTCCTTCCCTCAACGAACGAGACCGAGCTGACCATCGACAGGAAGCGCTGATGCCTACAGGCATCGCCATACTCGACCAGATTACGGGAGGAGGATTACCTAGACCATCGGCAGTGGTTCTGATGGGACCGATAGGGAGTGGAAAATCGGCGCTAGTTAGAGAATTGGCCGTGAACTCTCTCAGGCAAGGTTCTGACCTATTGTACTATTGCATCGACGATCCTGCCGACGTTGTGCGTCTTGGACTGGAGGATCATAACTTGCAAGTCCCGAGCTTGGAAGCCGAGGGGCGGCTCGTATTCGTGGACATGTTCAGCAAGGGAGCGGAGAAGCTGGCTGAGTCTTTGCCCCATATGGATCCCGAAGATGTCTTGGAGGAGACGATGAAATTCCAAGATCTTCTCGATTACGGTCGGAGTTTTGCTTTGAAGCCGACCGGTCATAGAAAAGTGATCATACTCGACAGCATCACTCCGTTCTTCTTGCTGGCAGAGCCTCGCAGAGTCTTGCAATATGTACAGGTGATGAGGTTCGCCACGAGGGTTGCCAAGGCCGTAACATTCTCGGTTCTACACACGGAGGTCGTCAGCGAACAATTAGAGAATGCAACCGTGAACTTGGCAGATGGAGTGATAGAGATGAAGAAAAGAACCGGAGAAGTATTGATTCGAGGAGGTATACTCAAGGTATTGAGGATGGGCCGAAGCACTGCACCATCCAGAGGCTACTTCTATCAACTAACCAATCAGGGACTGGTCTTCTCAAACTCCCCCATACTCTAGAGGGAATAGTCCAAAAACCTACCCGTCCACTCCGTTGACTACTTCGCCGACCTGTTGCTCTCGGTGAGACTATTTTAGAAAATTAGACTCCTACCAGCTGGTGAAGGGTGAACTCGCTCATTTTGAGCCCTGATTGGCAATCGGAGCACACTATTTCTGGCCCCCGATGATCTCCTC
>Ga0099793_10000088_pt1 | contig 19417 bp, 19 predicted proteins | sample Rivendell_Oct201_9_FD_77319 | JGI IMG/M metagenome (GOLD analysis project Ga0099793, IMG submission 77319) | Vadose zone soil and rhizosphere microbial communities from the Eel River Critical Zone Observatory, Northern California to study diel... | ecosystem: Environmental > Terrestrial > Soil...
AACACCGAAATTGGCGAGCTGCAGGAACGCATTACCTCAACCAAATCTGGCTCGATCACGTCTGTGCAAGCTATCTACGTGCCGGCCGATGACTACACCGACCCTGCGCCGGCAGCGACGTTCACGCACCTGGACGCGACCACCAACTTGAGCCGGCAAATCGTGGAGCGTGGCATTTATCCCGCGGTTGACCCGCTGGCCAGCTACTCGCGCATACTAGATCCGCGCATTGTCGGCGCCGAGCATTACGCAGTGGCGCGCGGAGTGAAATCGATTCTGCAGCGCTACAAAGATTTGCAAGACATCATCGCCATTCTGGGCATCGAAGAATTGTCGGACGAGGACAAGCGGACGGTGGCGCGCGCGCGCAAGATCGAAAAATTCCTGTCGCAGCCGATGTTCGTGGCCGCGCAGTTCACTGGCCTGGAAGGCAAGTACGTGAAAATCGAAGACTCGGTGCGCAGCTTCAAGGAAATCGTGGAAGGCAAGTACGACGAGGTTCCGGAGCAGGCTTTCTACATGGTTGGCACAATTGACGAAGCGCTGGAAAAGGCAGAGAAAATGAAGGTGAGCGCCTAAACGAAGCGATGCTTCCTGAGTCCATCGAGCTGGTTATCGTTACACCGGAGCGGCAACTGCTGCGCCAGACGGTTGTGGAGGTCACGCTGCCGGGCGGAGACGGCTGCCTGGGTGTTCTGGCCGGGCACGCACCGTTGATCACAGAGTTGGGCATCGGGGAGCTGACGTATCGCGTGAAGGGTGCGAATGAGGCGGGGCCCTTGGCGATCATCAGCGGTTTTGCGGAAGTCTTGGGCGACCGCGTCACCGTGCTTGCCGAAATGGCGGAGCGGCCGGAAGAGATTGACGTGGCGCGCGCGGAGGAAGCGAAAAAGCGCGCCGAGCAGCGGCTGGCCTCGGCTTCGAGCGATCCGAATGTGGACTGGGCGCGCGCCGCGGTTGCGCTGCAGAGGTCGCTGATTCGCATCCAAGTGGCGCGAAAGCGGCACGGCGCGCCCGTCTCGATGGAGTGAGCCCGATGGAACCGGTTACGATGTATACCACGCATTGGTGCCCGGACTGCCGGCGGGCGAAATATTTCCTGCAGGAACGCGGCGTGGCGTACCGGGAAGTGAATATCGAAGAGAACGTAAGCGCCGAAGCTATCGTGCTGAAGGCCAACAATGGCAAACGCAAAGTGCCGACACTGCAAGTGGGCGATCGATATTTTGCTTGCAGTCCGTTCAATGCGGCGAAGCTGGCGCTCGAATTGAATGTGCCTCTGAATCCGTAGTTAATTTACCGGCAGGCCACGCGTCCACACGTTTGTCACCTGAAGATTTTCGTCCAGCAACACAATGTCCGCGTCGGCGCCGGTTCGCAACGCGCCCTTCTTAAACTCAATCCCCAGCAACTTTGCAGGATTCGCGGTGAGCATGCGCACGGCGTCCGGGAACGGGATGCCCAGCGCGACCACATTTCGCAGAGCGCGGTCGAGGGTAAGCGTGCTGCCCGCCAGTTTCCCTTCCGAATTGCGGCACACGCCACCGGATACAGTGACTTCAAACTTGCCGAGCATGTACTTTCCGTCAGGCATACCGGTAGCGGAAAGTCCGTCGCTTATCAGAATCACGCGGCCGGCGCCTTTCGCTTGCAGCAGGATGCGCATGGCCGCTTCTTCGACGTGCACGCCGTCAGCGATCAACTCCGCGGTAACTTCCGGGGAAGTGAGCACGGCGCCGATGACGCCGCTGTCGCGATGGGAAAACGGGCGCATGGCGTTGTAGACATGCACCGCGTGCCGCACGCCGAGGGAGATACCGGCGCGGGCTTGCTCGTAGGTGGCGTCGGTATGCCCCATGGCGACCACGACGCCAGCATCGCGCGCTGCTCTTATGCACGGTACGGCACCGAGCACCTCCGGCGCGATAGTGAGGATGCGAGCGTTGCCGGCGGCGGCTTGCAGAAAGCGCTGCAGCAAATCGGCGGAGGGCAATTGGATCCACTCCGCGGGATGCACTCCACGGCGCACTTTGTTAAGGAATGGCCCTTCGTAGTGGATGCCGAGGACTTCCGCCTTCGGCTGAAGGGCCTCGAACTGTTGGGGGATGTAACGCGCAATTCCTTCGACGCTGCGACAGGTGTCGTCGGGGCTGGCGGTTACGGTGGTGGCGAGAAAAGAAGTTGTACCGTGGCGCGCCAGCGTTTTTGCTACGGTGGACATAGCTTGCTCGGTCCCTTCCATTACGTCGTGGCCACCGGCGCCGTGGATGTGTACGTCGATGAATCCGGGAATGGCGGTCTGGCCACTTGCGGAGACTTCCGTTGCGCCGGAGGGCAGGCGCATATCCTGGCGCGGGCGCAGGGCTTCAATCACACCGTCGCGAATCAGGATTCCGGCATCCAGAATTTCTGTTGTGGGAGTCAGGGCGCGCGCGGCATGCAGCAGAATGGTGGCCATAGGCAGGTTAACATCGTAGCGGAAATTTATCGGACCACAAAACGAACGGGCGGGAACAAAGTCCCGCCCGTAGTGAATGATAGATTCAGAGTCTGTTACTTGCTGCTCTTGGCCGGAGCCATGTCAATGCTGGCGATCGAGAGCGTGTCGCCCTCGACCGAGCCCTTCACTGCGACGTGATGGCCGGCGTGGGCCGCCACTTTGTCCTGGTCAGCGATGGCGTACACTCTCTTGTCAGCATCGTTCACGAAGACGTATTTCGCACCTTCCTTTACGCATTTCACCGTGCATTCGGCCGCGCCTTCATGGGCAGCCTTGGCGCCGCATTTGCTATCCGTGATGTAGCCGGTCCAACTGGCGTCACCTGCGAATGCGAATGCGCTGACGAAAAGGGCGACAACTAGAATTGAAGCAAACCTGATTTTCATAACATTCCCCTCCTCAGACTTCCTGGACGCGGGCAAGGTACTCTCGTGCTGCGGGTTCATCCCGCCCGGCTATCGTACGACTTTTCAGCGTCGCTGAATAAGGACAAAAAAATAAGGGGAGGATACCCTGGAATCCTCCCCTCAATTGCGCTCCGTAAATGGAGCACGTTGATTGTTTTATTGGCCCGAAGTGGAAGCGCTCGCCGCCGTAGTGCCGGCAGCCTTGGGTACGCTCAGATAGCCGGAAGCGCTCGACTTGGTAACTTTGTTGACGACCAGCTCGAGGGCCGCACGGCTCCCGCCGGTGTAGAAGAAAATCGGCTCGTTGACCGAGCGGTTCTTCTTCTCGAAGGTCCTGTCATCCGCCAGGACGTTGATGGTGAATTGACTCTTCTTCGGGTTGGCGTTCTTCAGCTCCACCTGGACGGCGCCGACCTTCTGCGCGCCGGCCTTGCGGGTAACGGTAAATTCATAATAGTCGCGTGTACCCATATGGCGGAGTTGATCGATCTCATCATGGTTGCGGGCGATGAGCGTGCCCATCTCGCTGCGCGCCATTTGCAAATTGTTCTTGGTGGCATCGAGATCGGTTCTCACCCCGGTCACGTCGGTGTTGAGCTTGTTCACGTCGTCGGCGTTAGCCTTGGCGGCGAGCTGCGTATTCACGGAGCTCTCCAGGCCTGCAATCTTCTTGTCCACGGCGACCGAAGACTGCTTGTTCTGCTTGCGGGCCTTGACCAAGTCCGCTTGCGTGACGTTCAGCTTGTCCGTGACAACCTTGAGGTCGCTCTGGAGCTGCTGATTAATCTCGTCTTCCTTGGCGAGCTTTTGCGCCAATGCATCATTGGCCTGCTTCACCGAGGTTTGCGTTGTCTGCTCCACGCCATTTGCATGGTTGAGGGCGCTCCATCCAATTCCGATACCGAGCAGCGATACTCCGGCCAGCACCGCCAGGGCAATTCCAACCCAGCGCGGCGTCGCCGTCGAGGTCACGTGAATCGATTCTTGATACTCGCTCATTGACATCCTCTCCTTGTACAGTAATCCCCTGCAACACTAAGAAACGAGCACCCGGTACACCAAATACTCGAGAGCGAATCCGAGTACGTGAAGTATAAGAAAAGATGGTACTTAGAAGTCGAAGAGGCAGGAAAAGGCTCTGCAGCTAAGCGTACTAGTACCAGTAATGTTTACCTAGTGCGTGCCTGACCGCAACTTGCGCCATTTCGATACTGGGGGTCGTGATCGACTGAGAGCATCGACAGTCTCGTAACTGACTGCGAGGACGAGGTTTATTGTTGGGGCCCTAGGCGGCTTTTATGTCCGCGGCGGCTTCATCGGCACGGGCGGGCCCGAAATACCGGTCCAACGTGGTGTTGGCGGCGTCCAAAACGATGTGACAATCGGGACAATCCCGTAGGTGTTCCTCGATCTCGCCCTTGACCGACGGCGAGAGCTTTCCCTCTAAGTACCAGCAAATCAAATGGATAGTATCACGACAACTCATGTCTCCGCCCCCCTGGCGGCCCTGTCGAACGCCCACCTGTATTGGTTATGTGCACTTGCTTTACCAAAGGATTGCGAGAACCTTACAGACCCTAACCCAAACAGAATCAGGCAAGTAAGAATTTTCGGCACGCCACAAGATGTCTTTTTCGGGAAATCTTTACATCAGGGACGGCTTTTCCATATCCCCAAGATTGGGAACTTGTCTTCAATGACGGTGTCCAAGGCAGGGAGGACGCGCGCAACCTCACATCCCTGCGAGCGCGGCGCCGGGCTCCCGCAGAAGCAGGCAGGGTCCGGCGTCGCAAAATTCTCGACGCATGCGCTCGCACCAATTTTCGTGGAGGTGTGTGATGTCGCTCGATCCAAAATCCGTCCCACGGCAAGACCTCGGTTCCTTGCGAGGTTGTTTGGTGGAAGGCGATCCGGAGCAACGCGCTCGCGAACGGACAGTACGCCGCAAGGCATTAATTACGTCGGTGCTTTTGCAAGCTAGCTCTCTCGCTGCACTAATACTTCTGCCCTTGTTTGCGAAGCCGGCGCGCTTGGTCACGGCAATCGCGACGCCGATCCCGCCCTACCGGCGCGTCGACGGGCGGACCCGGGCCCCGGAAAGGCCACGCACTGACGCGATGCATATTTGCGTTACTTGCGTCAGTTCGCATCCAGCTACTCTGGATACGAACAGGGTGGAATCGAGCACCTTGGAAGAGCCAGTTCACGATATTGGGCCTGGCGAAATTCCGGCCGTTCCGTGCCCAAGTTGCATCAACGTCCCGACTGCCGGGCCGCAGGCGCCTGCTGTTAGTGAGCCGCGGAGACAAAAGCCACAGCTAGTTCACACGCACATCGATCCCGCGATGCTTGTTCATCGTGTAGAACCGGTGTATCCGACATTGGCAAGGCAACTCGGTAGAGCCGGGCGCGTTGAGCTCCAGGCGGTCATCGCGACGGACGGCACAATTCAATCGCTGCAAGTGGTGAGCGGAGATCCGCTCTTTTATCAATCTGCAATGGATGCAGTGCGCCAGTGGCGCTACCGGCCGACGGTGCTCAACGGCGAAGCCGTGGAGATCGACACCTTCATCACCGTGATCTACAACATCAATCGTTGAAGAGGAGTTCCGAAGTATACAAAGCGGTGCCTAGGGCCGCGCTCTGCCCGCGCGGCCCTTCCTGCCAGCACCGTGCAACCGACACTCGGTCGTCGCTTCTAAGTATTGGTTAGAAGCGGAAAACGATTCCGGTCGACACGCGCAGATTGTTTTGACTTCTGGTGTTAGGGTTATTGAATTCGTTGAAACGAGTCAACAGGTAATCGACTTTGGCTGGACGAATCGAGAAGTGCGAGCTGAGACGATAATCGAGCCCGCCGCCCACGGTCATCGCAAAGGCATTCTGGCTGTTGGTTGTCGCCAGCAGACTGGCACCGGTGTGCGCAACACCGAAGAGCACCTCGCCGAACGGTGTCACGCGTCCAAAGCGGTGATACGAGATCCGCGGACCGAATAGATACGTGGAAAGCGTGCCATCCACGCCGCTGCCGAGAATGTTGGTGTTGTGATAGCCGCCGAGATCAGCGACTCCGCTCAGCCAACCATTGAAGTTGTATGCGATGGACGCGCTGCCGCCGTTCAAGCTGAAGCTGTCCGCGCCGGAGGTGGCCGGATTGGCACGAACGTACGAGTAGCCGGCGAAAACATCGATGGTTTTGCGCTCCTCCTGTGCTTGAGTGTTCACTCCGAAGAGCGAAGCAAAACCGAGTAAAGACACCACGACCCTGAGTTTCATAAAGCCTCCATTCAAGTTTTATGTCGGCGCAGGCCGGCAGAACTGCCGCACGGCCGCCCGTTTCGCGGAGCGCCTTAGGCAGGAAGGCAGCTATCCGCATCGACTTTGTTTTTTCTTGTAAATACAGATGCACGGACCTCTCCGGAAGTTACCTGAGTCTCCTGGAGGGGGTACGTGGGAAGTGACCAGACTTAGATTAGAGCAGCGGCTCCGGGACGTGGCGAGCGATTGCCGCGCGCGTTTCATCCCGCAAGCGGATGAGTTCGTGCCAGTCCGAAGATTTGCTGCCGTCGGCGGCCGGATTCTCCGTGTGCGGATAAATCGGCGGAGATACGGTGATGGTCACGCTCGTGGGGCGGGGTAAATGCGTGCCGTCTCGGAGAAACCTGCGCGTGCCCGCCAACGAAACGGGAACAATCGGCACGCCGGCGGCCACCGCCGCTTTGAATGCGCCAAGTTGAAAAGGGCGAATTCCATCATCCGGAGTAAAGGTGCCCTCGGGAAACACGAAAACCGATTCGCCGCGGCGCAGAAGGTCTTCCATTTCCTCCGCTTGCCGCAGCCGCGAATTGGGGTCCGTGCGATCGAAAGAGAGGTGCCCCATCTGGCGGAGAAACGTTCCGACGAACGGCATCCCGTGCACTTCCATTTTTGCCACGAAGCGATATGGCACGCCAAGGCCGAGCATCAACGGGAGAACATCGAAATAGCTGGTGTGATTCGATGCGAATATTTTTGCGCCTGGCGTATCCATGTGCTCCTTGCCGACCACTCGGACGCGACAGCCAGCCAGCGCGAACAAAATCTTTAGCGCTGAAGATGTAAACCGCCCCGCCACACGCTGGTCCTTAATCAGGCTTACGCGCGCACACGTGGGCACGATCCACAACGAAAAGACGATCCCGAAGTACAACCCATAGAGAATCTCCAGAACTCGGCCTAGACCGGCGGCCGCCACCGTGCCAAAGCTTCGCACCGCGCTTCCTGTGCTGAGGCGCACAATTTGCATCCATGCAGGCGGTTTGGCGACGCAAAGCTGACCGCTTAGAAAAAGCTGCTTGGTCTCCTCGCGGCGCAATTTCCCGCTCGATGTTTTCGGAATGCTTCCCGGTGGAATCAGCTCGACGCGATCCGGCGGAAGGCCGAGTCCTAGCGAAACTTGCTCGGTCACCGCAGCGGCAATCGCCGGGTGCCGCCGCGAATCGCGCTCGCGCACCTCGGCAACAACCACGAGCTTTTCGGTGCCGGAAGCTTCGTCCTTGATTCCAAATGCAACAATGCAGCCTTTGCGAAGACCTTCGGCGCGCGCAGCCAATTCCTCGACTTCGTGCGGATACAGATTTCTGCCGCCTTTGATGATGATGTCTTTTACGCGTCCGGTGACGTAAATCTCCCTATCTGCGCGATAGGCGCGATCGCCGGAATTGACCCAGGCGAATTCGTTTGCATCGGCTGCGCGACCCGCAGGAAACAGCGCTTCTGTCGCAGCGGAATTTTGGTAATAACCGGCGGTCGCCGACGGCCCGCGAAACCACAGGAATCCCTCGGTGCGATCGGAGACTTCGTTTCCGTTTTCGTCGACGATGCGAACTTCGTGGCCGGGAAGCACGCGCCCGGAGGACACAAAGGAAATCACCGACGCTGATACAGATTGCGCCGGCATCGCGCTTCCGTGCGTCGTAAAGGCCTCGCGCTCGATGTGGTCCACCAGCGGGCCGCGGTTGAGCGGCGGCACGGTCACCGCCAGCGCGGCTTCCGCCAAACCGTAGACCGGAAGCTGCGCCTCGCGCCGAAACCCGTAACGCGAGAAGCGCGCCTCGAAGCGCTCCAGTGTTTCAGGATTGACGGGTTCGGCGCCGTTGAGGGCTGCGCGGCATGAGCTGAGGTCGAGCCCTTCGATGTCCTTGTCCGCAATCTTCCGCACGCACAGTTCATACGCAAAATTCGGCGCCGCGGTAATCGTGCCGCGATGTTTGTGAAACGCCCAGAGCCACCGCTCGGGCCGCGTAAGAAAAGCCAGCGGCGACATCACCACCAGCGGCACCCCGTAATGCAGCAGCGTCAGCCAAGCGCCGATCAGTCCCATGTCGTGGTAAAGCGGCAACCAGCTCACGCCGACGTCGCCGGGTCCCAGCTGAACTGCTTCACCGATCGCTCGCATGTTCGCAAGCAGATTTGCATGCGTAAGCACTACGCCTTTGGGGTCGCCCGTTGAGCCGGATGTGTATTGCAACAACGCAATATCCTCCGATGTTCGCACGCGGCTGCCGCGCAAATGCGCGGGCAGAGCGCCCGGCGCAGGAAGTGGCGCCTTGTCAGCCGCCTCGATCAGTTTTTCCGCGTCGACGACCGCGGCCAGCGAGCGCACGCGCGGCTTGAGCAAGTACGCCACGGTCTCGGCGCGGCGAAACGTCAGCAGCAAGCACACTTCCGCATTGTTCAGAATGGCGGCCTGCCGCGCGGCGTATTCTTCGATGCGGTCCGCGCGGAAGGGAGGATAAATCGGAACGGGGATTGCGCCAGCAAGGAGGATGCCGGCGTAGGAAACAAAGAACGCGCGCGAGGTGGGCAGCATCATTGCCACGCGCCCGCCGACCGGCACACCGCGGCGCGCCAATTCGGAGGCGACGCGCTGCGCTGCCGCGTAGAGCTCGCCGAACGTCAGGGTCAGCTCGCGGGCGCCATCTGCGGCATCCTCGTTAATGAGCATATGCGCGCGCTCAGCGTCATGCGCGGCACGAAAGCGCAACACATCGATCAGCGTTTGCGCGGCAAAAACGCCTGTTTGGGCTGCATCACGATGAAGCGCTTGGACCACGGCCGACGCGCGAACGGCGGAAGAGGCTTTTTCCTCGCCGGAGTCCGCTTGCGGCGCGTCCAAAATCGCGCGCGCGAGGTCTTCCGGCGTATCGGCCTCGGATACCACGCGGTCTGGGAGACGCACACCAAATTCGGCCTCGAGTCGAGACAACAGCTCAACGCGCTCCAGACTCCCAAGCCCTAGCTCGCGATCCAGATGCGAACCGGCGTGCAACACCGGCAGCGCGCCGAGGCTGCCCAGCTCCTGCAGCAGTTCGCGCACGATTTCCAGAACGCGCTCTTGCGTGATCGAGCGGTCGAGTTGTGCCGTGGTGGTGGCCACAATTCCAGCCGGAGGATTCTGCTTTCGCGCAGGCTACCATGCAGCAGCGTCGATTGCTATTGACAACTGCCGCAAATCGTCAAAACGCCAGCGCCCGATGCGGGTACCTATGCGCTCTTTTGCTTGCTCTGCGCAACCCAGCCCTTGGGCATCAGCGTGGTCGAGAGATCCACACCGGAAAGGTCGGCGCCGCTCAGATCTGTTTCGCGCAGGATGGCCACGCCCAGATCCGCGCCCATGAACTTGGCACCGTTCACATTGGCCCCGCGAAGGTTGACATTGCGCAATTGCGCCCTCTCGAAATTCGCATTGGACAAGTCGCAGCGGAAAAACTCTATGCCGCTCGCTTGCGCCTCCGTAAGATCCGCGCCGGGCAGAATTGCCTCGGTCAAATCCGCGTTGCGCAGATCGGCCTGGCGCAAGTTCGCACCCGAGAGGTCGGCTCCGGGGAGTTTCGATCGCCGCAGATCAGCGCCTTCCAGATTCGCATTGCGCAGAATGGCCCCGCTCAGGTTCACGCCGCCCAGGTCGGCCCGCGATAGGTCCGCACCGGTGAGATCGGCCCGCGCGCCGCCTTCCTTTCCCTGGAAAAAGCGCCCATGCGCGTCGAGTATTTCGGCCACGGTTCTGCCGTTGTGCCGGATGCTTTTCGTCTTCCTCAATCCCATGATCGTCCCGCCATCTCCTGTGTTTGATGGGTCTATTCTACTGAAGCCGAAGGCAACCGGAAAGCTGGACATCGCACCTATTCAGTATTGAGCCGGGCGCTTACTTGCTGCCGCCCCTGCATAATTCTAAGTATCGGTTCGATGGCCTCCGGCCTTACGATAGAGCGGTAATGAATCATCACAATCATGCGCGGTTTTCCTCTTGGCTTGCCGGCAGCCTAGCATGCGCGGTGGGGATCGCGTGCCTGTACACCCGGGCGGCTGCGCAAACGCAAGCGCCCGAAGACGAGATCGTCGCCAATCTTGCCGGAGGCCGCGTAATCGTTCACGTCGCGGGTGACGGCAACATTATTTTTGCCGCCATCAATGAACCAGTGGAAGCTGGCGGCGTCCCACCTCGCGTGGTAGAGGTCGACGCGGCGCACGTCGCCGTGCTGCTGGGCGCTTCGGAATGGCGTCTTCCTGCGGACCCCAATCCGGTGCGGCTGGACCGCAACTTCGAGCGCATCCGCGCGCGAGACCCAAAATACCAATACAACACCGCCGAAGCAGAGCCGGACCTGGAAACGATTGGCGTGGCGGTTCTCGAGAAATTGCGTCCCCTCACTGCGCAGCTTCATCACAAGATCGACCTGCTGCCCGATGAGCCGCTGCTCGAAATGGTGCTCATCGGATATGCGCCGAATCATTATGGCCCGGAGGTCTGGACTGTCGAATACCGCGTGCAGCAGGAGCAGGTGGCGACGCGCGGCGAGTATTGGCAGACGCGCGTTTTGCGGCCGCGATTCACGCAACTGTATCCGCCGGAAAAACATGCACCGCGCATGATCGTGGAGGCCCGTTATCCCGCGGAGCTGAAAACGCCCACGCTTATGGCGCTAATCCAGGGCAACGACCCGGTGATTGCGCACCTTCGCGGTTCGGACGCGCGATTTGCAAAAGTGATTGAAGCGGTGGACAAGGGACAAGCGCAAAAGGCCGCTCCGACCGATGCCGCCGATTTCCTTCGCGCCGTGTTGCCGCTCATTGCCGACAAGCAGCCGTTTATCCTGGCAAAAATGGAAGAGCAGCACGGGTTTGACTGGATTGTTCCGCCAGACGAGCCTGTGGAACGGGCCAACAAGGGTGAGGAAGACAAAAACCGGCCACCGGATGCGCCGAGCTTGCGCCGGAGGCCCAATCCCCCGAACCGCTAGGAGATCCTTTCGATGCTGTCGCCGCGCCGGATCATCCCGCCGGCGGTCACGCGGCACAACATTCCCCGACGGCCGCGCAGTTCGCGTCGCAATCCAGGTCTGATTTTTTCAAGCAAATCGCAGGGCGTGCATGCTACGGTGATTTCCAGTTGCGCCTCCCCAACGCGAAGGCGCTGCCCCACAGCGAGCCCATTCACGTTGATTTCGCGAGTGGTGATATTTTCCCGGATGATTCCTGGCGGCAGATCCATCAGCTCCAGGGTTTCGCTGTCCATGAGCAATACCCGAGGGCTGCGCGCACGCCAGAACCGGCAGCCCGCGCCAGGTGCAGCACGGTTGCCATTTCTTCAGTCTCCCACGGCATGCACTCGCCCCGCATGGGCTCCAATGTCCCTGCGATAGTGCATACCCTCAAAGTGGATCTTTCCAGCGGCTTCGTACGCCTTTGCCAGTGCTGCCTCTAAAGATGCATCCGAAACAGTCACGCCGAGAACTCGACCTCCGCTGGTAAGAATTGAGTCGCCTTGTCGTCGCGTGCCGGCGTGAAATACTTTCACACCACTAACGAGTTCTGCAGCGGTTAGTCCATCGATTCTCTTTCCCGCCTCGGATTTGCCCGGATAACCCCCTGAAGCGACAACAATGCACCCACTGGCGCCTGGTTTCCACTTCAACCTGGATGGTTCGAGGATTCCGGCGGCAAGCTCCGCAAGCACTTGCGCCAAGTCGAAATCCATCCGCGCGACGATTGCTTGCGTCTCGGGATCTCCTAACCGGCAATTGAACTCAAGCACCTTGGGCGCTGAAGCGGTTAGCATCAATCCGATGTACAGGAAGCCCTGATACAAAATTCCCTCCGAGGCCAACCCGCGCATGGTCGGCTCAACGATGGATTCCAAGATATCTTGTCGCAGCTTCGGAGGCAGGAGTTCGTCTGTCGAATAGGCGCCCATGCCGCCTGTGTTCGGGCCGCGGTTGCCGTCAAAGACTCGCTTGTGATCGCGGGTCGGTACCAGAGACGCATAGCGCTGGCCGTCCGTAATCAGAATAAAGGACAGCTCTTCTCCCTCAAGCGCCTCCTCGAGCATGAGGCGTTTCCCGCCGGGTCCGAGCTCATTTTTGTCCATCACCCGCCGTATAAAATCCTCGGCCGAAAGTGCGTCTTGAGCGACAAATACGCCCTTGCCGGCACACAAGCCGTCAGCCTTTATGACCACTGGCCAGTCCACACTCGAGAGCGCGGCTACAGCGTCCTGCGAGCTATCAAACTCGCCGTACATTTGCGCCGTCGGGATACCTTGCCGGCGGAGAAATTGTTTCGCGAAGATCTTGCTGCCTTCGAACTGCGCGGCTTGCTGTGAAGGTGCCACGATCGACCAGCCGCGGGTCCGGAAGGCATCACCAATTCCCTTTACCAGAGGCAGTTCTGGCCCGACGATGGTCAGATCGGGACTGAGTCGTTCCGCCAAAGCAACAAGGCCGGGGACATCCGCGGGGTCTGCGGAAAGGCACTCCGCATCCGCTTCGATTCCACCATTTCCGGGCGCACACCAGATTTTCTCGACGCGCGGGCTCTGCTTTAACTTCCAAACCAGTGCGTGCTCCCGCCCTCCGCTACCGATGACCAAAACCTTCATCAATTCCTCTTTGCTGGCTTCTTCGGAACGATAGAGCCAGTCCCCGATGGTGTCAACCTGGCGTGAAACAACGCACTCGGACTACAAAGCGAGCCGCACTCAGCAGTGTTTCGTATCGCTTAACCGTTACTTATTGTAGGAACCGTGGGGAATAAACCTTTTTGCGGCGCAGCCTGCTCCTAAACTGAAGACAACACTCCTGGCTCTGCGAGCCAGGGAGTTCTCAACCATGCTGATTCCGTTGCGCCACGAAAACATGGAGGGCCGCCGCTGGCCGGTCATTTCGATCGCCATCATTGCCATCAACGTCCTCGCTTTTTTGGGAACCCACTGGCAAATCGAAGCGCAGAATCCCAAGCGCTCGGAGGTTCGCGCGCACATTCTCTTACTTGCGGCCATGCATCCAGAACTGAGCATGAGCCCTGACGTGCAGGAATTCGTAACCAGGTTCCGAAAAGGGAATCCGGCTGTCTGGAGTCGAGTCGCCTCGCCGAGCCGGGATGTGGCCGACGTGTGGGACGCGAAAATGCGCTTGATCGAAGACCCTGCTGAATTGCGGCGACAGATGGATTCGCTGGCGCAGCAGTATGCGGAACTTGAACACGACTCGATTCTGGAGCGCTACGCGTTTATCCCTGCCCACCCGCAGCCAATTTCGTATATCACTGCGAATTTTCTGCACGGCGGTTGGCTGCACATCATCGGCAACATGTGGTTTTTGTGGCTTGCAGGCGCCATTCTGGAAGACACCTGGGGCCGGATTATGTATCCAATTTTCTACTTTCTTTCGGGAGCGATGGCACTTCAATTCTATGCCTGGGCGAGTCCGGGAAGCCTTGTTCCCACGTTGGGCGCGTCCGGCGCTGTCGCCGCTTTGATGGGAGCGTTTTTGGTGCGTTATCCAAAAACCAAGATCGAAATGCTGTGGCTGTTTGGCTTCGGCTTTCGGTCTTATCGATTTCATGCGCGCGCGTACTGGCTGCTTCCGTTGTGGTTGCTGATGGAAGTATTCTCGGGGGCGATTTTCGGGAGTTCTTCGGGAGTTGCGCATTGGGCGCACGTCGGGGGATTTGTCTTCGGAGCGTTGGCAGCAGTCGGGCTGAGCTATTCCGGCCTGGAACATGTGGCCAATCAAGCCATCGAGGCTAAAGTCACCTGGACCGCCGAACCCGCCATCGTGCAGGCCACCGAGAAAATGGATCACGGGAAATTGGACGAAGCCATTGCCGTTCTGCAAACGCATACCGCGAGCGGCTCGGCCTCCATTGATGCCTGGACGCTCTTGTCTCAGCTCTACTGGAGGAAGAATGACATCACGAAGTATCACGAGGCCATCATCAAGCTTTGCCAGATGCACCTGAAAGCGCAGAATGTCGATGCCGCTTGGCAGGATTTCGGCGACTACCTGAATTCCGGCGGAGAGCGCATGCCTGCTTCCACCTGGTTGGAGCTCTGCCGCGCCGCAGAGAGCCAACAGAATTTTGAGCGTGCCGTCGAGGAATACGACAAGCTGGCGCGAACTTATCCGACCGAACGTCAATCGTTGCTGGCACTGATGGCTGCGGGAAGGTTGTCACAAAAGAAGTTGAACCGGCCTGCCGAGGCGCTGCACTTTTACAAAGCCGCTGCCGCTTCGCCTGTTCCCCACATAGACTGGGAAATGAACATTCAGGGAAGAATTCTGGAAGCGCAGAAGGCCCTGTCGGCCACACCCGAGATCCCCGCCACAAAGACCTAACCCTCCAGGCAAGTACATGGGAACAGCGGTTAGTATCCTGACAAGGACGCGCAAACACGCCGCTAACTGCTTAACAGACAACTAAAGGTTAGTACCGAGGAGGGGGGGAGCTCAGGCAGTGCTGGCGGCGCGTATGGGGATGGTGACGCTCGAAACGGCGTCCGAGGATGCCAGCATGTGGCAGCGCCCGTCGAAGATGCCGCCTGGGTCTATTACCATACAGGGGGAGTGAACTTCGCCCGTAACGACGCCTTTGGCTTCTATCTCAACGCGCCCCTTGGCAAAGATCACACCGTCGAAGCGGCCGGAAATCACCACACGATTTCCCTCGATCTGACCCTCGACTTTGGCACCTTCGCCCAGGATGACCGTCTGGTCCGAGATGATGTTTCCTTTTATGTTGCCGTTAATGCGGAACGTACCTTTGACGGTAAGTGTTCCCTCAAGGGTCACGCCTTGGTCGATGAAACCTGTCCACTCTTCGCTGTTTCCGCCCTTTGTTGTTGCGCCAGGCCACTTCCACGCCATGCCAAACCCCCAAAAATGACTCATACCACTTTAACGACACTCGCAGACAAGTCAACGAAGCGTTGCGATGGAGGTGTCGAATCAGGCGACTGTTCAGAAACGTAGGCGCCGCATTCCACGCGAACCGACTGGCGAGCTTACTTCATCAAGCGATCGTACAGCCCCATCAGTTGGGCGTCTTCGTAATACTCCAGCACGAGCTGCCCAGGTCGCACCTTGGTTTTTTCTCGCAGCAAGACCTTGGTGCCGAGATGACGCTGCAGTTCGTCAAGAGCGGCGCGAATGTTTGCGTCGCGCGGAACGTCAGCTGCCGCGCCACCGGTGCGCGCACGGCGGGCGGCGAGGCGTTCGATCTGCCGGACCGTCAAACCACCGCGCGAGGCGCGGCGCGCATAGCGCATCCGTAGCTGCGTGTCGGCCACCGCCAATAGCGCGCGTCCGTGCCCGGCAGTGAGCTTGCCTTCCTCAATCCACTCCTGAATCGTTGGCTCGAGCTTCAAAAGGCGAACTGCATTGGCCACCGTTGCTCGGTCCTTGCCGGTGCGTTCGGCCACAGCCTCCTGAGTGAGCTGAAATTCCTGCATGAGCCGCTCGAACGCTCGTGCCGTTTCGATGGCGTTCAAGTCCTCCCGCTGGATGTTTTCGACAAGCGTCATTTCCAGCGCAAGCTCGTCGGAGACCTGGCGAACGATTGCGGAAACGCTGGTCAGGCCGGCGCGCTGGGCGGCACGCCAGCGTCGTTCGCCGGCGATGAGCTGGTAGCGTCCAGCAACCGGCCGCACCACGAGCGGCTGAATGATGCCGCTGGCCTTGATGGAGCGAGCCAATTCTTCCAAAGCCTCTTCTCGGAATCGCGTGCGAGGCTGGAACGGACTCGGCTGAATCAAATCCGTATCAATTTCCTGTGGGCCCGCCGACATTGGTTCGCGGACTGGTACCGTCGCGGTACCCGTCCCGGACGACCCAGAGACGGGTGCGGCTGCAGGAGCCTGAGCTTCAGGCTCCCGAATGAGCGCTCCGAGCCCCCGTCCCAGTGCGTTTCTCGGCATTGGCGATTACCTCCTGAGCCAGTTGCGTATAGCCCTCGGCTCCTTTGCTGTGTACGTCATAAAAAATAATGGGTTTACCGAAGCTAGGTGCCTCCGCCAAGCGAACGTTGCGCGGAATGACGCTCTGAAGAATCTGCGTCCCGAAGAAACTGCGTAGATCCGTAGCAACTTGGCGCGATAGTGTCGTTCGCTCATCGTACATCGTGAGCAAAATGCCTTCGATCTCGAGACTTGGATTTAAGGTCCTGCGAATGCGCATTAGCGTGTCGAGGAGTTCTGAAACGCCTTCTAGCGCCAAATACTCGCACTGTATTGGAACGAGCACCGCATCTGCTGCAACCAGGGCGTTCAAGGTCAACAAATCCAAAGCGGGAGGGCAATCCAAGATGATGAAACGGTATTTTTCGCGAAGACCGTCCAGAACGGACCGGAGTTTGTACTCACGGCTCTCAGCGGAAACCAACTCGACGGCAGCGCCCGCGAGGTTCTTATCTGCCGGCACTACATCCAGGCGCTCGACTTGCGACTTCTGCGTGATTCGATCGAAGGGTTCGTTCAAGATTAGAGAGTGGTAGAGAGTACGCCGAGACGGATCTTTCTGAAAGCCAATCGCGGCCGTTGCGTTGGCTTGCGAGTCACAATCGACCAGCAAGGTGCCCTGATCCGCGGCAGCAAGGCAAGCGGCCAAGTTTACGGCGGTTGTGGTTTTGCCCACACCGCCCTTTTGATTAGCCACCGCGATAATTCGCGCCACCAAACCCCCAGTGGGCGAAAACTTAGCAAAGCCCGAGACGAGATGCAAGATGTTTCACGTGGAACGTGCGTGGCGCTGTGAAATTCTCTGGTCGGTACATCGATAGTCCGTCGGAGCGGATGCGGTGTTCCACGTGGAACGCGAACCCGAATCCAGCAGCGAAGCGCCGGCGCTTTATGTGAAACGGAACAGTTCGACGGAGTGGTGCAAACGAAAAAGACCCGATCAGGACATCCATCTCCTTGTTCCACGTGGAACCTTTCAGCGAAGCGGCGCTCTCAGTTTACTTGGCGAGCCCCCACCAAGAGGAATCGTTGCAACGAGCGGGGAATCGGGATTGGATCCTTCCACAGCCATCCATCTATCTTCTTGATTGCGTCCACGTCCCTGCCACCAACCCAGAGAATGGCCTGCGTTGCGCCAATACGTTCGGAATGAGCCCACCTCAGAAATTTGTCGAACTCCCCCAGCGCGCGAGAGCAAACAAAATCCAAGGGGGCAACTTCTTCTGCGAGTTCTTCATATTGGCTGACCAGCACTGGTGTATCAATCAAATACAGCTCGCGCACGACCTCAGCTAGAAACGTAGCTTTCTTGACGTTCGATTCGATCAAGAATACCTGGAGTTCAGGTCGTGCGATCTTCAGTGCCAAGCCGGGGAAGCCTCCGCCGGAGCCCACGTCGGCTAGTCGACCAGCCTGGAGTGGGACGGCCGTTACCGCGTACATGGATTCACAAAAGTGTCGGTACAGGATCTCCAAAGGATCGCGAATCGCAGTGAGATTTACCTTTTCATTCCAAGCCAGCAGCATCGTGATGTAGCGTTGAATCATACTCAGTTGCTCGGGCGTCGGCTGGACCCGAAATTCCCGCAGGGCCCTGTCAATAACATCCGTCGACAAGGAGGATGGTTTGTTAGTTAACATAATATCGCTGAGTTATGCCACTGTTTCCGTAACTGGCTTAGTGTCAATAAGATACCGTGGTCCCGCTATTCCGGCGACTAGGTCCACGCCCATGTGCCACACCACTGCGGGCACCAAGCTACCGAATGCAGCCCGTGAAACTCCGAACAGAATACCCAGCATCATTGTGCTCACAAACCCGGCCCGGCCCTGATAGAGGTGCGCCAATCCAAAAATGACAGAAGAAAACAGTATAACCACTCCGACGGGCAAACCCATGCGACTGAGTACCGCCATGGCAAATCCGCGATACAAGAATTCCTCGCACAATCCGGCGGTGACCGACAAGGCGAAGAAGGAAATCAGCTCCGCCTTACTTTGTGGAAGAATGCGCTCCGCGAGGGCCTGAAACGGCCGTCGCAACGGTCTCGCCGACCGCCCCATGCGTCGCAGGTTGAGCCATTGCAGCATCACGATCAGCGCGGCACCGGCTACGGTGATGATCAAGAATGTGAGGCGCTCCGGAATCGTCAAGCCGAGCTGCGTGGCGGTGAATCCGTGCGCCCAGGCTCGCCAGCCGGCAACGGCTGTGGCAAGCCACTGAAACGCGATGGTGGAACAGTACAGCGAAATCCGCTCTGCCGGTTCCACCCGCGGTTTGGCAAGAAGGTGCTGCAGCTTCGCGCGGCCGCGCCACGGCACAATCACACCCAGCACAAAGAAGATCAGCAGAATGTCCCAGGGCATGCGCGATGAAAGCACGTTATGGCTTACCGGCGCAATGCTTTGCACGAATGTCACGAGCAACAAAGCGGCGGCATCCTTATAATGCAATCGGCATAATAGAATTAGCGGGGAAGAGAGAGGTGTTCCGTTGGCCACGCAAGTGAAACTGACCTCGATGGCGAAGGCGGCGGGCTGTGCCGCAAAGCTGAATCCCGCCACGCTGGACGCCGTGCTACGCAAGCTACCGCGGCAAACGGATCCCAATGTTCTGGTGGGTTTTGACACCAACGACGACGCGGGAATTTACAAGATTGCCGAAGATATGGCGCTCGTGCAGACGGTAGACTTCTTCACGCCGATTGTGGATGACCCCTATCTGTTCGGCCAAATCGCCGCGGCCAACGCGCTCAGCGACGTGTACGCCATGGGCGGCCGGCCGATATCGTCGCTGTCCATCGTAGGCTTTCCAGAAAAGGGCGACCCGGCAATTCTTGAACAAATCATTCGCGGCGGTTTGGCGAAAATGAACGAGGCGCGCTGCAGCGTGATCGGCGGTCACTCGATCCGCAATGAAGACATGTTGTTCGGCTACGCGGTCACCGGCTTGATCAATCCGCAGCGTGTATGGCGCAATGTTGGCGCGCGTGAAGGTGATGTACTGCTCTTCACCAAGCCGCTCGGGACCGGCGTTATCACCACTGCGCTGAAAAAGGAGCGCGCCACAGACGAATCGCTGGCGGCTGCGGTTTTGGCGATGACTACGCTGAACGCATCTGCGGCGGCCGCGTTGCAAGAAGTCGACGAGAAGTCCGCTGGTGCGCCAATCATTCACGCGGTCACCGATGTCACCGGTTTCAGCCTGCTGGGTCATGCGCGTGAGATGGCGCTCGG
>Ga0099793_10000089_pt1 | contig 19407 bp, 21 predicted proteins | sample Rivendell_Oct201_9_FD_77319 | JGI IMG/M metagenome (GOLD analysis project Ga0099793, IMG submission 77319) | Vadose zone soil and rhizosphere microbial communities from the Eel River Critical Zone Observatory, Northern California to study diel... | ecosystem: Environmental > Terrestrial > Soil...
ACTGAAGAAGGTCTAACACCCGCCGAAGTAACCCAGATCATTGGCAGAACCGGTGTAACCGGTGAAGTAATCCAGGTCAGGGTTAGAGTCGGCGAGGGACGAGACAAGGGACGAATTATCACTCGTAATGTGAAGGGACCGATCCGTCTCGGCGATATTCTAATGCTTCGCGAGACCGAGCGGGAAGCTAAGAAGATCCGGTAGAAGAGAACACTCATGCCCAGGACGTTCAAGTGCAGCTTCTGCGGAAGAAACTTCAACAACACCACTGGATTAATGCATGTGAAGAACGATGGGACGATAGTCTATCTCTGCTCCCGTCGATGCCGAGTCAGCATGTTATCATTCAAACGCGATCCAAGAAAGATGAAGTGGACGGAGTATTACGGAAAGAGAGAGAAGGGTCGCTGACCGCCTCCGCCTCGTCGCAGCAACAAAAACAAGAGCAGCAGTATACATTCTCATTCCTCAAGCCTGAAGCAGTCAAACAACGTCTTGTTGGAGAAGTAGTCTCTCGTTTCGAGAGGAAGGGCTTCACGATTCGGGAGCTGCGATTGCATCGGATGACTAGGAGCGAGGCGGAACGATTGTACAACGTGCACAAGGGCAAGCCATTCTATGAGGAACTAGTAAGTCATGTTACCTCGGGACCTGTGGTCCTCATGATCGTTGCCGGTCCGTCACCTGTTGAGACTGTCCGGAAATTGATTGGTGCGACGAATCCGTTGACAGCCGAGCCCGGAACTATTAGAGGCGACTTCTCAACATCGATCACAGCGAATGTAGTTCATGCCTCTGACACTTCGGAGAATGCGAGAAAGGAAGCATCAATCTTCTTTCCGCCAGATGCGCTGAGATAGTCTTTTCCTGCTCCTTCGTTCAGAATAGTCTCAATAGTTTAATACGAACCAGGTTCAATTTGGCTATGTCCCTAAGACACTGGAGGCCTGGCATGAATGTCAACAACGATCCGGCAGCCGATAGTAGTCGTCCTAGGCCATGTTGACCACGGCAAAACCACACTATTAGATCGCATCAGGGGAACTTCTGTTGCTGATAGAGAGCCAGGTCAAATTACGCAATGGATCGGCGCTAGTCTGATTCCCGCGCAGACTGTTCTGAAGATCTGTGGTCCATTACTAGAAAGGTTCGGATTCAAGATCGAAGTCCCCGGACTATTATTCATCGACACTCCAGGACATGAAACATTCAGCAACCTCCGCCGTCGAGGTGGCTCTGCCGCGGATGTCGCCATCCTGGTCGTCGATCTAACGAAAGGCATTGAGCCACAGACCGTCGAGTCGATGAATATTCTCAAAGCAAGAAGGACTCCCTTCCTTGTCTGTGCCAACAAGGTGGATGCTGTACCGGGCTGGAAGTCCCTGCGCAGTGGGTCATTCCTTCAGAACCTGAGGAATCAGCGACCCGAAGTCGTGACAGATCTCGATAATCGATTATACACCATGATGGGAGCCTTTTCGAGATATGGCCTCGCGACCGATCGGTTTGATCGGATCAGAGACTTCACCAAAACGATCGCTCTAGTCCCCGCTAGTGCGAAGACTGGGGAAGGATTGCCCGAATTATTGTCAGTCTTGGTCGGACTAACACAGGGGTTCATGAAGAAGAAACTAGTGGTTGAACAGGGCCCCGCGGAAGGAACGGTGCTGGAAGTGAACGAAGAGCCTGGATTAGGAGCGACGGTAGATGCTGTCATCTATAATGGACGATTGAAGGTGAATGATGAGGTCCTTCTTGCTGGCAAGAAAGGCTTGATCGGCACTAGAATACGGGCCCTACTCTTGCCGAAAGCAGGCGACGAGATACGGGATCCCAGAGACAAGTTCTCGCACGTAGAATATGTGGACGCCGCGGCTGGAGTAAAGATTGCTGCACCAGGACTGGACGAGGCATTGTCCGGTTCGCCACTGTACGTAGTGGGCAGTCCTGAGAAGAAAGCGGTGATCGAGAAGAGGATACGGGAAGAAGTTGAAACTGTTAAGGTTACAACGGACAGGGTAGGGATTATTGTCAAGGCCGACGCTCTCGGCTCGTTGGAGGCACTGACAACCTCGCTTGCAGCGGCTAACGTGCCCGTGAGAATAGCGGACGTCGGTGACGTTTCCAGAAGGGACATTGTCGAGGCGACGGTTGTAAAGTCGAAGGATCCCTATCTTGCCGCGATTATCGCGTTCAATGTGAAGATGCTTCCGGATGCGGAAGAGGAAGCGACGGCCACGAGTATCCAGATCTTCCGTGGCAACATAATCTATCATGTTCTAGAGGACTATTCTAGATGGGTCACTGCCCAGAGATCGGCAGGCGTCAAGGCGGAGATGGATCTATTGATTCGTCCCGGTAAGATACGGATACTGAGAGGGAACGTGTTCCGACGTAGCGATCCTGCCATCGTCGGGGTGGAGATATTGGAGGGCGTTATCCGTCCAAAGTATCCACTGGTCAATGAGGATAGGAAACGGATCGGCACGATAGTACACGTACAGGATCAGGGGAAGGATGTGCCAGAGGCGGGTGTCGGGAAACAGGTTGCCGTTAGCATCGATAAGCCCACGGTTGGACGTCACATCTTCGAGGGAGAAGTATTGTATGTGGACGTGCCGCCCCAGCACGTGAAGATCTTGTCGTCGAAGTTCAAGGACTACCTCTCCCCTGGTGAAGTGGCATTGTTGAGTGAGATCATGGGCTTAGGCAAGCAGAGTACAATGGTAGGATAAACTCTACGACTTCAGTGCTGGCTTATGATTGAGCCACTCGTTAGCTCATAGCGTACAACATGTTAAGTATCAAATTATCGCTAAATTTGCTTCTGTGGTCCAACCAAGACCGACACTTGGGATCATACTTTCACTTGTAGGTGGGGCCTTTACCCTTTCGTTGGCGACCCTGACTGCTTCGATGAACCTTACAGTCGCTCTTGCTAATCCTTTGTTCGATTTTACGCTTGTTATGGGTCTGGTCATTTGTTCTGGAGGTTCATTGTTGTATTTTCGACCAAGAAGACATTCCGCTTGGGGAGCGATCATTCTAATCGCGTCATTGGTAGACCTAACGGGCTCGTTCTACTTCCTCTACTCCCCCTTCAATGGGACCGCCAATCTTTTCACGCTATTCGCAAGCGTCGGTCCCCTAGTCGGATTAGCAGGAAGCCTAGCGGGTATCAATTGGAAGTCGCCTCATCAATCTCCAAACCAGCAATTGCCTCCCACCTAACGCCGTATTCATCTACAACCGCCATCACAAATTGAACAAACAGTCGGTCAGCCTTTCCGTCTTCAACTCGGAGAGATCGAGGTCAAGAAACACATATCACGTCTCATAAGATCAGGAAAAAGTGTGAAGGCCGTACACGAAAACGACACCTAGGATTCCTAAAAAATTTCCCAATGATACACAGACATATTTAGACCAACGAAGAAATCCCTTTGTGGTCAGAAACCAACCGGGACCCACCAAGAATCCAAGAGCCTCTGATAATGAGAAGTTTTCCTGTGAGGCTATACTGTGACTTGGAGAAAATACCTTGCTTATGAGAATCAGTGCTGCAAAGTCTACGAGAACGATCCCTATCGCGCCTGTGATCGGGTCGATGTTTCTCACCATTTCAGCTTTCCAATACGTTTCACCCTTAGAATTACAGCTTACCAAACTTGTAGTTGAGGCCAATCTCGAACGGATGCTTTCCGACCAAAGCTCTATTTTATAGGGCAGAGGGAGTCGCGTCGAGGAAATAGAACCGGGACTATCGTATGGCAAAGTTCACGCTCAATGTTTCGGACCCGAAGGCAAAGACTACCAGGCCCGTCGCTCTTGAAGGGGTTAGGGCTCAGCCTCTAGTTGGGAAGGGGATAGGAGAGTCGGTTGATGGTAGATTGTTGAACATCGGGACTGTCATGCTCAAGATCACCGGCGGTACGGACAAAGATGGTATCCCGATGCGATGGGACATTCAAGGAACCGCCAAGAAGAAAGCCCTGCTAACAAAAGGTGTAGGGTTCAGGTCGAAGGTTGAGGGTGAACGTCGACGGAAACTCGTAAGGGGACGAGTGGTCGGCGAGGATACGATCCAGGTTAACAGTGTAGTCGTAGAAGGCCAATTATCATTGCCCGAACCCGCCGCCGCGGCTGAGAGTGGAGAAGGCGAGGCCGGGAAGAAAGAGGAGAAGCCTAAAGCCGGTGGAAAGAAAGGGGCAGGTAAGAAATGAGCCTCCAAGTACTAGATGAAAAAGTGAACCCGTTACTGGGACGACGCGAAGTTAGATTGATCATCCCACACTCGGGTGCAGGCACTCCGGACCGCGTCACCGTTCGTAAGATGGCCTCTGATCACTACAAGACCAGTATGGAACAAGTCTACGTCCGCAGCATAGCAACAAGGACCGGAGGATCCAACGCCGTCTGCGTGGTCGAAGTCTACGACAAGCCACAGGTGAAAGGCAAGTCAGTGCCAGCATTTGTCAAGAATCGAAACCTTCCAAAGGATCAGAGAGTTTCGAAGGGTAAGAAATCAGAGGAAACGTCGAGGCCCTCACCCGCACCGGCAACGGCATCAAAGCCCGCGGCGCCTAAACCAGCTGAAAAACCAATTGCGGCTCCCACACCAACCTCGAAACCAGGTGCAACACCAGCGCCGGCTGCGAAACCCGCCGCCCCTCCTGCAGGTCCAGCAAAGGAAAAGCCAAAGAAATAGATTACTGGGCCGTCCTTTGTTAGTCGGCCTAGGTTGTAGCTAACGGTTACAGACCTTAGGTTTGCATCTGTCCATTTGATTTCTCCGTCGGTATTGCGGTTCCGCTCAATGAAATCGGCGAAAGCGGATCTAAAGCCGTTCACTTTTCTTCGTCATCGGTTTTTTGCCCAAGCGAAGTCAAAACCAACGAAGAAGACTAGCGCGATTCCGATCCAGAAAATATAGTCTAGTTCGAGTAGTACCGGATTGATAGAGATACAAGCGAAACCAGGAGCAGCGCACCCTAGAGCCCAGTATGTGTAAGAAACAGGGAATCCTGGGTTTAGCCCACCTGTGACTATGCTAGTTAAGGTGAGCAGTGCCAGTCCTACGAAGATTGAGATCAAAACGTTCCGAATGAGCCGGTCCACGTGAGTCGGATCGAAGGGCTCTCGAATATGATTTGCGGTCGTCAGGAGGCGTCAAGGGCCGGTCAACTTCCTCCTGGTCTCGGTTGGGAAGCGCCAAAGAGGTAGATCAGGGAATCCTAGTTTGATGATCAGCTATTATTGCAGCAGACGATCATAGCATCTAAACTTGCAGTTGCTTGTCAGATTTTCCGGCCGGCAATATCGTCCCGATAGCGGGGTCTCTTCCATAAGGCACCCATGAAGAAATATGCCGAGCACCCCGCATCTTTGGAATCCGAACGTATCTAACTAACCCCTCCAAAGTATCCTCCGCTTTCATCTCGATCACTCCATCCACCTTATCCTGAATAGCGGCTATGATGGCCGGATGGAACGCCTTCCGGGACAATGACAAACAACAACTTGCCTTTACACTTCGAATCTTGGCAACAAGAGTATGAAGGAAATCGAACGAAGGACGCACTCCGCAGCGCTGGATCAATGTTGTGAAACTGTCGAGGGCGAAGAGTACGCGGGCTGAATCTCTCGGATCTGATAATGCCTTGGAGACGATTATGCTAAGGTCGGAGAGTAGCTGTGGGTCTACGCTGTATAGCTCCTTACTTCTAACTCCGACCAGGAAGGAGTAGCAGTCGATGAAAACCAACCGTCGCCGACCCTCTGTCTCATATTTTCTGGGATCTACCCCCATGATTCTCATCGATTCTCGGATATTGTCTGGGAAATCGTCCAGTGCCGCATATACCACATCCTTCCCTTTCTTCAACGCCTCTACGACCATCTGAACTATCATTGTAGTCTTGCCAGTGGCCGGATCTCCCATTATCAAAGAGACAGCTTGTGTTGGGTATCCATCCGGTAGGAGCTGATCTAGCATGGGTATCCCGCTTGGCTCACGTTGCGAGATCGCCGCCTGCTCTTCATAAGAACTAGGCGACGTCAGCCGCTTGGAAATTTCTCTCTGGAGTTCTTGGTCTCGGTTCTTATTGAACGAGACCACTCTTACCTCCTGCAAGAGGCCTAACTCTACCAGATCAGTAACGTCTTGCTCTATCTCCTTCGGGTCACGATGGATCTTCTTGGCAATATTCTCGACAGTGTCCGTCGAATCCGGATAATCGTGAAAGTACATGAGGAGCTCGGCCTTGATCTCGGAGCCGATCAGTTTCTCGAGCAGATCATGCTTAAGGCTAGAAGACTTCACTGGCTCGGAGTTACTATTTGTGCTTACTGCAGTCACTATGTATCGTCTCCAGACCGCTGTTCAGTATTCCTAGCCGTCCGAAGCCATACTGATCGACCGATTATCGTATCTTGTCAGGCGGGATCGGTGTCGGCGCTAGTGAGAATCCGTCCTTTGTTATGTAATAGTCGTAGCCTTCTAGACGATGCTCTGTTCCCCTCATCTTGGGGATATAGACACGCCGTCGCACACGTGAATTATCGAAGTTCGCATCCAAAATGATGAGTCCATCTCCCAGGAATTCTTCGAAGCTCGTCCCAAGCTGTCTCTTCCCCCACGGGACTTCACTAATCATTAGGGTGGTACACTGGGCGGATTCGAGGAATTTTAGCATGATATGGAGGAAGCTGCGCGCTTCCGCCTTGCTCTCGAAGCTGGCCATCAGAGCTGATAATGAGTCGAAGACGAGACGTTTTGCATTGATGGAATGGAGAGCTTCCAGTACTGTCTCGAGAGTAGTGCTTACTCCTGCCTTCATGGTCTGTTGAAGAGAGACCAGCGAAACCTTGTTCTCTGCCTCTAAACGATTGAAGTCCCATCCGAACCTGGAACCGTTGCGCTTCAACCTCTCACTACTCTCTATCACCGAGGCATAGACACCGTTCTCTCCACACTTTGTGGCGCCATGATAGAGGAACTGCAGCCCCAAAGTTGTTTTGCCTGTTCCAGGCTGACCGGCGACGATGATAGTGTCTCCTCGACAAAGTCCGCCTTCGATGATACGGTCAAGACTTACGATGCCTGTTGGAACTCTGTTGCTCGTAGGAGTATTGACCGGTTTGTCGATCTGACCAGTGATATTGGCGCGTCGAGAGTCCAACATGTTATATCGCGCCTCCGATCGACCAGAGCTTCACAGGACCAACTTGTCGACAATCGACTTTGCCCTTGGCTTTGAGAACATGTAGGTATTTTGAGGCGGTTGATCTGTTTATGCTCAACTGTTCTGCAACCTCGCTTATCGAGCTACTGGGTCTCTCGCCCAGAGACTGGACTATTCGCTGCTCAATATCCTCCAATGCTACTGGTCCGATATTGGACGCGGCTTTGACTAGCGACAATGCCATACGGAGACAATCCACTTTCCCGTTCATCATAAGCAGAATGTTACTTGGGAACCATTGTCAAGGTCATTTGCGAGTGAAGGTTAGTTAACAGAAGGCCGTATCGAAGTCGCTAAAAAGGCCGTTAACGGTTCGGTCACGTGCTACATGGAATGAAACAGCTCACTGTATTGAAGCTGGGAGGCTCTGCGATTACTGACAAATCGAGAAAACTAACTCCCGATCTTGTCACGATTCATCGATCGGCCGACCAGATAGCCAAATACAAAAGGCTCATGATTCTGCTTCACGGCGGCGGATCATTCGCCCACCCCTTTGCTAAGAGGGGAAACCTCGCGAAAGGGTTCAATGATCGTTCACAGTTCAAAGCTTTGGATGAGACGGAACTCTATCTGGACCAACTTTCCCGGATCATACAGGTAGCCTTGCTTCAGAGGAATGTGGGCTTTGTACCTTTTAGGCCCATGAGCTACATGGAGACGAGCCAAGGAAACCTTTCGAAGGCTTTTCTGGATCCGATCACGGACGCTCTACGCCTCGGCCTAGTCCCGCTTTCGCATGGAGATGTTGTAATGGATAGCAAAATTGGATTCAGCATTGTCTCAGCCGACCAGCTCGCCTCACTCTTCGCCTTGAAATTGAAAGCCTCCAACGTGCTGTTCGGATCGGATGTTGACGGCATCTATAGTGCAGACCCAAAGAGATCGAAAACAGCCCGACTGGTCAAGGAAGTAAACAAAAAGAATTATCGACAGATACGTGCAGCGCTCCGGAAAAGTCCACTTGGGGACGTGACAGGCGGCATGCTGGCCAAGTTCTCGCAAGCAGTAATACTTGCCAAGAACGGTTGCGAATCCTACATCTTCAATCTTCGACGAGAAGGGATGCTCGAAGCGTTGTTGTCGGGCAAGAGTCAGGGGCTTGAATGCACTAGATTTGAGACATGGAGAAGGCCACGCGTGAACTAGTACGTTCTGAGGACGACCATGTCGGCGAGTTGGGAGAGCGACCGTTTGTAATCCGAGCCATCCAAAATATCCAGATGCTTCTTGGCCTCGTCCAAGTACTCCATAGCCACCGTCCGACATTCATACTCGGCCGGTGTCCTAGCTGCTAAGGCTCTAGCCTTCGAGGCCATTGTCTTAGTCACCTTTTCTGATCTGAGGATAGATAGTAACTCGCTCCTCCCTGCTTTGGGCAGATGTCTCAATGCCACAAGTATTGCTGCATTCCCCAACTTGTGCTCGATAACATCCTTCGCGGTCTCTTTGCCAGTTGATTGTCCATAAACGTCTAAGACGTCATCCATGACTTGGAATGCTAAGCCCGACTTCCAACCAAACTCGCCGAGGTTCTCGATCGTCTTCCTGTCGGCTTTTGCGGCGTAGCCCCCGATAATGGCAGCAGTCCGGAATAGAGAAGCGGTCTTCTTGCCTATCATGTCGAGGTACATTCGAAAGTCTGGATCCAACACACGGTTTGAAATCAGGTAAGGATCCACACGGCCAGCCTGTTCGAAAAGAAGATCAAGCCTTTCTCCATCAATAATCTCCTTCATCGCCTCGACCGACTTCCTCCTGATCCTATCCCGGCTAGAGCACTCATCAACGATATCGTCGATTATCTCACGGTAGAACATTCCAACCAATAGCGCTACCGAGTCGCCCATCTTGGCCCGGACTGTCGGCTTCCCACGCCGGACCTCGCCATGATCGATGATATCATCCATAACCAAGGAATAATTGTGTATTAACTCCACAACAGCCGCAGGTGCAAGAGCATCACTCAGCTTCCCACCAGCCGCGGCACAGGATAGCATCACCAAGGCAGCGCGCATTCGTTTTCCACCGCCAACCTTGAAGTGATATTCTAGGGCGGGACGGAATGTGCGGTTAGATGATCTGGAAAGGGCTTGGATAATGACTGGGTCTACCTTACGTCCAAAGCTTGTGAGCTGGTCTAGGAGCCTGGAGCTCATTCAGCTGCCTCGACGGCCTCAACCTTCTCAGCCTCCTCGTCCACTGACCCAGCCCTTTCTGTGGCCACGGGCTTCTTCAACATGGCACGGTTCTCGATCGCAAGTTTGCTGAGTTTGTCGACGTTGAAATCGTAAATCGTGTGCCGTCTCGGATCGATCATAAGATGCATCTTTTTCGCTGCATCTACGTCAAGGCCCGCCTTCTTCAATTCGCTCAACGAGAAGCCGCGTCCCTTTCGCAGGAAGACCTGGCCTTTCTGGGATCGTTGGACCATTGCCTCGAAACTGTTTCCCAAGACCAAACCATTCCCTTGTATCATTCTTGTCATAATGTTCCTAGTCCTGATTTGCCGGATGCGAATGGTCTACAAGAATCACTTCGTACCAGTGATTCTTACCATCCGAGAACAGATAGTAGGAATTCTTCAAGGTCATGTTCGGATACTTCCTCAAGACCCGATTCTCTCCAATCCTCTGTGAGGATATTGCCCTCGTGAATTTCGCGGAGCCCATTGCCTTCGGTCTCCTTCCCGAAGCCGGCCTCGGCTTCCTAGCTCCACCCGTCCGGACACGTACTCGAATCATGATGATGCCTTGTTTCGCCTTGTACCCCAGCATTCTTGCCTTATCCGGCCGAGTGGGTCGACGAATGCGCATGATTACAGGATCCCGCCGCCATTCGACGGCTTCTTGCCTCAGCCAGCCCAAAAGCTCAGGATCATGCTTTCTCCACAATTGCTGAAGGTACTCGTAGGGCATCTATGATCCATAATCTCCTTGATCCACTTGCCTTCGGGTTTTCCGACCTCGGTCTTCCGCATCCCTGATAAGGGTTACTAGAGGCTGCACATCCTCAACACTGTTAAATCCATCTATCAATCCGCAACCAAATGAGAGACCATAAGGAAGCAGTTGTGAGAATGATGCGTCAAGAGACGAAGCTGCTCAAACGTGCCTACGAACCTGCCAGACTCGCGATGAAGTATCATCCATTATACCATGGGAAGATCGAGATCGCGCCAAAAGTCCCTGTGAACAGCTACGACGACTTTGCCGTCTGGTACACGCCGGGCGTGGCAGATCCTTGCAAGGATATCCAGGCGCACCCGGAGAAAGTATTCGATTACACAAACAAGTGGAACAACGTCGCAATCGTAACAGATGGTAGCAGAGTCCTCGGTCTAGGAGATATCGGCCCAGAGGCAGGACTGCCAGTGATGGAGGGGAAGAGCCTACTCTTCAAGTACCTGGGCGGCGTAGACGCGTTCCCGATTTGTCTCGGTACCAAGGACCCTGAGCAGATCATGAATGCGGTCCGATGGCTACAGCCTTCTTTCGGCGGAATCAATCTAGAAGATATTGCTCAGCCAAAGTGCTTCGACATTCTCGACACGTTACGGAAGGATATGCCAATACCGGTATGGCACGATGATCAGCAAGGAACGGGGACTGTCGTGTGCGCGGGACTCATGAATGCGCTGAAGATCGTTGGAAAAAAGATGTCTGAGGCTCAGATATGCATGCTCGGTGCTGGAGCGGCCAACATCGCAATCGCGCGCATCATAATCGCGGCAGGCGTCACCCCTGGCAACATCCTCATGGTTGACAGCAAAGGGATACTCAGCAAAGACCGAACGGATCTCAAGGAGAAGAATCCGGTGAAATGGAACATGTGCCTCATCACCAATAAAGAAAACAGGAACGGTGATTTGAAAGAAGCGATGAAAGGAATTGACGCGATAATCGCAATGTCTCAACCGGGCCCAGGCACGATTTCCAGAGATTACGTCAAACTGATGAATACGGACCCGATCGTATTCGCGTGCGCCAATCCAATCCCAGAGATATGGCCATGGGAGGCGGAAGAGGCAGGGGCAAGGATTGTTGCAACCGGTCGATCCGATTTTCCGAACCAGGTCAACAACTCCCTCGGCTTCCCTGGGATATTCCGTGGGACCCTAGACGCTAGGGCAAAAACGATCACCGATGAAATGTGCATAGCCGCCGCGAGGGAACTGGCAAAGATTGCAGAGGAGAAGGGCTTGCAAGAGGATTACATCATACCTTACATGAGCGAGTGGGAAGTCTACCCAAGAGAAGCAGCAGCTGTCGGATTGGCAGCAGTCAGCCAAGGCATCGCCAGACTAAAGCTGAACAAGAGACAGTTCCTTGAACGCGCCGAGACAATAATCAGCAAGTCTCGAAGGACAGCGGACCTATTGATGAAGAGAGGAGTCATCAAGAACATGCCTCTAGGTTCACTTCGTTCTAACGCCGGAAAGAGACGGAGGCCGAGCAGCAGTAGAAGGGGTGGAAGAACACGGTTAGCAAGTACAAGATAGCCGTAATCGGCGGCACCGGCGATCAAGGCTTCGGCCTTGCATTGAGATGGGCGAAAGCAGGCTATGAGGTAATCATCGGCTCTCGAAGTCAAGAAAGAGCGAATGAGGCAAGGAAGAAGATCAACGATTCCGTCGGGCCTAGTGCCCGTGTATCAGGATTAGCGAATCCTGACGCTGCCAGACAGGCGGACATAGTCGTTCTCTCTGTCCCGTTTGAAGGCTTCAACGAGATCTTCAAAACGATCAAGCCAGTATTGAGAGAGGGACAACTAGTGATCAGCGTAATGGTCCCATTGGAAAGCTCTGTAGGGGGAAAGCCCACAAGAACGGTCGGACTGTGGGATGGATCCGCTGCAGAATACATCAACCGGATACTTCCGAGGAACGTCGAATTAGTAGCAGCCTTCAACAACGTCAGCGCGGAAAAACTCCACGACCTCAACGGCATAGTCGACTGCGACGTGTTGATCTGTGGCAACAGGGAGGAAAGTCGGAAGAAGGTCTTCGAGCTGGTCAATGCAATACCTGGGGCCAGGCCCGTGGATGCCGGACCTTTGGAGAATTCGCGAACAATAGAGCAAGTGACCGCCCTGCTCGTCTCATTGAATATTCGACATAATGTAAAGGGTGCAGGGATCCGGATTACAGGGCTTCCCTGATGGTTGAACAGTGGGGTAAAACGTGCAGGTAGGGGTCGTTGGGAAGCCTAACACTGGAAAGAGCACATTCTTCAGTGCTGCAACCCTAGTCCAAGTCGCTATAGCCAACTATCCCTTCACGACGATCAAGCCAAACCATGGAATTTCTTACGTCCGGAGCAAATGTGTTCATCCGGGCCTAGGAGTAACCGACAACCCGAAGAATTCCAAATGCATCGATGGGGAACGATTCATACCCGTTGATTTAGTCGATACTGCCGGTCTCGTCCTTGGTGCGTGGGAAGGCAGAGGATTGGGAAATCGCTTTCTAGATGAGGTGCGTAAGGCAGACGCGTTGATACATGTAATAGATACTTCTGGCTCCACTGACTTGGATGGTAAGCCTGTGAAGATGGGATCTCATGATCCGCTCGAAGACGTGAAATTTCTGGAACATGAATTGGACATGTGGATGGTCCAGATACTGCAGAAGGAGTGGGAGAAGCTGGCAAAGAAAGCCGAGATGGCCGGCGAGGATCCCGCAAAGATAGTCTCTGAAAAATTGAGTGGGCTTGGAATACGAGAATTCCAGGCCGAGGCCGCCTTGAAACAAGTAGGTATTGGCGAGAAGCCAAGTGCCTGGTCCAAAGAGGACCTGCTGCGATTGGTTGAATCCTTGCGAAGGCTTGCGAAGCCCATGCTCTTGGTCGCCAATAAGATGGACCTTCCCTACTCCGAAGACAATCTGAAACGATTGCTAGACACAGGACTGCCAACTATCCCTGCTTGTTCGGAAGCAGAGCTGGCCCTTCGACGAGCAACAGAGAAGGGCTTGATCAGTTATCATCCAGGAGACAGCGACTTTACGATCGGCTCAAACGCACGCTTGAGCCCCGAGCAGAAGACTGCTCTCGAGATGATCAGGGACCGGGTATTGAAGGTTCAAGGTACGACCGGAGTCCAGAACGCGATCAATTCAGCATTTTTCAAACTCTTGGACATGATCATTGTCTATCCTGTCGAGGATCCTGAGCGTTTGACGAACCACGATGGCGAAGTGTTGCCTGATGCCTATCTTGTTCCACGAGGAACCACACTCAAACAAATGGCTAGCATGATACACACGGAATTGGGTGCACAGATGCTGTACGGTGTTAACGTCCGCGACAAGATGCGATTGGCGGACACATACCTTCTCAAAGATGGCGACGTGGTCAGTATCGTTAGTGCGGCCCAACGCAAATAGTCTTGTGAAGAGGGAATGATCTGCGCCAAGAGGAAGGTTCGAAACAGGTAAGATACCTCCGCAGGTCCTGACTCGATCCGTCTATCCATTCCTAGGAAAGAGGAGCAAACGTGTCGTCCTTGGTCCCGGGATCGGACGGGATGCAGCTATCGTCCGTCTCGACAAGAGACTCCTGGTGTTTTCTGCAGACCCGATAACAGGAGCCTCCAGACACATCGGGGCTCACGCCGTCCATGTCAACGCCAATGACATCGCAGTTGCGGGTGCGGTCCCAGTTTGGTTCCTATGCACAATACTAGTCCCGCCTGGAACCAATGAGTCCGAGCTGCGCGGAATAATGAAGGAAATTAACAAGGAAGCCCGTAAGCTCGCGATAACTGTAATCGGTGGTCACACCGAGGCTACCTATGACCTAAGGCACCCGATAATCGCAGGGTTCATGGTAGGCGAATCGAAGAGCGGTACCTATCTCACGGCCGAAGGCGCGCACGAAGGAGATACGCTTTTGATGACAAAGACGGCAGGCATCGAAGGGACGGCTGTACTGGCAGCGGATCACAGCAGACTGCTTAAGCAGAAGGGAGTAGATGATAGAACGATCGGGAGGGCCCTGAGATTTTCCAATAGGATCAGCGTAGTCCGAGAAGCCGTAATCGCGTCCAAGACGAAAGGTGTGACAGCCATGCATGATCCCACTGAAGGTGGCGTCTTGAACGGGCTTTGGGAATTAGCCGAGGCCTCCGGCAGAGGGATAATTGTTGAATCTGACAAGATCCCGGTCGCCCCTGAGACCCGGACCATTTCTGAGGCTTTGAACCTCGATCCTCTGAAGCTGTTGGGGTCGGGAAGCCTTGTCATTGCGGTTGCAGCCCCTAGGAAGGACGCGGTCCTTGAGAGACTCAATGAAAACAGAATCAGAGCAACCGAGATAGGTCGTCTGACGAGAAATAGCAAAGGCAGACTCGTGAACCACGGAAGTATTCAGAGAAGATTGACGGTGGTTAACAGGGACGAACTTTACCGAATCTAGGAACCGTGGACGTTGACCATGTGCGGATCTTTAGCTCGGAAAGGTTCTTGGAGGGTTGTCACGATCATCATCAGAACCAGAGCTAGAGTGCTGATGAAGAACCATCCAGCTAGGTCGGCTCCCGAGTATTTCACCGCCAACGCGTAGCCTATAGGGATCGAGACGGCTCCGAGAATGTGGACAGAGTTCATCAAGCTGATTCCCAATGGGGCATAGCGATGTCCCACCTCGGGGTATTGGCTCGCGCTCGCGTACATTGTGGAGAAGACCATGGCATACAGGAATCCAATCGTCGGGATCAAGAACCATAGTCCTTCGACCGGGACTACACCGATGAAACCTAGAAGTACGCTCGCCATAACTCCCGGAATTAGGATGAACTCTTTTCTCCTTCGCAACCTGTCTGATAGGAATCCTCCTAGTGGACCCCCTACCATGCTCGCAAAGAGAAGAAGAGAGGACAACAAGCCGGCAGTATCCAGCGCAACTCCTCTGATGTCGTGAAGGAACTTTGGCAAGAACTGGGCTGCTGTGAATGTTCCGCCCCACAACCCGAGCACCCCGAATGCTATTACCCAAATGTTCCGGCTCCTCAGAACAGGTCTTATCGAATTGTACGCGGGTCGAGAACCCTTGTCTCTTGGAACAACCACCTCGCCGATTACGAAGAGCAATAACCCTAGCAATCCTCCGAGTACGAGTCCAATTCGCCATCCGAACCCTGGTGCGTTCATTATGAACGCCCAGACCCAGAGGCCAATTCCTCCACCAACGCTGAATGCTCCGTTGTACAATCCGATCACGAAACCCTCTTCTTGTTCTCGGAATAATGGTGTGAGAACGCCGATCGCGGGGCTGAAGAATAGACTCGCGCCCACTCCGAGCATTAATCGTGAAAGGAACAGGTAGGGAAAGCTTGGCGACAAGCCCTCAGCGATTGCTGAGATTGATAGAATGAGCATACCGAGCTGGGAGGTGTTCTTATTCCCCCAATGCGCCGCGATGAACCCGGCGGGTACCTGGAACAATCCCGCACCGAGTAGGAATGAAGACGTTATCACAGCAAGGCCGAACGTGTCGATGCCTAGATCAGTTCCGATTAGGGGGAGAGCTGGGGCGAAGTTGTACCAGTTCAACGAGTATACAGTCCGAGACGATATGACGGAGGCAAGAACGAGCCACCTGTTGCTTGGCACAACAACTGATTTCGCCTCGGTTACGGACGGTGCTTCCTCAGTCGTGGACAATCCGTCCGAATTCTTCGTAGGATCGGGTCCTCCCTCACTCAAGATCTACTTCATCCAGTCCCAAAGGACTGATCCGTTGGGCCAGAGAAGTCATCGGACCCAGCATGAGGAACAGATCGAACGGCTCAATAAAGCCTTACCCGCTCCAAAGAGGACTGAAAAATGCTACCTGCGGTGAGAGTCACGCCTCTAGCTTACGAGAGTCTAGGAGTCAGAGGAATGTGTACTCTGCTCGAGACGAAGGAAGTAGGAATACTTGCCGATGCGGGCGTGGCTATGGGGCCACGATTCAGATTAATGCCACATCCAATCGAATACAAGGCACGGGCCAAAGCTAGGGAGAAAATCGAGGCCGCGGCGGGAACTGCAAAAGTTACCACTATTTCTCATTACCATAATGATCATCATACGCCAAACTTCGAAGATCCAGTCTGGCTCGGAAGTACACCCGAGAACGCGGAACGTATCTACCGTAACAAGATAATCCTCGCAAAGGACTATCGCTCGAAGATCAATGTTGCCCAAAGACGAAGAGGCTGGCTGTTCAAACAATCCGTCGAAGAGATTGCCAAGGAATTCGAGATAGCAGACGGTCAAACATACACATATGGCAGGACGACAGTCCAATTCTGGTCCCCCGTCCCTCATGGGGAATCGGATTCCGAGCTTGGATGGGTCATACCGTTCTCAGTAGAATCGAAAGGTGAGAAGGTCCTCTATGCTCCCGACGTACAGGGTCCGGTAGTCGAAGAGACCGTCCAACTAATCCTAAAGGAGAAGCCGGACACACTGATTATCGGAGGACCACCAACCTACCTACAGGGATTCAAGGTCGGCGACGAATTCATCAATGCCGCCCGTCATAACATGAAAAGGATTGCTGAGAAAATACCGATCTTCGTAGTAGATCATCACCTCTTACGGGATCCGATGTGGTCTAAATTCCTAGACCCCATAAGAGAAGTGGCCGCAAAGGCCGGAAACAAGGTCATAACGGCGGCCGAATTGCTCGGCGAAAACCCAGCACCGTTAGAAGGCGAAAGGAAAAAGTTGTACGAGTCCGAGGTACCCAGCAAGGAGTTCCTGAAGTGGGCAAAACTACCGAAAGAGAAACAGAAGGGTGTCCCCCCACCACTCTAGTGAGGGACTGGGCGGTTACTTCTCTTCTTCTCCCGATTCCATCCGCTTTCGAATCTCGGCAAGACGCTTCCTATTCTCATCCATCGAGTCTAGAGGACTCGGCCGTTTGACCCGGAAAGCAGCCTTGCGCTGTCTCTCTTTCATCTCACTCTCTAGAAGCTTCCGTTTTCGTTGTTCCTCTTGCATGTGAACGAGAATCCGTGCTTTCTCCCAAGGAGGGATGCGCTTCTCCTTCTTCTCCGTCAAAGTCCGACAGCTCCTAATTGAGCTATTCCGATAATAATGCGATATTGTAGCCCTTCACGCAGTTGGGGTTCCCAGTTGTCTGTCAAGGAATTCGATAACCCCTTTGTACTGTCGAATCAGGTTCTCCCGCTTCTGGAATCCGTGTCCCTCGTCCCAGACGACCGTCATCTCGTACCGCTTCCCTTGCTCTTTCAGTTTTGAAGCGAATTTCTCGACGGGACCGAGAGGACATCTGGAATCATTGCCTCTATGCCATATCAACAGTGGAGCTCGGATATTCTCAACGTAATGTATAGGGGACCTGTCATGATAGAGCTCTGGATTCTCCTCAGGTGTCCCGAAATAGCGTTCAATGAAGCTTCTGAAGATCGCATCCGAAAGATCGTACATTTCCTTCCAATCGGTGATGCCGACGATGGCGGCACCGGCCGCCCAGTACTCTGGCTTCTTCGCTAACCCTAGGAAGGTCATATAACCGCCATAGCTTGCTCCGACAAGAGCAATCTTACCCGGATCGACATCAACCCGCTTCCTCAGATACTTTGCTGCCTCCTCAACGTCCCTCAAGTCTGCTCCGCCGATGTCAAGCACGTTCAGTTTCTCAAAGTCTGCTCCGTACCCGGTGCTGCCTCGAATGTTTGGTGCGAAGACAGGGTAGCCGGCGAGGAGAAATGACTGTATTGCGGGGGTCCAAGTGTCGGCTACCTCCCACGCAGGACCGCCATGTATCACTAGCACACACGGTCTGGGCCCCTTTTGGTCGGATGGGGTCAGAAACCAGCCGTGAATTGGGCGATCGTCGAAGGATTTGTACACAACATGCTCAGCTCTGCCAAGCGGCAGTTTGGTGCTATGCTCGAAGATACTGGTGGTTGTGCCAGCTTTCAGATTGGACTTTGTTAATGATGGTGGTTTGGAGAGTGAGGACGAAGAGAAGACGACTTGGTCATCTTTTCGCACTTTCAAGCATTGATTGCTGAAACCAGCGTGGTAGCCCTTTGGAATCTTGATCTCTCTCGGCGATTTTCCACCCTCAACATCTTCAATGTAGAGACGTGTTCTACCCTCCTTCGTGCCTAGATAGTAGACAGCTTTGCCATCCGGCATCCATCCGAATATCGGGAAGTCTAATCCGAGCTTCTCTGGACCGGCCCTCAGATATGATAAGCGGGCTTTGTCCCTATTGTAGATTGCAAGATCATACCGGTCCTGTGCGTCGGTCTTGAACAGAACTAGGGATGAATTGTGAGTATTCCACTGTGCTCTCGTATTCTCGGAGCCGGGTTTCGGGGTATAAACGAATGGACTGCGGTGTCCGTTCATGTCCTTGAAAACTAGTTCCATTGAGGTCGGTACCTCCGTCGTCTTGGCCGAGAAAACAAGCCACGAATCGTCCGATGTCCATTCTGGGCCGAAGAGCCAGTGCTTTTGACGGTAGACCTCTGTGGCTTCTCCTGTCCTAGTTTCAACGACCCATATGCCGTTGAACTCTTGGGTGGAACCAGCGAATGCTATACGGTCGTCTTGACTTGACCAGCTGAAGTCTAAGATCCGGTTCGGTGACAGCTGGGTCAGTTGCTGTTCTTCTTCTCCACTCTCTATCCTCGTTTTGTACAGTTGATGTTGCTCTTTGCCACCTTGGTCTCTGGAGAACGCGACCCATCTGGAATCGTTGGATATGCTAGCCCATGACACGCGTTCGTTCCCATGTGAGACCTGTTTCAAATCTCCGCCCTGGACGGGGATCGAAAAGAGCTGGTACGAGCCAGTATTGTTGGACAAAACTAGCGCTGTCTGACCATCTCTCGAAACATCTAGCAGTTCTAGATCGGGTATCTCGAAGACCTGTTTTACTTGCTCGAACCTAGCCGGAAGAACTAGAGAGCTTGACAACTCTAAGCTGGACGTCTATGGAATCATTCGTATTTATCGTGATCCAGAGCTTCCGCCCTTTCTTGTCAGGCCTCTCGGGCTACCCTCGGCGCTTTGGCCACAAGTCAAGGAGTCTCTGGTTCCCTTGAATTCTTATATCGAGTTGGCTCAACCTAGAGGTCCAGCGGTGGTGGGGGACCGGGAAGCTGGTCGTTTCCTGTTACCCGAAATCGACCTATGCGG
>Ga0099793_10000090_pt1 | contig 19266 bp, 16 predicted proteins | sample Rivendell_Oct201_9_FD_77319 | JGI IMG/M metagenome (GOLD analysis project Ga0099793, IMG submission 77319) | Vadose zone soil and rhizosphere microbial communities from the Eel River Critical Zone Observatory, Northern California to study diel... | ecosystem: Environmental > Terrestrial > Soil...
GAACCAAACGAATCATGAAACGACAGCTCCGGAGGACCTATGGAAGACGAAATTCTCGATGAGGAGTTCAGCATCATGTATCAGGAGACGGAGCGGACGAAGGTATTGGATTCGACGACCTTCCTCAGGCCGGTAAAGAATCTCAAGCTCAGGAAGCCCGTCACCGTCGACGTCGATCAGACGGTCGCGCAGGCCCTTGCGCTCATGAAGACCAATCAGTTCGGTTGCCTGCTCGTGACGCGCGGGAGCGCGCTGGCGGGTATCCTGACGGAGCGTGACATCGTCGCAAAGGCGCTGGGGGAGGGGAGGGATCTTGCCAGGATCCCGGTCGCGGAGATCATGACCGCCGACCCGGTCACTCTGCAGCCCGACGACAGCGTCGCCTTTGTCATGAATGCGATGCACGTTGGCGGCTACCGTCACGTTCCGATTGTCGACGAGCGCAATCAACCGCTTGCCGTCGTCTCGGTAAAGGATATCATCGCCTTCATCGTCGAATGCTTTCCCGAAGAGATCCTGAACCTGCCTCCCAAACCGATCAGGAAGGCGAAACGGCAGGATGGGGGGTAGATTCAGATCATTGAACCGGAGTTTCTCCTCGGGGGGTACAGCACGGGCTACTTCCCCATGGCAGATTCGCGGACCGGCGAAATACACTGGTACGCGCCGGCTCTCCGGGGTATCATCCCTCTTGAATCGTTCAGAGTATCGCGAAGTCTCGATCAAACGCTCAGAAAAAAAACCTTCGATGTCCGGTTGAACACCTCGTTCGAGCAGGTCATTCGTGCCTGCGCGGAAAGGCCGGATACCTGGATATCCGAAGAAATCGTGCAGAGCTACCTGCGGCTCCACCGGCTGGGCTTCGCGCACAGCGTCGAGGCGTGGAAGCACGACGTTCTTTCGGGCGGGCTGTACGGAGTGGCTCTCGGCGCGGCGTTCTTCGGCGAGTCGATGTTCAGCCGGGAGAAGGATGCCTCGAAGGTGGCGCTGGTGCAATTGGTTGGGCGGTTGCGCTCGCGGAAATTCGACTTGCTTGATACTCAATTTGTCACGCCCCATCTGGCACGCTTCGGCGCAGTCGAGATTGACCGCGCCGCCTACCTTGTGCTCTTGCGGAAGGCCGTCCGCAAGAAGCGATCGTTTCTGGATTGACATCGATCGCGCGACTGCCTATATTAACGGCTCAACTTGATTCAGCGTAGGAGACAACGTATGGCAAGAATTCTTGCCTGTATTTTCCTTTCTGTCCTGTGCGTGTGCGGTTTGCGGTCCCAGAATACCGACCGTCCGATCGTGGCGATCAAATGCGGCAAGCTCATTGACGGCCGGAGCGACAAAGTCCGGGACGGAGTCACAATTATAATAGAGGGCAACACTGTCCGTAGCGTTGGCGGATCGATCCCGGAGGGCGCGAAGGTCATCGACCTCGGTTCGGCCACGGTCTTGCCCGGTCTGATTGATTGCCACACGCATGTTCTGCTCCAGGGCGATATCACGAATCAGGATTATGACAACCAGCTCTTGAAGGAATCGATACCGTACCGGACGATCCGGGGAGCGGTTGCCGCTCAGGCCGCACTCCGGAACGGTTTTACGACGATACGCGATGTCGAAACCGAAGGGGCGATGTATGCCGACGTCGATATCAAGCGAGCCATCGTCAACGGAATTATCGACGGGCCGAGAATGTTTGTCTCCACGCGGGCCCTCGACGTCACCGGCGCCTACCCGCTGTTGGGGTATTCGTGGGAACTCCACATGCCGAAGGGCGTCCAGGTCGTAGACGGCGTGGATGAATGCCGCAAGGCGGTCAGGGAAGAGGTGGAGAACGGGGCGGATTGGATCAAGGTGTACGCCGACCGGAGTTACTACTTCGCGCCCGACGGCGCGTTGCACAGCATCCTCACGTTTACATTTGAAGAGCTCAAGGCGATCTGCGATGAGGCGCACAAGCTCCATCGAAAAGTTGCAGCTCACGCAATCGGAATCGACGGAATTGAAAACTCGCTGAGGGCGGGAGTGACTACGATCGAGCACGGGGACGGTTTTACCGACGAGCTGATCGCGCTGGCGAAACAAAAGGGCGCGTACTGGTGCCCCACGCTTTTTGTGACCGAGTACGTGTCGGAGGGGCGCGCCGCCGAAGGGCGTCCGATTTATAAACAGATGCTCCAGCACCAAAGGGAGGCCTTTGCAAAAGGAGTGAGGGCGGGAGTGAAGATCGCCCTCGGCACGGACGCAGGCGGGTTCGCATGGGATGTGAACGAGGCAGTCGAGTTCAAGAGAATGGTGGATGCCGGCATGTCGCCCATGCAGGCTATCAAGGCCTCGACTTCAGTCGCCGCAGAACTTCTCGAGATGAGCGGGAAACTGGGCGAAATAATACCGGGCGCCCTTGCCGATATCGTCGCCGTCCAGGGAGATCCGCTCAAGGACATCACGGTGCTCGAACAGGTCAAGTTCGTGATGAAAGACGGCAAAGTTTATCGAAACGACATCAAATAGATTGATACCGGTCCTTCCTCCGGGCAATTGATGGTCCGTACCGCTGCAATTCTCTTACTCGCCCTCACGGTTCCCGGCGCCGGCCGGGCGCGCGCAGGACAGTCCCCCGACACAGCGTCGATAGCGGAAATCCGGAATACAATCGAGATCCAGACGGAGGCATGGAACAGAGGCGATATAGATGGTTACATGCAATACTATTGGCACTCCGACAGCATGCTGTTTACAAGCGGCGGACAAATCCGGCGGGGCTGGCAGGCAACTCTTGAGAAATACAAGAAGAGCTATGATTCGAAAGAGAAAATGGGAACCCTCCGTTTCTCGGAGATGGAGGTTCATCTGCTATCGCCTGAATCGGCACTGGTGTTCGGTCATTGGGAGCTTAAGCGAAAAAAAGATCATCCGGGAGGAGTCTTCACGGTGATCTTCAGAAAATTTTCGGACGGGTGGAAGATTATCCACGATCACACATCTTCAAATCCCCGAAACTGAACATCTATCCCTCTTACAATCTCAAGGCTCATCACTGATATGGCACAGCAGACGATTCATCCCGAGGCTGTCCACGAAACCAACCTGCCGGGGCTAAATTTCGTCAGGCGAGGGAAGGTCCGAGATATTTACGACCTCGGAGAACACCTTTTGATCGTTGCGACCGACCGCCTTTCCGCGTTCGACGTCATCCTACCGCAGCCCATCCCTTTCAAGGGGAAGGTCCTGACCCAGATTTCGAACTATTGGTTCGGGATAATGCAGGAGATTATTCCCAACCATCTGGTGAACGTCGATTTTGAACAGTTTCCGCCGGAGTGCCGGCCCTATCGGGGGCAGCTTGAAGGCAGGAGTATCGTCGTCAAGAAAGCAAAACCGCTGCCGGTGGAGTGCATCGTCCGGGGATATCTTTCCGGTTCCGGATGGAACGAATATCGTGAATCGGGATCTGTTTGCGGCATCAGGCTCCCCGGCGGATTGATCGAATCATCCCGCCTGCCGGAGCCGATCTTCACGCCCTCGACCAAGGCCGACGTGGGTCATGACGAGAACATCACATTCGAGCGGACCGTTTCGATGGTCGGGAAAGAAGTCGCTTATAAAATCAGAGAAGCGGCGCTTTCAATTTATCGCCGCGCCTGCCGGATCGCGGAGGAGAGGGGAATCATTATTGCCGACACGAAGATGGAATTCGGCCGGTTCGACGACGGACTGATACTGATCGACGAGCTTCTGACTCCCGATTCATCAAGGTTCTGGCCGAAGGCATCGTATCAGCCGGGCAAGTCGCAGGAGAGCTTTGACAAACAGTATGTGCGCGATTATCTTCTCTCCATCAACTTCAACAAGCGACCGCCCGCGCCGATGCTCCCTCCCGAGATTATTCAAAGAACCTCGGAACTCTACCGGGAAGCGCTCAAGAGATTGACGGGAAAGGAGGTTGAGTAGCGGCCTAAAAGGGCGCCGAATCGTGGCATTTCATCCTCTTTTTTTGTATCTTCAAACCTCTCGCAATTCACACGTTCACCTCATTCGAAATTCTATGGAGGACATTATGATCCGCTCACTGGGGATGCTCCTGCTCGTCATTTTTCCCGTCATGCTCGCGGCGCGCCCCTCGGGAAATTCCGACATTTTCCCCTATCCTATTAACCAGGTCACGCTCGACAACGGCCTGAAAATCGTCTCGATTCCCTTCGACAGTCCCGGTATCGTCGCCTACTACACGGTCGTTCGCACCGGTTCCCGCAACGAGATAGAACCCGGGAAATCGGGATTTGCGCACTTTTTTGAACACATGATGTTCCGGGGAACGGACAAATACCCCAAGGAAAAATTCACAGCCGTGTTAAAATCGATCGGAGCGGACAATAACGCGTACACATCCGACGATGAGACGGTCTACCATACTGTCGCAAGCGCGAGTGCCCTGGAGACGATGATGGATCTCGAGAGCGATCGCTTCATGAACCTGAAGTATACCGAGGAGGATTTCAAGACCGAGGCGGGCGCGATCCTCGGAGAGTACAACAAGAATTCTTCGAACCCGTTGCAGGCAATTGAGGAAAAAGTGCGGGAGTCTGCGTTTGATTATCACACCTACAAGCACACGACGATGGGTTTCCTGCGGGACATCCAGAACATGCCGAATCAATACCAGTACAGCCTCACGTTCTTCGACCGGTGGTACCGCCCGGAGAACTGCGTTCTGGTTGTGGTGGGCGACTTTCAGCAGGCGAAGCTCATCGAGCTGGCGAAAAAGTATTACGGCGGCTGGAAGCACGGAAGCTATACGCTGAATGTTCCTGCCGAGCCGCCCCAGAAAGCGGAGAAAGTTCTCGACCTGCCCTGGAAAGCGAAGACGCTGCCGATCTTCACGGTCGCATATCACGCGCCCGCCTTCAGCGACCGGGATATCGATATGCCCGCGGTGAGTCTGTTCTCCGAGGTTGTATTCTCCCAGACATCCGATTTGTATCGAAAACTCGTCGTCGAGGACCAGCTTGTCGAATTTGTCAACAGCAATTTTGATGAAACCCGGGATCCGGGCTTGTTTTATGTCTTCACGCGGGTGAAGGACGCGAAAAATATCCAGAAGGTAAAGGATGCAATCTATCAGGCGATCGAGGATGCCAAAACGAAGCCGGTCTCGGCGGAGCGGCTTGAATCGATCAAGTCGCACGTCAAATACGACTTTGCGATGGGCCTCGATAACGCCGATCACGTGGCGAACACGGTAAGCCATTATATCAAACTGACGAACGATCCTCAATCGGTCAACAGGGTCTACGCGCTCTATGATAAGGTCACGCCGGCAGAAATCATGACGGTGGCAAAGAAATACTTCACGCAGGATAACCGCACGGCGCTTCTGCTGACGCAGCAGCAACAGGAGGTAAAGCAATGAACCGCATACAAATCTTCATTATTCTCACGCTCGCTGCGATGGCGCTCACCACAACTCTTTCGGCCCCGGATGAGTCCGGCCTGAAATTCACGCAGCTCCAGAGCTCCAATTCACCCCTTGTCACATTTCGCATCATCCTTCGCCGGGGAGCCGTCGATGACCCGAAAGGGAAGGAAGGCCTCAACGGTCTTACGGCCACCCTCATCGCCGAAGGCGGGACCAGGGAGCTCACCTACCCGCAGGTTGTGGACAAACTTTACCCCTGGGCGGCCGGCATCGACGTACAGAGGGACGACGAAATCACGACATTCATCGGCAACGTGCATCGCGACCATCTCGACGAGTTTTACAACCTCTTCGCCGGCCTGCTTCTGCGGCCGCGCTTCGATCCCGCTGATTTCCAGCGGGTTAAAGACCTCGGGCTTAACTATCTGAAGAACACGCTCCGGGGCACCAACGACGAGAGCCTCGGGAAGCAGGCGCTCAATGCGTTTATCTTTGACGGGACTCCGTACGGGAAGCCGGAGGGGGGGACCGTCCAGGGGCTCACGGCGATCACTCTCGAGGATGTCAAGGACTACTATTCGAAGAACTACACGCAGGCCAACCTCTGGATCGGCATTGCGGGCGGATATCCTCAAACCCTCGCCGACAGAATTCGCGCCGACTTCTCCGTGCTCCCGGCCGGAACGCACGCAGAGGTGTCATTGACGAAGCCTTCGGACATCAAGGGCATGGAGGTGATGGTCGTGGAGAAACCGACGCGTGCGTACGCCGTCTCGATGGGCTACCTGATTGATCTCACGCGCAACGCGAAGGATTTCTACGCCCTGCTTGTCGCAAACTCATATTTCGGAGAACACCGGACGTTCAACGGCGTGCTGATGAACCGGCTGCGCGGAGACCGGGGTTTAAATTATGGCGACTATTCCTACATCGAGAAGTTCGTCGGCGGGCTCGGAAGCGGAAACACGTTCCCCGATCTCAACACGCCGCGAAGGCAGCAGTGCTTCAGCATCTGGCTCCGGCCCGTTCAGCCGGAGAATACGCACTTCGCGATCCGGAACGCCCTCTATGAACTAAAGCGACTCGTCGAGAACGGAATCTCCGAATCAGACTTCCAGCAGACGCGCAAATTCGTGATCAATTACTCGAAGCTCTGGGCGTCGACCCTGAGCCGGCGGCTCGGGTATCTGATGGACTCTGAATTTTACGGCTCCGATTATTATATCGACAGGATCGAGCGCGAACTCAAGGCGCTCACAGCCGACGACGTCAACGCCTCTATCAGGAAATATCTGCATCCCAACAACATCAAGATCGCCGTTGTCGTGGATGAAGGGAAGGGACAGGAATTCTATTCGGCGCTTTCGGCGAACACGCCGTCCCCGATCAAGTACCAGTCCCCTGTCTCGCAAAAAATACTCGATGAGGATAAACTCATCTCGGTTTTTCCGCTGACGGTCAACAAGGAGAGGTCGAAGGTCGTCGGCGCGAAGGACCTGTTCGAGAAGTAGCCGGGAAATAGCATTGCGTGAAGATAAACGTCCGTGTCAAACCCAACGCGCGTAAGAATGAGGTGACGCGGCTCGACGGGAAGCGATATCTCGTGAGCGTGACGGCCCCGCCCTCCGACGGCAAGGCAAACGCAAAAATGATCGAACTGCTCTCGGAATATTTTGAGAAGGCAAAAAGCCGGGTTACGATTGTGAAGGGTGCGGGCGTCCGCGAGAAGGTCGTAGAGATAATCTGAACCCGGCCCGCCGGCCGCGGCTCATCGATCCGGCGCACAATGGTCATCACCCCCCGGCGGGAGGCGATCGGATATCCGGCACCGCCGTTGCGTCCCTCCCCACTGTTGGTTACATTCTATCCGAGCGAAGCATGAAAAAGACGAATCTAAGGGGATTAACGCTTCCGGAGCTCGAGGACTTTTCGGCCTCGATCGGCGAACAGATATACCGCGGAAAGCAGCTCTTCGAATGGATCTACCGGAAGGGGGCATCTTCTTTTGCCGGGATGACGTCGCTCTCCGCCGCTCTCCGCAAAAAGCTCGAATCGGCCGCGGCGCTTGAGACCATCGGACTCATCGGGCAGCAGAGATCCATCTCCGACGGGACCACGAAATTCCTTTTCCAGCTTTCCGACGGCGGGCGAATTGAAAGCGTTCTGATCCCTCCCCGGACCGCCTTCCGCGACTCCGAAGCGAGCGAAGAGGAAGAACAGAAGCGGCTGACTCTCTGCGTATCGACGCAGGTTGGTTGCCCGCTCGATTGCAAGTTCTGCGCCACCGCGACGATGGGGTTCCTGCGCAATCTCACTTCCGGCGAGATCATCGACCAGTTGCGGCAGGTGAAAGAGATCTCAAACAGGCGAATCACGAACGTGGTCTACATGGGAATGGGAGAGCCGCTACTCAACTACGAGAACGTCATGAAATCCATCGACATCATCAGCACGGGGATGTCCATTGCTGCCAGGCGCATCACCGTGTCCACCGCGGGCTGGGCGCCGAAGATCCGGCAAATGGCCGATGAGGGGCGGCGGGTCAAGCTGGCAATCTCCCTCCACACGCTCGATCCCCGGGCGCGCTCTGAACTCATGCCGATCAACCATCGATTCGGTCTCGATGAGCTGGTTGACGCAGCCGAATATTACTATCGGAAAATAAAGCAGCGCATTACCTTCGAATATATTCTATTTGCCGGCTGGAATGACCGTGAAGAGGATGCCGCGGCTCTTGTGAAACTTTCAAAAAAGGTCCCGTGCAAAATTAATATCATACCGTTTCACAGCATTGCGTTCACAAAACCCCAGGGTCTTGCCGCTTCGCTCCATGCCTCCCCCAAGCGGAGGGCGGAGGCCTTCGTCCGCCGGCTCCGTGAGGCGCACCTGAGCGTCTTTGTTAGAAGCAGCGCCGGTGAAGACATTGCCGCTGCCTGCGGGCAACTTGCCGTCGAGCCGGGGACCGGCCGCCCGGGCGGAAAAGCCGCCTCAAACGCGGCAGTCCCGCGCCGCTCCCTGCCCGTCGCATGAAGTACCGCCATCCGCTCGCGTTCCTTTTATTTTTTTCAATGGCTAGCGCCGGAGAGAACCCGCTGCCGACCGACCGTGTTGCGCGCGACCGCACCTACCATGTCCTTCATTATAAACTGAACATCGCGCTCGACGAGAAGGCGAAAACATGCGCCGGCGATCTGACAATCCGCCTCGTGCCCCTCAGGCCGCAGTTGGATGAAATCCGTCTCGATGCAGCCGAGATGAAGATTCAGAAGGTGAAGATGGCTCGGGAAGCGCTGGCATTTAAAACGGCCGGCGAGACATTGTTCGTCGCGTTGGATAAGCCGTATGGGCTCGCGGATACGCTGACGCTCGTCATTTCCTATTCCGTGGCATCGCCCCGGAAGGGCCTGTACTTCATCTCCCCCGACAGCGGATATCCGGAAAGGCGCTACCAGGTGTGGACGCAGGGGGAGGCGGAAGACAATCATTTCTGGTTCCCCTGCTACGATTTTCCCAATGATCTGGCGACGAGCGAGATGCTTGTCACAGTACAGGATCGCTTCACTGTGATCAGCAACGGGCGTCTGCTCGATATAAAGCGCGACCGGAAAAATCGTACGTCGACCTTTCACTGGCTGGAGGGCAAGCCCCACGTATCCTATCTGATCTCTCTCGTTGCCGGCGAATACGTCGAGGTGATGGATTCCTGGGGGACAGTGGCGATCAGCAGCTACGTCTACAAGAGTCGGGAACAGGATGCCCCCCGCTCTTTCGCGAAGACTCCGAGGATGATCGAGTTCTATGCGACCAGGATCGGGGTCCCCTATCCGTGGGAAAAGTTCGCCCAGACGGTCGTGCAGGACTTCATCTACGGAGGCGAGGAGAACGTGAGCGCGGTGACGTTATCCGACGGCACGATTCACGACGCGCGCGCGCACCTCGATTATTCCAGCGACGGGCTGGTCGCCCACGAGCTGGCCCACATGTGGTGGGGCGACATGCTCACCTGCCGCGACTGGTCGCATTCCTGGCTCAACGAAGGATTTGCCACATTCTTCCAGAATGCGTTCACAGAATACGATGCGGGACGGGACCAGGCAGCGAAGGAAATCCTCGACAATCAGGTAACCCTGCGGAACATCGACATCGACAGCCGCCGCCGGCCGACGGTCTGCAGCCGGTTCGTCAGCCCGATGGATCTCTTCGACAGCCGTATCTACGGCAAGGGCGCGGTCGTGCTGAACATGCTGCGGTTTGTTTTGGGCGATGAGCTGTTCTGGAAGGCGATCAACCATTACGCGACGAAGTTCGCCTTTCAAAACGTTGAGACGGAGGATTTCAAGATCGCGGTGGAGGAAGCCACGGGTTACAACCTTTCCTGGTTCTTCGACGAGTGGCTGTACAAGGCGGGCTATCCGGTGTTCGATGTCCGCCCGAATTGGGATCTCAAAACCGGGGAGCTTTCTATTACCGTGAAGCAACTGCAAAGAATCGATTCATTGACGGGGCTCTTCAGGACCCCCGTCGAGGTGGAAGTCTGGGTCAACGACAATCCGGAAAGCTCTATCATCACGATTTCGAAACAGGAGGAAACATTCTCAATTCCCACCCACGGGCGGCCCCAGCTCGTCATCTTCGACAAAGGAAGCCGGATCCTTAAAAAAGTCAATTTTCAAAAGCCGGTCACCGATTGGGTCTACCAGCTCGAGCACGCCCGCGACGGGGTCGACCGCCTGCTGGCCATCGATGAGCTGGAGGGTTACACCGATTCGAGTATAGTATTGAACGCGCTGGGGAAGGCCGTTCTCGACGACCCCTTCGCGGAGGTCCGGCGGTCGGCGGCCTGGGCGATCGGAGAGGTAAAAAAAACCGACGTGTCCGGGAATCTGATAGCTGCCTACGGCGATCGCGATGCCAAGGTCCGGGACGCGAGCATTACCTCGCTGGGGCATTGGAGAGGGGAAAAAGTCATGAGCACGCTCCGGCATGCCTTCGAGAAGGACTCAAGCTACGCTGTCACGGCCTCCGCGCTGCGATCGCTGGCGAAAGTCGATTCGCTGCATCGGAATATGTACTGTCAGGAAGGGCTGAAGCTATCCTCCAGAAATGAGGTGATCCGCACAACCGCGCTTCAGCTTCTTTCGGAAACCGGCGATGACGGCGCGTTCGAGATCGTCAAGGCCTACACGCGCTACGGCGTCGACCGCAGCATCCGTATCCCGGCGCTCAACGCCCTCGCGGCCGGCTGGAAGAAACGGGATGAAGTCGTTACTTATATTATAAACCTGCTCGGCGATCCGAGCTTCCATGTGCGCCGTGCGGTCATCAATATTCTGGGCGGGTTGGGAAATTCCCGTGCGATCGGGCCGCTCCAAGCCAGCGCTGCAAAGGAGCCGGATAGCCGGCTTGCCAAAGAGGCGCGCGAGGCAGCGACGAAGATCACCGAATCGCAGGGACAAAAGGCTCACTGACCGAGGGAGAGAATCGATCTTGAACGCCGCTCAGAAAAAAATCGGAATGCGACTGATCCTGCTGGGTCCGCCCGGAGTGGGTAAAGGCACCCAGGCAAAGCTCCTGGCTGCGAGATTTGCAATCCCGCATATCTCGACGGGCGACATACTCCGCGATGCCGTCGCGGCCGGGACCGGGCTCGGAAAGAAGGCAAAGGCGATCATCGATTCGGGACGGCTCGTTCCGGACGACGTCATGATCGGCATCATCCGCGACGTCCTCCAGACGCACCGGTCGCAATACGGATTTATTCTGGACGGATTTCCCCGCACCGTTCCGCAGGCGGTGGCTTTGAGCGCGTTCCTGAAAGAACTGGGAATCTCGATCGACCGGGTGATCAATATCGAGCTCGATGAAGAAGAGATCGTGCGCCGGCTCAGTAACCGTGCGACGTGCAAAACGTGCGGAAGAATTTATAGCCTCGCGGCCGATCCCTCGGTGAATCCGAGAAAATGCCCCAATTGCGGCGGCGAACTTTACCAGCGGGAGGACGACAAACCGGAGACGATTCGTAAGCGTTTGCACGTGTATTCGGAGCTGACCGCCCCGGTAAGGGAATATTACCGCAAGCTGGGGATCCTCCAGGACGTCTCCGGAAAGGGCCGCATCGAGGAGGTGAAGGAATCAATTCTGGCGCACCTGGATCATCGCTGATGTTTTCCTGGCGGGAGCCCAGAAATAGTCCGCTTGTTGTCGCCCACCGCGGTTCATCATCCATTGCTCCTGAGAACACACTCGCCTCGTTTCGTCAGGCCATCGAGGACGGAGCCGATGCCGTCGAGCTTGATGTCCGTTTGACCCGGGATGGCCATGTCGTCGTCATCCACGACCGCGAGCTTCGCCGCACCACCGGAAACCGGGGGCGGGTCGACAGCTATACGCTGCAGGAGATCAGGGCGCTCAACGCGGGAACATGGTTTCACCGGAGATTTGCCGCGGAGAGAATTCCCACGCTCGATGAAGTCTTCGAGCTGGCATCCGGGAGGTGCGGCGTGGACGTGGAGATCAAGGTCGACAAGGGCGACCCGGACGGGGAGGAGATTGTGGATCGCTGCTGCCGGATCATAAGGGCGCACCGCGCCCGGGAGTGGACCCTCGTTACTTCATTTTCCCGGCGCGCGGTGAGGAGGGCGGGCTCGGTTCTGCCGGGAGTCGCCACCGGGCTTCTTCTTCACCCCCTGCGGCATTTTATTAAACCGCCTGTCGGTCTCGCGCGCTCGCTCGGCGCCCTCTACTTGATCGTGAACGGATCTGGATTGAGGAAGAACCTTGTCGTGGCCGCTCACGGACGGCGCACCCTTGTGGGAGAATACACGGTGAATTCCGAGCGAAGAATCGAACGCGCGCGCCGATTTGGGATCGACGCGCTTATTACAGATTACCCCTCGAGAGCGCGGATGAAATCAGACTAACCGGGGGATCCCCCCTTGCGCTACTGCCCCCCTTGCGATGCTGTGCGGATCAACCCTTCTTGGGCGTAAACACCTGCGTGTAGAGCTTCAACTTGATCGTGAAGTGAAGGGGACTCGAGCTGGCATTGCCCAGGGCATGCACCGTCGCTGTCAGCCCGCCGGTTCCCTGCGTGAGCTGCTTGAGCAGCGCTATCAGGGTGGCGACTCCCTTGTTTTTAAATACGCGCCCTCCCGTGATTGTCGAATCGAAAATCGACCGTTCGGTCGCGAAATCGGAGATGGGAACACCGTTCACACGGATCAGCGTATCCCCGTTGATGAGCACTGCTCCGGTTAAGGTCGTGGAAGGATTCGTCCCCGCGGTGCTGTCGATCTGGAGCGAAACATTGAACACCTTGATCGAGTCGATACGCTTGTCGATGCCCCGGCGTATCTCTTCAAGATCCACCGTCCGGCTGTCATCGAAGGCGGTTCCGGTGGTAACATCGGCGCGAAATGTCGCCGTGATGGGCGCGCCGTCGAACAGCAGCGGGTAGAGGCCGACCTGGCAATCGGAGCCAAGGAGGGGGAGGACCAGGATCGAAAAAAGGAGTACGAGTTTCAGCGACATAAAATTCTTCCTCATAAATGGGAGATTCAGAGACCGAAGCCGACGCCGGCGCTGACGACCGTCACTTTACCCAGATTGATGTCGCCGTTCAGATGGAGGATCATCAGATCCAGGTTAACTCCGGCCGTCGCGCGGAATTTGTTTTCCCCATCGATATCGACGCTGATGTGTGTGTTGTTCGCCGGTCCCGGTCCTGTATACGTGTAAGAGGCGGTCAACGAGGAGGTCTCATATTGGAGTCCCCCGTACACCGTGACAAGCGAAAACGATTTGCTGGCCTGACCTCCAAATCCGAAGCCATGGGCATCAATAATGTCGCCAATTGTCACCTTATCGTAGAAGATGCCGGCAGAGAGATCGACCGGAATCTCGGGAATGTAGCGGCTGATACTGTGGCGCACCCCGATACCAAAGAGGGTCGTCTTCGGAAAACTTCCGATCGAGGGAATGGGTACGTACCGGATGGCAGCCTGGGTGCCGAAGATATTGCCGACCGTGAGTTGGGGAACGGCCACGGGAAAGATACTCGTTTTCACCTGTCCGTTCTGGAAATGATATTCCAGGCCGGGCGCGGGTCCCGGGACGACGGTCCCCACACCTCCAAATACCGTTGCCGTCTGGACAGCATTCTGCGGGTACGGTTGAGGCGGAACCGCCTGAAACGTTTTCTCGGCGTCCCCGATCAGCGTTCCAATCCCGACGAGCTGAAGCTGGATGTGCAACCCCATGTCGCCTATCGCGGCGGTGCTATAAAATCCGGAGTTGAAATTCGCCCCGACAGCCGTGATCAGGGGTTGCAGATATCCCCTTGCGTTATCGGAAGTGAACTGTTTCACCGCATCCTCCAGTTCGCTCTGCGCTCTCGCCGTTGGCGCGGTTGCCAGGGCGGCGAAAAGTATCGATGATAGTGCAATAAACGCACGTGCAGGAAGTTTCATCGTGATTTGCACTCCTTCTTGAGTGAAGTTGGCCGATTCTAAAAGCGAGATAATGTACAAAAAGAATTTGCAAGAGCAAACAGCCGGGTGACCGGGGTTCTGTCCTTCTTTATAAGTTTTTGTCCTAATATGATTTACGCCGCTTGCTCTCGCTCTTGATAGGTGAATAAATCCGTCCATGTCCAGATATGCCGAATTAAAATATTCACTCATCCGGATCCCCGCTTCTTTGAACAGACAAATCGTACCTTCTGACTTCACCGTAATAGAGAAGAAATACGAAAGTCTTGGTCGTATCGACATAGATTTTCTCTGAATGATCATCCCGCCTGGCAAGAATAGATATCCCTACCGAATCTCTTCGAATCTGATTGGTTTGGTAAACCCTAAGTGTTGTGTCATTATACCATACCTGTGGTCCGTTCTCATTCAAGAAACTCGCGGTTTCTAAACGGTAAAACACCAACGCTGACCCATGTGGTAGAAAGGGGTATTCTTTTTCAAGAAAGGATTTCACCTTGTCCACTACTTCTGCCTTTTGAATCAAGCTGTATGTTCCAGAGATGAAATTTGGCTTTTGGCTTTGCCCGGCCAAGTATCCGGATGACGAGTAAAGGTTGGATACGACAATTAAAATAATCAGCGTTTGTACAACGGAGTTTTTTAGGTGCAAGTGAAGGAGGGTTAGGCGCAATCCGAGTAACAATAGTGCAAAGAATGGAACTAACGAATAGATGAGGAAATACTTGTCAGCATGGTGTTCCAGGAAAACGACTGGGATCACTCCCAAGATCGACCATGCCGTCCAGAAGAATGTTCTCGTCGTTAACCTGATTCTGAAATCCCTCTCCCCGCGTCGATACATCAAGATCCATGCAGCTGCAAGGGCGACAATGAGACCTAAACAGATGATGAACAAAACTCTCTCATTCTTCCAAACATCGTCACCAGCTAGGACAGTCGAGATCGCCCACGTCGCATACTTGAGGAGATTATTCGCAATATGCGGGCCCGTGAAGGCGATCCTAAAGCTGTCATTACCAGCAACCGTTAGGGGAGACACGCCGATGAGCTTTATTAAAGCATAAGCGATCAAGAAAATGGCGTGCAGCCCCAGCTTAGAAAGCACTGATTTCAAGGATCCAAACCAAGGCCTGCCATTGCCCTCGGTGATTAGAATACTCATTAGTAACAGGACAGGCAACGCAACTACGGTTTCCTTCGTGAGTATTCCAAGGCAATAGACAAACGCAGATAACGAATATTTTCGCCCAAGGAACAGGTAGATCGATAGGAAGTAAAACAGCGCTCCTCCCACATCATAAAATCCGGCAAGCCATAAGAGGGGTTCAATGTGCACAGTGACGGCGACGGCATACAAAAACCCAACCACCCAACCGATGAATGCATCTTTACTTAATTCTTTAACTATTCTCACAACTAAGAGAGAGTTCAAGAAGTGAATGATGAGCGAGATAAGGTGAAACCCTAGTGGGTCCAGCTTGAAGAATATATAGGTGAGAAGGAAATACATCGATCCAAGCGGTCTGTACAAAATCTTCCCCACCGGTGAAAAGGCCTGCGCTAAATACTCTAGCTTATCACCATAGATAATTGTTCTTAAGATCCCCCAGTCATCGTAGATGAAGGGATAGAAGACGGCCTTCCAATAGATGGCAACAATCGAAAGGAGTAATGAAAGGAATAACCCGGCAACAGACAGGCGGTTTCTTGAGGCCTCGTCCAAGTGACCCTTGATAGTGAAAGAGATTTGAGAGTTTACTCAAACCATCTATGACAGTCAAGTAACTCCGCGTTGTTTGTTACGCCGGACTTTGGTATATTCCGTGCGTTTGCCATGAGTTTGAGTCGAATCGTTCAAAGGGGGTTCGGGTCTTGCGCGGCGATGCTTATCGCCGCGGGGATCGGCATCGTTGCCGCGGGTTGCGGACCGAGCCGGCATGAAATGGAACAGCAAGCCTCCGAGGAAGCGGCAGTGGCGCAGATCGGCCTCGGCGACGAGAATTACTCGCAGGCGATGGCTGCCATCCGTGAAGCGATGCGGCTCAACGGAGAGCTCAAGAACGACTCGGCTCTCGCCGAAAACTATATCGTCCTCTCAAACTGCCAGCGGCAGACCGGCGATTATGATAACGCGCTCGCGAGCCTGCAGGAAGCAATCGCATATTTCCACTCCCTCAATGAGCAACAGATCGAGCGCCGGGTAAAAATTGCTCTGGCCGACTTCTATTACACGATATTCGACCCCACTGATGCCCTGCCGATCGCATCCGACGCCGCCTCTACGGCAAAGGTATTCGCGAGCGTTCAAGACGCATATCAAGGCCTCCTGATTGTGGCGCGGTCGTGCCACGCACTCGAACGGTATGAAGAAGAAGTAGTTGCGCTCAAGGAGCTCGCAGTTATCGACAGCCAGGTATATCACGGGCAGAACCGTATGCTCTTTCTGAAGTCGATGATGGCGGCCTATGCGAGCGCGGGCGATCCCAAGCGGACCACCGAGGCTTTCGAACGATGGAAGAGCCGCGCTGCCCCGGGTGGCGAGGGCATGGGTCTTAGCCGCGTCTATTATAGTTGGGGGCTTTACCAGGAGTCACTCGCCCGTCCTGACAGCGCAATGCGGTCATTTTCACGCGCGCTTGCCTATGCCGGTAAGGGCCGCAATCCGGCGCTCCAGTCGGAAATACTTTACAAGCTCGGAAACCTGACCTACCGTTCCCGCCGGTTCGCCGATGCACACCGGTACTTTTCCGAAGCGCTCGACCTCTCACGCCAGACGAACTCCAGGGTCATGAAGGGGATGGCCGCGCTTGCGCTCATCGCGTGCGAAGCCAGAGCAGGGCAGGAAGGTCCGGGCCCTTCGACCTCCGAACTTATCGGCCGCTGTGTTGCGACGGTCGATTCCTGCAGAAGCTCCGGTTTTCACGCCGGGGCCGCTCTGGGGTATTTCATGACCGGCAGATTGACCGAGGCGGCGGGAAATCCCTCCGCTGCTCTGCCCTATTACCACGAGGCTCTGGACATCTACGAGCAGCATTCATTCGAACCGCAAAACGAATCACTGGAGTTTATCAATACCTACATGGAGGGGGAGAAGACATCGTGGCACGACGCCCTCCTTCGATTTTATTGTTCGTCGGGCCGGCCAGACAGCGCTTTCACGCTCGTCGAGCGGAAGAACCTCCTCGACCTGAGGTCGTTCTTTTCGCGCCTCTCGGTCAAAGCCTCCGATCCGAAGATCGCCCAGAAAATCTCCGCCGTCCAGTGGAATATCAGGGCCCTGCGTTTGCTCGATCAGGATTTCCTGGAAGGCCTGGCCGGCGGCCCGCCGGAGGGATCCCAGCGGCTCCGATCGCTCGCCGCCGCATACCCCGAGCGACTGCAGAAGATCGCCGCGTCGATCACGGAGCTTTCAGCGTTGAACCCAAACTTCCCCTGGCTCCTGTACCCGCGCCGGCTCGAGGTCAGCGCGATCCGTGAGGCGCTGCCCCCAAAGAGCGCGCTCGTCGAGTTCATACCCTCGCTCAATGAGTTATATCTTCTCGTCATCACGCCCGGTGCCGTTTCCATCCGAACCTCGCCGATCGGCCGGCAGTCGCTCCTTCAACTTACAAACGATTACTCCCGTCTTGCCGGCGAGGTCCATCTGAGCGCCAACGGCATCTGGGTCACCAACCCCGCCGTCCAATCACGACTGAACGGGCTTTCCTCCGTGCTTTTCAGGACAATCTTCTCGCCCATTCTGGGAGACCTGGCGCGAGCGGAAAAAATGTACCTGGTTCCTCCCGGAGATTTCGGATGGCTTCCGCTCCATACACTGCGGGGCGATGGCCGGCCCCTCGCCGACCGCATGAACATCAGTTATCTTCCTACGGCGGCGGGCCTGCTCTTCTCGTCTCCCCGTGGGACAGTTGTCAGTAGAATTGTTGCGATCGGGCACCCGGGCCGGACGGCGTGGGATGTGGAATACGAGCTGAAGGATATCCGGGGCTTTTTTGACAATGCAAGAATGTTCTTCGGACCCCGCGCGACGCTGAATCACCTCCTGGACACGGCTCGGGACGTCGTCCACATCGCCGCGGAGTTCCAGTTCGACGGATTCGTGCCGAACAACTCCGTGCTCTTACTCGCCGATGCAAGCAACCCGTTTGGATTGCGCAGGGTGCCCCTCGGCGAGCTGGCGTCGATCCCGCGGCCGCAGGCGATCGTGTTCAGTAACATTTCACAGCATCCCGGGGGAATGACCCACTATGGACCGCTTCTTTTCCTGGCAAACGGGACGAAAACGGTGGTTGCCTCCGTCTGGCAGGCTGATCGGAAGGCTAAGAAATATTTTGGCGAGGGATTCTACACCGCGCTGCTGGCGGGTGTGTCGGCGAGCGATGCCTATCAACACGCAGTGGAAGGAATGATCAAGCAGGCGGAGTTCTCCCAGTTGCAGCGATGGGGGCTTTTTTACCAGTACGGAAAGTGAACGGAGGGAGTAGGTTTATTCGCGCTGAATCTTTACTCTACCCAGCCCCGCATCGATCTTGATGTTCATCTTGCCCGCGGCGGTTCGGTAGTTTGAGCTGAAATAATTGTTTTCCTGAAGCTCGCTGAAATCCGGATCGAGATCGATGTGGGCGATCCAGCTCTTTTCGTAGATGATTCTGGCGCCGACCGATCCGGGAATTCTCACCGTCAGCGATCCCAATCCGACTTGAATGTCGACGTCGACCTCCTTGCTCAACATCCCGCCGAAATCCAGCAGGTAGCTCCCGACTCCTCCCTCGAATTTCATGTGATTGAAATTTGCGTTGCACAACCCTTCGGCGCTGAACTTGCACAATCCCGATTCCAGCGTCAGGTCTTCGATCACGGTTTTGTTGGGCGAGCCGAACGCGAGCCATACGGAGCTTGCACCCGCCGAGATTTTCAGGTCCTTCACGCGCAATCCGGTCATGTCGAACATCCCCTTCCCCAGCCCGAGATTGATATCGAAGGAGATCGGTATGTCGTCTGTGAGCCGGATCTTCCAGGTATCCGAATGAAAGCCCTCGAAGCTGACTGAGTGTTTGCCCGGGCCCAATCTGGCCGTGGGGTGCGTGTTGATGGTAACATACCCGATGTGGTCGCGGACGGCGTATTCGACGAAGTTGTCGACATCGATCCCCTTTTCGCTCTCGATGTCGGCATCGAGGACTGCCGATCGCGTTCCACGCGCGACGGCGACGTCGCCGAATCCCGCCGAAAGGGTCACCTTGAGCTCCTTCTCTACCGACCGGGGCACTTCCTTGTGGTAGCGATGGGAGGCGAAATAAGCGAATCCGCTCAATAGACCGACGCCTACGACGGAGGATAGCAAGATGGGAAAGGTACGGTTCA
>Ga0099793_10000093_pt1 | contig 18948 bp, 16 predicted proteins | sample Rivendell_Oct201_9_FD_77319 | JGI IMG/M metagenome (GOLD analysis project Ga0099793, IMG submission 77319) | Vadose zone soil and rhizosphere microbial communities from the Eel River Critical Zone Observatory, Northern California to study diel... | ecosystem: Environmental > Terrestrial > Soil...
ACGTGTGGCACGCCTACGGCGCTCGGGATTTCTTTTGCTAAGTAGTTGTCCAATTGTCATGGCGGGAAGTTTGGGCCATGGCAACTGAAGGGTATGCACACTACCGCGAGCATTACACCTAATCCGAAAAACCGAGACGCCCCCCAGTGAAAGCGACTCTGATACACCGCGACACCGAACACCAGTAGATTGCTCGCAAGAGAAAACAGGACGAGAAAGCTCAACCCGAGGATTGCCGGAGAGTAAAGGCCACCCAGAAAAATAAGCATCATGAAAAGAAACACAGACCAATAGGCCACGTGAACAGCTCGAAGCGCGGATGTCAGACACGCCAGCCCCGCGCCAAAAGCGCGGGCTCGAACATTGGGGAAGCGCAGCAGCACCAGGCAAAGAGTGTACGGTGCGCTGCGGGCGAGGAAATCTCCAAGCCCACTTAGCTGTGAAGTGGGCCAAAGGACCTTGGTACTGCACAGCGCCAGACCGGCGCTGACGGTCGCGCCTAAAATACCCCAAAACAACACCTTGTCCGCCAGGGAATTGAGGCGGAGAGTCGTCTCTCGCGGTTCCCAGTTTGCCGGAAGGGCCACTAGGTCAAGTTTATTACTTCACGCGGGCCGGTTGACCTGACCGTTCCTCTCCAGAAGCATGTCGCTTCATTGACGCTTCGGGAAAGGGGCGAGGAGAAGAAGAGCGGTCGCGGCAATTCGCCCTACAGCGAGAAAGGCAGGACAGCACGGGTCTGAAGACGCCACTACGACAAAGGAAGGCAGGAACAATAGGGAGTTTGTGGCGCGCCCGCAGACCGTCCGGGGCAGAAAACCGTGCCTACGGCGCTCGCTCCTGGCAAACTGATTTAGTTCTTGACAAGGCGGTTACTACTGTGGTAGGATTTGTTTTGTAAAGAACTGCGCCCCGGTTTCGCCGGGGCTTTTTCTTTTTAAGGGCGGCGTATCGCGAATCCGGGCACGCCCTTCCTCTGCACCCCCCCCGCCTACGAGGAGAGACAAGAATGTCTGTCTTACCAGTTGTGAAAGATCAGAGACATAACTTGGGACGCGCTAAAGCGCCCTCTACAAGACAGACAAGAATGTCTGTCCTACCAACGGACAATGAATATGAAAAACAAAAAGCTCAACGTGGTACACGTGTGGAAACAATTGGAAGACTTGGTGGTGCCGCGGCTGCACCTCTCGGTGCATGACCGCGCGGTGTATTCTCATTTGCTGCGGCACAGCCGGCTCGAGGGGAGGCTGGAGCTTCGCTTTTCCATCCTGTGGCTCGCTCGCGGCGCATGCGTTTCCGGCTGGGCCGCACGCAAAGCGGTGCGGCGCCTGGTTGCCAAAGGCGCACTGCGCCTGGCGGAACGCAGCAGAGCGGGTCACGTGGTCAAGGTGCGCTTGCCCGAAGAGATTCGGTCAGTGGGCGCCGGGAAAATCGCAGCGTGCGCCGCGGTGCGTGTGCCTAGCGTGGTCAACGGGGGCGACCTCGAGATGGCGGATTTCCTGGAAACGCGGGCGCTGCGCCAGGCGATCCACGCGCGCGAGGGCGGGCGGTGCTTTTACTGCTTGCGCCGGCTGACACCGATGGTGCGGTACCTGGACCATGTGGTGCCGCGTGTCCGAGGAGGGCGCAATGGCTACCGCAACCTGGTGTCCTCGTGCGCGGAATGTAACTCGCAGAAGCGGGAGCGGCGGGCCGAGGATTTTCTCCGCTGGCTCTGCCGCGAGGGGCGTTTGAGCGCAGGCGAACTCAGCGGGCGGTTCCGCGCGCTGGCGAGGCTCGCCGCAGGAAAGCTTCGGCCTGCGCTTCCCAGCCCCAGCCAGAGAGATAGGGAAAAAGGCCGGTAGGCCAGGGGTACATAGCCCGCGGTAAAGGGCCTTGGATGAGTGGCCCGGGATGAGTGATGGCGTTTTTCGACAGGCTGCTGAACGAAAAAAAGTGCCGGGGCAGCTTCGCTGAGGGGCCAAGGCACCCCGGCTTATCCCGCCCGCCTCCGCAGTGAGCGAGCAAGGAACTCGTCAGGAATCTCGTCTACAACAAGGCCAAGAAACCGCTGGAACATACTTCGCGCCGCAGGGCAAAAAGCTGTTCAGAAATTCTTGCGCGCGACGCCATGAAAGCGACGGCTTCCCTTTTTCGAAATTGTTCTACTTTTCTTCTTCGCCACGGAGGAACTCGTAGCGCTCGATCGCGGCAACCACGCCGACGGAGCCTTCATCGCGCGGCTCGGTGCGCTGCACGCGGCCGAGGCAGCGGACCCGTACAGGTCCCGCCATAGTAATCTCGTTGGGAAGAGTCAGAAGAATCTCAACAGGGGAGCCTTCCCTGACATCCTTGGAAAGAAAGAAATAAACACCGCGGGAGCTGACGTCCCTTGATTCGGTGCTGGTTTCACCAACCGCGGCTCCCGTTGTCCAACGAACAGTGAGCGGCAGCCGCATGGAGAAGCGCTGGGTAGTGCGGCGTTCGGAGCCAGTCAAAGAAGTCCTCCTGATCGAAGAGAGAGTGTATCCGGGTGCGGCCCAGGGAACAATAGGACTCCGGATACAAAATCGGTTCAATGCTGAGAAGTACCGAGGTACTAGAACGGAGCCGGAAACTAGAACTAGAGGATACGAAAGGCCCCCTAGGATAAAGAAAACGCACGTTTTGGCTACCGCGCTAACTGTAACCAAACACTGGCCATTACGAGTTATTTCGGGGCGTAGAACAGGTAGTCAGCGGAGTATGGAACGCGGACTTCCTGGCCGACGTGCGAAGCGTCGCAGCCGGAGGCCGGCGCTTTGCCACCTTTGGTGTTGAGGCGCTGGATGGTTGTGGCGCGAGAAAGCACGCCAATGCCATCGTGGCTGAGGATGTTGACGAGAAGCCATGGAATGGAATCGGCATCCGGCGAAGGCGCATTGGCGATGGCCTTTCCGGTAACGCGGCTGCCGTCGTTCGCTTCCCAGGAAGGTCCAGCGAAATGTTTGCCGAAGGGTTTGCCATCTTTGTCGAAGAGCTGGGCGTCGGGAGCTTTCAGAGTCCAAGCGAATTGCGCGCCATCGGCCTTGCAGGTGTAGATCTGGTCGCCCTTGGCATGCACGCGAAGAAAAAGTTGTTCGTTGGCCGGCGGCTGGATTTGCTGCGGGACTTCTTGCGCGGCGACGGAGAACGAAAGAACGGCGCCCGCGGCGGCGAGCAGCGTGGCTGATGCGAGTCGGTGAATGCGATTGGGCATGGAAGGTTTCCTCCGAATCTAGTAGCTCGACAGAGGCGGCAATGAACCAGCTCAGTTTACAGTAAGCATCACTGTAGTGGTGTGGGTTGTGGCACCTGAGGTTCCTGTAATGGTGACGGTGTAGGGGCCCGGTTGTGTGCCGTGTTGCGGAGGAGGACCGCTATTATTGCCGCCGCAACCTGCATGAACTACTGCAACGTCACAGTCACGTTGACAGAGTGAAAGAGGGTACTCGTTTGACCGTTCACTTGCATAACGGTGCTGCCGGTAACCGATTCACCCACTCCAGGCGATGTCGAGGTGAGGTTATTGAAATCACCAGCGTATTGAGCAGTGATGGAATAAATGCCTGGAAAAGGAAGTGCTGTGTTCAGCGTCGCAGTGCCAGCGGCTAGAGTCGACGCTCCAATCCAACCGCCATTCGCATAAAAAGTGACGGTGCCCGTTGGACTAGCCTGCCCCGTAACCTTGGCAGTCAGCGTAAAGGTCGTATTTTGAGCAACCTTCGCCGAACTCGTTGAGACCGCCGTGGACGTGGCGAAAGGGCCAAGCGGCGGTGGTGGCGGACCGCTGGAACTTCCTCCACCACCGCACCCGATGATGAGGCTGATGATGCAGATGAGCCCAAATCCCCAGAATGGGCGCAAGTCTCTCCTCTTCCATGCCAAGCAAAGAGACAACAGAGCGGCAAAAGCACTCAGGAGGCTAAGGGGCCATAACTGATTTGACCCGAACGCGAAGAAGAAAAAGCCGATGTGCCTACGTGCGATTGCATTTGACATCGGAACGGCGGCTGAGGGTGATGGCGACAAAGTCAGCATCGCAGTCGAGGTTGCCCCATTCGCGAGATTTACGGTGGACGGTTGCAGTGAGCAGGAGTAACCAATCGGCAGGTTTCCGTTGCACGAGAGGGTCACCGGACTGGCATTGTTGGTTGCAGGTGCTATGCCAATCTGCAAAGTTCCTGGCTGCCCTGCCGTAATCGTGAAGGGAGGACTGGGGACGCTGAGACTAAAATCTGGGATGTTCACGTTGACCAGCACGTTGGTCTGACCGTCAATGTAGTTCGGGTCTCCCCCGTATCCAACGGCGACATAGCCCGTGCTGTTGGGGCCGAATGACATCGTTGCGGTCATGATCTGGTTGCCCTGGCCGTCTGTCGTGAGGTTTGTAGTGACAGTTCCGCTCGAAGGATTAAAGGTGAAAGTTCCCGCGAGAACAGGCGTTAGGTGTGGCGTAACCAACGTCGCGGTAAGTGTGACCGGAGAGCCGAATGTAACAGTACCGGGATTCGCGGAGGCGGTGAAGGCGTCCAAATACTTGGCTGTGAGCACCATCGGGGTTGCGCTTGTGGATGAAGCGTAATTTGCATCCCCGCTGTATGTCGCTGTGATGCTGTGCTTTCCCACCGTTGTAAACGTTGGCAAGATGCCGCCGATGATCGCCTCACCTCCTGGCATTGATGTGGTCACCGGTCCGGGCAGAGGAGTTCCATTGTCGTAAAACGTGAACGTACCTTTTGGATTGACGCCCTGTGTCACGTTTCCTATGGCGATAAACGCAATTGAAAAGGGTTGTCCGACGATAGGATAGAAGTCCGTCGAATAGTTCTCAGTTGTGGTCGGAGCCGGTGACACGGTGATGGTGTCTGCCCCCGCACTTGCTGCGTAGCTGGCATCACCGCTATATGTAGCTACGAGCTTGTGGGTTCCTCCCGTAAAAGTGGCCGGAGTCGCAGAGAGGTCGCGTGTGTATCCGGCATCGTTCAACTGGAAGGTGCTTTGATCCAAAGGGGTGCCGTTGTCGGTTAGAGTAGCCGTGCCTATCGGACAAGTCAGAAGGTTTTCCTGGTAACAAGTAGGATTTGGCGGGCCCGTTGTGCTGGCCACTGCATTCTTATCCGTGACATAAATGCGAGTGATAAACCTAGTCCCATACACAAAGGAAGTTGCGTTACCGTTCAGAAGATTCCCCTGAGAGTCGAAGGTCGGGACAACGATGAACGTCTGGCTGTTCTCTTTTCCAACCGTGACCTGTATAGGAGTGGAATCACTCGGCGCATTGGAGCCGTCGCCGGCGTAGTGGGCTGAGACGTTATAAGTGCCGCCGGGGAGAGTCTGGGTTTTCACACCGCTGATTGCCCCGTTCGCCAGAGTGAATTGTTCCAGCCCCCGCGTTGTGCCATCGGGCGGAATGGGAGTACCAATGAGCGAGACATCGCCAACGGGGACGCCAGTTCCGATATTTGGTTTCACGGTGATGCCAACGGTGACATTTTCGCCGGTACCGTGGGTGATGCCGGTGGTCGGCGAAAGGGTCAGTGTAGTGGTCGTTGGAATTGTTGAAGCGCTACCCCAGTTCGTCGCCAGATTGTTCGCATTGACCGTTCCTAACCCTGTGGTCATGTCATAGCTGGCGGTCGCGGTCCAGGCTTCCGTCGTTGTGTGACTTGGATCCACCAAAACACCGTTGCTACCGGCGGTGCTAACGCTGCAGTTTAGGGAACCTCCCTGGCAAGGCACGCTATTTGTTCCAACACCGGGTGCTCCGGTGGGCAAGAAGCTATTCCCTTTTGTCACGTCGTTGAAAATGCAGCCTGCTCCTTTTGTCGCGCTGGACATGCAGCTCGCACCCGATTTCTTCGCCAATGCGTACAATACGTAATTGGCGTTCCCCTGGCGATTCGTGCCTCCATGGGCCGACTGATACTGGTTAACAAGTGCCATGATTCCCGCAAGAGCCGGCGCCGACGCCGACGTTCCGCCGACAACGCCAAAATCGAGGAATCCATTGCTGGCGTTTAGATCACAAATCCGGGCACCGGAAATGGTTTGGTCACTCTGACAGTAAACGTATCCCGTTCCGTTGAACCCCGGACTTGCAAACAAGGAAATGTCCGGCTGGTCGCGGTGGCTGTCATTCGGCATTCCGGTCACGCCCATCTGCCATAGGGGTTTTCCATAAACGCTGCTGGCTCCGCCACTCCCAGCCACGATGTTTATGGACCCATTTGGCGCACCCGCCCCGCAACCGGTCAAGCTAATTTGCGCACAGTTCTCGCTCCAGGGGATCTCGGGTATGTAACTTTTCGCGGATGTTCCAGTAGGATCATTTGTCGGATTCCAGAACGCCGTCCAATTGTTGACTTCATCGAAATCCGTCCCGCCAACCGAGACGTTGAATGGAGTCGAAGCTAACCCGCTGACCGCCAGACCCTGCGTGGCAACTTGCTGCGTATTGAAATTGTCGCAGCCGGCCGATCCACCGTCTCCGGACGAAATCACCACCGTGATCCCTTGCGCGGCAGCTTGCTCCCACAGTTTGTTGTAAAAGGCGTTTCCCGCACTGCCCAGGTTTTTTTCACAGTCCCCGTAACTCTCGCTCATGACGCCGGCTAAATTGTGCTCGATAATGTAAAGGGCCGAAAGATCGATACCAGCTGAGGCCGGCGTCGAAGCTGACACCACAAACTTTACCGTCGCTCCAGGTGCAACCCCTCCCGACCACTCGACATCCAGATCGGCCTCTCCTTCCTCGCCAAGGGAGGTGATGCCCGGATCTTCTCCATTCAAAATCACATTCGTGGCATCGAAATTCGCCGGCAACCCGAACATCGCTCGAAACTGCTTCACGTCCTGGACATTAAGGTTGGTTTCGCCAACGACCGCGATGGTTTGACCGGTACCGTCGATCTTCGGGCTGCTATTAATGAGTGGCAGAGTGTTGTAGATCGTCGCAAAATCCCCCGGGCCTAACCCGTAAAAAGACCTGCCATTAAATGGATTGGGAAACGTAAAGAGCGGTTCGAGGCCGGTCTGGCCGCGAGTATGCCGAAATAGCCCCAGAAATTTCGCGTGAGATTTCCTAGGGAAGCTGTTCAACGACACGACGCCTGCCACTACGGGTGCTAGCGCTGCGGGAATCTGAGGATCCGCGGCGTTTGCGGTGTAGTCTTTGCCGTCTACCACGAAATGGTGAATTTCCGCATGGAATGCACTCCGCACTTGCCTTGCCGTGCCGCTGAACTCGATGATTTGGCGACCTGGACCTATGTTTATTCCTGTGAATCCTTGCGAGGTCAACCATTGCGTCACCGCTTGAATGTCAGCGTCGACCGGTCCGAATTGCTTGCCGAACTGCTCAGGTGTCAGCCAGGCGTGATAGTTGGGGGAAGGTCTACTCTGTTGATCGTCCAACAATTGTCGCAGCGCGGCTTCCTGGTCCTCACTTCGCCGCAAGAGCAGAAGCATGCGGTTTAGCAGTTGCGCGTCAGCAACGGGTCCCTGGCCGAATTCCGAGCGCGCGAGCGGGTGCACGTTGCCGGACAGCACTACGAGATTCTTTTCATCAACCACCTGGGTGATACGGGCAGGGATGTTTGTCGTTTGGGCAGCCGCACGACCGACGGGGAAAGTTAGGAAGAAAACGAGGAGTAGGGCGCTATGGCACAGGTTCACTGTTGGGAGTTTCATGATCTACCCCACGCAACCGATTCGAGTAGAACGCGTGCAGCCCCGGGGACGCGGGAGACAGTAACTACCATCAAGTAGTGGCGATAGCGAGTGAATACCGTAATGGGTATTAAGGTAAAGACCTTAATTGGAAGCAATTGCTCACATCCGACGACCAGTCATGGGGCCCAAGGGTAAAGCTCAATTTGTCGTGCCACCAGAGGCAGCACAAAAATTACGATTAATAAAAGGATAGTGAATTGTCGGCGAAAGAGTGGGCCAAGCACCGCCCACTTTCCCCGATAGGAGTCGGGATGCGATTAGGATTGATGATGAGCCGGTGGTGAATGACGTCCCACCAGGAGCCGGGATGCGCTACGACTGGTCTATAAGCCTGTGATGTATCGCGTACAGCGCCAGTTCGAGGCGGTCGGAGACGCCGAGCTTGTCGAAAATGTTGTGCAGATGATTTTTTACGGTTTGCTCGGAGATGAAAAGTTTTTCGCCGATTTCCTTGTTGCGGAAACCTTGCGCGACGAGCTGGACGATTTCTTTCTCACGGTCGCTGAGCAACGGCTTTTCGCGGCGTGGCCCGGATTCGCTGGACTTCGAAAACGCCTTCATGACTTCGGCAGTCATGCGATTGTCGAGCCAGATTTCGCCGGCATGCACGCGGTGGATGCTTTTCACCAGAAGATCGGTGGCGGACTGCTTCAACACGACACCGCGCGCGCCAAGACGCATGGCGCGAACAACGTCGCGATCATCTTCGGCAGCAGTCAAAACGACGACGCGCGTAGGCAGCGTATCGAAATTGACTTCTTCAAGCACGGCCAAGCCGTCTTTATCGGGCATGCGTAGATCGAGCAAAAGAATATCGGGCTTGAGCTTGGCGAGAAGCTTGATGCACTCCGCGCCGTTCTGCGCTTCGCCGACGATGGTGATGTCTTCGTCGGCATCTAGAAGTTTCCTCAGGCCATCGCGAAAGATCGCGTGGTCATCGGCTAGTAGTACCCGTATCTGTGGTTTCGTTGTCTTGGCCATAATTATGTCAGGGTTTGTAAAACAGACCCTGAGACCTATTAATGTCAGGGTTTGTAAGTACAAACCCTGAAACCCGTCAACCGAGCGGTACTTCTATCGTTAAACGCGCTCCATGCCCCGGGTTCGACTCGACAGTCAGAACCCCGCCGACAGTGCGTGCGCGCTCCTTAATGGAAATGGGACCCAGCCGTAAACGATCCAACTCATCACCGGTAAACCGACCGGCAAAACTAAACCCTTCGCCATTATCATCCACAACGAGTACTAGACGGCTGTCATCCTGCGACAGTTTTACCACGACATGGGAAGCCTTGGCATGCTTTTTTATGTTGTTGAGTGCTTCTCGGTAAATCTGGAAAATCTCGCGACAGACGCGGTCGGGAGCCCGCAACTGGGCAGAATCGATCAGCAAATCCAGGGCAACCGTGGATTCGTTGCGGTAGCGCTCGGCAAATCCGCGCATTAGGTCGACCAGGTCGGCGCTCTGCACGCGGAGCGGACGGAGGTCTGTGACAGTCTGGCGCAGCTCGGCACCCTCGTTCTTGACCGTTTGCTGAAGGCTGGCAAGGCCGCTGACGGCCTGGTCCGGGGCGGCGGGCAGACGGCGGCGCAGGACGTCGAGCTGGATTTCGATGCTCAAGAGGGTCTGAAGAATGCCATCGTGGAGGTCGCGCGCAATCCGGCTGCGCTCGGCCTCAATGGCGCGGGCGCGTAAGTGCCTCAAAAGAAAGATGTTCTCCAAAGCGGGAGAGACGTGCGCTGCAATGTTTTCCAGCCAGGCTAAGTCCTGCTTTTGGAATGGCTTACGGCCGTTGAGGAGGAAGATTCGTCCCGTCGGTTGGCCTGCTTGATCGAAGGCCACGGACACAAAGGAGGTGACTTTCAGCTCCTGCTGCGCAGGGCCGGGCAGCCGCGGAAGATTCTTGATCGCCCTTCCATCGCGCCGGTCCCAGCCAAACCCCGAGCCAGGGCCGGATAGCGAGTTCCAGCAGATGGTCGCGTCCATATCATCCAGAAGGAAACCGTCGGTGCGCGACAAAGGCATGCTTTCGGGAACCAGGCGCTCGCTCTCGCCTGCTTTCAGGCGCCAAAGAAAAATGCGCTCGAGGTCCGTATCGCGGTAAAGCAAGAGAGCTTCTTCCGCGTTAAAGGTGGTCGCCAATTCTTCGAGGAACAGGCGCAGTGATTCGGCCAGTCCCTGGTCCACTTGCATGGTTGCGCTGATGCGCGAGAAGAATTCGATCTGCGAAGAGAATCGGCGGTTACGGTCGCCCAGAAAGGCAAGCCCGGCGCCACCTGCAAATGTGCCGGCGGTGAGGCCGAGCCAGGAAACCACCCGCATCCATTGAATGTCGCCCTTCACGGCAGTGAACAAAACCAGAGCCAGAGAGAGCGCGCCGGACAGCGGCAGCGTCAGTTCCAGGCCCCAGCGAATGCCGGCCGCATAGCAAAGGAACATGTACGGAAACCAAACTGGAACCGTGGAAGTACTGATGTACATGAAGAAGCCCAGAGCCAGAAGATCGCAGGCCAGAGGCAAGTGCCACGATCGTTTGCGCAGTAGGCGCTCCAATTGCGTGACGAGGAGAGCGACAATCAGATAGGCAACCAGGAAAGAGGCCGAGCGGTGCCCTCCGCGCGTTGGAGGTTGCTCAAGCACGGCGAGCAGCGCCAGCAAAACAAAAATGGGACGCGCATAAACGATCTGCCGCTCAAAATGATTTCGATCCGTTTGATGGGGGCTCATGCGCGGGGATGCGTATCCTATGAATTTAGTCTAACAAGATGCTGGAAGCTCGGGGCGCGGCGTGTCTCAGTTTGCAACGTGAAAGACAAGCATGGGGGGAGACCATGTTTCGCGAGCCGGGCTCAACTGGAATTGTGTCCGGAGTGCGGTTTCGAGTGGAACGCAACCGCCCACTTTTCGAGGCCCAGGAATTAGCGTAAACTAAGGTCGTTCCTTGGATGGTGGGAGTAGCTCAGCTGGTAGAGCGTCGGTCTGTGGCACCGAATGTCGCGGGTTCAATCCCCGTCTCCCACCCCAACTTCGGCTGAATCATTCGATTCCACAAATAGCGCGCGCATTCGCCAGGAGCGTCGCCAAATCATCGAGCTTGGAAAAGACAGCAGTTATTCCACAGGAGAGGGCCTTCTTCTCGAGCTTCACGCTGTAATCCGTCGTAAGCAAGAAAATCGGCAATTCAGGCATGGTTGCTTTGAGTTCCTCAGCCAACTGCAGTCCGCTCATGTCTGGCAATGAGAAGTCCAGAATCGCCAAGTCAGGAGATTGACGCTTAGTCTTAGCTAACGCCTCGGCGCCTTTTCGGGCCTCGATACAGGCATTGAACCCGCTGCCTTGACCGAAAACCTTGCGAAGCTGTTTCCGGAAAGCGCTATCGTCATTGACGATGAGCACCATAGGCATGATTCGTCCCGTCCTAAGCAATCCGTCATGAGAAAGTTCACTGGGTGTCTTTATCCATGGCGTTTCTTGACAAAAAAGGTTTCGATGAGCGGCCTATTGCAGGTACGCTTCCGGCTGCAGCGATCTTCCGCAATGTGAACAGCAAGGAACTTTGTTTTGCCAAGTAACCATTAGCGTCTGAAGACAGAATGGGCAGCGGCCTGACCATTCGTGATCGCACTCCGGACAGACACTGAGAATGAGATCCGCGCGGCGTACGAGCTTGTTGCCATCTCGAAGTGAAATCAGAAATCGGCACTCCCGGTTCCTGCAGATCAAGAATTCTTCCACTCCGAAAACCTCTTTGCGAGAGCACAGTCCTGCAATGGTGAGAGAGGCTGTGAGCGGCTCGAAATGTAATGGCCGCCCTCGAATCCCTGGCCTTTTCCATGCATCAACTTCAATCCGATCAAACGCCGCGTACGTTGAGGCATCCGCGTGGGCCGGCAACCCGGCGGCGGGATCGTCCACGAGGGAACATGCCTACGCCAGCGGTACTTTATGGGGCGCAGCGTTGTCGGGATGCAATCCCGAGAACTACGTACCAACAATCACGTATTGTCTTGCGTCTTTTACTCACGCCCGGCACGCGCTACCGGCCCACGCCTGGCAAGCGGCCGCCCCTTTCCCGCTCCACACTTGGACCCGCGAATGCAAGGCGGGCCCAGATGGATGGGACGGAGAGCCATTCCCTCAGGAAAGGAGTACTATCAGCCCAAAGAAACAGCTAAATCGTAAATAGGCTCCTCCGATTGAAAAGCGGGGTTGCATCTATGAAAAAGGGCAGCGTCTGGAGGAGGGCATCATGAGCGAGACCATGGCTAGAACACCTGAGAACAATGCTGATGAAGCATCCAATGCCATCGAAGGGCGCCTTCGGCTCATCATTGACACAATTCCCACGATGGTCTGGACCCTTCAGCCTGACGGCGCCGTTGATTTCGTCAATCAGCGTTGGATGGACTATACGGGGCTTTCTTTAGACGAGGAAATGGAAGACCCGACGCGCCCGGTTCATCCCGAGGATCTTCCGAGAGTCATGAAAAAGTGGCTCGTGGACTTGGCCGCCGGGGAACCCTCCGAGGATGAAATACGCCTGCGGCGGGCCGATGGAGAGTATCGCTGGTTCCTCGTTCGCACGGCGCCTCTGCGCGACGAGCAGGGAAACGTCGTTAAGTGGTTCGGGGTATCCATCGATATTGAGGACCGCAAACGGGCCGAGGAAGCCCTCAGATCGACAGAGAGCGAGCAGCGCCATGTAGCCGCGCAATTGGAAAAAGAGCGCGCTCGCTTGGTCGAGGCCCAGGAGATGGCGAAAATAGGAAGTTGGGAAGCGGAGTTACAGAGCTTGAACGTGATTTGGACAGACCAAACACACCGCATATTTGAGACTGATCCGTCTGGTTTCCACCCCACGCGTCCAAAGTTCCGCGAATTCATTCACCCGGAGGACCGGGCGAAAGTGGATGCAGCCTTTGTAGCGTCCCTCGACAAGCGCTCGCCCTGCACAGTCGAATATCGTATCGTCATGCCGGATGGACGCGTCAAAATTCTCGAGGAGCGCTGGCAAGCTTTTCATGATGACGAAGGAAAGCCAGTTCGTGTTGCGGGCACCTGCCGTGATATCACCGAACGCGTGCGAGCCGAGGAGGAACTCCAGCGCCTTTCCGGTCAGCTCTTGCGTTTGCAGGACGAGGAGCGGCGGAGAATGGCCAGGGACTTGCACGACTCCACCGGCCAGGACCTTGTCGCTCTGGCGACCACCTTGAGCCAACTCCATGGTTCCATTCCTTCGTCCAGCAGAAAGTTGCGCAAGCTCGCTTCGCAATGCCAAGGGTTGGCGGATAAGTGCATCCGGGAGGTCCGTACGCTCTCCTATCTATTGCACCCACCGATGTTGGATGAAGCCGGACTGGAGGATGCGATTCGTCATTACGCGAGCGGATTCACGGAACGAACCGGCATCGAGGTTGAAGTAGAGATATCACCGCGTTTGGGACGCATGACTCCTGATGTCGAAGTGGCGCTTTTCCGGGTCGTTCAAGAAAGCCTCACGAACATCCAGCGGCATTCGGGAAGTCCCCAGGCCGGAATACGAATTGACCGTGACCCGGTAAAGATCACACTAGAAATAGCCGACAAGGGCAGCGGAATCTCCGGAAACCTTCGGAGACGGAAGGCAGAATCACCCTTCGGACTCGGGGTTGGCATCCCCAGCATGCACGAGCGAGTGAAGCTCATCGGCGGCCACCTTGATATTGAATCCAGCGGCAGCGGCACCACGGTAAGCGTGACGATACCCATACATGACTAGAACCACGAAGAAACTTCGTATCCTCGTGGCGGACGACCACGAGCTGGTCCGCCGCGGCGTTCGGGGACTTCTCTGTGCGAGACGGGGCTGGAAAGTCGTCGGCGAGGCAGTGAACGGCCGGGAGGCAGTAGAAAAAACAAGCAAGCTGAAACCAGACGTAGCCATCGTTGATATCAGCATGCCCGATTTGGACGGGCTTCAGGCCACGCGCCAGATTCGAGAGGCAACTCCAAATACCGAAGTTGTAGTCCTCTCGATGCATGAGTCAGACCAGATGGTGCGCCGGGTACTGGAAGCGGGGGCTCTTGGCTATGTCTTGAAATCCGATCTCGCAGCGCACCTCGTCAGGGCGGTAAAAGACGTCTCAGGCGGCAAGCTTTTCCTCACCCCCAAGGTATCCGACATTGTATTGAAGGGCTTTCTCAAGACCGGGAATCAGCTGGACTCAACGGATCGTTCGCAAGTGCGGCCAACCCCACGTGAGGTTGAGATTATTCGACTTCTGGCGGAGGGCAATTCAAATAAGAAGGTCGCTGCTGATTTGGGAATTACTGTTAGGACCGTGGAGACGCACCGGGCGAAAATCATGCTGAAGCTTGGCTTGCACTCCCTTGCCGACCTCATTCACTACGCCATCCGCAGCAAGATCGTCCCGCCACCAGACGCGTCAGAGTAAAGACGCAACGGAGTCTCACCTGTTCATCTCCTTCTCCCTGCAGCTTCACTTTCCACAAAAAATCAAATCGACTTTGTATTTTTGAAGCGCGCGATCTGCGGTGAGCAGCGTCATCTGCTCTGTCATTGCCTGGGCAATGAGCAAACGATCGAACGGATCCCGGTGATGTCCCGGCAGCGCATCCACGGCTAACATGTGGATATGAGTAATATCGAGGGGTCGCAGGGACATAATCCGCATCGCGCGGTTCACAAAGTCGGCCGGCCTATCGGGTAAGACCAGCCTCCCAGTACCAACTTTGATTGTGATCTCCCACGAACTCAGCGCAGAGAGGAATAATTCCGATGAGACGTCAGCAATGAGAGCAAGCGCCCGATCATTTAGCTTGGGTTGGGAGATCAGGCTGTGGATTAGTACGCTGGTATCCACCAGGTATTTCATTGCTTCTTTTTCTTGCGGCGGCGCCGTCCCTCAAACGCATCCAAAATCTCGTCCGGCAATGGTGCGTCGAAGTCGTCGGAAATCTTAATCGTATCGCCAAAGATTCCAAGCTTCCGCATGGGCTTCTCCGCAGACACGGGGACCAGGCGCGCCACCGGGACGCCGCGGTTGGCGATAGTGATCTCTTCGCCGAGCGCGACGCGCCGCAGCAGCCGCGAAAGCTGCGTTTTCGCTTCATGGGTGTTCACTTTTTCCATTACGCTATACTAGACTAAGTTACTGGACTAAGTCAACTCAAGCGCTTTTCCCGCCCTGCTATTCCGTCCCTCATTCGATCGTCGGCGCCTGCTTTCTTGCGGTCAGCCGCGCATAAGAGAGAAAGGATGGCGCTACGCCTCATTTCGCGATTTGGCTCTTTCTGCCTATCATGAATTATGACGAGCATCCGTTGTCGCGGCGTACTCTTCGACCTGGACGGTGTGTTAGTGGATTCCACGCCCGCGGTGGTCCGCGTCTGGGCCGGCTGGGCGCGGGGCCATGGATTCGATCCCGACGAAGTTGTAAAAAAAGCGCACGGCCGGCCGAGCATCACGACCATCCGGGAACTTCTCCCAGACGCGGATCAAGCAGCCGAGGATCGCGAAGTGGAGCGCCGCGAGATCGCCGACATCGACGGAGTCATTCCTTTGCCCGGTGCGATGGAGTTGCTTCAGGCACTTCCGCCAGAACGATGGGCGATCGTGACCTCCTGCACGCGGCCGCTGGCTGGCGTGCGCATCGCGGCGGCAGGCCTGCCGAAGCCGAGGTATCTGGTTACATCGACCGATGTAGAGCATGGCAAGCCGGACCCAGAACCCTATCTCAAAGGCGCGCGGCTCCTCGGTGTACCGGCGAGCGAGTGCATTGTCATCGAAGATGCTCCCGCGGGAATTCGCGCCGGCAAAGCGGCAGGCGCGCGTGTCCTGGCGTTGCGCACCACCGCGAGCGACGCCGAACTCCAGCAAGCCGGCGCCGACTGGATTGTCGATGACTGCGCCAAACTTCTTGTGGATTCTTCGCGCGCTGGTGAAGAGTTTCTGCTCATCGACCGTCGAACAAAATAGTTCGGAGCTCCACATAAACAGGTAGAATTTCAACTTTATCGAACTACGAAATACCAGTCTGTTCCGAGGAGAGAAATGATGATCCGTGTGAAAAACCTGGCCACGCTGTTGGCGTTCGCCTTGTCCATGACCACATTTGGCGCGGCGGCTTACGCGCAGGAAAAAGACGCCAAACCGGCCGAGAAGCCCGCCGAGGCCGCCCCTGCTCTTCCCCCCAAGGAAGAATCCTCCGTCACCGAACACAGCATCAAAATCGGCGGCCAGACGATTCCCTACAAGGCGACCGCGGCAACGATCCTCCTGAAAAATGAAAAGGACGAACCAACCGCGCTGCTCTATTTCACTGCCTACGCCCGCAGCGACGTGAAGGACTTGAGCCAGCGTCCTGTCGCCTTCGTTTATAACGGCGGGCCGGGCTCTTCCTCGGTCTGGCTGCACATGGGCTCTTTTTCGCCCCGCCGCGTGGTCACCGTGAACGCCGATGCCACGCCTCCAGCCCCCTACAAACTCTCCGAAAATCCGCACTGCCTCCTGGACAAAACGGATTTGGTCTTCGTTGACCCTGTGGGCACAGGCTTCAGCCACGCCGTCGGCAAAGCCCAGGACAAGGATTTCTGGGGCGTCGATCAGGACGTAAAATCCCTGGCGCAATTCGTTAACACGTACGTCAGCCGCAACAACCGCTGGAACTCTCCGAAATTTCTCATCGGTGAAAGCTACGGCACGTTTCGCTCCGCTGCGCTCTCGAACTATTTGCAGTCGCATGACGGCCTGTACTTCAATGGCATCGTGCTGATCTCTTCGGTGCTGAATCTGGGAACCATTTCCTTCAATCCCGGCGAAGACATGCCGTATATCTTTTACCTGCCCAGCTATGCCGCTACCGCCTGGTATCACAAAGTTCTCAAAGACGGCCCCGGCGATTTGAGCCCGTTCCTCGAAGAAGCCCGGAAGTATGCGCAAACCGATTATGCGGATGCTTTGATGAAAGGTTCAAAGCTGGGCGAAACGGAAAAAGCCGTGGTCGCAAAAAAGATTTCCCGCTTTACGGGTCTCAGCGAAGACTATCTCGTCAAGGCCAACCTGCGCGTGAACTTGCCGCAATTCATGAAAGAACTGCAGCGCAGCCGCGGCCTGACCACGGGGCGCCTCGACGCGCGTTTTTCAGGTTGGAGTTACGACTTGCTCGGCGAATATGCGGAATACGACCCGCAGGACACCTCCATAACCGGGCCATTCACCGCGGCATTTAACAACTATGTCCGCGATGAACTCAAGTTTGGACAAGACAAGGTCTATCGCACCGGCTCGGACGAAGCCGGGAATAGTTGGGACTGGAAGCATCGCGGCGGCGGCGATAACTTCGGCTTCCCGGGCTCACCGAATGTGGAAGGCGACCTGATTCAGGCCATGCTGACCAATCCGCATCTGCGAGTGGAAGTGGAAAATGGGCTCTACGATCTCGCCACTCCCTTCATGGCCACCGAATACACCATGGAGCATCTCGGGCTGCCAGACAAACTCCAGAAGAACATCCGTCTGCAGTATTACGACGCGGGACACATGATGTACTTGCGTGACGAAGATCTCGCCAAGCTCAAGACCAACATCGCTATCTTTATCGATGGACCTTCCAAGCCGTAAGCAGGAAGGACACCGGCAGAAACGCGCACTTCGTCCGAGTTACCTGCCCGTTGGTACAGTAACCCTCAAGAAATAGTGACCGAACCTTCCCTGGCCGCAGGTATAGGTTCGCCTAGAATACAAGAGTCACGTAGAAAGCGTAGTACCTGCAGTTCACGCGACGCGCCCTCCGTTTCTCGGGCCTCGCAAGGACACACCTAGACCGATGGGGACACCTACGCAAACCATGCCGCCACAGACAGCTCCCGCGCAAGTGGCCTCGACTTCATCGGCCTCCGCCACGCAAAGGACGATTCACACCGCCCAGCTCGTCACCGCGATGCTGAAATCCAGCCCGCACGTCAGCGACCTGATCTTCTCTCCTGGCCGCGCTCCTCAAATCGAAGTGAGCGGCCAGCTCATGGAGCTCAAATACAAGGGACTGGAGTGCCTCAGTTCGCAGGACACTCTCTCTATTGCCAACGACATCATGGGAAAAAATGAGACGCCTGCCCGCAAGCTGGAGCAGGACGGCTCCGCTGACCTTTCCTACGGAATCTCTGGCGTAGCGCGTTTCCGCGTAAATATCTTCAGGCAGCGCGGAAGCTGCGCCATTGTAATGCGTGTCGTGCCGGACAAAATCCCCGGATTCGATGAGCTGCATCTGCCTGAGGCTTTGAAGGAAATTGTGGATCTTCGTAACGGCGTTGTTCTTGTGACCGGGCCGACCGGTTCCGGGAAATCTTCAACTCTCGCCGCCATTCTCGACAAGATGAACGAGGAGAAGGCCTACCATATCCTCACCATCGAAGACCCCATCGAGTTTCTTCATCGTCACAAGAAAGCGACGATCCATCAGCGTGAACTGCACTCGGACACGCCGACCTTTGCGCTGGCGTTGCGCGCGGCGCTTCGGCAGGCGCCAAAAGTCATTCTCGTCGGCGAAATGCGTGACCGGGAAACCATTGAGATCGCGCTGGAAGCTTCGGAGACGGGCCACTTGGTCATGTCCACGCTGCATACCATTGATGCATCGAAAACCGTGGAGCGCATCGTTGGAGTCTTTCCCATGGCCGACCAGCACAGCATCCGCTCGCGCCTCTCGAAAGCCTTTCGCTGCATCGTGTCCCAGCGGCTGCTTCCTCGGAAAGACGGCAAGGGGCGCATCGCCGCAGTGGAAATCCTCAAGTCCACCATGCGCACCCGGGAGTACGTGGAAAAAGGCGAAACCGAAGGCAAGTCGCTTCTGGATGCCATGCGCGATGGCGGCACCGAGGGCATGCAGCATTTCGATGGCGAAATTGACAGGCTCATTCGCGCGGGGATCGTCGATTTCGAAACCGGACTAACCTATTCAACGAATTCCGGAAATCTCCGCCTGGAAATGGCCGATTACCTCGAGGAGCGTCAGCATCCTAACCGGCCTGCGGCAAGCAAACCAGCCGCGCAAGATCCCAATCGCACCACTGAGATCGAAATCGAGCGTTAAGCCGTCCGCTCCTTTTTACCGCTAACTCGGCGAAGCATGCTTTGTAGTTCTCCCCGCGCATGCAACAATCCAATATTGATATTTCGCACCGTCGATGAGCAACTTTAGTGAAACTATGTTGAT
>Ga0099793_10000094_pt1 | contig 18781 bp, 15 predicted proteins | sample Rivendell_Oct201_9_FD_77319 | JGI IMG/M metagenome (GOLD analysis project Ga0099793, IMG submission 77319) | Vadose zone soil and rhizosphere microbial communities from the Eel River Critical Zone Observatory, Northern California to study diel... | ecosystem: Environmental > Terrestrial > Soil...
AAGTAGAGTGTGAAACGTTGAGACACTGTCCATTCGTCCTGGACAAACGCCAAAACGTTGTTGTGCAGCGGATAAGCGGGAGCATATGCTTGCAACTAAAAAAAGCCGCTATTCGTTTTGATATTGCTCATCGCCAAAGCACCATAAGTTGCTTGAGGACTAGCTATAGCCGCGAAAGGTGCCAGGCGGCGATAGTCCAAGCCAAATTTGAGTTGGTGGCGTCCCAAGGACAGGCCCACGGTGTCCACCAGGTTCCACTGCTTCTGGGCCCCCGACGAACGTGACTGGGGCATGTAAATAAAATATCCGCCGTAAGCAAGGAAGTAAGCTGTCAGTGAACCTGGGCCAAGGCCGTCGAGTTCCGCTAGGTCTACAGGCGTGTTCCCTCCTAACGCATCGATGACAGAATTCCCTGTCGCCTCATTTGAAGTGTAATTGAGACGGAAGTCGTTACTGAGGCGGCTTGAAGGAACGCTACTGGCACCACCGGTGTAAGTCCGAACCGTATTCGCGAATATTTTGTTCACTGACGGAGGGCCCGAGTCCACAGATTGGGTTTGACGGGTCGCTGAATTTGAAGTGGTATTACTAAATCTAAAAAACAACCTCAGCTTGTCATTCACGACGTGGTCCAACCGGACACCGGTGGAATTGAGCGCGCTTGGGTTAGACCACGTTCCGATGAATTGGCCAATGCCATTCGCCGTGTCGTCTATTCCATTGGGGCTTGGTAAGGGAAACGCGTTCAGTACCTGGATAAGGGGCGCAGGCGCAGTTGCGCGCAAAGCGGCATCTGGAACAAAGCTAGCCTCAGCCGCCTGTGGGGCGGTCAAACGCAACCCCTCATAGGAGACAAAGAAGAACGTTTTGTCCTTCCCCTGGTACATCCGAGGAATTCTGACGGGTCCGCCCAATGTGCCGCCGAAATCATTCTGCCGAATAGGAGGTTTCGACAATTGAAAATAGTTATTGAACCAATCGGTAGCGTCTACGGCGCCGTTCCGCAAATAATCGTACGCCGTGCCATGCCACTGGTTTGTGCCTGATTTCGTCTCAAACGCAAACTGGCCGCCAGGATTGCGCCCGTACTCCGCCGAATAAGTAGAACTTTGTACGCGAAACTCTTGGAGAGCATCCACCGAAACCAGTGCCTGAGTAGTTCCAAGAGCCGTCGAAGCAGCAAGAGAACCGCTAGGCCCAGAGCCACCGCCTATGTTGACCATGCTTCCGCCCGCAGCTGCGCCTACATTAGCGCTGACACCGTCCACGGTGTAGTAGTTCGATTCCGCGCGTTGGCCATTCACACTGAATTCACCATTTTGGCCAAATATTGCACCACGCTGGGGACTTTGAGTCACAACCCCGGGCGTGAGCAGGATCAAATCTTGGAAGCTGCGCCCATTCAGCGGCATGTTCTTTATGTAGGTCTGATCCACCACGGTGCTGACCGACGCATCCGTCGTATTCAGTGTGATACCGCTACCATCGACCGTGACCGTCTCCGCGATAGAGCCAACTTGTAGAGCAAAGTTGCGGACAACGTTGTCCTGTATGTTGAGCTCCAACTCCGTCACCGTGACACTTTTGAACCCAGCCTTTCGGACATTAATCAGATAGTGGCCCGGGTGTAGCGATGGAATCGTGTAGAGCCCGTCTTGATTCGTTTTCACACTCACGGAGACGTTCGTCTCGACATTTTTGATCTCTACTTCTGCATCTACGATCACAGCCCCGGATGGATCTGTGACACGGCCATAGACGCCGGCTAGTTCAGTCTGGGCAGGGGCAGAGGAAGGCAACGCGACGCACGCCAGGATGAGAACCACTCCGAAGAACGTCGAAGAAAGAATACAAAAAATCTTACGCAACGTGGACACAGGCATTCGAAATCCCCCTTACTCAAGTGTTCCTGCGCCAGCCGCCCTTTGTGTCAGCCACCCCAAAAATATTTTGGGGTGTGAGTCGGAGGTCACGTATTACGAGTTAAGGATGATTCGGTTGGTTCCGGAGGTAGGCGTAGAGGAACTTCTCGCCTTTAGGCTCGGTGCTGTTCTTACCGGGAGGTTCCAACGTAACAAACACCGAATCGATCTCGCTGAGAACCTTTGGGTCGTCGTATTTGAACACCCAACGCTTCTGGGTCTTGTCGTCGGAATAGAAGATTCCGAGACTCCGGGCCGCTTGTCCTGGCCCCTCTTTCTTACCCCAGACCCGGTAGTGGTAGCCGGCATCTTGGACGCGATGATCGTTGAGATCGTAGGCATACATGATCAGCGACTTGCCTTCCGTGAAAAAGACTCTGCCGAAGCTCGCTCGCGTCTTGCCCTTCGTATCCGTGTCAAATACGTCCGCGATGTGGAGGTTCCGTGCCGCCATCAGGTCGCGGATATCGCGGTTCGCGGCAAGCATTTCGCGTTCTCGGTCGAGCGCGCTCGACTGCTCGGCGAGCTGCTCGGTCAGCTCACGAATCCTGGTTCGATCGGCCACGAGCGTAGCCTGATTGCCGATTTGGGATTTTTCTAGTTCCGTTTGAGCGCTCGCGACTTCCGCTTGCGCTTGGGTCAGTTGGCGCTGCAGGTCGTCGATCTTCGCCTCACGTTCTTTCGCTGCCGACAGAAGCGCAGCACGATCTTTTTCGGATGTTGCCGCGCTCGCTTTCGCTTGGTCGAGAATGGAAGATTGTTTCCCGAGAGAAGCCTTCAGCGCAGTGATTTCAACCGCCAGTATGCGGTTTTCCTTTGCCAGCCTAGAAATCGGCGCTTCGCGGTCTTGATCCCCGGACGTACCAGCGGCAGGCAGCGGCCGCTGCGTGGCGGTCTTTCCGGACAGCGCCGAAGTGGGATTCGGATAGAACTTGCCCCGGTACACGCCTCCCACACCGAGAGCTAGCAAAATCGACGCAGCGAGGCCAAGCGCAAAGGTTCCGTACACGTTGTGCTTGATCGGCGCACCGCGAGGTTCCGGAAAAGTCGACCCAATCCTTTCACCCGAGACGAGAATTCCTTCCGCTTCTGCCTTCTTGAGGAACTTCTCCCGAAACACGGCCGAATCGATGTACCCGATGGCCTCTGGGCCGGTAATTTCTTGCGTGCTGTTGGCGTCGGCCACCGCGCGAACAGCACCTAATTGCAGGAAGTCGGCATAGGCTTGCTGGCAGCCGAGGCATCCGGCGAGGTGTTCCTGGAGTTCGGCAAGCTCCGCTCCGGAAGCTTGCCCGATGCTCGCAGCCGCGCAAAGGGCTTCGAAATGCTCATGCCTTTCCACGGCTGACCTCCCCTCCTAAACCAAGACCGAGAATTCCCTCGCTCGTTTCGGGTACGGGCTTCGGAACCAAGCAGGCTCGCAGATGATCCAGTCCCCGGTAGTAATGGTTGCGCACCGTGGAATAGGCCTCGCCCGACTGCTCGGCAGCTTCCCGCAATGTTAATCCCTCGAAGACGACTTTCTGGACCGTCCGCCTTTGCGGTTCGCGCAAGTTCGCGAGGGCCTCGTCCAAAATTTGTTTCAGTTCTTGGGCAGGCATAGAGGGTGATGTCTTCGCTTTAGATTCCCAGCTCGTGGCCTGTTCGAGGTCAGGTTGGTTGTAGAACTGTCTCAGCAGAAGATAGTTCCGCCGGTTGATGCTCCGGTGATAGGCGAACTGCAGGAGCCACACTTTAAGTTTGCCTCTGGCGGGATCAAATCTTCTCGCCGCCCGATAAAATTCGAAGAAAACATTTTGCGTGACTTCCTGGGCCTCTCCAACGTCGTGGACGATTCTGAGCGCGACGGTAAGAACCAGACGGTTGTAGCGATCGAACAATACTGTAAAGGCGTCTCCGTCACCACCTTGCACTTCGCGCATCAATTGTTCATCGGACAGCGCTTCGTGCGCCGTCGGGTGAGAATTGCCGTTGCCGTTCCGATTTGAAAAATCGGCTGACATACCCCTCGGGAAAACACCCTGTCTTTGACCCTATTAGGGCAGCGATGCCAAGCGGGGCGCAAGCGATAAATTTTTCATTGCCGGTGATACAAATCGCCCTTGCAGGAGGAATACTATTTGCGGGAAAAAGAGCGGGCTAAGATGGGCCGCCAACATGCCTGAGTGGTATCGAATGCTGCCCATCTCCCCCAAGTCCTCACAATTACCCTTTCCTTTTCACTGCGTTGCAAAAGTCCCGCCCTCCACCATCTCTTCAATGGTTTCAATTGCTGCAAATGTTTCGGTTAGTTTCAGCTACAAACCGTCTGTTCGTCGACACCAAACCAGACACCATGCTCCGCACTCGCTCCACAAGAAAACCTCACAAGCAAATGAAATTTTGGTGAGGTGCTATTACATTTTCATGACAGAAATCATCTTGGTTTTGATTACTAGACCTCGAAATCGTGGAACTCCTTGAATCTCAACGAGAAATTGAAAACAAGCTATCGGTTTGGCGGCCCGGCCATCTGTCAAAAAAGCAGATGATCGCTTCTCGCGCAAGTCGTTGAAAAGAAATGAAGTGGCGCGCCCAAGGGGACGATCTTAGAACTTTCCTCGACGGCTTCATATCTGAGCTATCGCAGGTCCCCTGCTCTCCGCAACATCTTTTGCCATACTGCGGCCCTATCTAAGGCACTATCTTGTCAGCCGTGGCGCTAGCAATGACGCACAAGTCCTTGAAAACTCGTGCTCTGTATGCCGATTTTCCTCCTGCCTGGCGCAAGACTACGGGCAGATTTCTTCGCAATTCCCAATAGATACTCCACATCTGTTGAACTGAAGGCTGTCTGCCGGGTCTTCGGAACATATTGCAGAGCTCTCTAAACAACCCTGCGATCGTTCCGTCATGAATGAACGGATCCGTCCCATTCAGATCACTGAGAGATTTCGAGAGCCTGAAGTTTCTAGACTCACAGACAAACCACTCATGTTTTTTCCCACTCAAGGCCTTCTGATGAGCCACCGAAAGGCCGAGTTCAAACGGCATATTGAATCTGGGAGTCCGCGGAGCCCTGCCATCAAGTTCGACTCTGGATAGATCGTGGATGGAGTATTGGCAGTCTCGGATCAAGCTCAGGATACGGTCTAGCCGTCGAGAGCTAGTGGTTATCTCCAATGTTGCTCGTGGGACAAGTCCGAACGCACTAATCCCCGAAATGAAAGCGAGGAAAAGCCTTTCGAACTTCTGGTCGTAGGGTATGTTTAGGAAAACCTCAGCGGCTGGCTTTTGTGACTTTGCCACGAGCATGCCTTTTGCGTGACGCGGACTTCTTAGTGGCCCTCCGCTTCTTTGAGCTCGACTTGTCTTTTGAGTCAGAAGCCTTGAAGTGTACGCTCACAAAACCCAAATGAGGGTTCTTCGAGGAGTTTTTCCCCTGTTGTGTCTTGAAGGCATGCCAGCGCGCTACAGGCTCGTCGCCAAAAGTCGAATGCGTGAGACTCACCAGTTTTTTCATGCGAGAAAATGGCACACCCAGCACGTTAGCGGTTTCTTTCGCAGTGGCAAAGCGGGCATCGATTCGTGCTTTCATCTCGTCTCTCTCACAATATTATACCACCGTTGTCCGCATCAGTTCTCTTAACACTAAGGCGCCTAAGGCGCCCGGATTCTCCGGGCGGGTCGCGACCATCAAGGCGTAGAGGGGATCCTGCTTACTCCAATTGTCAAGGCGCCAGCTGATTTGGGAGCCGTGATCGACCACGGCCGCCGAAGTTCTTGGGAATTCAGCGGACCAGCGGACAACTTGATCCCAGGTCCGCCAGCAGTGCACCAACAAATCGGCCAATAGCACCTGTGCAGCGGGCGCGTTCCTACCGCCAAGAAGTATGCCGCCCCGAGCTACGGGATGCCCACCTTGCTCACAATGGTCTCGATAATCCTTGCTTAGGAAACGTCCCTTGGAGGTCCGTCGAAGCTGAGCCGGGCTAAAATCCTTCATCCGCTCCTCATGTGTGCTTTCCAGCCACTCTGCAGGACTTCGACTATTTACCTGGAACGTCCAAGTCAGGTATTCAATTTCCACGACCTGCCGAAGAAGGGCAGCACCTGCATAGTACTCGCGATCAGACAGCATCCTTCCTGCCGCGAACGCCAACTCGCCAACCATCTGCAACAGAAGTCCGACGGCGTGAATTGCGTTTCGCACCGACATTTGGTCTGACTCGACAGGTCGTGACATTAATGTTCCGACCTCGATAAAGTCGCGAGCTGTCTGCATTACAGTGCGTTTCCGCAATCTCCATAGTTTAGGGCCGTCTATGCCAGCCCGGAGGCGTGATTGGAACTCAGTGTCGTCCATTTTGTCGGCATGCTGGTCCAAGGTTACAAGAGTCTAGCACTGTGCTGACGCAATGAATGCTACTCAGGAAACTAGCCTTGCCTTCAAACGTTCCTCTAACCAGTGTGCGAGAGAGAAAGTCGTGCTCAATTGACCGCCCAAACGTCGGAAGAAAATCAGAGTTGTTCTGTGGCAGTGAACGGCAGAAAATCAGCTCCCAGACGGCTGGATCAGCTCAGCTGCAAGACCCAGCTTAGTCCAAATGGAAGGATCGGCCAAATTACTGTGCCTTCTTCTCACTACCGTGTTCAACGCTCTCATGAGTCTTGGCGCAGAACCTGGCACCGTTTTCAACGCGTTCATCATCGTGACTATCGCCCGTTCGGCTTTTTCGGTTTCGGTGGTCTTCAACAACGAGGTGAGCGTATTGCTAAGAATGTACATCTGTTTCTGTTTTGACATGCCGTCGTTCATGATGATCGACACTATGTCCTCTACATTATCGTTTTCAATAGAACCCGCCGTAAAACGCACCTGTAACGCCGCTGGTGGGGGAACTCATCTCTGGAAGCGAAGTTTCTGGCAGTGAGTGAGCAATCACTCTGAGAATACCTGTTGTGATCGAAGCGGCCGTGAAAAGCTGAATTCAAGCGAAGGAGTCGTGACATTTATTCATCGCCGCACATAAACATTGATTTTCATACTCACCGCGTCACCTGTTCCAGTAAAATGGAAATGCGAGACCTGAAATGCGAGCGTAAAAGGCTTACTTACTGCGCCGGGTTTCAATCCATCGGCAGGAATCGCTTCGCTTACATCCCAGATCGGCTGGTCGGTTTGCGCTGAAGTTGCCGCGAATATGGCACGCGGAACACCTAACTCCGACTGCAAGTCGACCGCGCATATCTTAAACGACGCTTTCAAGATTTTGTGTCCTTTATTGATGAGCTCGACCCGCGCGGAAAAGACATTCTTCTTCTCGTCATAATCCGTCCCCCTGAAGTCCAAAGCTAAGGCGCGCGTGGCATCGCGCAAACCTATTAGGCTTGCATCCATCTGCTCGGTGGTGGGATCAAATCGGTATGTTCCGTGACAATTTCCCTTTCCACCCTTCGAGCGTCCGTCAGCAAATCAGTATGAGCGTCGCTGGCAAGCTGAGTCGGGACATCATCTCCGATTGCAATCGTTCGTGTCCAAATAGCTAGGCCTCCAGGGCCGGGTTGCGTCCAAAGGACGTGAAATGCGCCTGCGGCATCGCAGATAAGATAGGTGCTCCAAAAGAAGGTAAATGGGTGCTCGATCCGTATGCTGAACCCAAGCTTATCCTCGTAACCATAATCTGCTCCGTAAGACTTGCCCATTGATCGGAGACGGATGTGAGCGCCCCACGATTCCTTGTAGGGCAAGCCCCATAAGAGATAGGAAAGATATTGCGTTTCTTCGACCGGCGTACATGTTGAGATCAGCGTGTCCTTGCCAAACGTGAGTCCCCCGTCACGCGAAGGTGCAAAATGGATCGATTCGCCGCCGTTTTCTGCCCACGTCAGGCCAAGAACACCGTTAGCGACCGCAAGTCCCGGAGTCTGATCAATCGTCGGTATAGATCCTTCATGCAATTCCGCTTCGTCACATGCCAGTCCCAGTGTTTCGCCAAAATGGCCTTTGAATAGCGATCGCGTTTTCCAATGGTACCCTCGGTCGTCGGACCACCCCAAATACATCGTTGTTGTACCGGATTCCATAACAGTCCAAGCAACATATAACCGTCCGTGATATTGACCATGGCCATTATCTTGCGCGAGAGAAGGATGGGAGACATAGACGAAGTCGGGCCCTGAAGGGAAGTCCCCTATAACTGCCCGCGATTTAGGCGTTTTTCCACTGTCGCTCGTTGCAAACATTTGGACTGTACTATCGGCGGTATTACCGCTCGTGTGCGCCACAGTCGTAACCGCAGCAATAGCAGTGCCATCGTTCAGGACCAGCGATTGACTTGGCATTCCGGAGCCGTAGCCGTTTGTTGGGCCAACCGGGCGTCCGAAACTGATCCCTTCATTTCGCGATGTCAATACACTCGGTTGCTTCTGCCAAATGCGAGGACGGATCAGTTCCGCGTTGCCGAAAACGTAAATCGAACCACGATTGGGACCGGCAGTTTGGTCCACGGCAACAGACGGAAAGTCCACAAACAGGCGGACGGACGGTTTATTCCACGTCAATCCATGATCCTTAGAACGATAAAAGTGAAACCATCCCGACTCGTGATGGATCAGCCCATTATAGAAATTTGAAGCCCCCGCGCCGAAATATACAGTCCCATCGTTTCCATACGCACAAGCATCTTCGCTGACCCACTCGGTCGATGAATCCACCAACGTCTCCTGCCACGTTGAGCCGCCGTCTGCGGACACTATGACGACACCCGACGCACGGTTGTCCCTCGGTTGTTTACGCATACCACAAACCATCAAGTAATTGCTATCAAGCGAATCTGCATTCACCCAGAAATAGTCTCGCCAGGCTCCTGATCTCGGAAGCGTCACTCGCACCGCGGGCCCAAGCGACACCACTTCGGCCTGCACCTTTGGTCCAACCGCGATCTGTGCCGAGGCCACGTCGGCAAATACCACCGCACAAAGAACTAGTCGAAGCTTGCATAGGGTTCGAGAAGCCAATGATTGTTCCTTCGGTTCTTCTGCGCATCCGACTCGAGCCTGATCAATCCCGTTTCCCAAGCACCTTCACCTCGAAATCGGCAATGACAGGCTTAATTGTCTTCAGTTCCGGATCAGTGACCGCAAAATGGAGCCGGATTGCACTCGTTCGTGCTCCCGGCTCAAGCCTGTTGTTAGGTATTTCTCGATCGACATTCACGACCGCGCCAGCGCGTTGCAAGGAATTAGCCGACCCAACCAGCTTGACCTCTCCCATCTCGGACTGCATGGAGATGAACCGAAGCTCAAATGGACCTCGGATTGGATCTTTGGACGCATTAACCAGATAGGCCTCTATGGTCGCGATGTTCTTGGCCGCGTCAAACTTCGCGTTCGCAAATTGCAGCACGAGCTTGGGCGTCAAGTCCTGCCAATTACTAAATTCTGTGGAGCCGTTCACAAACGCTCTCCCCTGAACCGTTACAGTCGCAGTCCAAACCTGGGTGAGCCCAGTCCGATTGTCGACCCAAAATGGATGAAACGCCCCATCCGCACTTGACGCCATGCCCGTCGTGTGACCGGGCCAAGGATTGACACCGAAGGATCCTTTGAAATTACCTCCGCCAGCATTAGGTTCCGAATCGCCTCCTCCCTCTGCTAGCATCCAGAACTGCCATTTCTTGACTTCGTAGGAAGCCAGTACCTCGGAAACGCGAACACTCGGAAGAAATGTCTCGCCACCATCCAATGAGGCCGAGAAGCGCACCGAGTATCCGTCCTTATCGTGGCCATCGCGGGGGTCATACCACATCACGCCAATTACACCTTCCTTGTTGACGGCAACCATTGACATCATGTGAAAGCTGGGATCGGGAGAACGCTCGCTAGGCCCGGCTGGCAAATCGTCACTTACGATAAAAGGACGCGACCAGGTCTTACCTTTGTCGGACGACTTAATCCACAGAACCTCGCATCGCCCGGAGCGAAGATCAGTCCACGTCAAATAGAGATGATCGTGGAATGGTCCGCCACTGCGGTCCGCCGCCAATGAAGGCGGGCCGCCGCAGGCGTGCACTTCTTGAGCGATCAAGACGGGTGAAAACGTCTCTTCGCCGTCGGATGAAGTAACGATATGTATGGCTGCATTGGCTGTCTTGGCGCGATCCGTTAGCTCAATACCCTCCGACCCATTTACATCCAAGTACGCTGCGACGACGGTACCATCCGAGAGCACGCTGCTCTGGGTTTGACCGGGAGGGTGATGTCGAGGCGCGGATGCAATCAGATACGGGTATGAGAAGGTTTGTGCTCCATCAAGCGAGCGAAAGAACGTGGATCCCTGAATGGCGTGCCCTTCGCGATATGCCCTAACAGAGTGGTTCCCATTTATGTAAATACGCCCCCGGTACTTGCTCTGGGTAGTGTCTACAACTATGTATTCTCGATCTACGAAGGGCAAATCAACGGGTGGTTCCCAGGTCCTTCCGGCGTCTGCTGAACGGTAAACCGCCATGCGGCTGCTATCAGGGGATGCCGGGAACCCGGCTCCGGTGAGGAGGGTCGTAAAGTAGGCGTGATTGTCGATTCCGAAAGTACAAGCAGGGTCGCTGATACCGGGAAACCACCGATCGACCTCGAGCGTAGGCTGCCAGCTAGCGCCGCCGTCCATGGAGCTGTACACGATCGTGTGCCACGGCTGAGTGGACGGCTGCTGTACTTCAATGATGGAGCAGCCGAGCAGATGATGAGAATCTTCCGGATCCGCCGCAACCAAAACCTCAAAATGAGCTCGTCCTCCATTGGCCTTGCTGACTTGCACGTTCCGTCCAACCGTGATCTGTGCTGATGCCACGGCAGTAAATGAAATTGTAATAAGCAGAGCGTAAAGCGCTGATCCACACGGACAGCTCGTTCGACAGGACACGATTCCCCTCCCCATTTTCCTTGGCCTTATCCTTTGCTTGCCCTCGTCGAGGCGCTCCTCAGCGACTCACAGCGCGACTTCAAAGAACAGCGAGTTATAATCACAGGCGCCCGCGATTCGGTTGTACGTCAAGGTTCAGTAGATCCGCGAAGGGCTCGCGAGCAGGCAAGCCCCGCTTTCCTCCGGTAAACTCATCTATCGTCAGAAAATGAGCTTGAGAGCGAACTGCATGGAGCGTGGACCGCCCATTTGGTAGAGCGGATTGAGCACGCCGAGCGAGTTCGCCAGCGTGCCGGTGGCCTGCCCAAATGTCCTGTCAAACGTATACTGGTCGATGTAGCCAAAATTCGGGTGATTGAAAATATTGAAAGCTTCTGCGCGAAATTGCAGCTTCAGCCTTTCCTGGATTGGAAACTCTCGCCTAACGGCCAAGTTCGTCTGCCAGGCCCCAAACCCGTGCAGGAAGTTGCGGGGTGCCAGTCCGCCGACTGTTCCGTTAGTAGGGCAAGGGGAACTAGGCGTACTCCCGACTGCAACAAAGGCGCAAGGGTTGATCGCCCAACCTCCCGGACAGCCTTGACCCGGACTCAGCCTCCCCAAGCCCTGAAGCACCGATGCGCAATTCGCACCATAAAGATAAATCGGTTGGCTCGAAACCAAATCGAGACCCGTGGAGGTATCGTACCCGGTCAGGGGATCAATTACGCCAGCTCCGCTCAGACCTACTGGAAAGCTCGATCTCGCAATAAGCCGGCCATCGACTCCCCAATGATGCAGGACTGCCTTCGTAAATGGGCTCTGTCCCGGATTTGGCAGGTCATACGAAATAGCAGCCGAGAAATTGTGCCGCACGTCGAAGTCACAGTTCCCACGCTGATACACAAAAAGGAAGTTAGTGGAACCGTAGTCAATGCAGTGCGACCACGTGTAGCTCCCCAGAGCCGTCAACCCCCGCGTCAATCTCCGCCGAAACTGAATCTGCAACGAGTTGTAGTAAGACGTCAAGCCGTTCCCTACTATGATAAACTCAGCTGCGTTTGGGTTGTTGGCGGGGAAAATCGTATTTTGCTGTAGCAATCTCGCCGCGCGCGAACCTAGATAAGTGACCGTAAGAGCTTGGGACTTTCCGAGTCCCTGCTCGATACTGGCATTCCAGTGCAGCGTGTATGGCAGTTGCAGATGAGGGGCAAAGCCATACGCAAAACTATATGACACGGGCGGGTTTACGATCGTGGGAATCACCACAGATCCTGGAAACGATCCGCGCGAAATCTTGAAAATCCTAAACCCTGGCCCAGGATCGAAGCCGACCGATCCCAACTGCTGGCCGGTATCGAAGAAAACCCCACCACCACCTCGCACCACTGTTTCCCGGCCGGGTGCGTTACGAACGACGTACGCGGCGCCCAATCGAGGCGCAAAGTTATACCATGTGGTCCTCCAGAGCGGTGTGCCCTGCGGCGCCAGCGCCAGCGCATCGGGGCTGGAGCCTTGTACCGTATAGGCGTTCAAACCTTGGGTCACGCCAGGTGGCGGGTTGACCTCCCAACGCAGTCCCAAGGAAAGGCTCAAGCGCTGCGACACCCGCCATTGGTCCTGAACAAACGCCGAGAAGTTCGTGTATAGCGGGTAGGCGGGAGCGTGGGCTACTGCAATCACAAGCGCTCCGCTGTTCGTTTTGACCGCGGTTTGGCTAGTGTAACGGTAAAGTACCTGGGGATTGATTGGAACGTCAAACGGCGCCAGCCTGCGATAGTCCACACCAAATTTGAACTGATGGCGCCCGCGAGAAACACTCACCGAATCCACTAAATTCCACTGCCGCTGTGCGCCAGCCGTCTGCGATTGTGAGAGATCAACAAGATATCCACCAAAAAGAAGCTGTACGTATACGGCCGACCCTTTATCAAACCCAGCAAGCTGTACCAGATCGATGGGCGTACTGCCGCCAAACGCGTCAAAGAGGTTACGTTGAGCCACCTCGTTGGAACTGTAATTGAGGCGAAAGTCGTTACTAAGACGGCCCGAAAAAACGCTGCTGGCGCCGGCTGTATACGTCCGCATCGTGTAGGCGGTGATACTGTTCGACGTTGGTGGGCTAAGGACATAATTCGTTCCCCGTACCGTTGTGCCCGAGGTTGTATCGCTGAACCGAAAGAAGATCCTCAACTTATCGTTTGCGACGTGGTCAAACCTGACGCTGGTGGAATCGAGCGAAGCCGGATTCGACCAGCTTGCAATATATTGGGCGATGCCATTTGCCACATCATCCACTCCATTTGGGCTGGGCTGTGGAAAGGCATTTAGAACCTGATTAAGAGGAGCAGGAGCACTTGCGCGCAGGGCGGCATCCGGTACGAAGTTGACCGTGGCGGCCTGTGGCGCAGCCAAGCGCAGCCCTTCATACGACACAAAGAAAAAAGTTCTGTCTTTTCCGTTATATAGGGCGGGAATCCTGACTGGGCCGCCCAACGTGCCGCCAAAATCATTCTGCCGAAGTGCAGGCTCTTTCACGCGAAAGTAGTTGTTAAACCAGTCTGTCGCGTCAAAGTAACCATTTCGCAGATAATCGAAGGCCGTACCGTGCCATTGATTCGTGCCCGATTTCGTTTCAAACACGAACTGTCCGCCCGGATTGCGCCCGTACTCTGCCGAGTACGTCGAACTCTGCACGCGAAATTCTTGGAGGGCATCCACGGAGACAATAGCTTGTGTAGTTCCTAAGGCAGTCGCCGATGCAATGGACCCACTGGAAGCTGCGCCAATCGTCATGTTGTTACCTGCAGTAGCTCCTACATTTGCGCTGACCCCATCCACGGTGTAGTAATTCGATTCGGTACGTTGTCCGTTCACACTGAATTCACCTGCTTGCCCAAACCCATATCCCGCCACAGCCACGGTCTGAGGGCTTGACGTCACTGTTCCTGGCGTTAACAGGATCAAATCCTGGAAGCTGCGCCCATTCAGCGGCATGTTCTTTACATAGGTTTGATCCACTATCGTGCTGACCGACCCATCCGTCGTATTGACCATGGACGCGCCGGCCTCGACCGTGACGGATTCGTTTATGGATCCAACTTCCAGCGAGAAGTTTTGCTCAAGGGTATCCTGAAGATGGAGGACCACGTCGGTTTTGTTGATCGCCTTAAATCCATCCTTGACGACCAGAAGACGGTACGGCCCAGGGGCCACGTGCGGGATGACATAGATTCCGCTGTCATTCGTTTTTCCCGTGTAGACGACGTTGGTCTCGATGTTGATCGCCTGCACCTGAACACTGGGAACAACTCTTCCTTGAGAATCCGTGACCTGCCCGTTGATGGTGGCGCTCGTCGATTGCGCGCGAGAGGACACCGGGACACACACAAATGCCCAAAGAGCCCCTAAAACCGAAAGGACTGTGGATAGGCGACGCCTCGTCATCGGCAGTCACTCCTTAAGTTACAGATGGATACTTTCGGCTATAAATGCCACGGCACATGGCCAGCTGTACCAGTTGGCGTGTGAAAAAATCTTGGCACGCGGGCGATGGCCGCTGAAAGGCGAACTTTTCTTGCACGTAGAAATCAGCAACCGTGTATGTCTGGGGTGAAGAGTACGGGGAGAGTGGGCCAGATAATTTCGCCCATCGCGAGCAGCTCTAGTACGAACGAGACACTTTCTTACCGGCATCGATATGTTTTCGCCGGCCACGCACTTCAGGGATGATTCGGCTGACCGCCCAAAAATGCGTAAAGAATCTTCTTGCCGCGGGGGGTGTTGCTCTCGCGATCGTGCGGTTCGAGGGTGACAAACACCGAGTCGATTTGAGCCATCTCCCGAGGATCGTCTACCCTCAGGACCCATCGTCTCTGCGTCTTGTCGTCCGAATAGAGTATCCCGAGACTCTTCAGGCTCGAGGGCTGGCCCAATCGCTCGCCCCAAGCTTCGAACTTGTACTTTGCATTCGCAAGTCTCTTTTCGTCCAAATCAAAGGCATAGAAGATCAGCGATTTCCCTTCTGTGTAGAACACCCTGCCAAACGACTTTCGATCCTTTCCACTGCCGTCGGCATCGTGCACATCGATCAGGTGCAGGTTTCGGGCTCCCATGAGGTCTGTGATGTCGCGGCCCGCGACCAGCAATTCCCGGTCACGGTCGAGACTCGCCGTTTGCAGCCTCACTTGTTCCGATAAGTCATTTACCTTTACTTTTTGTGTCGCGATGTCGTCCGCCATGAGCGTTCTATCCGCCCGGGCCCTCTCCAGTTCTGCGGTCGTTTGCGTCAAGAAATTCCTGTTCTGCTCCATTTGACTCGACAGTTGTGTATTCACCTCATTGGCGCGCGCTAGGGCTTGTTCAAGGTTTTGTCTCGCGGCTTCGCTTACTTCAAACTGCTTTTCGAGAGCAGCCAGCCTCGCCAATAGCCTCACATTGTCAAACTTCAAGCTCGAGATTGTCTTCTGTGAGGTTTCGTCGACAACTTGAACCTCGTTTAGCTTAGCGATGAGATCCTTGGTCTCATTTCCGGAGGACTGCGGATGTGTGGCCAGAGTTGGCGTTGAACCGGACCTCGCCAACTCGGGTTCTGAGTTATTTCTGCGCATACTGCGGTACTTGAGCGCGCCAACAGCAATCAAGAGGATCAGCCCTACTACCGCCGCCATCTGATAGCCTGGCGCGAATCGCAGCAACGTCCAGCTCGTCCGAGTTCGACCCTGAAGTGTCTGTTCTGAAAACCTGCGCCCTGTTGTTCTGGCTCGGTCGAGAAAACGCCGGCGGAATTCTGACTCATTCATTTGCCGCAACAGAGCGTGATCCACGCGGTCTCGCTCAGGTACCGGCAGTCCGTGCAAGACCGTGGAAAATTCGTCGCAGGTCAGTCGGCAAACGTCACACTCTTTGAGGTGTTCGTCGAGCTGGCGCTCTTCCTCAGCTGAAAGCTGGCCCGCGGCGGCTAGTGCGCACAGTTCTTCGAAATGTTCATGTCTTGACATCGACGGCTCCTGGGCGGATAAACTCCGCCTTCTCCTTTCCATTACCCGTTGGGTTCCCACTGGAAACGAAGAAACGCAGCTGGCTGAGTCCCCGATAATAGTGGTGTCTCACGTTGCCGAGACTTTCTCCTGTTTTCTCAGCAACCTCACGAAGAGACATGCCTTCGAAATACACCATCTCCAGTGTTCGGCGATGGCATTTCTTGAGGCCCTCTAACCCTTCACGCACCAATCTGCGAACTTCCTGTACCGGCATAGAACCGGCTCCATTGTGGATCGGCCCTTGTTCCAGAAAATCCAAATCCTCTTCGCTCGTGCCATGTGGATCATAAAACTTTCTCCGGGTCAGATACAGCCGGCGGTTCATGCCTCGGTGATACGCGTATTGCAGAATCCATACCTTAGTAGTGCCCCGCGAAGGATCGAATTGTCCCGCCGCTTCAAAAATTTGCAAGAAAACAGTCTGGGTTAAGTCTTCCGCTTCGCCGAGATCGCGGAGAATCCTGAATGCGATGCTCAACACAAGACGGTGGTAGCGGTCAAAAATCACAGCAAGCGCATCGTCGTGCCCCTTCTGGACATGTGCCATCACATGTTCGTCCGAGAGGGCTGACAATTGCGCGAAAGTCAACCCACAAGGCTCAACAATCGCGTCCTTCGTGCGCTTCATGAGAAGGCGCTCTTTCCCCGAGAGAGTCGAGGTGCTCTTCCCTGGTTTTTGCTCGGTCACATACTTTTCAGGAAGCTAACACAAATCTGTAGGCAAATCCTTTGAGACGAGAGAATTTATTTTTTCTGGTGGTTGGTACATCAGTGTTTCCCGCGTGGCATCCATATAAATGGATAGAAGTGCGTTGGGAACGCTGCGGCGACCGGCTTCCACCGCGCCGGGCAGCATGAACGACGGGCCTGAATATGAAAGTTGGCGCGACGACCCTTCTCCAGATTTGCCGGTCACGGCCAGACTGGCAGTTGAACTACGCGGTGGTTTTGGCCACAGATGATGATCGCCCTTGGAGCATGACACGGCTCCCAAGTAAATGAACTTTTGATGGGGTGCTATTACATTTCTATGACAGAAATCATCTTGGTTTTGATTACTAGACATCGAAGTCGTGGAATTCCTTGAATCTCAACCAGAAATTGAAAGCAAGCCACCCATTTTCCGGCCCGGCCATCTGTCAAAAAAGCAGATGATCGCTTGTCGCGCAAGTCGTTGAAAAGAAATGATGTGGCGCGCCCGGGGAGACTCGAACTCCCGACCCCCTGCTTAGAAGTCAGTTGACCACTTTAATCAGAACTTGCCGGAGCGAGCGTAAAGCGAGGGGAAATCAGCAACTTGTGATTAACGGTGACAAGCCACTTACTCCTTTTTCATCACCTTTATGCAGCCGTTTTGGCGCCATTTGTCACGATTAGTATGACATTTTTATGACAGAGAAAATCGTGGGGCCAATCACGATATCTTAAGCAGGATCTACTTTGGCCTATTTCTCGACTGGCTGACCGACCTCACGGTCGAAATGGCTTTTTGGGAGATGTGGCGCGAGCAGCATTCAGCGGAATCACACTTCCTCGAACGAGACTTCGGGATCGTTTGGCCAAGTTCTCCATTTACGGGAGCACGTGGTGCGCGCAGCCATATGCAGCTCCGGCGATTGGCTTGACTTTAGCGTGGCCTGGGTGGCAAAGGATCGTGAATACTTTTTGGTGGAGGCGGCAGCGGTGGAGGCGGCCCCCCGGACCCGGGCGGAAACTGTGGCGTTTCGGTTGCTCCCGGGAAGATATTTGGGGACTGGCCAAAAAGAATTCCGAGGCGCCGTGCGATCTCACGACCGTATTGCGTACCCTCCAGGTCCGCCCGCGACATGTTGACCGCGGTGAGCGTGTCCCGCGGCCCCAGATAAAGCAATGCATCGGCTGTATCCTGTAGCTTGAGCGAATTCGGGTCGGTCGGCGCAGTTCCACCCGTCAAGACGGGCATGGCGGACAGATTGCCTACCCAGGTTCCCTTTAACGGGATCAGCGCCGGGACCTTCCAAGCGTCAAAGCGTTTGTCCAGATCGTTGTATCCGGCGACGGCGTTTGTGCCGAACAGGATCACGAATGTAGTGGCGCCGGCTGCGCGGAGGTCCTTCTCCACGAAGCTGGGGCCCTCTAGTGAGCGCAGAAAGTGTCCCCAGCCCTCGATCAGCAGCGCACGGTGATGTTTTGCGAGCACTTCGTCCTTTACGACGCTGGTGTAGAATTCATCGCGGTGGGCGAGGTAAGGCCCCACATCTTCGCGGCTCTTCACGTTGTCCCAATTGATATAAGGATCGCCGAGAAGAATCCTAAGCTGATGTTTTCCGGCATGCTGCCGATTGACTAGCCGGATGGCTTCGTACAAGGAAGGATAGACCGGTGATACAGGGCCCAACGCCATCGTATTCCGCCAAGCCTTCTGGACTTCTTCGATGGGCACGTCTTCACCGGCGATGTAGCGATCCACAACCTTTTGATATAGAGAGTTTCCATACTCCACGACGATGTCGTCCACCTTATCCGCGAACTGCGGGAAGGAGACTAATGCGCGCAGGAATTCATATTCCTGCTTGTTTGCGTGGACCTCCCCGAACATTACGATTGAGTGGGTATCAAAGGCCTGAATAATCGCGCGAGTGGCATCAACGGGCTTGACGTCCTGGGCCGAGTTTGCCGCACAGGTTAAGCCAGCGAAAAAGAGAACAAACCAAAGTGTTTTCATTTGTGCCGCCTTTGAGAAATGTTCAGCTGCTTTCCTGAACGCGAAATACCATGTCGAACATAAAGACCCACCGATTTACGAGAGCCACACCGACTCTCGGCTAAGGGCAATGGAATTCGACTGAAGAAGTCATCCGTGTCCCGCGACGCAGAGCCATTCCGTGCCGAACGGTTCGAATATGGTCTTCCCTATGCATCCGATCCAAACAGGCTCCGCAAGGGAATGCTGGCAGACT
>Ga0099793_10000103_pt1 | contig 18270 bp, 15 predicted proteins | sample Rivendell_Oct201_9_FD_77319 | JGI IMG/M metagenome (GOLD analysis project Ga0099793, IMG submission 77319) | Vadose zone soil and rhizosphere microbial communities from the Eel River Critical Zone Observatory, Northern California to study diel... | ecosystem: Environmental > Terrestrial > Soil...
GATCGGCCGTGCCCGGCATGATCGGTCATCGAGAATTCATAGAGCACAAAATCGTAGCGCTGCAAGATTGCCATCAACCTCTCTCCCGCCTGCTGCGGGGTCAAGGCAGGCATGGCAGGATAGCCGAGCATGGGCCACCGCTCGTTCGTAAGGTCTGCCGAGATTGCAGCCCCGGAGGCGAGAGCTTTGCCGTTGCTCAGTGCGCGGCCCCCCATCGTCCAGGCAAGAGGGATGGCGGTCATCGGCCGCTTCCCGTCCCCAACGTTTTCGAAATACACCGAAGGAAAGGCATTCGCATAAAATGCTGTTTTGCCGGCGGCCTCAATCTTCGAAAAAAGATTCGCCTCTTTTAGAAGGGGCTTCAGCGTTGAATAGGGGTATGGACCGAAATGCCTGCCGATTCGCTGCGCGGCGTTTTCGCCCGTTAGGAGCGCGACCTGGCCCGTCCCGCTTTGGGGAAGGCCCGCCACGCCGAGTGTGGCATCAAGGGGCAGAAGGGATACTCCGGGAGTTCCACGATGGGCGTCGTCGAGATGCGGCATAGCCCCTCCCAATAAGCCGCGCAGTGACTGCATCGGCGCGGCAAAGAACGGATTGACTCGCGGGTCCTTCGTGCCGATGCCAACACCGTCCAGGAACAGCATCAGCACGTGCCGCGGGGGCAGCATCACCCCTTAGGGGGCGACCGCAGGGAGGCGGCCCAGGCTTTCTCAATGACCGAGATCTTCTCGCCGAAGGCTGCTTCGAAGGCATCTTCCAAAAACACGCCGCGCTTGAACTGAGAGTACAAATCTTCAAGCTTTTTCTCCCCATAGCGGTCGATCAGGAATCGGGCTGTTGCGGCCAGTTTCGCGTTCATTTCCCTCAGATCGTTCGCACTCTCTGCGCGGAGGTAATCTTCATTCAAGTCCGAGAACGTCGATACGCTCAATCGCGCCGGAGCGCCGAACCGGTCGATCTCCTTTGCGGCATGGATGCCATACACTTCGATTAGCCAGCGCGGACACCCTTTCAATGCGTCAAGAACCGACTCCGATACGACCCGGGCAGCGGGGTTATGCACCGCGGTGTCGCTTCTCAGGACTGCGCGCGCATCGAGATAAATCCTCCCGTCGCGGAAGACCGCGTCGTCGAAGGCTCTCGAGCGCGATTCCGTATGAACTCGGTTCCCGGAGCTGAGCGCATACACCTCGATAGTTCGATGGCCCGATAGGCCAAATTTGCCCCGGTATACACCGTATGTTTTCTCCAGAAGCTTTCCCAGTTTTTCGATTTCTGAGGCGGTAATTGTCCGGTCGTACCGGATACGAAACGTCGGCGTCGTGAGCGCGCCGAATTTCTTTGGCTGCGCCGTCGAAACACCAGGCGGCATCGCCGCGCACGCGAACAGGAGAATCGCTGCCGCCTGTGAGATCTTACGACGCATGCCCTTTACTTTCAATCATCACGGTGACCGGTCCGCTGTTCGTGAGCTGAACATCCATCCTCGCCCGGAAAACACCGGTCCGGACTTTCGGGTCTCCGAGCTCCTTCTGAAGATGGCCGACGAACTTCCCGTAGAGCTCCTCTGCCATCTCCGGGCGTGCGGCTTCGGTAAAGCTCGGCCGGTTTCCTCTACTGCTGTCCGCGTACAGAGTGAACTGCGACACCACAAGGGCGCTTCCACCGGCCTCTTTTATCGAAAGATTCATTTTCCCCCCTTGGTCCTCAAAGATTCTAAGATCGGCGCACTTTTGGGCGAGGTGGGCAGCCGCCGCAGGCGTGTCTGCTGCTGAGACTCCTAGAAAAACCACCATCCCGTGCTCAATTTCGTTGTGGAGAATGCTTCCGACAGATACGCTCGCGCGGCTGACACGTTGGATCAAAGCTCTCATCCGGAAGCCGGCGCCCCCGCTTCGATCACACGATCGATCCCGGCGTAATCCCTGAAGCTGCGGAGCTGGGCATAGCCAAGATCGCCGAAGATCGCGCAGACGGCGCCACGCTGGTCAAAGCCGATCTCCACGAATAACCAGCCATCCGGCTTCAGGAGTCTGGCGCCTGTTTCTCCGATCCTGCGGAAAAACGACAGGCCATCGCCCGAGTCCCGGAGGGCAATTAAAGGCTCATACTCCCTGATCTCAGGCGGAAGTGACGGTATATCTGCGGCGGGGATGTAGGGGGGATTCGAAACGACGAAATCAAACGGCTCAGCGTCGTACGCGCCGTCCCGGCCCATAATATCGTACACCGCGAACTTCACCCGGCCTTCGACTGCGTGCCGTGTCGCGTTCCCACGCGCAACATCGAGGGCATCGGTGCTGATATCGAGGGCAATAACCTCGGAAGAAGGGATCAAACTGGCAAGACTCACGGCGATATTCCCGCTCCCGGCTCCGATATCCAGAATTCGGATGGGTCGGCTCCCCCGGTCACGCGCGCGTTCTATCACGTGCTCAACGAGAAGCTCGGTTTCGGGCCGTGGAATCAACGTCCGGCGGTCGACCTCAAGCTTCAATCCCATGAATTCGGTCGATCCGACGATGTACTGCACCGGCTCGTGCGCGAGGCGTCTCTTCAGGCAGGTTTTAAATCGATCAAGTTCATCGGGCGACAAAATTCTGTCGAAATTCGTGTACAGCTCGATACGCCGGCAGCCGAGAACATGACAGAGCAACAGTTCGGCGGTCAGCCTCGGGCTGTCGACGAGTTTTGAGGAGAAATGATTGGCGCTCCACTCGATGATGCAGAGAATTGTCCACGTGTCACGGTCGACTGAGGTCGAGTTCATTTCAGAAGATAAAGAGTACTCGCGCCAAAATCAATTAACCCGTCGTCTTCGCCACGATGAGCGTGATGTCGTCGGACTGGGGAGTATCCTTGCTGTGTGCTTTGACTCTCTTCACAATGGCTGAGAGAATTTCCTCGGCCGGATCGTCGAGGTGCCCCTTCACGACCTCTTCGATCGGATCCTCCCCGAGTTCTTCTCCCGCCTCGTTCATCGCTTCGCTGACGCCGTCGGTAAAAAGAACGAGTACATCTCCCGGAGAAAAACGGATCTCGCCCTCGTTATACGCTATCGAGGCCTTCATGATCCCGAGGATAATCCCGCCTTCGGAGAGCCGCTCGACCTCCCCTGTCCGGCGAAAGAGGAACGGCGGGTTGTGGCCCGCGCTCACGTACTTCATGGTCCCGCTCCCGGTGTCGATGATTCCCCAGAAAAACGTGATAAACCGATCCGCGCCCGTATTATCGCAGATGAGGTTATTGACCCTCATGGTCAATTCCGCCAGGGAGAGCCCCAGCGGGACAAGGGCCCGGATCGTCGCCTGAAGGTTTGCCATGAGCAGAGAAGCCGGGGTCCCCTTCCCCGAAACGTCGCCGATTGCGATGACGAAGTGCGAACTGTCGAGCGTGATGACGTCATAATAATCACCGCCTACCTGCTTGGAGGAGAGGTTGACCGCCGCCAGGTCAAACCGCGGAATCTCCGGAAGCGTTGCCGGAAGCAGCCCGCGCTGGATTTCCTTGGCGATCAGCAATTCGTCTTCGAGCCTCTGTTTTTCCAGGGTTTCGCGAAACAGCCGGACGTTTTCGAGCGAGATGATGGCGAGGTTTCCGAGCGAGGAGAGTAATTCCAGATCGGTTTCTGTATACGGCTCTCCGCGCATTCGTTCTCCGAGTGCCAGCACTCCCTTCGTGCTGTCCTGGATCCGCAGAGGAACGAGGACCTCGATGCCGAGGCCTTCCAGCATCACCCGCGCGTGGGCATCGTGCCTGGGACTTAACGACTTCACAAGGCACGGCGCGGAGACCGTCGCCAGGTAGGAGTTCAATTCCGGACTGGGATCTTTGTCGAGGCGCTTCGCCACCACTGCCATCGACCCATTCTTCAGGAGGCCGAGGACGTACTTGCTCGCTCCGATCTGCCCCATGACTGAAAACATCAGCAATTTTGCCAGCCGGTCTTCGTCAATGACCGAATTGAATTCCTTGCTCAACTCGAACAGGGTGTTCAATTCCTGCACCTTGCTGTCCAGCCGGCGGTTTACGCTGCTCAATTCCGTGATCATCAGGCTCTTCTCGATCGCCGATGCCGCGATATTCGTCAATGACTTTATATAGGTTTTTTCCTTCTGAGACAGCTTCTTCCTCAGGGAGCTTCCTCCGAATCCGGCGATCCCCAGCAGTTTCTTCTGCGCGACCAGCGGGACGAAGAGATTGATGCGAAGATCCCTCATCGGCTTCAGCCAGGGCATCGTTCGGGATTTTTCGCCATCTGCATACAGAAGACGATCCGGAATCCTGGGGACGGCGAACTCCCGGCCTATCGTTTCCGCCGAAAGGCCCTTTACCTGCTCGACGGCGAACAGATGAGCGTCTCGCCTGAGCAGAACGAGTCCCCTCGACGAGAGCAGCTTGCCCATCAGGGTCAGGAGAAAGTGGCCAAGAATGAATTTCAGATCCAGCGTCGAATTGATCACAGTGCTGAATTCGAAGAGCGCGGCAAGTTCAAACCGGCTCGTGTGCTGTTTTTTTTCTGCGGGGGTTGACCGGCGCGGTTTCATCTGTAGGGTGACAGACTGATGGCCCGGTCAGTGATCCGAGTTCGTGGGCAGGAACTTTACGAGATGCACCTCGCTGCGGCGGTCCCGACTCGTCCTATACTCGACCTTATCCATGAGCGAGCGCATGAGGTGGATTCCGAGGCCGCCCCGGCGGAATTGGCTCAGATATTTTTTCATGTCGGGGGTTTTGATGGAATCGGGATCGAAGGGTTTTCCTTCGTGAGTGATCACGATCTCGAATCGTTTTTCGTTCGTCACAATGTCGATATCGATTCCTTTCGTCGGCGCATTCTCGTAGGAATGTTTGATCACGTTCGTACACGCCTCGTCGACAGCCAGCATGATCTTGCTCGCCGATTCCTCGTCGAAGCCGAAACGCCGCGCCGCTTCATGGATGAAGTGCCGGACGAGATCCAGCTTTTCGGTCTCGCTCAGGATATGGAGATGCTTCGTCTTCACGCTGATTCGCGGGTGACTGGTCCGTTCGGGAACCGGTTAATGATCATTATTTCTTCGCGCTGGTGAATTTCTGAATCGCGTCGGCTTCATCTTTCGTAATGTCGTACAGGAGCGGGAAACCGAGGAGGTCAAATACGTTGAACACCTTGGGGGACATGTTCGAAAGCTTGATGTCGCCGTGATTTTTCCTGACGTCTTCGATGTACGCCATGAACACGCCGAGCCCGGCGCTCGAGATATAGGTGAGCTCGCGGCAATTGACCACGATCTTGTACTTCTTCTCTTCCAATAGATTCTGAAACGCCTTCTCCAGCTCCGGAGCCGTATGGGCGTCCAGGTACCCTTTCAGGTCGAGCACGTTGACCGTCGACGATTCCCTCACGTTGATTTTGAAATTGCTCATGCTACCCTCCTTTATAATTGAATTAACCCGTTTTCCCGGTCCATCGCACAACAACAATCGTCAAGTCGTCTTCAGGCGGCTCGTGTCTCATATGTGCGTCCACCGCCATCACAATTGCATCGCGCATCCCGAGCGCGGAAGACGTCTCAGCACTCTGGACGATTTCCTGAAGCCTCTCATAACCGAATTCTTCGCCGTCAGGGGGACGGGCTTCCGTTACTCCGTCGGTATAGAAAACTGCAAAATCACCGCGATCGAAGCGGACGGTTTCCTCCACGATGGTCTTCTTGAAGAACGGATTGGTTCCCATCCCCAGGCCGAGCCCGGTCGGCTTGACGTATTCCGTCGTCCCCCCAGACCGGAACAACATGGGGCAGTGGCCCGCACGCGCGATTTTCATCGAGCCGTCGCGCAGATCCAGCACGCCATAGATCATACTGATGAAGGAGCGCCTATCGATGGTTCCCAACAACGCCTCGTGCGCCTGGCCCAGGAACTGCGCCGGAGAGCGGTAAATCTTGCTGAGCGATTGAAAGATGCCCTTCATCTCCGCCATGTAGAATGCCGCGGAGACGCCCTTGCCCGAAACGTCGCCAACAAGTATCCCGAGATGATGGTCGTCCAGCATCTTGAAGTCGTAGTAATCGCCGCCAACCTCGAACGCAGGCGTCGAGAGTGCGTCGAGATCGACCTCGGGAACGTCGGGCAGCGACTGCGGCAGGAGCTTCCGCTGCATGTCCTGTGCAAGCATCATCTCCCGCGCCAACCGCTCCCGCTCAAGAGACTTCTCGATCAGGCGGGAATTTTCGATGGCAATCGTCGCCTGGTCGGCAAAGGCCGAGATGAGCTCGACATCTTCCTTGTCGAAACCGTATTCCAGGTCCTTGGTCGCGTACAGGATGCCGAGCAGCGCTTCGTGAGACAGCAAGGGCACGATCACCATGGAACCGAACTTATTGTTCAACTTCCTCAGGTGCTCGGTCCGCTTGTCGTCCCGGACGCTGTCGATCACGATCGCCTTCCGCGAAGTCAGGACGAGCTTTCGAATCGATTCGCCGTTGGAGGACATGATCGCGTGCGTCTCCTCATGGGTGATATTTTTCAGCGAAACAGTTTCGCCCATCGGATCCGACCGCGGATCGCCGAGGAGCCCCCGGGGGGGCGTCGTGACTGTCAGTATTTCGAGCCACGAACTCTTGGCCTCGCAGACTTCGAGCGTCATTTTTGTGACCGAATCGACCAGTTCGTTGAAATCGAACACCTGCGTCACAAGCCGGCTCAGATTGTGAAGCGAGGAAACCTCCGTGATCTTCCGGTCGAATGCTTCGGCCGTGGGCAGATGGAACAATGTGGTTGCAAAGGCCATTCCGAAGTAAATCGCGCCGAAGAGGCCCGTCGACCTTATGATTGTAAGCAGGGGTCTCGAGTAGAACATCAAGGCCCTGCCGATCGATGATTCCCCGAGTGTCACGATCGAAAATCCGATGAAGACGCAAAGCAGAACGAAGCAGTACGCCATGCTGAAGAGCTTCTCTCTCTTCGGAAGATAAACGATCCACGGAAGCCGGAACGAGACTACAAGCATCAGGCTGATGCTGAGTCCCAGCAGAACGCTCGACAGCACGCCCGATTCCGTGCGGGCATACGGGAGCGTCGAGATTGCGGCGGCGAGCATGAGCCCGATCAGGATCAGCAGGTTCCTGCGCAACCCCTTTCTCCGCCGCGAGAGGATGATATCCCGCAGGATGAGAAGGACGATCAGCATCATTGAACCGATAACGACCCCGTACACGTTCGCGAGAAGCACGGCGTCAAAACCCGATGGGATCAGCACATCGTTCTTGACGTCGAACGTTGTCGACGAAAGGAGCGCGAGCACGGCGACGCTGATGCCGACCGGCACCGTCAGGACGAGTGTGAAGCTGAGCTTCTTCGCCGGGCTCTGTTCTCGTTTCCAGAGGGATTCGATCAGGAAATAGAGGGCGATGAAGGCTCCGATCAGGAAGAGATGGCGTGCGGCGTTCAACCAGCCCCAGTCGATGTCGACGACCCAGTTGACGACGTCGATCCCGAAGACCGCGACGAAAAGCACCGAAACGATCGTCAGCAGCGCGGCTTTCTTCAATTTCTTTCTCAGTCTCGGCAGCTCCGGTGACATCAGATTCTCCTGTGCAGCCAGCTTCCCGAGCGGAACTTGAGGAAATTCATGGTCGTGTAGGCAATGACGTAGACCGGCAGTGCAAGCCAGGCTCCCTTGATGCCTCCTCCGAGCGTGATGCCGAAGATGTAGGTCAGGGGAAGAAAGATCACCCAGTGAGTCAGGATCTCCACGAACATGACGTAGACCATTTCGCCCCCTGCCTGGAGCGTGTTCGCGAAGATAATGCCGCTGCCATAAAATACCTGGGCGATGCCGGCAATCTGCAACAACGGGCGGGCCACCCGGATCACCTCATCGTTCGTCGTAATGATCACCAGAATAGCGTCCGGGATGAAGACAAAAATCAGTCCGATCACGATCGTAAAGATCGTCGTCACTTTCGCCGTCTCGTATCCATACGAATGCGCGAGCCCCTCCTCTCCCCTTCCGATAGACTGGCCGACAAGCGTCTGGCCCGCGATGCCGAAGCCGAAGCAGGGCATCAATGAGATGAAGAGCGCCGTTATGACGACCTGGCTTGCCGCCTGATCGACCGTCCCGATAATGCCCGTAATTGCGACGAAGACCAGAAATCCCAGCAGGATGAGGATGCTCTGCAGGGAGACGGGCACCGAAATCCTGACGATTTGAGCAATAACATCCTTCGAGATCGAAAAGTGCGAGAAATACTGATATTGTTTTCGATATTCTCCCAGAAAAGTTACGGAAAGAAAAAACAACCAGCCGATGACCATGCTGACAGCGGAGCCGACGCCAGCGCCCGCAAGTTCCATGCGCGGAAATCCCAACTTGCCGAAGATGAAAAGGTAGTTGAAGAGGATGTTGAAGACGTTGATGATGATCGCGGAGAACATGAAAATCTTTGTGTGGCCGATCCCATAGAAAAATCCGCGATACGAGACGATGAGAAGAAAGAACGGAAGACCGAGGAACTGGTAGCGCATGTACGCCGCGCCCGATCTCGTGACTGCTTCATTCTTCGAGAAAAAATCCATGATGTTGTACGAAAACAGGTAGCCCAGACCGCCGAACACCACGCCGAGGATGAGGCAGATGAGGAGTGAATTGTTCAGCACTTCGCCGGCAGCGATGGGGTTCCCCTGTCCGTGCCGGCGAGCGGTCAGGACGTGAGTGCCCGTCCCCAGGCTTGAGAAGAGGCTTGTGATTGCCCAGGAACCGAGAAATCCAAGTCCCATCGCCGCAAGCTGGACTTGCGTGTTTGCGAGCCTTCCAACCATGCCGGTGTTGATAATCGAAACGACCATCTGTGACGAGAGGCCCGCGATCGCGGGCGTGGCAAGACGGAGGACGTCGCGGGAGAGCCTCTTATCGATTCCAATTTGCATGGCGGCGGAAGGTGTGGGCTTTCGTCAGGGGTGAAGACCGCAGCGCCGGGAAGCCGTCAGGCAGTTGATCACGCAAAATCCGCACACACCCATTCTGGCGCGAGAATGGGTTCGCTCAAACAGGTAAATCCCTGCTACGTTGAGAATTCACTGATGTACCGGTCCACTTCCCGGGCGTACGTCGAGGTGGGGTAATCCTGTTTCAAGCGTTTGAGTAATGCGATCGCCTTCTCTTTTGCTCCGGCGCGCGCGTAACAGCGGGCCGCCGAGTTCAGATACTCCGGGGTGTTGATGGTGTTGGAGACCGTCGCCGCGGCCTTCTCGTAGCTCGATGCCGCCTTGTCGAACTCTCCTTTGGCTTCGAGGCATGCGCCCACGCCGGCGAGTGCCGAAGCCTGCAGCAGCTTATTGCCGCTGCTGAAATTCTCATAGTTCTTCAGCGCCTCATCGTACTTGCCGAGATTGAAATACGCGTTCGCGAGATAAAACCGCGCAAGCTGCCCCGATTCCGTGTTCCCATAGTTATCCACGATGGTCTTCAGCCCCATCACGCCCCGTTCGGGCTGTCCGTCGATCGCCTGCTGATAGGCCTTGGGATTGTTGGCCGCCGCCTCGTAGAGCGTGACGACTTTTGCCAGTTCCACGGCAGCTTTCTCGTTGTTCGCGCGCCGGTTGTTGATGATGATCACGATGCCGATGACGACGGCTATCAGCCCGGTGATCGCGTAGCTGACGTATTTCTTGTGCGCGTAGTAAAACGCCGAAACCCGGGCATACGCCATCAACAGCTCATCTTCCTTGATCTCCCGCTTCGATATCTTTTTCTTGGGTCTCAGCATGAAAGAGGATCCTTGTGAGGTGGTTGTTCTCTGTACGCCCGGCGCGATTCGAACGCGCGACCTACAGCTCCGGAGGCTGTCGCTCTATCCATCTGAGCTACGGGCGCGCTCCATTCATAATTGTTCGTCCCGGATTTTACCTCTTGCCCTTCAAGATGCGTGCCTTCGTTCGCAAAATGTGCCTCTAATGTAGCAATTTTCGGCCAGAGTATCAACCGCTCGAAAGGCCGGTTTCAAAGGGGTATTAGGCAGGATTTCGAATAAATTCGCGCAGCGTGTCATGCGATATGATTCCCTCGCGAACGATCTTCACCCTTCCCTCCGAAACGTCGACGACAGTCGACGGAACGTCGGATACAGGCGGGCCCGCCTCGATGAACAAATCGACGAGCCCCCCAAACTGCGACTTCATCGCGCCGTAGCTCGACTCTTTCCCGGAGATGTTCGCGCTCGTCGAAACGAGCGGGACTCCGGATTCGATCATGAGCCGGCGGCAGAATTCGTTGTCCGGCATGCGCACGCCGACCTTGCCGCTTCCTGCGGTGAGGAGCGCGTGGATGCGGCGGCGGGCGCCTAAAACGATTGTCAGTGGTCCCGGCCAGAAACACTCCATCAGCTCGGCGGCAATGGGCGGGATCTTCGTCACCAGGCGCTCGAGCATCGCACGGTCAAGGACGAGCACAAGCGCCGGTTTGTTTTCAGGCCGTTGTTTTATTGCGAACACCCGCTGAATGGCCTCGGCCCTGAATGCGTTACAGCCAAGCCCGTAGACGGTGTCGGTGGGATAGACGATTACTCCCCCCGCTCTGATCATTTCGGCGGCGAGTTTCGCGGCGCCGTCAGATACTTTACTCACAGATTGAATTTGAACAACGGTCATTGGGCATCAAAGAATCAGTTCTTCTGCCAGCTCTCCCGGTTGCTTTTTCCGAGGATCTTATTCACGGCCTCCAGCACCTGGGGCGCTGAGATTCTCATCATGCAATCGAACGTCTTCACCGGGCACACATCGCCGCCGTGGGATGTGCAGGGCCGGCAGGCGAGACCCTTGGTCTCAAGGACGACATCGTTCTTCCCGATCGGCGCAAAGCCGAATTCGGGAATCGTGGCGCCAAAGATTGCAACCACCGGTGTGCGTACCGCCACCGCCAGATGCATCGGCGCGCTGTCGTTGCAAACAAGAACCCGGCAGCGGCGGATCAGTTCCGCAGATTGAAGTATCGTCAATCTTCCTGTCGCATTCAGGACGCGGGGCGACTCCCCGAGCGGGAGAAGCCGGCGGTCATCCCCTCCACCCAGGATAACCACCCAAAACCCGCGGGAGATCAATCGCCCGACAAGGTCGGCATAACGCTCCGGAATCCACCGTTTCGTGTTCCAGACGGTTCCGGGCGCAATCCCGATCAACGCTTCCCCCGGTTCATGATGCCCTGCCTGCAGCAAGCTGTCGACGGCTTCGCGGTCGGCGTCCGACGGAAATAGTTCCGGAATCCTGGGCCGCTCATAGAAGACCTTGAAAGCATTAAGCAGATTCAAGTTGCGGTCAACTTCATGCACGAGTGATTCGTACTTCACCACATCGGTAAAAAGGATGCGGCCGGCGCTCGTGTTGAAGCCGATCCGCCTGGGGATTTGTGCCATGCGGACCAGGGCGGCGCTCCGGATGGAGCGGTGCGGAAGTATCGCCGTATCGTAGTTTCTCGTCCGGATCGTCCGGACCTGCCGCAGGAATGCGCGGATCCCGGCATCGCCCCCTCGCTTGTCGAAGATCAGAACATCATCGATTGCTGGATGATTCGCCAAAACCGACGCGGTCTTCGGCACGACGAGGAAGTCGATTTGGGCCAATGGGAACGTCTTCCGCAGCGCCTGCGCAAGCGGCAATGTCAGGATGAGGTCGCCCAGGAAGGCAGTTTGGACGACGAGCACATTCGACGGCTCAGGCACTGGAGCTGTCCACAGTCTGTTTTGAACGCTGCACGCTCTCCCAGGTGTGTTTCCACCGGCGGTGCATCCACAACCAGTGGTCGGGATAAAGGCGGATGTATTTTTCGAGCATCGCCGTATGCCGTTGCGTCAGCTCGGCGATCTTCTCGTCCGTCGGTTCTCCCAGATCGGACGTGGGGATTTCCTCGAGGATTACGTCGTAGGTACCATCGCTTTTACGGATCATGAATCCGATCAGCATCGGCGCACGGCTCCGCAGTGCAAACGCGGCAGGTCCCTGATGCGTTGCCACGCTGCGCCCGAAAAACTGTACAAAGGCGCCCTCCATGGGACCGCTCTGGTCGGGGGCGATCGCAACCACTCCCCCCTCGGCCAGCGTCTTGATGATTCCGCGCACCGAAATGCCCATGGGGATGACGCTATTTCCAAACCTGCAGCGAAGCCCGTTGATAAGCCCATCGATCAGCTTATTTGCCTGCGTTTGCACGATGATTGTCAAGGGGATGCCCGTGAGGCGCGGGACGCCGGAAGCGATGAGCTCCCAATTCCCGAAATGACCCGAGAGCAGGACCATGCCTCTCCCGAGGCGGTGAGCCCCGGTGAGTAGTTCGGGGTTTCTCATCTTGACAAGTTTCCGCAGAATCGGATCGGAAAGATTAGGCGACCAGAGGAACTCGACGAGGGTGACGCCATAATTGACGAATGCACCCCTCGCGATTGCCGTTCTTTCCCTTTCGCTCTTTTCGGGGAAGGCGTAACGCAGGTTTTCCAGCGCTATGCGGCGGCGGGATCCCATCATGTGAAACGAGGCAGCGCCCAGGGAGGCCCCCAGCCGCTGCGCCGATTTCAGGGGGAGCACAAGTATGATCCAGTGGAAAACCCGGAAGAGAAAATACTCGAGGCGGTGCTGCATGAAGGACGTGTCAGTGCATCCTCTGGGCGTAACGGTCGTACCACATCTCGTCGTGGAGCTCGTCACGGTGGGTTGAATGAACCAGTTGGTAATCGCCCATGCCCGTCCGGTCGACAAACACAAACACCACGCCCCCCTGAATGTTATTGTAATGCCAGATCTCGTAGGGAAGGCTTTGCGATGAGCTCGGAAATCGTTCTACTTCATCGGACGTTCCGTAGACGATGTACACCCGCCCACGATCGGTCTTCCAACCCTCGCGAAGCCCGTATGTAAGGTTCTTGTTGGCATATTCGGCACGGCGGAAATATTCCTGCTGATATTCATTGCCCGGAGTGAGAGGGTCCGGGTCGCGCCGGCGCCAGAATTCGAACACGAACCGCTGCTTTGCCTTCCTTTCAGTGAGGAGTGCATACTGCTTCTGTTCGAGATCCGATGCGATGTATCGTGCGTATGAAAACTCACGGTCAAGCGCCGAATCAGTCATCATTGCGTAAATGCTTGTCGAGACGTCCGCCGAAGCGAACGGCATTGAGGAATCGGAGGTCGAGCCGGGCCGGTAGACGAAGAACTTTTTCGCCGCCACGGCAAGCACCTTTCGGGCCGAATCCAGCAGCGAGATCCGGAAATAATACGTGCCTCCGCGCAGGGCGGAGATATTAAGCGTCCCCACTTCGACACTGGAGTTATGAGCGCGCGATTTCGGCTTGTCGTGCGCCACTACCTCTCTGCCGTTCGCATCGATTGCGGCCGCGTGTACGATCAAGCCGGCAGGCGATTGGCTCATCATGAGGTTGTACGCTTCGGCGTAGTAGTAGATGATGGGAAGTCCCACCCCGTACAGCCGGCTTGCGTTCGGGATCACCTCCAGGGTGTTCTTGTAGTACATCGATTGTTTGTTCGTGGATGCCTGAATCGATGTGCAGAATTCGACGTCGCTAAGGGTCTCCCGATCGCCGGGAAACGGCTGCAACTGAAGCGGCGCCGAAAGGCTGTCTCTCCTGGACGGATCGCACACGTCGTAGGCGCTTAGGGAGAATACGTAGCTGCCGCGAGGGAGGGCGAGCCCCTCGATGCCCACCAGTTTCTGCCCGGCGATCAGCCTCGAGGTATCGGCGATCATATGCGGCACCGTCCACTCCTTCTTCGAGACGACCGAGGTGTCATTTCTCAGTTCGAGCTTCATGTTGACCGCGCCGAGGAAGCGGCCCGAATCCGGCTTATACGTGAGTATATTCTCCAGGATATCGTAATATATCTCCACATATGTTTTCGTGGAGTCTCCATAGAAGCGGGCGGCGTCGACGTCGAGCTGGAAAGCGCCCTTCCCTTTGACGGTTCCGTCGACCGGAGCTGCGCTGCCGCAGAGGGAATAAAAGACGATAAGACAAATCAAGCATCGGCCGGTCACAAGCTAGTCTCCCATGACTTTAATGATGACACGCTTCCTGCGCTTTCCGTCAAATTCTGCATAATAAATCTGCTGCCACGGCCCAAAATCAAGTTTCCCTGCAGTCACAGGCACGATCACCTCATGATGGATGAGGAGGCTCTTCAAGTGAGCATCACCGTTCGATTCCCCGGTTGCATGGTGACGATACGGGAGGCTTGAGGGAGCAAGTTTCTCCAGCCACTCATCGATGTCGTGTATCAGGCCATCCTCCGCATCGTTCACGTACACGCCCGCTGTGATGTGCATTGCCGAGACAAGCACCATTCCCTCCCGGATGCCGCTCTTCGCCACAACCTCTGCTACGCTTGGGGTAATGTTGACGTATTCTCTCTGTTTTTTCGTATTGAACCACAGGTACTCCGTCTGGGATTTCATCGTGCTTCCCCCTCACTCGAATATCTTCGCAACCCTTAATTGAATGTCGCCGAACAGCGGGGAATTCAGCGTGTCGGAAGATCGAAAAATATTCACGATTATGAAACCCTTCTCTGAATTCTGATAAACCTCGATCTCCTTCTTTTCTGGGGATACAAGCCAGTACTCCCTCGCGCCGCTACGGGCGTATTCTCGGAACTTGAATGTCCGGTCGCGCTGCTCTGTGGCCTCGGACAGGATTTCCACCACAAGGTCGGGCGCACCATTCAACTTCTTGCCGTCATCGATGAACAACCGCTCAGTCGAGAGGAACGAGAGATCGGGCTGAAGCACCGTCGTTTGCGATACATAAACATCCACTGGTGATCCAAACGTCTTTCCCAAACCACGTTTTTCCACGTCGTTGAAAATATGGAAGGCAAGCCTTGTGGCAATGTACTGATGTTGCGAGGTCGGCATAGCCGGCATAATGCACTCCCCATCGAAAAGTTCGATGCGCCTGTTCGTCTCGCCCAGGGCGAGAATGTCCTGATATGTCACTTTCAAGCCGCCGGGGGCACCGGCCTCCCTTTTAATCTTGGAAACTTGCCGATCGCGACTACCTGTTGCACCAGAGTCCGCCTTCTTCTCCATTGAATATCAACATATCGAAAAATCAGAAAAAAGGCAATGGAATGCTGGCCGGAAGCCATAAATAGACAGGGGCATCCCAATTTCTCAGGATGCCCCTGTTCGAGAAGGGCCGGTGGATGGGCCTTGTTACTTTATGAACATCATCTTCTTCACGCCGACAAACTGCTGACCGGCAACTCCTTCATCGGGATCGATTACCGGCTGCGTAATCAACCTGTAGAAATAGACTCCCGAAGCCATGTTACCCGCGTTGAAGTTTACCTCCTGCTGCCCATCCTCCATGGCCGCATGATCCAGCAGCGTGACCACCTCCTGGCCGAGCAGGTTGTAAATCTTCAGCGTAACAACCGACGGCTCCATGAGATCGAACTGGATCGTGGTTGTCGGATTGAACGGGTTCGGATAGTTTTGGTACAGCGTGTAGGCCTGAGGCGTTTCGACAATCGGCCTATCCAGCGGAATAATGACTGCCGGGACCACGCTTGGATTGGCGTGCATATACGCGACGTCCTCGAGCCGCCGGGTGCCCTTCATGTGCAGCTTCACCGAGAAGTCCAACGTATCCATTGCGCCTTCGAACGAGTAATTGATCTTCTGGATCGTCTCATCAAGGACGCGGAAGACCGATGTGTCGACGAAGGTGTGCGTTGCACCCACGTACCTTCCCATCATGAGGGAATCACCGATTCCGGCGATCTCCTTCACCATCTTCCCGTTGTACGGATTCGAAGTGCCGTCATTATAGATCAGCTCGCCGAATCCGATCGGGATCTTGGCCAGCATGCTCGCCGTGATGTTCAATTTCAGGGCGATCATATCAGCAATGAGCTTGTTGTTCTGCTTGCCGGGAGGAATCGACTTATTTCGGCCGAGGACCGCCTTCGTCGGGTTAGAAGTGAGCTTGTCAAATCCTCGCGCGTAACCGCCGTGCAGCCCCGTCTTGTCCTTGAGGGATTTCAGCACATCCGTGTACTTTGACGCCAGGATCCATCCGTAGAACTTCTTGGAGCTGTCCACCGGCGTCGTCTTGTCCCTCCCGACGATCAAACCACTCGTCGAAGCGAACCCGCTCTGCTCAAACGCTTCGAATAGAGCGTTGACTCTGTTCGGCATCGGCAGCTTGGGCTGGTTCACCGGGAAGGGAGGATCCTTTTTCTTCGTGCCTAAGGGGGTTCCCGATACGATTTCCCAGAAATACTTGGAAACTTTCTGTGGCTTCCCCTTGTCGCCAAACCCGGAAACAAGCACGGTATCTCCGTGATGAACGCTATCAACGAATGAAAACTCCCACTTCTTATTCGACGGGTCTAATGGCGAATGATTCGATGGGGGAACCGTGAAGAACGGATAATTCGTCAGGATGGCCTCACTAAACTCCATATGTAGGTGGGGCACGCTCGACACGTCATTCACCAGAAGGGCCGTGAATTGATCCTTATCCGCCTTTCGTTTCACGAATTTGCCAATTTTACCCTTGTTGTCCACATCATTCGCGATGCTGTCCTGCCGGAAGCTCCGGAAGAAACTGCTGTAGATTGGCGGAGCATTCACGAAGTCGACTGCAGCGCTTTGACCGTCGATAAGCGATACCCTGACCGAGTTGGCGCCTCCAGCCACCGGGACCGCGTTGATGACATACCCGAGGTGGATCCATCCGGCGCTATCGGCTTCGGATATGTCGTACGATTTATCGCCAAGCGAAGGAAGCGAGAGAGTCGAGTCGTTGACAGTTGCGACCAAGACTCCGAACGTATCCCTCACAGTCAGGCTCCACGCCTTTCCTACCCTGTCGGCGCTTGTGGCAAAGTTGCCATCGTTGTCCTTGTGCTTGCGAACGAGAATGGAGTTCGGCCTGAAGTTGATAAATGTATCGGCAACCGTCTGATTTGCCAACAGCACAAGCGTGTCGTTGAGGGCATGATTCCCGTTCAACCGCACCCATCCCGCCCCGCTGTCCGCTTCAGAGGCGATGTAGGCACCCGCCGGTAGCCCCTGCACGGTGAGCTGGCTCGTATCCGCCTGAGCAACGATATTTCCCGGGCTGACCGAAGTCTTGTACAACGTCAGGTGCCATCGTTTTGCCGACTCGATCGTATTCGGGTTACCGTCGGCATCCTTGAACTTGTAGATCGTGATTGTGCTGATCTGTTCGTTCACGAAATCAAGCGTGTCGGAAGAATTCGGATTGGCAGCCAGGAACGTCACGGTGTCTCTATTGACGTTTCCGGATGTCGTCGTATTTCCCGTCGTTGTTCCGTGCCGGATCTTACCGAGATGGATCCAGCCGAGGCTGTCCTCTTCGGTTGCGATGTAGGTGCCGGACTCAAGGTTCGCCGTCGACAGGACGCCGTTGTTCGGGTTGCCCGTAGCGACGAGCGAGGCGACGGAAACGGAATCCTTATACAGACTCATTTTCCATTTCTTCGCCGTCTGGTCGCCGGAGGTACCGATATTGCCGTCGACGTCCGCGAATTTCCGGAGCGTGTACGTATGCGTGATGAACAGTGGTGCAGTCGAAGACGCGGCCGTCCACCGGGAGAAGCTGTTCACGCCCGATGCCGTAATCTTATGCAATCCGGTATTCACCGATCCGTTCTTACCGCTCCATGTCGTGCCGCCATCGGTCGACTTCTGAAGGAGAAGATTCGCTTCAGTGATGCCGTTCAGTTCCGACGTCGCGTATGAGAATCCGATTGCAGCATTGAGCGCTGAATTATTCGTCGGTGTGACATCGAAGTACCGTAGAATGGACGTGTGGCCATTCCCGCTCGATGCAACACCCGTCTTTCGGTTAACCACGGTCGAGCCGGGCGCACCACCTGCCGCGTTGATCTCATACCCGATGTTGCCGAATATTTGATTGGAGTTTTGAGTGGCTGTTCGGCTAGCGGTGACATTTCCCAGTACCGGATTCGCACCCTCGTTCATTGAACCGTTGGGATTGAGGGCGAGGGTTAAGGTGCTGGTATTGAGAACTCCTGCGGCAGTAAGGGTATGGGGAGTCAATAGCTCTGGCTCCAGATATCCGAGGGTGCCGGTCGTCTGGACCGAGCCACCTGTAACGGTGACGTTCGTCCCAAGCGTAACTCCGGCGCTGTTTCCGATGAACATTCCGTCTCCAAGCGAGATGGCATTCCCGGAAATGGTTTGCGGGCTGGAACCCACCATAGCCAGGATGTTCTGCGTGTTCGCGC
>Ga0099793_10000105_pt1 | contig 18031 bp, 18 predicted proteins | sample Rivendell_Oct201_9_FD_77319 | JGI IMG/M metagenome (GOLD analysis project Ga0099793, IMG submission 77319) | Vadose zone soil and rhizosphere microbial communities from the Eel River Critical Zone Observatory, Northern California to study diel... | ecosystem: Environmental > Terrestrial > Soil...
CTGGACTCACGTCCGGCACGGGCTTCGTCTATTTCTCCTGCAGCACCAATGCCCCGAAGGCGAGTTGCTCGGTCGCCACAAATGACCCGCTCAACACTCATGTTGTCAATTCCAGTCCCGTTGGCGCTGCAGAGACTGCCACGGTCACGGTTGCCACGACTGCCAACTCGATTCTGCCTCCCTTCTTCCTCGAACCTAGGACGCGCATCTGGATTCCAATGACAATCGCAGTACTTCTGGCGTTGCTGATTGTCGCGATTGCCCTGCGCGCGCAGGGCCGCGTAAGGCGCCAGCTCTGTGGCATTGCAGCAGTATTGGTTCTTGCGGGTGTCGTCGCTATTGCGGGCTGCGGCGGTAGCAGCATGACTCCTCCTCCTTCTAACAACGGCACGCCTCCGGGTTCCTATTCGGTAACTGTTTACGCGTTTACGGAGAGCAACGCCAGCGACGGAACCAATGCCAATGCCGACGCGCACGTCGACATTCCGCTGACCGTGAACTGACCGGCACTCACTTCCCGCGAAACCACAGTATGGCCGTGGGAAGATTCACGTCGAATCGATATTTGCGGAACGACGGCGCGATCAGGAAAGATTCAGGGCGCGCTTGAAGGAGCCTTTTTCGCTGTCGATTTTCTTCTGGAGCTGGAGAATGGCGAAGAGGAGGGCCTCAGGGCGCGGCGGGCAGCCGGGAACGTAAACATCAATGGGGATCACCTGATTGCAGCCCTGGACGACGGCGTAGTTGTTGAAGACGCCGCCGGAAGTGGCGCAAGCGCCCATGGAAATGACCCACTTGGGCTCGGGCATTTGATCGTAAAGCAGGCGGATCACCGGAGCCATTTTGTGGGAAAGGCGGCCGGCGACGATCATCAGATCGGCCTGGCGCGGAGAAGGGCGAAAAACTTCCGAGCCGAACCGCGCCACATCGAAGCGTGCTGCGGACATGGACATCATCTCGATAGCGCAGCAGGCCAGGCCGAAACTAAGCGGCCAAATGGAACTCTTGCGGGCCCAGTTCACGGCCTTGTCGAGCGTCGTAAAGATGATGCCTTCGTCTTCGAGAAGCTTGCCGAAGTCGTCGGGCTTGGACAGTGTGGCGTGTTTGCCGAGTGAGGTGCTCATGGGTGTGTCGTCTTGTCTATTTTCGCACAGGGAGCGGCTGGAGACAAATTCCGATTGAAACCGTTGATGGCTATGGTTAGCGGTTGGTGGTTTCCAAGGACTTATCGAGCCGGTCCAACTGATCTTGGAGTGCGTTGAGTTTTGCCTGCTCAGCCCTCAGCTCCTGCTCAGCTTCACTTTCCCTTGCTTGCGATTGTTGTTCTGAATTCTGTTGTGATTCCAGTTCCGCCTTAAACTTGGGGAGCAGATCTTCTTGCCGCTTCCTTTCGACAGGATTCTGCGCGTTGCTTATCTTATCCTCCATCTGCTTGATCGTTAACGCCATCATCTTTACCTCTGCCTGCGTTTGCGACAGCGCTGAGCGAGCATCGTCAACTCGTCGCTGCGCACGCTCGACGGTCCCCTCCTGAATTTGCAGCCGATAGAGTAGAATCTGAACTCTCTGAGCGGCCACGGTAGTTGTCCGCAACTCCTGCCGCAGTTGACGCATTTCGGCTAGCAATGCTTGCAACGTTTGCGAGTCTGTCGAGGACGTTTGTCCGAAAGCGGCCGGCGAAATTAAGAGCAGACCTAGCGCAAGAAGCTGAGGGCGATACATAAGAACCTCCGAGTCAATCCTACCGCCATGGCGAGCGGCTGTCGCGTGACCTGAGCATCAGGATGATAATTGGTAGTCGGAAGGGGAGACGGAGCGCATGTGGTGGAGATACGAGATGACGGAACCGGGCCAGAGGGTGGTGATTTCGCCGGTGTTCTGGTCTTGATACCAACTGCGGCAGCCGCCGGATTGCCAGACGGTGCCGGACATGCGGCGGTAGATTTCTTCGACAAAGGATTGCTGAATTTGCGGGCGGACTTCCAGAACACGCTGTTTCTTCCGCTTCATCAGTTTCAAACAATTCATCGTGTAGCGAACCTGGGCTTCGATCATCAGGACTACGGAATTGTGGCCCAGGCCGGTGTTCGGCCCGAGGAGTATGAAGAAATTCGGAAATCCGTTGACGGTGACGCCGAGATACGCGGTCATGCGCTTGCCCCAGGCGTCGTGAATCTCCACGCCGCCCTTCCCTACCACGCGGCATCCGATGAGCGGCTCGGTGGCGCGGAAGCCGGTGCCGTAAATCAAGACGTCGATGGGGCGCTCTACGCCGTCCCGCGTGACGATGCTGTGCTCGCGGACTTCAGCAATCCCTTCGGTGACGAGTTCGACGTTCGAACGATTGAGGGTGGGATAGTAGTCGTCTGAAACGAGAACGCGTTTGCAACCGAGCTGATACTTGGGCGTGAGCGCGGCGCGGAGCTTGGGATCTTTAATCCTCCGACCCATGTGACGGAGTGCAATGGCCTCGACCTTCTTGCGAAAGGTCTCATTGCCGAGAAAACCGAGAACGCGAATTTCCTGACGCCAGAAAATATATTGCCGAAAGGCCCAACGCGTCAGCGGCGCGCGACGAAAACGCTGCTTCCATTTCTCGGAGATGGCGAAGTCCAAGCGCGGAACGATCCACGGCGGCGTGCGCTGGAAAAGATGGAGCTGGCCGATGCGGGGAGCAATCTGCGGAACGAATTGGATGGCGCTGGCACCGGTGCCAACGACGGCAACGTTCTTGCCGTCGAGATCCACCTTGTAATCCCACGCCGAGGAATGAAACGTGCGGCCAGAAAAGCGTTTGAGGCCGGGGAGTTCCGGATAGCGCGGGACATGCAGCGCGCCCATGCCGGAGACAACCACGCGAGCGCGAATCTGCATTCCATCGCCGACCGTTACGTTCCACGCGCCTTCGGACTCGTCCCAAATCGCTTCTTGGAAACGCGTGTTGAGGCGCAGATACGGAGCAAGCCCGTAGCGTTCGACGCAGCGCTTCAGGTAGTCGTGGATTTCCTGCTGGCCGGGATACATGCGCGTCCATTCCGTGGATGGAGCAAACGAAAAGGAATAGAGATGGGAAGGGATATCGCAGGCGCAGCCGGGGTAACGATTGTCCCACCAGGTGCCGCCAATCTCGCAGCTCTCTTCGATGATGAGAAACGATTTCATGCCGGCTTCGAGAAGCTTGATGCCCATGCAAATGCCTGAAAAGCCAGCGCCGACGATGAGAACGTCGACAGTAGTGACGGAAGAGTGTGCGGCGGAAGTGGCGGATTCGGTCATGCGCGGGCTGCCGTTGCTTTGCTCGATTCCGCGGGTGAAACGCGGGCGCGGAGAAACGCGGCGCTTTCGCGGAGCGATTGACGCGCTTCGGGAATCAAGTGTGGGACAAGCTGCCAGGCATGCGGAACAACCGACCAGATTCTCAGCTCGACGGAGACGCCCGCGGCGCGGGCGCGTTCGGCGAGGCGCGTGGAGTCATCGAGGAGGACTTCATCTGCGCCTACGTGAATCAAAAGCGGCGGAAGGCCCGAGAGATCGGCGTAGAGGGGGGACGCAAGAGGATTGCGTGGATCGGTGTCGCCGAGATAGTAGCGCGCAGATGCTGCCACATCGGAGCCGATGAACATAGCGCAACGGTTACTGTTCGTTCGAACCGAGTCGCCCGTAGCGGCAAGGTCAGTCCAGGGCGAAAAGAGCGCCGCGGCCACCGGGAGTGTGGCCCCGGCGGTGCGAAGGGCGAGCATGAGCGAAAGCGTCAGCCCCCCGCCGGCGGACTCACCCGCAACGACGATGCGGTCCGCCGGGTAGCCCGCGTTCAAAAGCCCGCGGTAAAAGGCCAAGGCGTCATCGACAGCGGCGGGAAACGGATTCTCAGGAGCGAGCCGATAGTCCGGAGCGAAAACGCGAAACCCATGCAGCGCATAGTAAACGGTGATGGGACGGTGCGACTCCGCCGAGCAACCGAAGTATCCGCCGCCGTGAAGATAGAGGAGCACTGCGTCGCCGGGCGTTGAGCCTTTGACTTGTTCGCCGAAAACGCCGCCAAGACGTATGGGAGAGATTTCTACGGCGGACGGAACTCTATAGGGGTCGGGGCGAAGAATCCGCCGCGCGACGCGATAATCGCGCACACCCTTCAAACGGCGCTTAACGCGCCATTTTAGGAGCCACACTGAAAGCCGTGCTTGAAGGCTGACCTTCATTCCCTACCGCCACACTTCGCGCTCAAGATGGAGAGAGGATATCACTCCTCTTGGTCCGATGTGAGAAGGAGACAAGCGCGCGACCGATGGAGAAAGTTTGAATAGGCCGGCGAAGCAAGGGCGTTGCATCGCCGGCCCGGGCTGCGGCCCTAGAGGGAGCGCAGGAAGGTGATGAGCTGATTTTGTTGCGTGGTGCTCAGACTGTTGAAATTATTGGTCACGGGTTGCGCTGCGCCGCGGTGACGTTGAATCGTGTCAAAAAAGGTGCTGGAGCGGCCGTCGTGCAACAGTTCCGTGCGGGTGCGCACTCCCCAGAGAGGAGGCGTGCGCATTCTCTGAGCGGTTTCCTGGCCACCGTTTTGCACGATACCGTCACCGGTGCCGATGTTATGGAGCAGGAAGTCGCTGTAGGGATGGATGATCTTGTTGCCCAGTGAATCCGGCACAATGAAAGCCCCGGCGTTCACGGGTGTCCCTGTTGGCGCCGTGGTGATGGAGGAAACGTGGCAGATATCACAGCCGACCGTGTGGAACAGGCTGGCACCAGCCAGGCCGTCGGAGGAATTCGCAAGAGCCGTGTCGCGGGGCGGCACTTTGGTTGCCCGCATAAAGCGCGCGAAACGGTCGATGTCCTGCAAACCCTCGGAATCGGTGGTGGCATTGTTGGGATCGGGAATCACGTCACAAATCCTGGTCACGTCCACATTGTTAGGAGGCAATCGATTGCTAACACCCATTTCATTCAAATAGGCATCACTGGAGAATGAGAGAAGCGAGGCGTGCTGGTTCTTCCATCCAAAGCGGCCAACAGCGAGTGCGCCGTTGGCTTCCAGAACGGGAACGCGCACGGTTTCCCCACAAATGAGGCCGCCGGTGTTTGAGCACTGTGCGGACGCAAGATTGAGGAGCGTCTGGTCGGCAATGGATTCGACGAAACCGTCGCCGAGTGTGTTGAGCGACATGCGGAAAGCGCGGATGGTTTCCGCGCTGCTGATGCGCTCCTGTCCTTGTGTCTGCGGAAAATTGAACGTCTGAGGTTGGCCGTTGACGGTGATGGTGTCCACAGCAGGACAGATGGCACGCTGGTTGATGAGGGAGCGGTTTGGAATTGTCACCGTGCCGTCGGCAAGTGTGGCGGTAGCTCCGACAAAATTGCCGAAGGCGTCTTGGTGGCCTGCACGGAGTTCCTTGACCTGGCTGGTTGAGCCAGTAACGGGATTTTGGTGGCATTCCCGGCAGGACTGGGCGTTGAAGATTGGGCCGAGTCCATCGCCGATGAACTCGGTCTGTTCGAACTGACCACGATCCATGTTGAAGGATGCCAGGTCCGTTAGACCGTTGGGTTGATTGTCATAGCCCGAGGGGGCTTCGGTGGCAGTGCTGGAGCTTTGGCCCGCCAATTGGCCGGCCATGGCAAGCCCCAGAGCTGTGCTTGTGAGCAGACACACGTAGAGTATGGGTCGCTTGGACCACATCGCGGAGACCTCCGTATTTACAGCGTTTCGGACGTGATTCTAGCCGCCGGGAGGAACCAGGGTTGGGAAAGTTGGACCCGTGGAAATCGCGCGGAATTTATTCGAGTTCGAAACCGATGTCAATGGTACTTCCGGTAACTACGCGATTGGCGGCCCCCGGTGCAGGTGAAGGTGTCAGGCGAGGATGCGCGCGACCATTTTCGAGTGGAGATCAGACGGAAAGGACGACTTTACCGAATTGCGAGCCGGATTCCAGATAAGCGTGGGCAGCTACGGCTTCGGCAAGCGGGAAAACGCGGTCGACGACTGGTTTCAATCGGCCCGCAGCGACAAGCTTCATTACCGGGTGCAGCTCGGATTTTGTGCCCATGTAGGAGCCGAGAAGCGAAAGCTGGCGGCTGAAGAGGAATCTTAGATCGACCTTGGCGTCGTAGCCGGTGGTGGCGCCGCAGGTGACCAAGCGGCCTCCAGCGGCGAGACTGGCAAGGCTATCGTCCCAGGTCGCCGTGCCTACGTGCTCGAAGACCACATCGACGCCGCGCTTATTGGTGATACGGCGGACTTCTTCGCGGATTTTTTGCGTTTTATGATTGATGAGATGGTCGGCGCCGAGTTGCTTCCCTTTCTGCAGCTTTTCGTCCGAGTTGGCAGTGGCAAGCACCCGAGCGCCGAAGAATTTCGCGATTTGAATGGCGGCGGTGCCGACGCCGCTACCTGCACCCAGAACAAGAACATCTTCACCGGGTTGCAGTTCGGCGCGCGCGATGAGCATATGCCATGCGGTTTGGAAAACGAGGGGGATCGAGGCGACCTCTTCGAAGGTGAGATTTTCGGGATAGGGCAGGCAATTTACTTCGGGCGCGCGAACAAATTCTGCGCAGCCTCCGTCGATCATATAGCCCAGGTTGGTGAATTGGCGGCAGTGATTATCGTGGCCGGAGATGCAAGCCGCGCATTTGTCGCAGGTGACGCCGGGAGAGAGAACGACTTTTTGGCCGACGCGGACGGTGGTGACGTCCGCGCCGATTTGGGCGATTTCGCCGGCCACGTCGCTGCCTGGGATGTGCGGAAGTGGAATTGGAACGCCCGGGATGCCGGCGCGCACCCAAAGGTCGAGATGATTGAGGGCGCAGGCTTTCACGCGGACAAGGACTTCGTTCGGACGGATTTTTGGGTCCGGGACGTCCGAAAATTTCAATACTTCCGGCCCGCCGTGCGCGTTGAAGACAATGGCTTTCATGAATCCTCCGACCTATCAATCAGGTTTCGAACGGTAGCATTCGGGCCGAAGAGTGTCCAGAATGCACTGCACATTGACAGTGGGCATGGTGCGCCGTAGGCTGAGACTTGGACGGGACAAGATCTGCACAGCCAGGAGCGGCTGTGCCACAAAGTAAAAATGGACCTGTTTGAAGAAATCGTGAGGATGAGGCGTGCCGGGCGGCGCGCGGCGCTAGCCACGATCGTGCACACGAACGGATCGATCCCGAGCTATGAGAGTTCGCGCATGCTGGTGCGCGAAGACGGTTCGATTGCGGGAACGATTGGCGGCGGCTGCGTCGAGGCGGAGGTCTGGGCGGCCGCCAAAGAAGTGATGCAGAAGGAATCGCCGCGCAAGATGGTTTTCAACCTGAATAACGACGCGAGCTACGACAACGGATTGATTTGCGGGGGAACTCTGGAAGTCTTTGTCGAGCCGATTTTGCCGCAACCGGTCGTGTATCTGTTTGGGGGCGGTCACGTTTCGACGGCGGTCGCCAAGGCAGCGGGCGCGGCGGGTTTTGGGATTACCGTAGTGGATGACCGCGAAGCGTTTGCCAACAAAGAGCGCTTCCCGATGGCGCAGGAAATTTACACGAGTTACGAGGATGCGTTCGAAAAGATTTGTCCCAATGCGTCCAGCTACCTGGTAATCGTGACGCGCGGGCACAAGGAAGACATGCGCGTGCTGGCGTGGGCCGTACGCACAGAAGCACGCTACATTGGCATGATCGGGAGCAAGCGAAAAGTCTTATCCGTTTACAAGGCGCTGGAGAATAACGGCTACAGGCCCGAAGAATTCGAACGGGTGTACGCGCCGATGGGGCTGGAGATTGGCGCGCTGTCGCCGGAAGAGATTGCCATCAGTATTGTGGCGGAGCTAATTGCCGTGCGGCGGAATGCGGAGTCTGGAACACACAAGAAACTCAAATACGAGTCGCGCCCGGCGCCGATTCACTCCATGGGCGAGCGCTGAAGGGAGCACATGCTGGCCGCCGTCATCCTGTCCGGCGGGGCCTCGAGCCGAATGAGCTCGCCGAAAGCGTTGCTTCCCTACCAGGGGCGGCCTTTCCTCGAACACCTGCTGGAAGTAACTTCTCACCGAAACATCGGCGTCCGCAGAGTTGTGCTCGGCGCGCACGCCGCACCCATCACAAAAGCTGTGGACCTCAAGGCCGATGAAATCGTGATCAATCACGAATGGGAGAAGGGGCAGTTGAGTTCGATCCAGGCGGCGCTGCGGAGCCTGCCGCCAGGGACAGACGGCATGCTGCTCTGCCTGATCGATCATCCGTTGATCAGCAGCGCGCTCGTTCAGGATTTGATCGAGCAGTTTTACAAGGCTGCGAAACCGATTGTCCTGCCCGTCTATGAGGGACGCCGCGGACATCCGGTCATTTTTTCCTCTTCGTTGTACGACGAATTGTTCCGCGCACCGCTTGAAACGGGCGCGCGGGCGGTCGTCTGGGCACACTCCAGCGAAATAGAAGAATTCCAGACAAATGAAGAAGGCTGCGTCCTGAACTTGAACGATCCGGAGACGTTAAACAGGGCAATCGAGAAGAAGGACTAGCGGCTGGTCGACGAGAGATTTTGGAGCAGCGCGCGGACCGCATCGGCGGCGAGCTGCGCGCCGTGGAACGTCGCAGGCGGGAGACCGCCCAACATATCGGAAAGAGATTCCGCAGTGATGGCACGGGCTTCGGCAAGCGAGCGGCCGCGGAGTTCTTCCGTCAAGACAGAAGCGGAAGCAATCGATGTGGTACACCCACGGCAGAGGAAGCGTGTTTCCGCGATGCGTTCATCAACAATGCGCGCCGATAGTTTGAGGATGTCGCCGCAGACGGGATTGCTTACCTCGACGGTCACGCTGGCGCCAGGAAGCTCCCCGGCGTTGCGCGGGTTGCGGAAGTGATCGAGAACGGCTTCGCTGAACATTTCTGAAAGTATCCCAAAGGCAAGGGCAGAACTGCAACGTGGGACGTATCCAGGAGACTTAACGCAGAGACACAGACGTGTAAGTCAACGGATGCATGGCTGTCTGCTATCCTTTTCGGGCAGCTATGAAAACGGCTCGACGAGTTCCCTTGCGGATTGTTTCTCTGGCGCCCAGCGCGACCTCGATTCTGTGCGCCATTGGGGCGAAGAGCTCGCTGGTCGGCGTGACCAAGTGGTGTGCGGATGTCGCGCCAGTTGGCAAACTCCCAAAACTCGGCGATTGCTGGCACATGGAGTCGGTGGATGAAATCCTGCGGCTAACGCCGTCGCTGGTGATTGGCTCTGTGCCGTACAAGCGGGAAACGGTCGGGAAACTCCTGGAGCAGCCGTTTGTCTTTCTGGCCATGAATCCACGCACGCTTGCTGATATCGAAACGGACATGCGCCTACTGGGTGGTATTACGCATCGTGCCGCCGCTGCCGAGAAGGTTGTGAGAAAAATGCGCCATGCGTTCTCGGAAATCGAAAAAAAGGCGCGGCGAAGCAAACCCAGAGCCCGCGTCTATTGCGAGGCGTGGCCAAATCCGCGAATCAGTTCCCCGCCCTGGGTGGCGGAATTGGTGAAGATTTGCGGCGGCGAGATGATTGTTCCGGCCGGAGAGAGGGTTGCCGAAGCGCAGGTAGCCGCCGCCGGGCCCGAAGTCATTGTGCTCGCCTGGGCGGCGACGGGAGCGAAGGTCGATCCTGAGCAGGCTTACAAAGTCGAGGCTTGGAAGGATGTACCGGCAATTCGAAACCGGCGAGTCCACGTAATCAGCGATGAGTTGCTGAACACCCCGGGGCCGCCGCTGATCGAGGGCGCACGCACACTTTACAAACTTCTGCATCCCGAAGACAGACTGCGAGGACGGTCATGATCAATGTCGTCGCGGCGGTAATTGAGCGCAGCGACCGGCGATTGCTGATTGGCCAGCGCCGGAAAAATGATACTTCCCCGCTGAAGTGGGAATTTCCGGGCGGAAAAGTCCGAGAAAGCGAATCACCGGAAACCGCGCTCGCACGGGAATTACAGGAAGAACTCGGTGTGACGCTGCTGAAAAGTATTGAGATTGGCCGCGTACGTCATCGTTATGCAGAAACGCCTGATGAATTGCAGATCCGTTTCTTCGCCGCCACAATCTCGGAAACCGAATTGACGCCGCGTACTTTCGAAAAGATCGCCTGGGTTTTTCCAAAAGAGCTCGGCAACTATGATTTTCTAGCCGCGAATCGTGAACTCATCGCGCAACTGGCGACCGGACGAATCAAGCCCGCAGAAATCCTCGAGAGCGCACAAGAAGCCGGCGCGAGCTGAGACCCAGCCGTGGACTGACTCTCCATTAATAGAGCAGCTTCAGGAGATCACAGGATTCGGCTTGTCGGTATTGATGCCCAGGTCCTTGATGGCTTTGTCGAGGACGGAGCGCTCAATCCTCCCATCGACGAAAAGTTCATGAAGCGTAGCCAGCGTGATGAACCGCGAGTCCACTTCGAAGAAGTCGCGGAGCGCGGCGCGCCCTTCGCTGCGCCCAAACCCATCGGTGCCAAGGGACGCCAAACGCCGCGGCATCCATTTGCTGATCATATTGGGCAAGGTTTTCAAGTAATCGGAAGCTGCGACCAGCACCCCGGGAGCGTCGGCAAGGCCCTTGGTGACGTAGGGCACGCGCGCCTTCTCGCCCGGATGCAAACGGTTCCAGCGCTCTGTTTCGATCCCGTCAAAATAAAGTTCCTTGTAGCTGGTCACGCTCCACACATCGGCGGCCACGCCATATTTTGTCTCGAGAATTTCCTGCGCCCGCAGCGTTTCGTTGAGAATCGCGCCGCTCCCAAACAATTGCGCGCGCAGCTTCGCCTTTGAGTTCGTTGCAGGCCGGAAGCGGTACATCCCTCGCAGGATGCCTTCCTTCACGTCGCCCGGCATCGATGGCATGGCGTACGGCTCGTTCATCACTGTGATGTAATAAAAAATGTTTTCGCCTTCTTTATACATGCGGCGAATTCCATCTTGGATAATCACCGCGATTTCATAGGCGAACGCCGGGTCGTACGCTTTGTTGTTCGGAACAGGCAAGGCAAGGACATGACTGTTGCCATCCTGGTGCTGCAGACCTTCGCCAGAAAGCGTTGTGCGTCCCGCCGTACCGCCGAGCATGAACCCGCGCGTGCGCATGTCCGCCGCGGCCCAGATGAAATCCGCAATACGCTGGAACCCGAACATCGAGTAATAGATGAAGAATGGAATCGTGTTGATGCCGTGCGTGGCGTAGGCCGTCCCTGCGGCAATAAACGAGGCCATCGAGCCCGCTTCGGTGATGCCCTCTTCGAGAATCTGCCCGTCCTTCGCTTCCTTGTAATAGAGCAGCGTGTTTACATCGACGGGTTCATACTTCTGCCCGACGCTGGAATAAATCCCGGCGGTGCGGAAAAGCGATTCCATGCCGAAGGTGCGGGCTTCGTCCGGCACGATCGGCACGATGAGCTTCCCGATTTCCGGATCCTTCAGCATTTTTCGCAGCATGCCCACGAACGCCATGGTCGTGGAAACTTCCCGGCCATCGCTCCCTTCAAGAAATTCCTTGAAGAGTTCGTCGTGATCCGCCGCGAGCGACTTCGCCCGAATGCTGCGCTTGGGAACGTACCCGCCAAGCGATTCCCGCCGCGCGCGAAGATACTGAATCTCAACGCTATCCTCGGCTGGCCGGTAAAACGGAACTTCGATGCAATCCTCGTCGTTGAGTGGAATGCCGAAGCGCGAGCGAAACTCGCGCAGTTCATCTTCGTTGAGTTTCTTCTGCTGGTGCGTGACGTTCTTGCCTTCGCCCGCTTCGCCGAGACCGTAGCCTTTGATGGTGCGCGCGAGAATCACGGTGGGAGAGCCCTTGTGGTCCACGGCCGCCTTGTATGCGGCATAGACTTTGCGCGGATCGTGCCCGCCCAGGCGCAGCCGCCGCAAACTCTCATCGGACATGGGCTCGACAAGCTGAAGCAAACGCGGATCACTGCCGAAAAAATGCTCGCGAACATATGCGCCGGAGGAAACGACCAGCTTCTGGTATTCGCCATCGACCAATTCGCCCATACGCTTGACCAGCAGGCCCTCGGTGTCGCGTTCGAAGATGGGGTCCCACTCGCTCCCCCACAAAACCTTGATGACGTTCCAGCGAGCGCCGCGGAACGCCGATTCGAGTTCTTGAATAATCTGCCCATTGCCCCTCACGGGGCCGTCCAGGCGCTGCAAATTGCAGTTGATGACAAAAATCAAATTGTCTAGTTTCTCGCGCGAGGCCAGAGTGATCGCTCCGAGCGATTCCGGCTCGTCAGTCTCGCCGTCACCGAGGAACGTCCACACTTTCGCGTCCGTGGCAGGCTTCATGCCGCGGTCCTCGAGATAACGGTTGAAGCGCGCCTGATAAATGGCCATCAGCGGGCTAAGGCCCATGGAAACGGTGGGGAATTCCCAGAAATCGGGCATCAGCCACGGGTGCGGATAGGAAGAAAGTCCTCCGCCGGGCTTCAGTTCGCGGCGAAAATTTTCCAGCTTCTGCGCGCTGAGGCGGCCTTCCAGGAACGCGCGTGCGTAAATTCCGGGCGAGGCGTGGCCTTGAAAATAAACTGTGTCGCCCTCGAACTCCTCGGTGCGCGCTCGGAAGAAATGATTGAAACCCACCTCGTAGAGCGTCGCCGCCGAAGCGTACGTGGAAATGTGGCCGCCGATGTTGTGCTCGACCCGATTCGCGCGCACCACCATGGCCAGGGCGTTCCAGCGGATCAGGCTCTTGATGCGGCGCTCCAGTTCCTGGTCGCCGGGGAAAAGAGGCTGCAGCCGGACCGGAATGGTATTCGCGTAAGGAGTATTTGCGCTGAACGGCAAGTCGATGCCGTTGACGGCAGCGTGCGCGCGGAGCCGTTCGAGGATTTCTGCTGCAACCTCAGGCCCGCTGGATTCCAGGACGGAATCCAGTGACTCAAGCCATTCCTGAATCTCTACGTCTTCCATGCCATGCGGCTGCGTGGATATTTCGTTGTCCATAACTTCGATCGGTTCCTCGTCTCTTGATTTGCCGGTTGTACCCCGGCAAGCGCGGCTTTCTTATGCAAGCGATAAGGAGAATAGAATACACCGCGAAGAGAATCTCTGCACGGTCCGGCGGAAAATTTCTTGAGCCATGTTGAGCAGCCGCGACCGCTGGGTCCGCTTGCCACGGGCCTTCACAGAGTTCGGCCGCCATCAACCACTAGCACCTGCCCGGTAATAAATTTTGAACAAGCCAGAAAGACGACGGCGCCTGTGACGTCTGGCGGAACACCTGTCCGCGCCAGCGGGGCGAGCTTAATGAAGTCGGCTTCCCATTCCGGCGGATCGCCAGGCATCGTGATCGTGCCCGGCGCAATAGCGTTTACGCGCACTTCCGGCGCCAGGGCCTTCGCCAGCACTTTCGTCAGCATTACGACGCCGGCTTTCGAGACAGAGTGCGCGATGTATCCAGGCCAGCCGAGCAGCCCGCCCGTATCCGCAAAATTAATGATGGTCCCCTTTGTTCGCCGCAGAAGCGGCGCTGCCGCTTGCGCGCAGAAAAAGGGCGCCTTCAGGTTGGTATCGAGTGAGGCGTCCCAGATCTCCTCGGTGGTGGAAATGATGCTCGACGGAAGAAAATTGGCCGCGCTGTTCACTAGAATGTCCAGGCGGCCGAACTGCTTGGCCGCTTGGTCAAAGAGGCGTTTGATTTCGGCGACACTCGTCAGATCTGCGGCGATCGCATAGCCTCTCCGGCCAGCTTTCTCGATCTCAGTGACCGCCGACTGCGCATCTCCCGCTGAAGAACGGTAGTGGATGACGATGTCCGCGCCCTCTTCCGCCAGGCGCATCGCCACCGCTCGCCCCAGGCGCTTGGCGGAGCCTGTGACAACGGCAACTTGGCCTTTTAACTTCTCGCCGTTTCGCGCAATGGCTGCCGTCATGACCGAAAACGATACCATAGCCCGCAAAGCCGCTGAGACTCCTCCCCGATTCGCAGGCTGTCGCCCACTCAGCATCGCCGTGCGTTGAACTGATAGAATCAACGGCCAATGGAGGCGTGATGAATCTCGATCTCTTGGCCATCGCCGCGCACCCCGACGACGTTGAACTCACCTGCGGCGGCACGCTGCTGAAAATGGCGCAGCGCGGCTACAAAACAGGAATCCTCGATTTGACCGCAGGCGAAATGGGCACTCGCGGCACCCCAGAGACTCGCGCGAAAGAGGCCGCCAAAGCCGCCAAGCTTCTTGCCGTCAAGTGGCGCGGCACTCTCGGCGTACCCGATTCGGATGTCCAGCCCTCCCGCCAGCACAAGCTTCGTCTCGCGGCCGTCATCCGCGAGCTTCGCCCCAAGACGGTCATCATTCCCTACTGGGAAGCCCGGCATCCCGACCACTACCATGCCTCGACTCTCGGCTATGAAGCGTGTTTCCTGGCGGGCTTGAAGCAACTCCCCATCGAAGGCGAAGCCTACCGCCCATTCAAAATCCTCTATTCGCTCTCATTCGCCGACGTGCGGCCGACTTTTGTCGTTGACGTCACCGCCCAATACGAGCAACGCCGCAAGGCCATCCTGGCGTTCGCCTCTCAATTCCGGCCTGAAAAGGGCGAGTCAGCCTTCGCCCACAAAAAGCACCAAGTCTTCCTTGCTATCGACCGGCTCGAGGATCAAATGAACCAGCTTGCGCGCCGCTACGGTGAACTGATTGGCGTAAAGTACGGTGAGCCTTTCCTGCAGAAGGAACTGATGAAGGTCGAAGATGTTGTAAAGATGGAAGTTCGGTCGATCTGAGCCTTAGAATTTCTCATCTTCCTGAGCGGGAGAAAACCCGGGAATTTTCTGGCCCCCGGCGGCGCGCTCGACCCGCACGCGGATCTGCGCCTCGTCCTCGGCGCCGGACTTGCGCAGGATCACCATGGTATTCAATGCCTCGGAGTACAGCCGGGTGACCAGGTAGATATCGCCAGTGCCGTCTTTCTTCCAAAGCTGGCCAATCTGGATTTTCGTGACGCCCATAAAGGACCGGCTTTGACTGTAGAGTGAGCCGCATAGTGTGTCAACTGCCTCCCCCGCATAAGGTACGCACTCAGTACGCGGGAGTGAGAGCCCTCCCCCTGCGCCTTGCGACCGCAGTGCCCCTCGTCTCGGCACCCTGGTACCTCCTTCCGCCCGAAAACCGCCCGAACTTCGCGGGAATAGGAAACCTTCCCGGACCGTCTTACATCCTAGTAGTCACATGAAACAGTTGTGAGGGCCTGCCCGGCACCAGCAGGTGTATAATAGTGGGTAGGCGGAGGCACACGTCATGCAAGAGATTCTGCGGCATACCGTCAGACTGGCACTAGTGAGCGCTCTTCTCGCAGGTTTAGCCTTCGCTGCCCCTCAAAGTCAGGATCCTCCGAGCCAGGACCCCTCAAAGACGCCCCCGCCCGCGCAGCAGCAGACACCGCCGCAAACCGGCTCTCAGCCGGTTCCTCAGAAGGACACCGTCACCCCCAGGAATTCCAAGGAAGACGTCGAAGCCATTGGCAACCGCAATGTGGGCAAGGGCGTCAACCTTTTTTCGCTCGAACGCGAAATCGCTCTCGGCAAGCAGTTGGCGCAGGAAGTTGAGCGCTCCTCCAAGCTGATTGATGACCCCATCGTCACGGAATATGTCAATCGCGTCGGCCAGAACCTGGTACGCAATTCCGATGCGCGCGTTCCCTTCACCATCAAAGTCATCGATTCCGACGAGGTCAACGCTTTCGCGCTGCCCGGCGGCTTCTTTTATGTGAACAGCGGCCTGATCCTCCGCGCCCAGGAAGAGTCCGAGCTCGCCGGCGTCATGGCTCACGAGATTTCCCATGTGTGCGCGCGGCACGGCACCAAGAACGCTACCAAGGGCGAATTGATGCAGCTCGCCACCATTCCCCTGATCCTCCTCGGCCCCGGCGGCTGGGCCGGCTACGGCATTTATCAGGGCGTGAATCTCGCCATTCCTGTCACCTACCTCAAGTTCAGCCGTGACGCCGAGCGCGAGGCCGATTATCTCGGCATTCAGTACATGTACAAGACCGGTTACGACCCGAACTCTTATGTCACTTTCTTCGAGCGCATCCAGGCCGACGAAAAGCGCCGCCCGGGTACCATCCCCAAGGTTTTCTCAACGCATCCGCCAACACCGGAACGCATCGAAAACACGCAAAAGGAAATCGCCCGCATCCTCCCGGCGAGGCAGGAATACATCGTCACGACGTCCGAATTCGATACCGTAAAGTCCCGCCTCCGCAACATCATGTTCACACGCAAGGTTTCGGACAATGCCCCCGGCAAGCCGACCCTGCGCACCAAAACAGAGCAATCCAAGAAGCAGCCCACGGGCAACGATCCCAACGGCAGCGACGATGATCGCCCCACGCTCAAGCGCCGCCCCGACACGCAGCCGTAATGTAGCGGCGGGTCTTTAGACCGGTTTTTTTTCTTACTCAAGCAAGGGCAGGCATTCTTCGATCAGCCTAGTGCAAACCTTGCTCATGCATTCCAACTCGAGCTTCCCGGGCACAAACCTCTCACGCTCAACCTTGCATTTGACTGGGACGCGTGTGTGTGGGACGCTTCCCGTTCCGGACGGTAAATGGCCTTCGAGATGGACGAGATGACTCCGAACGAACCGCCTATAAAAGAAGAAAAGCGTCGGGGCGCCCGTTTTCCCGTCGTTGTTCCCGTAGAGGCCAAGTGGCAAGAGGCTGGCGGCAAGAACATAAAAGAAACGGCTAACGCCATCGAGGTAAACGCTCAAGGGGGCCTGCTACAGATGAAGGTTTTCCCTAGCGTTGCCAGCCACCTCGATCTGAAGAATCTCCTTACGGGCGAAGCATTTCGGGCGCGCGTTGTTGGCACCCGCCGCTCCACGGAAGACCGTGTGTTGGGCGTGGCGGTCGAGCTCTTGGTTCCGAGTGAGACTTTTTGGGGCGTGAATTTCCGGCTGAAGAAGACTAGCGCCGAGCTCGTCCGGCTCAATCACATTATGCAGTCGGGCAACATAGACCCACGCATCCTAAGGGAGTTCCGCGACGCCGTGGATTATGTCCGCAAGACGGCTTGGGCCGCCGAGGAATGGCAGGAGCGCCAACTGCAGCGGCGCGATCCCTCCACCGTGCTCCCCCTGATTACCGCTGAACGCATCCGCCGCGCCACTCAGCTCAGCGATGCCATATCCGCGGACTTGGCCGCCCACGAAGTGACCAGCGAGACCACGGGAATGCAGGACTTCTTCCGCGCCATTGAACGCGTTTACCAGCATCTGAAGGATCTGTTCAGAGATCCACTATCGTAGTGGTAGGCAGCCTTGCCGTTAAACCTCACTCTTACGCCTCGCACTCAATTCCCTTGCCGACGGGAAACACGTGCCCGTCCGGGTGTCGCAGGTGCATCTCGCGGACGTTCCACGGCATGTCGGTTGGCGTGAAAGTGACATCCAGTCCAGCGGCGACGCACTGTCTGTGGACCTCATCCACGTCCTCCACCCACACCGACAGCCAGGCGCCTTTGTCGGCCGTTTCGTCTGCGTCCGGTCCAAACGTGGTGGCGTTCGCGCCTCTGCCCCGGCCTCCCTGGCCCCCTTGGCAAAGAAAGACTTCGCATTCGCCTGACCCGACCGCCCCGAAAGTCGGAGGCGTTCCCCAGTCCCAGCATTTCCTCCAACCCCACTTCTCGAACCAGCCGAAACTCGCCGAGATATCGGAGACATTTAGTATCGGCGTAATAGCTTTCGCATTCATGCTGCCGGAGGATAAAAACTAGTTCTCGTCGTCAGGCTCGCCGCGGTGTACGGCGATCTGTCCCCGGATTTCGCCCCCGGGAAATCGTGTGGTGTGCATGTTTGCATAGCCCGCGCCGGCGCGGAGCGCGCGGAGGAAGCCGGCGAAATCATGGGAGTCCAGCGCCTGGTCGGTGCCGTCGGAGTTGAGCGCAATGATGTCGCCCGCGTTCGTCGTTCCAGTGATCATGCCTGAGGTACTCTGCGGGCAATCGGGTTTTTGCGGGATGACCGCATTTCCCTTGGGGCCGCCGCAGAAAAACGTCATAACAGGAGCGTTGTTGCCCTTCAGACCAA
>Ga0099793_10000106_pt1 | contig 17879 bp, 11 predicted proteins | sample Rivendell_Oct201_9_FD_77319 | JGI IMG/M metagenome (GOLD analysis project Ga0099793, IMG submission 77319) | Vadose zone soil and rhizosphere microbial communities from the Eel River Critical Zone Observatory, Northern California to study diel... | ecosystem: Environmental > Terrestrial > Soil...
CAGCGACGCTTATCTGGACGATTGGCTGGCCCGCGATGCAGAAATCGTAAAGAAATACAAGCCCGACATTTTCTATTTCGATTGGTGGATCGGCCAGCCGTCCGTTCGCCGGCACCTTATGGAATTCGCAGCGTTCTATTACAACGATGCCGCCGCCCGCGGCTCCGTCGGCGTGATCAATTACAAGGTCGATGCCATGGAAAAACACTCCGCCGTCCTCGACGTGGAGCGCGGCCAGTTGAACGACATCCGCCCGCTCTACTGGCAGACCGACACTTCCATCAGCAACAAATCCTGGGGCTTCATCGAACACGACAGCTTCAAGTCGCCCCAGATGATCGTTCATCAGCTTGTGGACATCGTCAGCAAGAACGGCAATCTGCTGGTCAATATTGGTCCCCGCTCTGACGGCACCATTCCGGACGAAGCGCAGAGCGTTCTTCGCGAGGTTGGCTCCTGGCTGAAGACCAACGGCGACGCCATCTACGGCACGCGCCCGTGGAAAATCTACGGCGAAGGTCCGACAAAAATCGTGGAAGGCGCGTTCCACGATACCGACGCGCAACCGTTCACCGCGCGCGATTTTCGTTTCACCACGAAAAATGGCGCGCTTTTCGCGTGCGAGCTTGGCTGGCCATCCGGCGGAGAGGCGGTGATTCACTCGCTAGCCGAAGGTCAGCTCGCGGGCCAAAAGATTGCCTCGGTCTCGCTATTGGGATCGCCCTCGCCACTCACGTTCGCGGTGCAGCAGGATGGCTTGCACATCCGCCTGCCCGCTCAACCACCCGGCAAATTCGCATACTGCTTCAAAATCTCATTTTAGCCAGCGTATCCACAAACTTTTTTGGGGATACCCGATTCTTTGCCCGCAAGAGCGCAGTAACCCATCCCTCAAAATCTTCTCTTCCACCGGAGTCTCTTCATGGCTATAATAGCCATGAAGAGGGAAACATGCGCACTGTAAATGTGGCAGAACTGAAGAATCGGCTGAGCAAATATCTGACCTTCGTGAAGGCGGGTCAAGAAGTGGTGATTCGCGATCGGAATCTGCCGGTGGCGAAGCTCATTCCGTTCTCCGCGGGCGACGCGAACGATCAGGAGCTCTTGCTCGTGGCTGCCGGAAAACTGCGCTTGCCCTCCGTACGGCTCGACATCAAGGAACTCTTGAAGATCCGAACTGGCACGGTTTCGGGGAACAAAGCGATTCGAGCGCTTCAGGCTGATCGAGACGCCTAGTCGTGAAGAAAACGGCCGCATTCTGGGATGCCAGCGCGCTCGTGCCTCTGTGCGTTCGGGAGGCCGCCACTCGCCATGCGCAGACGCAGTTCAGGCGATTCCAGCCGGTGGTTTGGTGGGGGAGCCTGGTAGAGATCCACGGCGCGATTTGCCGTCTGCATCGCGAAAGGGAGATAACAGATTCCGGCAAGGCAGGCGCACTGGCGCGCTTGCAGTTACTGAGCCGCAGTTGGGGAGAAATTCTTCCGAGCGATGAAATTCGTGAATTGGCAATGGAGGCCTTGGATAAATATTTTTTGCGGGCGGCGGATAGCTTTCAGATGGCTGCCGCGTTAATTTGGTGCGAAGAGCGTTCTTCAAGAAGGAGTTTCGTTTGCGCCGACCAGCGATTGGCGAAGGCCGCAGGTGCAGCGGGATTCTCTGTCATTGGACTCCCGACCGCCGCGCCTTGATTGTCACCTTGCATCGGCCGCATCGTATCTATGCAAGCATTGAGTAGCGCGTCTCGCAGCGGTTGCTCATCGACGGAGAGAACACAGCGAAAGGAGCGCAGCGTTACTTCTTCACCGGTGGCGTAACGGTAGGCGTTGCTTGCGGCGGTGGTCCGGGAGGCGAAGACAAGTAAGCCTTTACCGCCGGCGAAATCTTGTCCGCGTTGGCCAGCAGCACGCTGACCTGCCAAAGCTGTGTATCGTTCAGCGCCTTCTGAAAGCCGGGCATGCCGGTCAGGCGAATGCCGTTCTTGGCTTTCCAGTATGTTTCCCACGCAGGATCGTCTGTAACACCCGTTCCGTGGAAAAGCTCCGGGGGCTTGGGGAACATGCCTTGTCCGATGGGGCTTTGCGGTTCTCCCGGCAATCCGTGGCAGAGCGCGCAGTTCTGCTTGTACACATCGGCTCCACCAAGATAGGTCGCCTCGGTGAGAGGAACCGGCGCCGGATCGGTGTGGGGATCTTTGCCGATCCGAGCGTTCAATGCGCCGTGGGCGAGCTTCTTCTCAAACAACAAAGGTGGATCCGCCACCGCGACCGGCGCCCATCCCTTGGTGAAGTAAACCCAAAGGCCTGCCGCCACCAACAGCACGCCAACCAGTATCCCGATCACGAAGGCTTTGAGCATGATCCGCTATTCTCCCATTTCAATGTCGCTACCGGCCTGGCGCCAGGTCGAGTTTCTCACTCGCTTCGCAAGGGAGGTGCCGAACGCGCGCGATAGTGTACTGTCCGGCAGCTGTTTGTGCACGCGGATTTGTGCACCGAAAACTGTGGAAGGGTTACAATGGCGTTCGTAACCTTTTGTGGCCTTAGGCCGTCCTATTCTAAGAATGAGCAGGGTTTTCCGATAGGCGTTGCCCGGTCACCTGGAGCGCGTAGCGTCTCCCCCGATTGTCTTGCCAGTGGCAGAGTTGCTCGCATAACCATGCAACAGGAGCGTATGAATGGGCCATTTGAGCGCTAATTCAGCCGGGCCAAAGCCCTCCGGCGAAGGGCCTGCGCAGCGCGAGCCTCAGTCGAAGAGCCATCGTTGGCTATGGATCCTTGCTTTGGCCGTTCTCGTCGGCGGGGGCATTTGGTATTTCCGCGGATCGCGCTCGAGCACCGAAGCGCAAGGCCCCGCGGCGCCAGGCGGAATCAGCAAGGGGCAGGGCCGCCAGGGAGCGGGCGCTGGCGGATTTGTCGTCCCAGTCGTTGTGACCACCGCGCAGCGCGGCGACCTCCCCGTGTACTTCGACGGACTCGGGACGGCCACCGCATTTAACACCGTGACGCTGCACAGCCGCGTGGACGGGCAAATCACAAAAATTAATTTCCAGGAAGGCCAATTCGTTCACCAGGGCGAAAGCCTGTTGGAAATCGATCCGCGTCCCTATCAGGTCCAGCTTGAGCAAGCGGAAGGGCAGCTTGCCAAGGATCAAGCACAGCTCCGCGACGTGCAAGTGAACTACGAGCGCTACCAGCTTCTGTTCAAAGAGGGCGTGATCCCCAAGCAGCAGCTCGATACCCAGGGATCGCAGGTGGGGCAATTTGAAGGCGCGATCAAGGCAGACCAAGGCACGATTGACAGCGCGAAGCTGCAACTGGTGTATTCGCGTGTTACCGCGCCGATCAGCGGACGCATTGGGTTGCGCCTGGTCGATATCGGGAACATTGTTCACGCCACCGATAGCAACGGACTGCTGGTCATCACGCAGTTGCAGCCCATCGCGGTAATCTTTTCTTTGCCGCAGGATCAACTTCCCCAGGTTGCCACCAAGCTCCGGAATGGCGAGCAACTGATCGTCGATGCCTATGACCGCGACGACACGAGCAAGATCGAAGCGGGCAAGCTGCTGACTATTGACAATCAGATTGACACCACCACCGGCACATACAAATTGAAAGCCGTTTTCAACAACGATCGAAACCTCCTGTTCCCCAATCAATTCGTGAATATGCACCTGCTTGCTGACGTGAAGAAGGATTTGCTGATCGTGCCCGCTTCGGCCATCCAGCGCGGGCCGCAGGGCACCTACGTGTATGTGGTGCAGAGCGGCAACACCGCCAAAATCCAAACCGTTACGATCGCGCAAACGACAGCCAACACCGTCGGGCTAAGCGCGGGATTAAATGCCGGCGACGTCGTGGTTGTCGACGGGCAAGACAAGCTGCAAGACGGCAGCCAGGTCAACCCCAGCCCCGCACCGGCGGCCGCGCCAAACCCGCAGAACGCCAACGCAGGGCAGCAGCCCTCGCCGCAGCAGGGCAAGACGCAAAGCGGCGCACGGCAACGTACTGACGCTCCGCAGCAGGGCCACTCTTCAGGGAAGGCTCAATGAGTCCATCCAGGCCGTTTATTTTGCGGCCGGTCGCCACCACATTGCTGATGGTGGGGATTTTGCTGGTGGGCTTTGTCGCCTACCGGCAACTGCCCGTTTCCGCTCTGCCGCAAGTCGACTACCCCACCATCCAGGTACAAACGTTTTATCCCGGAGCCAGCCCGGACGTGATGGCGTCTTCGGTGACCGCCCCTCTGGAGCGGCAGTTTGGGCAAGTGCCCGGGCTGAACCAAATGACCTCGACGAGCTCCTACGGCAGCTCGCTCATCACGCTTCAGTTCGATCTGGACCTCAACATTGACGTCGCCGAGCAGGAGGTGCAAGCCTCGATCAATGGCGCTTCCAATCTCTTGCCGCAGGGACTGCCCAACCCGCCGATCTACAGCAAGATCAATCCGGCTGACGCCCCCATCCTGACCCTGGCGATTACTTCCAATTCGCTGCCGCTGTCCAAAGTCGAAGACCTTACGGACACCACGCTGGCGCAAAAAATCTCCCAGCTTACCGGAGTAGGTCTGGTGAGTATCAGCGGCGGACAGCGTCCCGCAGTGCGCATTCAAGCGAATCCCACCGCCCTCGCTTCCTACGGGTTAAGCCTCGAAGATCTGCGCACGGCGTTGACGCAGGCCAACGTGGACCAGGCGAAAGGAACTTTCGACGGTCCGCACCAGGCATACACCATTGGCGCAAACGATCAGCTCATTTCGAGCAATAGCTATCGGCCGTTGATCGTCGCCTATCGCAACGGCGCTCCCGTCCGCCTGACGGATGTGGCCACGGTGCTGGATGGCGTGGAGAACGTGCAGCAAGCGGCGTGGGCCAACCAGACCCCTGCCGTCATCTTGAATATTCAGCGGCAACCCGGCGCCAACATCATCGCCGTGGTGGATCGCGTCAAGAAATTGCTGCCGCAGTTGCAGGCTGCGCTCCCTGCCGCGGTGCGCGTGGAAATATTGACAGACCGCACCACCACTATTCGCGCTTCCGTTGCGGACGTGCAATTCTCGTTGATGTTGACCATCGTGCTCGTCGTGTTGGTTATCTTCCTGTTCTTGCGCAGCGTTCGCGCGACGATCATTCCCAGTTTTGCCGTTCCCCTCTCGATTGTGGGCACCTTCGGCGTAATGTACCTTCTGGGCTACAGCCTCAACAACCTTTCGCTCATGGCGCTCACCATTTCGACCGGCTTCGTGGTCGACGATGCCATCGTTATGATCGAAAACATTTCCCGCTATATTGAAGAGGGCGAATCGCCTCTGCAGGCCGCCCTCAAAGGCTCCGAGCAGATCGGCTTCACCATTCTTTCGCTGACCGTTTCCCTGATCGCCGTGCTCATTCCGCTTTTGTTCATGGGCGATATCGTGGGCCGCCTATTCCGCGAATTTGCCGTGACCCTCGCGGTTACCATCATCGTTTCCGCTTTCGTTTCACTGACCCTCACGCCCATGATGTCCGCAAAGCTTCTGCGCCATCAGAAAGAAGAAGATCAAACCTGGTTCTACCGCAAATCGGAGCACGCCTTTAATTCCGTCATTGCGTTTTACGGCCGCACGCTGAAATTTGTGCTGCGCTTTCGCACTACCACGCTTCTGGTCACCGCCGCGACGCTGGTGGGCACCATTCTTCTCTACATCTACGTACCCAAGGGTTTTTTCCCGGTGCAGGACACCGGCGTGATTCTGGGAGTCTCAGAAGGTCCGCAGGACGCTTCCTTCGCGGCCATGGTGAGCAGGCAGCGCGCCTTGGCCGAGGTGATCTTGAAGGACCCCGCCGTCGAGAGCTTATCTTCGTTCATCGGCATTGACGGGATCAATACGACTCTCAATAGCGGCCGTATCCAGATCAACCTCAAGCCCCTCGGTCAGCGCAAGATTTCCGCCTCCGACGTCATTCGGCGCCTGCAGCCCGCGCTCGCCAAGGTGGACGGCATATCGCTGTTCATGCAGCCGGTGCAAGACCTCACCGTGGAAGATCGCGTCAGCCGCACGCAATTTCAATACAGCCTGGAGGATGTAGACGCCAAAGAGTTGGGCTATTGGGTCCCGCGCTTCATGGAAAAGCTCAAGGAGCTGCCCGAGCTGCGTGACGTCGCCAGCGACCAGCAGAACCAGGGCTTGCTCGCGGTGCTCACCATCGATCGCGACACGGCGTCGCGCCTCGGAATTCTTCCTGCCGACATTGACAACACGCTCTACGACGCCTTCGGCCAGCGCTTGGTGTCGACCATTTTCACGCAGTTGAATCAGTACCACGTCGTGCTGGAAGTCGACCCGCAGTTCCAGCAGAGCCCGGAAAATCTGAAAAACATTTATGTGCATTCGTCATCTGGCCAGGCGCCTTCTTCCGGATCCGGCACTTCTATTACCGCGACCACCGTGCCGATCAGCTCGACCCCAACCACGCAGGTTCCGCTTAGCGCGTTCACCCGATTTGAACCGAGCAGCACGGCTCTGACCATGAATCACCAGGGGCAATTCCCGGTGGTGACTCTTTCCTTCAATCTCGCTCCCAACGCCGCTCTGGGTGAAGCGGTCAACGCCATCAACAAGGTCCAGGAAGAAATTGGCATGCCGCCAAGCATCCAAGCCACCTTCCAGGGAACCGCCGCGGCTTTCCTGCGCTCGCTCTCCAACGAGCCGATCCTCATCCTGGCCGCTCTCGTCACTGTCTACATCGTCCTCGGAGTTCTCTACGAAAGCTACATTCATCCCATCACCATTCTATCCACGCTGCCGTCCGCAGGCGTGGGCGCTATTCTTGCTTTGTTGCTGTGCCGCACGGAATTCAGCATCGTTGCGTTGATCGGCATCATCTTGTTGATCGGCATCGTGAAAAAGAACGCCATCATGATGATCGACTTCGCGCTGGAAGCCGAGCGCAAGGAAGGGAAGGCGCCGCTCGACGCCATCTACGAAGCGTGCCTTCTCCGCTTCCGGCCTATCATGATGACCACCATGGCCGCGCTGCTCGGCGGCTTGCCGCTGGCGCTCGGCGCCGGCGTGGGCTCCGAGCTTCGCCGTCCCTTGGGAATCACGATCGTCGGCGGTTTGATCCTTAGCCAAATTTTGACCCTATACACCACGCCCGTCGTCTATCTCGCGTTCGACTGGATCGCTCATCGCTTTCAATTCCACATTGGCAATCCCGTCGAAGATCCTGCGGGCGCCGCTGGAGACTGAGCCGTGAACGTCTCCTCAAATTTCTCCCTTCCCTTTATTCGCCGCCCGGTGGCCACCTCGCTGATCACGCTGGCCATCCTTCTTTCCGGCATAGTGGCCTTTCGCTTTCTTCCTGTCGCGCCCCTGCCGCAGGTGGATTTCCCGACGATTTCGGTGGGCGCGAACCTCCCCGGCGCAAGCCCCGAAACTATGGCCTCCGCCGTGGCCACTCCGCTGGAGCGCCAGTTCGGCCGCATCGCCGGGGTTACACAGATGACTTCCTCCAGCGGTCTCGGCTCGACCGGTATCACCCTGCAATTTGACCTGAATCGCGACATCAATGCCGCCGCGCGCGATGTGCAAGCGGCCATCAACGCCGCGCGCAGCCAGCTTCCTCAGGATCTTCCCGGCCAGCCTAGCTATCGCAAGGCCAATCCTGCCGACGCGCCCATCCTTCTTCTCTCATTGACCTCGGAAAATATTCCACCGGCGCAAATCTATGACGCGGCCGACTCCATCCTGGCGCAGAAGCTGGCCCAGGTGGAGGGCGTCGGACAAGTCTTCAGCTGGGGCAGCTCGCGCCCCGCCGTTCGTGTGGAAGTGAATCCGACGCAGCTCAACGCGTACGGCATTAGCTTGGAGACCATTCGGCGTTCCCTGCAAGCGGCAAACGCTAATCTCGCCAAGGGTTCGGTATCCAATCCCGCGAAAATGTCGAGCATCGCCGACACCGACCAGCTTTTCAAAGCCTATGAATACCAGCCGCTGATTGTCGCGGGACACGCCGGCGCGCCCGTGCGCCTGCGCGATGTCGCGGAGGTCGACGACTCCGTCGAGGACACGCGCAACCTCGGCCTCACCAATGGACAGCCTTCCGTGATGCTGGCCATCTTCCGCCAGCCCGGCGCGAACATGATCGAAACCGTGGATCGCATTTTGGCCTTGCTGCCGCGTCTGCGCGCCTCCATCTCTCCGTCGCTGCACCTGAACGTGGCCATTGACCGCACCACCACCATCCGCGCGTCGGTACACGACGTGGAAATCACCCTGGTGATTTCCATCTCCCTCGTCATCCTGGTGGTCTTTGTTTTCCTGCGCAGCTACTGGGCCACCATTATTCCCAGCGTCGCCGTGCCGCTCTCCCTTATTGGCACCTTCGGCGTCATGTATCTGTGCCACTACACGCTGGACAATCTCTCGCTCATGGCCCTGACCATCTGCACCGGTTTCGTCGTCGACGACGCCATCGTGGTCATCGAAAACATCACGCGCCACATCGAAGGGGGCATGAAGCCCTTGGAAGCCACCATACAAGGTGCCAGCGAGATCGGCTTTACCGTTCTTTCCATGAGCACCTCGCTCGTGGCCGTGTTCATTCCCATCTTGATGATGGGCGGCATCGTCGGCCGGCTCTTCCGCGAATTCGCTGTGGTGCTCAGTGTCGCCATTGGTGTCTCGCTCTTTGTTTCCCTCACCACCACACCGATGATGTGCGCGCGATTTCTGAAGCACGACACCGGCCGGCACGGCCGCGCGTATCGTGTATCAGAGAGCGCTTTCAACGGCCTGCTGCGTACCTACGATGTCGGCCTGCGCTGGGTCTTGCGCCATCAATTTTTGATTCTGTTAGTCACCATCGGCACTGTTTGCCTCAACGTGTATCTGTTCTGGGCCACCCCAAAGGGATTTTTCCCACAGCAAGACACCGGGCGCATCACTGGCTTGATTCAGGGCGATCAGGATCTTTCCTTTGCAGCCATGTCCCAAAAGATGCGCGTATTCACGGATATCGTCGCGAAAGATCCAGCTGTCGACTCGGTGACCTCTTTCACCGGTGGCGGCAGCGGCGGCAGCACCGCGCGGATGTTCGCGCAGCTCAAGCCTCTCAGTGAGCGGAAACTTGGCGCCGACCAGGTCATCGCCCGTATCCGCAAGGCCAGCTCTCATGTTCCCGGTGCGGGACTCTTTCTGCAAGCCGTCCAGGACCTCACCGTGGGCGGCCGTTTCGGCGGCGCGCAATACCAATACACGCTGCAGGCCGACAATTTGACCGATCTTACCCATTGGGCGCCCATCATTCAGCGCCGCATCGCCAAAATCGCTGAATTGCGCGATGTCAATTCCGACCAGCAGATGCGCGGCCTGGCCAGCAACATCGTCATCGATCGCGATACCGCGGGGCGCCTCGGCGTGAACCTCCAGGATATCGATAACACCCTCGGCGACGCCTTCGGCCAGCGCCAGGTCTCCAACATCTACAAAGGTCTCAACCAGTACCACGTCGTGATGGAAGTCGCCCCCGAGTTGCAACAGAGTCCCGACGCGCTGAAAACGATTTACGTTCCCGCGAAGTCCGGCAAGCTGGTTCCCCTCAGCTCCTTCGCGCAGTACGAGTACTCCAACACGCCTCTCTCCGTGAACCATCAGGGCCTCTTCCCGTCCATCACGCTCTCCTTCAACCTCGCTCCTGGCGCCTCGCTTGGCCCCGCCGTGCAGCACATTCTTCAGGCGCAACGCGAGCTGGGCGTCCCCTCCAGCGTCCATGCCACATTTCAGGGCACCGCGCAGGCTTTTCAGGATTCCCTGGCCAATCAGCCTGTGCTGATCATCACCGCGCTCCTGGCCGTCTACATCGTGCTCGGGATTCTTTACGAGAGTTTCATCCATCCCATCACCATTCTCTCGACACTCCCCTCCGCCGGCATCGGCGCCCTTCTCGCCGTGCGGCTGGCCAAGTCCGATCTCAGCATCATCGCGCTCATCGGCATCATTCTGTTGATTGGCATCGTAAAGAAAAACGCCATCCTCATGATCGACTTTGCCGTGCAAGCCGAGCGTCTGGAAGGCAAGCCCACCGTCGAAGCCATCTACCAGGCTTGCTTGCTGCGTTTCCGCCCCATCATGATGACGACCATGGCCGCGCTCCTCGGCGCTCTCCCGCTGGCCCTTGGCAACGGCGTTGGTTCGGAGCTGCGCCGTCCGCTTGGTATCACCATCGTCGGCGGCCTGATCCTTAGCCAGATGCTCACGCTCTTCACCACTCCCGTGGTTTACATTTACATGGATCGTATTCAGACCTGGCTGCAGGGACGACGCGCACACGGCGGTGCTCCCGCTCCTCTCCCTGCTCACTCGGACTAGAGCGTTCTGTTGTGCTGCCCTTCCGTTTTGCTTGATATTTGCTACGAACTGCCGATTAGGTAACCTGCCAGAAGGACTAAAACTCCGCCAACGACCACCTGAAACGCCGCCTGCAAAAGCGGTGTGTCCATGTAGCGATTTCGTATGTAACTGATAACGGCAAGCTCTACCGCCACAACGATAATTGCTACTAGCATTGCCATATGAAAATTGTTGATGAGGAACGGAAGTGTGTGCCCGAGTCCGCCTGCCGTTGTCATGAGTCCGGTTATCCCTCCACGCAACCAGGGTGACCCACGGCCGGTCAGTGATCCGTCGTCCGATTGAGACTCTGAAAACGCCATCGAAATGCCAGCACCAACAGATGCAGCCAAGCCAACTAGGAAAGCCTTTGAACTGCTTTGGGTGGCAACCGCCGCGGCAAACAGCGGTGCCAGCGTCGAGATCGATCCATCCAGGAGCCCCAGAAGTCCGGGCTGCACGATTTGCAGCAGAAACAACTTCTTGTGCGAAGCGTCTTCCGAGGCCTTCGCGGTCTGCGTCAGCAGCGTATCTTCCAGATTGCCGGCAGTCTGCGTGTGCTTGCGTTCCTCGTCGGCCAGCTTGTTCAGCAATTCGCGCGTCGACGCGTCCGTGCTGCGCGCGACGGCTTTCTGGTAGAAGCGTTCCGCTTCCAGCTCCATCACCTCCGCCTGTTTTCGCGCCACGTTGACGCCCAGCGGCCGCACCAGCCACGTCGGGTTTCGCCGCAAAAAACCCTTCACGTTCTCGCGCCGGATCAGCGGAATGTGCTCGCCAAACCGCTGCCGGAACATTTCAATCAGTCGATCGCGATGTCCCGCTTCTTCCTCGCGCATGCCCTCGAACATTTGCGCCGTAGCCGGATACGATTCCCGCAACGCGTTGGCAAACTCGCCGTAAATCCGCCCATCCTCTTCCTCCGAAGCGATCGCCAGCGCCAGGATTTCCCGCTCGCTCAAATCCTTGAATTTTTTCAGCATTTCTCGCTGCCCTCACTTTGAATCGAGCAGCATGGCATAAATGGAGCTGTGAAGTCATCTGGCGAGGAACCTGGGTGTAGCGTCTTTACGCAGGCCGCAGAGTGCTTGCTTTACGAATGGACGCCGTGTCGTTACGTCTGCTTTCAGTCGTCATCGCGGACAGTTAGGAGGTTGTAACGGCCCTTCGGGCGTATATGGATCGGTGTTGGCTTCAAAACAGCGGTGTACGAACCTCGCTGAATACTTCTTCCGCGTCGATTCGCTCACATCCCCTTCCGAGATTTGCCTAAAGCGAAACTCAATTCTGCCGTCATTCAGAACTGTTCCAAGCAGATACCCGTACACGTCTGTTTTTGCTTGCGTCGCGCCCTTCACATCCTTCGGAAGGCGATACCGCACTGCGCCTGCTGTTCCCGCGATCCACCCAGGCAATACGTCTTCCGTGCGCTTCGCTCTGCAAGCCGTGTTGTAGACGTTCTCCATAAAAAAATGAGAATGGCTCGCCAGGACATAAACGTTCTTGTGCGTTTGCTTCCGGAAATCGACCAGTTCCGCGTACACCTTCCGCCCGCTCGCGGTGCCCCGAGCTGACTCGTTCATGCTGTGACCCGCCGAAAGGCTGTCTGGAAGTGCGGCGTGCATTCCCACCACAACGCTGCGGATTGCCGAATTCTTGGAATCCCGGCCGATCTGCGAAGCGAACCAATCCAGCTGCGCATCGTCAAATTGATCGTCGGTGCTATTGTCCAGCGTAATAAAATCCACACCCCCTCGGACCCAATGATAGTACGACGTTAGCAGATGGGCTTTCGGGTCGTCTTCCAAGCGCTGTTTTTTTAATTCGGGTGTATCCAGCCAATCGGCGAACTGCTGAATTGCCTCCAGGCGGTTCTTTGGAGAGATCATCTCGTGATTTCCTAATGCCAAATAGACAGGCAGGTCGCCAAATAAATCCAGCTGCTCGGCGATGAAGTCCTTCCAGGCGGCGTCCTCGTAATCAAGTATGCTGGTTTTTGGATGCCGCTCGATAAAGTCCTCGTCAAATTCATAAATGGCGCGAAAATCCCCCAGATGCCAGTAAAACGCCGCGCCCTCTTTTCGCACTCCCTGCGCGATGGCTGGCATCACTACGTCTCCACAGTTCCGAGAATCTCCCGAGACAGCAAAGGACCAAGTCTTGCTGCTCGCGTCATCGGTTCGTGCCTTCGCTCTCGAATTGTTCGACTGTGCCGCCAACCGCAAGGGAACAACCAACAAAAAAACTAACAGCCCGCAGAGCGAGACACGGCTAACTCCGATGTGATCTTCCCAACTCCTGATTCCGCCGAGCACCGCGCCGAATACTAGTTTTCCAAAAAACAAGGGAAACTCCTTGATGGCAACGACTAGCGATGCCGCGATCTCCTCGCTGCTCTCGCACACGCCGGGCACGCAGCATCGCACAAACTGCACGGCGATGTCATCTCGACTGCTACGCGGGTAGGGTCGATACCTTCAGGCGGACGCCAACGCTCGCGACTTGGGATTCTTCAGAAAAACGCCACTGGCTGCGGCATGCCGTAGTAGGAAGCCAGCATGGATCTGCCGCCCTCCCGCAAGTTTTCGCCTGATCGGCGGATCCGTGAGAATTCGCTGACCAGGGAAGCGTCAAGCCAGCCGCGCGCGGCTTCGTGATGAAGGATTTGCACCGCCTCCTCTGAGGAAAGCGCAATCCTGTAAGGGCGGTCGCTGGTCAGCGCGTCATAAATGTCCGCAACCTGCAAAACGCGGACCGCCAGGGGAATTTGCTCTCCGCGGAGGCCGTCGGGATACCCGCTTCCGTCCATTCGCTCGTGATGGTGCCGGATTACCGGCAAAATGCCACGGAGGGATCTAAGCGGGGCACAGATGTTTTCTCCAACGGCCGGGTGCCGTCGCACGATTTCCATTTCTTCAGCGTCGAGCGGCCCCGGCTTCAGAAGGATGCTATCCGGGACGGCCACCTTGCCGACGTCGTGAAGCAAACATGCCATCCACAATTCCTGCAATTCTTGTTCTTGCAGGCCGAGACTCTCCCCAAGCCGAACGGCATACTTCACCATCCGGCCGGAATGGCCGCTGGCTAGAGAGTCTTTCGCCTCGATGCTGCGCGCCAGCGAAAGCACCACCAGTTTCGCCTGTTCGTCGATATAGTTCCTAAGCCGTAAAAGCACCTGGACACGGCTCAGGCCTTCCTCGAGCGAAGTGCAAGTTCCCCAGACGTCGGCGGCGCCTGCGTGGAATCCGCGAAAAATATCCGCAGGATCCGATGAGGGCTTGATCAAGACAACCGGGACAAGCTGATTGAGGGAATTTTCCTTCAGACGGCGGCAAAGCTCGAAGCCGTCGATTTCCGGCGGTGTATCGTGCAGGATAACCAGATCCGGTTGCAGGCGGAGACACTGCCGCAGCGCAGTCTCTCTGTCTCCCGCAGCAAATACTTCATAATTCTGATTCTGAAGGAATGATTTCCAATTCGTGCGGTTGGAAGAAGCAACATCGACCAGCAAGATGATTGGGCGCATGAGTCCCTCTTAACATCCCAATACGCGACGAGGGTTGCGTAAGATTTCCCCCGGCGCGACACCTATGGCCTTGATTGGAGGTCCGACTTACCTTCGGTCTCCAAGCCATGGTTTGGGAGGCCGGTGCCTCCGCTCTCTGGGGGACGAGAAGAGTTAAATGAGCTGGATGAAGTAATGATGTGCTCAGGAGGTTCCAAATCGAGAGGCTTTTAAGTTGTTGATAATCCGCATGTTATAACAAAAGATAAGGAGAGACGGCGTTCTCTGGTAGGAGCAAATTTCACTGGTACTTGTAGAATTTACGGGAGGGCTCGAAGAGCTTCGCATGTCTATCGAGTTTTCTTCGCCTATTGGATTTCTGGCCTGGAAAACGGTGAGTGGATTTTCAGGACTTCCTCACCCTCTGGAAAGACGCCGACCCGGATATCCCCATCCTCATCGCCGTGAAAGCCGAATACGCCAAGCTGAAGTGAACAGCCTCAATTAGAACGGCGTGAGGTTAGCAGATTTTCCTCTACGGTCTTTGCCGCTGCTCTATACAAGAAAACCCCGCGCGCGGTAGAGCTGCACAATTTCCAGCCGGTCTTCCGCACCGGTTTTTTGTTTCATGCGGTAAAGGTGGTTCTTTACGGTCTGCTCGGAAAGTGAGAAATGATTGGCGATTTCTTTGTTCGTCAGGCCCTTCGCAATCAGCGGAACCAACTGCTGCTCCCGTCGCGTTAGCCCTAACCTGCGCCGCGGACTAACGCACTCCATCGACGCAGCTTCGCTTTTACAATACCTGAACAGCGTCGTGCACAACGCGCCGGGACAAACTGCCCCACCGGCATGCACCGCGCGCACTGCGTCCAGCACCTCGTCCGAAGAAGCGTCGTGCAGCAGATATCCGCTTATACCGGCGCGCACGCATTGCAGGAATTCTCCCTCGTCCTTGACCATCCCGAGCAGCAGGATGCGCATCATTGGAGCTGCGGCACGCACTTGCTGAATCATCAGCAAGTCTTCCTGCAGCGTCCCTCGCGAAGTGAGCAGCAAAACATCGGCATTCGTTTGCGCCACCGATTCCGTCTGCAGCGGCACGGTCGTCTCCATGCCGCTTACCTCGATGTTCCCTTTCTTCGCCAGCATGCGCGCCAGCGCTTCTCCCAGCAGGCGATTGTACGCTGCCACAAGCACGCTGAGCTTTGCCTTGGGCACTCGGCCGGCATCTGGCCCCGCCTTTGCCCACAATTCATTGGCTGCTTGCCCGGCTGCATTCGGCGCCACCTTTGGGTCAGTTGCCAAGCCTCTCCGCGCGCTTGCGCTCATAATGGGACACTCTCCGGAATTATTGGGCTTCCCCGATCTCGAACGGCCAATAGACCGATCTGGCATGTTCCGTGGCCCACCTCGCTGCAATTCCACAGCCGCATCCCTGAGGAGTCTCTCATCTCTAAGCAGCCATATCTCGTTTGCTGCTAACACTTAGCACCGGCTCTCCCCCACCTTGCCGGAGTGCCAGTGCCGTTCCGGTACCAATCCGAAGTCACGATTTCAGTTCGAAACTCATGTCACACCAATTCGAAATCTTCGTTAACGCTTTCGCTACTCACCTTTCTTTTCTGGTACTTCCGTACTACCATCGCCGAGAGACGTTCTATCGCCTTGGGTACGTCTCCACTATAGGCTTTCGGCTGCGCTTGCCTTAGGCTTTCAAAGCGCGGAGCCTCGCTCCGCTAAAGTGGCCCCAAGCAAATGCCGATTCAGGATTGGAAGGTTCAGGAATACATGGATAAGCTCATACAAAATCCGGTTTCTGCCTCGCGTGGAAAGTCCGAGCGCCGCGGCAGCCGCCGCTGCAAGTTCACGCAGCTCATGCGTATTCGCCCCTCCGATCCGCAGAGGCAGCATTTTGACGATATGCGCGGCACCATCAGCGTCTCGCGCACCGGCGTCTATTTTCAGACCAGCGAAGCGGGCTACGAAGTGGGCATGCGGCTGTTTCTCATCATGCCGTATTCACAGAATCCCGGCTCCTCCAACCGCGAATATCTCGCGGAAGTCGTTCGCACCGATTCTCTGCCCAACGGCTTGACCGGAATCGGCGTCAAGCTCCTTCTCGAAACCGGCACGCAGCACTCCTATTCGTTCGAACCGCCCAGCGCATAATTCCCGGCGCGCCCGCAGAAAAAATTCTTCGCCGAAAAAGAAAAGGCGTCCCGGCAGAGCCGAAACGCCTTCCCTTCGTGTTTGGGGGTGGAGGAAGGTCTGAAAACCTACGCGTGTCCGAGGGCCTGCATCGCGCGATGCCTTATTCGACCAAGCTGCCGGTTTACCGGATGCTGGCGCGAGAGGAATGAGAGCACTGGCGTTTTGCGCGGCACCAGCCGGTTCTTCGCGATCGTCAGCCGGATGTCGCGGCGCGCATATTTCAGCCCCGCTTCCAGCACTTCCAGCGCTTCGTCGCGGCGCCCGGCCGCGCTATACACCTCTGCAAGATTCAAATAAAGCTGCGCCTGATTTCGCTTCATTCGAACCGCCGCGTCGCACAGCCTTTCCGCTTCTCCAAATTTCTCTTCGGAGCGCGCCAGCACTACACCAAGATAAGACATGTAGTAGGGATTATTCTTGTCCAGTTCGGCGGCGCGCCGCATGTGCGGCAGCGCTTTTACTGCATAATCGTCGCGCAAAAATGCCAGGCCTTGCTTGAACTCGCGGAATGCTTCCGTATCGAGCATCAATTCACCTCCAGGGACTTAGAGGGATTTTGGGATTTCGCGGCGCGGCGAAAATCGGCATCGCCACTGCCCTTTGCGCGGGCTTTCCTCCGAGCCATTCCGGGAATGCGGGATGAGCCTGGAAGACCATGGAAGCGATTCTCGCGTCGCGGTTGTTTATTCATCCCTGTATAGGGAAGCTACGCGGAATGCTTGCTGCAATCTACTGACCGGTGGTCCAGTCTTGGGACAGCGCAGAAAAGCCGTAAAAAAGTTTGCGGCTGGCCGTGCTGCCGGGTCGCTGGGACAGCCCCCAAAACCGCTTCCAGCCAGCATCCCGACACTGCCTTAAAACGCGCGCTTCCAGCCCGCGCGCCAGTCTTCCTAATCCGCCATGGTGAAAGGCGCTCTATACGTGGGCGAAGCCGGCGCGGCTCGGCGCGGCTTTCAGGCGCGATTCGTAGATGGGGAAGCGCGCGGCGAGCTCCGCCACTTGTTTGCGCACACGCTGCTCCACGGCGGCATCGCCGATGTGGCCGAGGACGTCCGCGATCCATGCGCCGATCTGCTCCATTTCCGGTTCGCGCATGCCGCGCGTGGTGATCGAAGGGCTGCCCAGGCGGATTCCGCCGGCCTTCATGGGCGGCAGCGGATCGAACGGGATGGCGTTTTTGTTTACCGTGATTCCGGCGCGGTCGAGGGCTTTTTCCGCGTCGCTGCCGGTCAAGCCGCGGGAGTGCAACTCGATCAGGAAAAGGTGATTGTCCGTTCCGCCGGACACGATGCGGAATCCCAGCTTGGCGATGGATGCCGCGAGGGCGCGTGCGTTGGCGACGACTTGCCTCTGGTATTCGCGGAAGGACGGCTCCATGGCTTCTTTCAGGCAGACTGCTTTTGCGGCGATGGTGTGCACCAGCGGGCCGCCTTGCATGCCGGGGAAAGTGAGGCGGTCGATTTCCTTGGCGTAGGCGGCGCGGCAGAGCACCATGCCGGCGCGCGGGCCGCGGAGCGTCTTGTGCGTGGTGGTGGAGACGATATCGGCGTGCGGGATCGGGCTCGGATGCACGCCCGCAGCGACGAGGCCGGCGATGTGGGCCATGTCCACGAAGAAAAGGGAATCAACCGCTTTGGCGATTTTCCCGATGCGCTCGAAATCGATGATACGGGAATACGCGCTGGCTCCGGCCACGATCATGCGCGGCTTATGTTCGTGGGCCAGCTTTTCGATTTCGTCGTAATCGATGCGCTCGTCTTCCTGGCGCACGCCGTAGGCGATGAATTTGTACATG
>Ga0099793_10000108_pt1 | contig 17849 bp, 14 predicted proteins | sample Rivendell_Oct201_9_FD_77319 | JGI IMG/M metagenome (GOLD analysis project Ga0099793, IMG submission 77319) | Vadose zone soil and rhizosphere microbial communities from the Eel River Critical Zone Observatory, Northern California to study diel... | ecosystem: Environmental > Terrestrial > Soil...
GCCAGATCAGGATGCCTCCGTCGAACAACTCGCCCGTGCGGGCGCTGACGCCGCCCGGCAGGCTCCAGTCGAACTCGTCAACATCTGTGACGACCCCATACAACGAGTCGGGATTAAAGGCATTGAAACCCACGGTATCGCGCGACCATGTCCGGACGACGGGCTGGCCGTTTCGTACCATGGTCACAGTCGCCCCGTCGCGGTTCGCGTCGCGGTTCCGGTTCTCGACAAGGAAATATTCCTTGGCGGAGATGAGAACCCGGTAGACCGAGTCTTGCGGCAGCGTCACGGCCGGAAGCGCATAGACGGCGTTGCCTCCGGTGACCGCGATCGGCTGCAGCCATCCCAGGAAAGCGCGCTCCCATGCGGAGGGTTCGGGCGGAAAGAGACCGCTCCAACTGAAAATCGATTGGCCGTCCATCAGGCCGAAGCGCCCGATTCCGGAAGCTCCGGTCTTCGTGTCGAAAAGGTCGGGGAGGCCGAGATGGCTCCCGACGCTGGCGGCGAGTAAACCGTTTATCCCGAGCTGCAGCAGAGAGGATCCCACAGCAGATTCTAAAATGCGGCTCTCGGTCTCAGGAAGAATGATCGAATTGGGGATGAGGAAGGTTCCTCCGGCTACCGGAACGCCATCATAGGAATTGCCGAACATTTTCTTCAGCGACGCCAGATTCAGATAGATCGACGGTATGTCGAACGGCGTCGGGTCGAAGCCATAAATGCTGGTGAGATCGATGTCCCTCCCCGCGCCGGCGTGAACGAGAAGAAAAACCTGATACTTTCCGAATGATATGCCCGGCGTAACAGAGTCGATCAGATGCCAGGAATCGCGCATGAGGAGACCGATCTCGACGTTGTTTGCGCTGCTCCTCGTCGGACTGTAATGCTGCATCGGGTAGGGAAGCCGGTACACCGGCCCGAGGACCTCTCCGGTCACGATTAACCTGCCATCGGAGACTTTCCGGAAGTAATTCGCGGCGAATGCCAGATGATTTTGAACATAGGCACTGTCATGCGGAGGTGGGTCGAGAAGATTCTTGGTGGGCGTCGTGGTGTCGAAGCTGCCGCTGCCGGTCGTCCGGGGATCGCTGTCCTCCTGGAATGCAACCATTGCCGTGAGAATCCGGAGCGTCTCCGGTCCCGCAGCGGGAGCGGAGATCCCGCCGCCCCGGGACCCGCTCAGGTCACGAAAGGTCGTCAGAGGATGGTTGAAGACCGGCTGGCGTTGGGTCTGCGCATCACCGAGCGCAGCCGAAATGAGAATGGAGGAAGCGCCTAGAACGATTGTGCGAAAATTCACATCACACTGAACTCTATTCCTTATTCCCGCCCCACGCGATCAGGAGGCTGAATCGAAGTGTCCCGTCAAGCGGGTGATTTTCTTCAACCGCAGACAGGTAGCTGAAGTCGAAGCCGTAGACGTCATAACGGACGCCGGCACCGTAGGTCAGGAACTTGCGGTTTCCATAGTTAGGGTTCTCGTAGAAGTAGCCGAACCGAATCGCGATCAGGCGGGGACTTCCATACCAGTACTCCAGGCCGGTCCCAATATCCACCTTTTTTATCCCCCCGTCGCCCCATGCACTGAACAATGCCTTTGGCAGTTTATCAACCGAAGCTTCCTGCACCACCAACTGCGTGGCAGAATCGACAATCTCAGGCCGGCGCCGGACGAGGATGCGCGTGAAATCCAGCACGACATTGATATTATTGTATTCGCTCTTGAAAACCTGGCCGGCGAATGAAAGGCGCAGATTCGTCGGAAGGGGGTCAGCCTGGGCTTCATCGATGTATGTCAGTTTTGGCCCGAGATTCGACAGGTTGACACCCACGCCGAGCCGATTGTCGAACATGGCCGGCTTCCAGAGCGTCGCAACGTCGAAGCTGATCGTCGAGGCGATACCCTGGCGCCCTTGCCCCTGCACATTGAACGGCGCGAGCACGCTCCGGATGTACCGCAGATTCAATCCCACTCCGAGGTCGCTCAGGATCCTCGTGGCATATCCGGCCGTGATCCCAAACTCGTACGCCCTGAACGTGCTGATCGGCGTCGGGCCGCTGGCGTCAGTTTCGACAAACTCGCCGAGGCTCTCATACGTCAGCGTTGCGGAGATCGTCCCGCCGATATCGGCAATGTGGTTGCGGTAGGCCAGGTAATCGTAGAACAAATCGCTCTGCTGAAACTGCGGCAGCAAATTGGAGTGCGTGATGCTGACTTCCTGACCGAGCAGGAACGCCAGCCCGGCCGGGTTCCAGAACGCAGAAGCCGCATCATCCGACAACGCGCCGCCGGCTTCGCCCATCGCATCCGCCCGCGCGTTTGGTGCGAGCAGCAAAAACGGCACCGCCGATTCTCCCTGTGCTACTGATGCCTGGGGCATCGTGAGTAGACAGAACACGGCGACAACCGCTGCCCATATTAGAGTTCTCCTCATTCCATTTGAAATCATGGCCTTTATCCTTCTATTGTAAAAACATGAGATGATGATTTGAAAATGCGTTCGGGGATTATAATGTACCCCGTTTCGGCTTCAGATGCAACAGACGCAACGACAGGCATCACACTCCCCGTTTATCTTAGAATGCTCAATTTTCCCAAAACTTCGCTCGAAAACCGGCCATCCTGCGTGCGGGCAATCAACTTGTACAGGTACACTCCGTTTGCCAGCGCGTCCCCCTCTTTGTCCCGTCCGTCCCAGGGAATCTCCACAAAATGGGCGATGATATTGTCCTTTTTCAGCGACTGGACCAGGCGGCCGGCGACCGTGTAGATCTTGATTTCGGAGTCGATGCTGACAACCTGATTTTGCTGAAACGTGAACAGCGTGGAAGACGCGAAGGGGTTCGGGAAGTTGTATACATTCGAGACGTTCAGGCCCGATCCGGTCAGCACGTCAAAAACCGTCTCCTTCGTCGAGGAGTTATTATAGGTGTCCCACGCGCGCATCCTGAGCTTGTGACTCCCGGATGCGAGGGTGCCGAACTGATAGTCGACCGTTCCCTCCTGATACGTATTCGGCTTGCTCCTGTAGTAATCGCTCAGATCGACGCTCTGCGCCTGGTCATCGAGCCATGCCTCAAGGCGATGGCCGACCCCCGCCCCGGACGTATTGATGCCGCTCGCATCTGATAGATCGGCAATGAGCGTCGGAGACGCACTTACGACGTCGCCTGGACGAAATCCCCGGCTGTCGAGATAGAGCTGCATGACCGGTCCCGCCGAATCGGCAACCGCCGTTGAATCAGATCCGCCGACGCGGACATTTGTCGTGTAGCCCACCCCGTCCGTCGCGGCGTTCCAGAAATAGATTGTGATGCGGCCGAAATCGTTACCATAGGAAATATCCTTCGGCACGACAAAGCTGGAGCTGATCAATCCGCTGTTAACCGACTGATCGCCGCGAAACAGGACGCTTCCTCCCGTTCGCCATGTCACGAGTCCGGCATCCGGATCGTTTATTGAAACCGTGCGGATCGCATCGTTCACGACAATCTGCGCCGCCCCTGAGACGTTCAGGATCCCGGATGAAGCGGTATCGCGGACGGTGGCAGATACCGATGAACGGCTGAGCGCCTGCAGCTGAACGGGCAGAGTCAGGGACTGGTGATTGATGCTGTCGACGGTTGCAAAGAGTCTCGGAAAGGCGATGCTCACCGCCGGATCTCCGAGCAGGAAATACTTTCTGTCATTGTCGCTCACGAGTAGCTGTTTCGTGCGGTAGACGACATCGCCAAGCCGCTGAGGCAGGACGCGCCCGGTGGGGCCGAGCTGAAAGAGGTACCGAAAAAGCGTATCGTTGAGAGCCCGGTTCTGGGCGGCGTAGACGGGCCGCGTGGCCGAGAGTGTTGCGATCGCGCCCGCACCGGGCATCGCCTGAAGGACCTCCCCCCCGCTCTGTTCGTTCACCTGGTCGAATGCGGAAAAGTTGCACGTTGCCGCCACGAGAAAGAAATATTTGCCCTTATTATGAAACTGCGAAAAATCCGTTTCCTTCACGAGCACATGCTCGTGAGCCCAGAGGTGCGGGTTGCCGTGGCCGGAATAGTTGAGGATCAGCGTACCCTGGTTTACCTGATTCTCAATTGCCGCGTTGACGGTCGGCTTTCTTCGTCCTTCAGGCGTGAAGACGGTCGGGAACTCGAACTCATAGATCTTCTTGAGTTCAAAGAGCGCGGGAACCTCGAGCGCGACTGCCTCGGCGTGTGCGACGTGGATGCTATAGTCGTTTTCGATCGTGCCGTTGGGCTGGGATCCCGCGAGCGCGTCGTCTGCTACGAAGGTCACCCGGATCTTCCAGGGATCATCGACCGGACCCGACTCATACTCGATGATCTTATCCACCATAACATTTGCTTCCTCCGGCGAACGCGCCGTGAGGCGGCCGACGCCCAGACCAACGCGCGAAGTATTCCCGAGGATGACAAAATCATCGTCACTCGCATAGCTATAGAGGGGATCGTACGATTCCGCAGTTTCCCACGCGGGAATCCAGTTCGGACCCGTCGCGATGATGCGGCGGTAATCGTAATCGCCGTCGCCAAAAAGGAGAGCGTAGAGAGGAGGTTTCGACCAGTTATTGTAAAGGTACCGCAAGTAATTCCTGATCGCAGCCGGACTCGGCAGGCCTCCGCCAAATTCGTTATAAATCATATCGACATCGGCAACCAGCGTCCTGACGGGACGGCCCGGTTGCTGATCTCTGAACGCCTTGAGGCGCTGAGCGGCGGGCGCGAAGTCCGAATGGGTGATGATTACCTCGTCGGCTTCGGTCGGGTCGCCGTGAAGATTCTGGTTCGCCACTCTCGTCAGGGGTCCCGGTGTCATGTATCCGTTCTGCCCGACCACATACAATTCCTTCGCCGAACCGGCGGCAAGCTGAATCTGAAAAGAGCAGGTGTCCGCCGATATCCGGGGGTTTGAGATCACCGCGGCGCTGTCGAATCTCGTCACGTCAAATACCGACACGGGTCCGCCGCTCATACCGGTGACATCGTACTCGACGATCGCCGACGTATCCAGTGTATGAAAACTAAACAAATCGTTGACCGCCTTCAGCTTCCGCTGGTAGAAGACCTCGTACCAGTCGACATAGCCCGTCCCTCCCGAGCTCGAGGTAGAATACGAAAAGCGAAGCTGGCTCCGTTCGTCTGAAAACGAAGGCAGCAGGGATCGATTGACGAAGGCGTCGACCAATTGCCTGGCAAACTCGTTTCCAACGTCGGTTCTGTTGATGCCCACGGAAGAACCGAGCTGGACGCCATGCTCGCTGATTGTAAATGTCGAGAACGAATTCGATTGTGCGCCGAGGTGGAACCGGTATTGAACGAGCTGTGATGTGTCCACTCCCGGAGTCCCCAGCACGTCGGTCATCTCATCCCCGTTGGTCAACGGAGGGCCGAGCCATTCCAGCCCCGAAGACAGAAGGTTGACACGGTCATCCTCACGGAACACCTTTCCGAGGACGGTAGACGGGGCGGGAACCGGCTGCTGATTCAGTGACGGCACGAGAGCCATCGGCCTGCTGGGTCCGTTCCCGAACGTCAGCCAGTAGTAGTCTGTCTCGGTGAAATGGTTCAGATAGTGTCCGAAAGTCCGGCTCGCGGGGTTATATTTCCAGCCGCGTGTACCCTTCCCGTAAAAAACGATATAATCGTTAGGGTCCAACGTCCCCATCGTCCCGGCATCGTTCACAAAGACGGCGCTTTCCAGAAGGTCGTCGATGGAAGCTGATGCAGGGTCGCCTGGGAGCTCGTAACCGCCGTTGCCGAAGATTCTGATCGTTCGCGGATCAACGCCGGATGGTATCCCGGCGGCCAACAGGACCTGACCTGTCAGCTTGTACATTCCGTCGGCCGGGATCGGAAACCGGAACCAGATCCCTGAACTCAGGACGCTGTTCGCCAGCACCGCCTGCCTGGCAGCGATTGAAACGCTCCCGGTGAAGGCCTGATCATTAATGGCAACACCCTTGGTGAGGGCGTCGCCGGGGGGTCCCTGAGCGCGGGATGGAGCAAAATTCACCCGCACCACGATCCGGGAATAGCGCCTCAGCGTTCGACTGGCCGCGTTATACTGAAGAGGACTTATCGAGAGATCTCCGAGAACGATCCCTCGTGTTTCACCCGCATTCACAATGGAAGCGACGGCCGCCGGAACAAACTCCGCAATGGAGTACGCCGCCGGATCGAGCCGATAACTGCGGATCCCATCCATATTGTCCCGGTGGACATCGGGTACCGGGGCGAGCGTCACGCCGCGAATGTCTTCGTAATCCGCGGAGAGAACTTCAACCGTGTTGCCCGTACTGGCGGTCAACCGGAGGCATACATCCCTTTCCGGCAGCTCGGGATAACCCGAATGCTGCCGGGCTCTGAGTCGGCCGCCTCCAAAATCGTAACGTACGAATTGCTCCGCGCCCGAGGTGACTGTCGACGGAGGCCGGAGCTGGGGAAGATACTGGATTGTGATCCCGTTCCGGTCAGACTGCAAAATCTTCACGTCGCCTGATTGAGAGAAAGCGGAATTCACAAATATTGAAGACAGGATGAACGCCATCCCTGTCAGCTTCGTAGCAATATTGCGCCGATAAAATTTCAATGTTGTCCATGACCGGATAGAAATAAAAAGACCGAATGACAGGTAACCCTGACATTCGGTCTGCCCGCAATCGATTGTCAAAGGTTTCTCGTTTGAATCAGCAGAACCCGGCTTTATAGGCCGAATTCATTCCGGCACAAGCTAGATTTTAACCGGAACAAGAACCTTTAACAAAAACTCTATGCAGTCGCCCTATTATAGAACAAAATAATTTCGCTTAAATATATAGAAAGTTCACCGGATTGTCAATAGCCGAGTTGATTTTAACGCGCAGAATATGTAAATTAGATGAAATTCTAGTGATTTTAGTACTTCTTCGGTATCTCAATGCCCAAGCCGATCGATATCCTTTATGTTGCGAGCGAGGCAGATCCCTTCATTAAGTCAGGGTCGATTGGCGACCTTGCCGGCAGCCTACCAAAAACCGTCAAGGCAATGGGGCATGACATCCGGGTCATGCTGCCCGGTTACAGCAGCATCAACTGCCGGCGCTTCCAGATCCACAACCTGCTCCGGATGAAAGATTTCGGGATCCCGGTGAGCGGGCGAAGTGAACAGGCAAGCGTGAGGTCTTCCTACCTCAACAGCGAGAATCAGAAGGTTCTGGTGTATTTTCTCGCCAATGATCGCTACTTTAATAGAGAGGGCCTGTATTTCCATCCCACGACCAAGAAGTACTTCGCCGATAACGATGAGCGGTTCATTTTCTTTTGCCGCGGGGTCCTGGAAACCCTGAAAAAGCTCCGCTGGCAGCCGCAGATCATTCACTGCAACGACTGGCAGTGCGGGCTGATACCGGCGTACCTTAACTCGATCTACAAGAACGATCCATTTTTCAAGAACGTCAAGACGGTCTTCAGCGTTTTCAGCCTCGCTTCTCACGGGTCGTTCCCGAAGAATTCATTCGAAAAGGCAGGGCTTCCGCCCCAGCTCTACGGGGAATATGGTGACAGTCTCGGACGCCTCAATTTCCTCACTGCGGGCCTTGCGTTTGCCGACGTCATTACGACCCTCGGCAACAGGGCCGACCGGGGAATCCGGATCTCTCCCCAGGACGACGTCGACAGGGTGCTCCAGGCCCGGAAGAACAGCATCGTTCCGATGGGCAATGCCTCACACAATGGAAACGGTCAGGGCCTCCTCGCAATGAAATTCATCGACGTGTACCGCGAGCTGGCAAAAAACGGCCGATGAGCCATATCGGGATTTTCCTCGACCGCGACGGCACCATCAACGAGGAAGTCGATTACCTCTCATCTCCCCTTGATCTCCGTCTGATTCCCGGTTCCGCCGACGCCATCCACGACGCAAACGAGTCGGGATTCAAGGTTGTCATCATCACCAATCAGTCCGGGATCGCCCGGGGTATCCTGACCGAGGATCAATTGGCGGAAATCCACACTGCCCTCCTCTCTAAGCTTCTCGAACACGACGCCCGCGTGGACGCAATACTCTATTGCCCCCATCACCCCGACTTCGGGGTTCCTCCCTACCGCACAATCTGCAACTGCCGGAAACCGAACACCGGCATGGTCGACTCCGCCGCAAAGACGCTTGGGATCGACGTCAAAAAATCGTTTGTCATCGGCGATCGGATGATTGATGTCCAGACCGGCAACAACAGCGGCGCGACTTCCATTCTCGTTCTTACAGGGTACGGCAAACAGGAATTGAAACTATGCCGCGAGAACGAGGTCCCGATCGGACACGTTGCAGACAACCTCCACGACGCCGTACAGTTCATCAAGCAGACTATTAATCAAGAGCAAAACTACTAAACACCGTGAATGGCTGCCCGTAGTATCGCGTCCGCGGTATTGCTTTTTCTCATGCTCCTCCCTTCGGGCTGCAGCGAAGACCCCGGCGAGGTCGGCAAGGGCTTGTTGACGGATCAGGATACGCTCCATCTCGAGACGAGGGGAATGCCCGGAACTTCGACATCCAATTTTCTCAATCGAATCAACGGAAACTCCGGCCGGACGCTTTTGGGCCTCTATCAGGATCTCGAAGCCCGTACGATCATGGAATTCTCCGGAATTCCCGGATTCGGTCCCGGCGTGAAAATCGATTCTGCAACCGTCTTCCTGAAAATTGATTACCGTTTCAAGGATTCAACGGGAGAATACGGGCTTACCGCGCACAACATGCTTCATTCCTGGAGCGCAACGTCGTACACGTGGGACTCACTCGCGGGTTCGTACGATATCACCAATGCCGGAACATTCCTGACGACGATAACCGGTTCCGATACTGCCGTCAGAATTCATATCGACACCGCCCTCGTCCGGCAGTGGTCGCAGGCCGGCTCAGGTTCCATCATGCTCATCCCGTCGCTCACCACCCGGCTTGTCCTCGGTTTCTCGAATTTGACAAACGGCGGCGATACCCGGCCGCTTTTAACAATAAGCTATCGCGACACCGCGGATACAACCGTAACATCGACCGCGCGCGCTTCACAGGCCATCTTTGTCGCGAACGCATCGCTCCCTTCGCCGCCGCAAGTTACGTTCATTCAGGCGGGGGTTCGTTATTCCGGATTGCTCCGCTTCGATTCGCTCCCCATCCCTCCGAAGGTGAGCGTTCTGAAGGCCTATCTTGAAGTTTCGGTCGATCAACCGTCATCATTCATCAACACGTTCTCGCGCGATTCCCTCATCGCGTTTCTCTCGAGGAAAGATGTCTATCCGTACGATTCTCTGGCGTTCCCGTCGATTTGCAGCCCGCAGATCGTCGGAACCCGGAAGTTTTACAAGGGGGATGTCACCAATATCGTCCAGCAGTGGATCGGCCGGGAGCCCAATAAAGGGTTCGTCCTGCACACGTACGGCGACTTCACGACGCTCGATCGCTTCGCGGTCTATGGGCCGGCGGCCGCAGCGAATCTCAGGCCGAAGTTGACTGTCTCCTACACAGTTCTTCCTTAGGCACATGCGCAGATCAACGCGAATCGCGTTTCTCTTCTTGATCGTAGGGTCATCAACCGGACTCGCCGGAAGCGGCGGCTCCGGCTACTCACGGCACGGCCTCGGCGACCTGCAATACGGGTCGTTCGGTCGCGGCCTGGGCATGGGCGGTGTGGGAATTGCGCTCCTTCCCTCCGGAACGATTGACCCGCTCAACCCGGCGACCTGGGCGGTGATCAGCCGCACGCAGTTTTCCGTCAGCGCATTGTACGAAGGTTTCGCCGGAACCGATCAGACAAGCTCGACCTATCTGAGCAGCGCGAAGTTTAACGGCTTGATGTTAGCAGTCCCTGTTATCCCCTCCTGGGGAGTCATCCTCGGGGCGGGTATTACCCCGTTCAGCAGAGTCAATTACAATATTCTCGTTCCGGGCGCCCAAAACGGCTTCGACTACACCGCCCGGTATGAGGGCGAGGGCGGGATTTCGCAGGGGCATCTCGGCGTCTCCGCCGCACCCGACAGTAATCTCATGATCGGCGTCAAGCTGAATTACTACTTCGGGACTCTCCGGAACACCGTGAGCCAGACTTTCCCGTCGAACTCGTACACAAACGCGCAGGATGTGCGGCTCACACGTCTCGATGGCATCGGCGCGACATTCGGAGTGATGTACGGCGGAATGAAAAAGCTGATGAATCTTCCACCGGATCAATTTCTTAATGTCGGCGCTGTTTTTTCGACGATATCGTCCATGAACTCGGCCGAGGAGCGTTACTATGCGTACACGAACGCTTCACTGACGACCCGCGACACCGTCGTCTATCCCGAGGGGAAAAGCCGGCTCCCCTTCGCCGCCGGCGGAGGAATATCGTTTGGAACCGACCGTTACACGCTCGCGAGCGACCTCTATTACCAGAACTGGTCGATGTTTGCGCTTCACGATTCGAGCGTATCAGACCTTCGCGACAGCTACCGGTTCAGTCTCGGCGCCGAACTGGTCCCGAAAAAGGAATCTTCGGCGCCATTCTTCCAGCGGCTTTCATACCGGCTGGGATTTTTCTACGATGCCTCCTACTACAATATCAAGGGTGAACCCATCGACGAGGCCGGCATCGCGGGCGGTTTCGGCATTCCGATTCTCGCCGACACGCGGATGCACATCGCGGCGGAATATAGCTTCCGGGGGACGGCCGATCTCGAAAAAGACCGGATATTCCGCCTCTCGGTCACATTCAGCGCGAGCGAACGCTGGTTCGTCCACGCTCCCCAGGAATGAACTCTGGGGCGCGGCCCGCAGCGCTCATACTAGAACCTCAACACGGGAGCACGATGAAGTCTCTTCACAACCAGGATCCGGCTGTCTACAGCGCCATCCGCAGCGAGACGCGGCGGCAGAATACAAAGCTCGAGCTGATCGCTTCCGAGAACTTTGTCAGCGCTGCCGTGCTGGAAGCACTGGGCTCGGTGCTGACAAACAAGTACGCTGAAGGCTACCCCGGAAAACGCTATTACGGCGGCTGCGAGTTCGTGGATATTGCAGAAAACCTCGCCCGCGACCGGCTGAAAGAATTATTCTCCGCCGAGTACGCAAACGTCCAGCCGCACTCCGGCTCGCAGGCAAATATGGCAGTGTACTTCACGTTTGTGAAGCCCGGAGATACGGTCATGGGGATGAATCTTTCTCACGGCGGCCACCTGACGCATGGGTCGCCGGTGAACTTTTCCGGCCAGCTCTACAAGTTTGTGGCCTACGGCGTGAAAAAAGAGACGGGGCGGATTGACTACAACGAGGTGGAGGCCGTCGCGTCCCGTGAAAAACCGAAGATGATCACGGTGGGGGCCAGCGCCTATTCGCGAAACATCGATTATCGGGCGTTCCGCACGATTGCCGATAAGGTCGGAGCGTTTCTCTTCGCCGACATCGCGCATCCGGCAGGCCTGATTGCGAAGAAACTCCTCGACGACCCCCTGCCTCACTGCCATGTCGTGACTTCGACCACCCACAAGACGCTGCGGGGACCGAGGGGCGGGCTGATCCTTATCGGCAGGGACTATGAGAACCCGTTCGGCACGAAGGCGCCGAAGTCGGGCAGGACGAAAATGATGTCCGAGCTGGTCGACTCGATGGTGATTCCCGGGATCCAGGGAGGGCCGCTCATGCACGTCATCGCCGCGAAGGCGGTCGGATTTCTTGAAAATCTCCACCCCGACTTCGAATTATATGCGAAGCAGGTGATCAGGAACGCTCAGGCGCTCTCCGCAAAGCTGATGGCGCTCGGATACAACGTCATTTCGGGAGGAACAGACAACCACCTGATGCTGATCGACCTGAGAAACAAGGACCTCACTGGAAAAGACGCGCAGGAAGCTCTCGACCTTGCGGGCATTACGCTGAATAAGAATGCAGTTCCGTTCGACGACAAGAGCCCGCTTATTACCAGTGGCATCCGCATCGGCACCCCTGCCCTCACAACCCGCGGCATGCGGGAACCCGAAATGGAGATAGTGGGGGGAATGATCGATCGCGTGCTCACCAGGATCGGTAACGTAAGCGTCTACAAGGACATTGAAAAGAGCGCCGGCGAACTGTGCGCCAAATTTCCTCTCTACCCTCTTCCGGACGGAGAAAGGTAGCCATTGCCCGAGAAGTCCGAACAAATCGACCAGGAGCTTGAGGACCGCGAGTCCGAAGAGCATGCCGGCGGCGGGAAAGAGATGTCCTTCCTCGATCACCTGGAGGAGCTCAGGTGGCGGCTGATCAAAGCGCTGCTCGGACTCCTGGTGGGAGTCCTTCTCTGCGGGATTTTTGCCGACCGGCTCGTGAACGATTTCATTCTGCGGCCCAGCAGGACCATCACTCCGCCTCTCCACCTCATCAATACCGTTCCCTACGGCCAGGTCACGTTCTACATGATGGTCGTCATCGTGGGCGGACTCATCCTCAGCTCTCCCTGGATTCTGTATCAGCTCTGGAAGTTCGTCGAGCCGGGTCTTTTACTTAAAGAGCGAAAATATATATCAGGCATCGTCGCTTGCACGACGCTCTGTTTTCTCGCCGGTGTCGCGTTCGCCTACTTCATCATGCTGCCGTACATGCTGCAGTTTTTCGCAACGTTTGGAACGCTCGACATCCAGAACATGATCTCGATCAGCGAATACATGAGTTTCGTCCTTCAATTGATCCTGCTCTCCGGGCTGATCTTCGAGCTTCCGATGGTCTCGTATTTTCTCGCGCGGTTCGGGATCGTGACCCCGGCGTTCATGAGGCACTATCGCAGGCACGCGATCGTGGTTATCCTCATCATCGCCGCGTTCGTCACCCCCACGACCGATCCGATCACGATGACGGTGTTCGCCCTGCCGATGTTCCTCCTGTTCGAAATCAGCATCTGGATCGCGAAAATCGCCCAGCGTAAGCGCGAGGAGGCCCGCGCAGCGGAGGCCTGACAGCGACCATGAAGCTAGAGGAGATCACCCGACCGGTTGCCGAAGAGCTGGAGGAGTTCAATCACTTCTTCCGCAGCGCGATGCGTTCAAAGGTCGCATTCGTCGACCTGATCGCGCGCTACATTATCCGGCAAAAGGGGAAACGGATCCGGCCCGCGCTCGTGCTCCTGACGGCCAAGGCGTGCGGAATGGTCAACGACAGCACCTACCGCGGCGCGTCGCTCGTCGAGATCCTGCACACGGCAACGCTCATTCACGACGACGTCGTGGATGATGCCGACACCCGCCGCGGCCTCGCCTCGATCAACGCAGTATGGAAAAACAAAATTGCAGTCCTCATGGGAGATTACATGCTCGCCAAAGGGCTGCTCCTCTCTCTCGATCACAATGACTTCCAGTTCCTGAAAATCACGTCGGACGCGGTCCGGAGAATGAGCGAGGCGGAGATTCTTCAAATTGCCAAGAGCCGGGACCTCGATATCGACGAGGCGACGTATCTGAAGATCATATCCGACAAGACCGCTTCGCTGCTCTCGACGTGCTGCCAGATCGGCGGAGCCAGCGTGACGCACGACGAGGAAATGCTTCGTCGGCTGAAGGAATTCGGGGAAAACATCGGGATGGTATTCCAGATCCGCGACGACCTGCTCGATTACACGGGCCGGAAGAGCATTACCGGCAAACCGACGGGACTCGACATGAAGGAAAAAAAGCTGACGCTCCCGCTCATCCACTCATTCTCGAACGCGCCTCACGGCCGGACGAGGGCGATCCTGCGCATCATCAAGAATGGATCGAGCAAAAAGGAGCTGCAGAGCATCGTCGAGTTCGCCCACGAATTCGGCGGCATCGACTATACCACGAGGAAAGCGGAACTCTATTCAAACCTGGCTCTGGAGGCGATCGAACCGCTCCCCGAATCGCCTTCTAAAGAAGCGCTCAGGGGTTTCGTAGGTTTCGTGCTGGAGCGAAGCAAGTAGCTCCGGTCGCCCCGGCCGGGGTCATCCCCACTTGATCGTGCATCCGATCGAGTAGGTTTCGGGGACCGGCACATCCTTCCCGGCAAGCAGGGCATCCAGGGCGTCGCGCAAATAATTCTCTTTAACCGCCGCGGGATGTTCCCAGTTGTCGTCCATCCTCCCGGAATACCTAAGCTTCCGTTCACGGTCGAAGACAAAAAACTGCGGCGTGTGAGTCGCGCCGAAGGCTTCTGCAACCGACTGATCCTCGTCGCGGAGGTACGGGAAATTGAATCCCTTCTCCTTCGCGCGCAGGACCATCTTGTCGAAGCTGTCCTCCGGATAGTTCTTCGTATCATTGGAGTTGATCGCAATGACCTGCGCGCCCTTGGGTCCGTATTCCCTTTGCAGTGCGATCATCCTGTTTTCATAGGCCCGGACATACGGACAGTGGTTACAGGAGAAGACAACGACGAGAATGTTCTCGCCGGAGTATTCCTTCGATGAATGCGATTTTCCCTCGACTCCCGGCAGATTCCGGAATTCAGGGAGACGTTCGGTGAGTTTCAGGGTTGTTTCGGGCATGGGGTTTCCTCTAATAGTGGTTTACCGTTCAGGAATTGACGCCGTGGGGCAATCCCTCCTGTCCTTTGAACACGAAAAAGGCATCGACAAGTTCACGCGGCTTCTCGAGGGGGATAGAATGGCCGCACTCGGGGAAAATCCTTACGATGGCATTGGGTATCGCGCCCCCGATTCGATACGCGTCTTCCGTCGGGGCGATCAAATCGTTTTTCCCCCAGATGATCAATGAGGGGATTCTCAAGCGGGAAAGCCTTTCCAGGAAGCCGGGATCCCCGGCCGCGGCGTCAAGCAGGGCGGCCAGGAACGCGCCGCTCCTCCCCTCGCGCCGAAGCCCCTTCTGGAATTGCGTGCAGAGATCGGGCGGGCGGTTTTCGATATTGTAAAAGCTTCGGCGGCTGAAATAATCGATCAGGAATCTGCTTCGAAGAACCGTGTTTTCTAGCATCGGCGGCAGAATTATTCTGACCAAAGAATTGCGCGCCAATGGATGGCAGCGCAGCCCCGTAGTGCAGATAAGAATCAATTTCTCGACGCGGTCAGGATGGAGATCGGCGAGCTGAACCGCCAGCTGTCCACCCCATGAGATTCCGCAGACGATGGCGTTTCTCACCTCCATGTGTTCCGTAACTTCGAAGAGGAACTCACCGTACCCGTTGAAAGAGGCGTCGCGTCCCATGGGGTCCCGCTCGGCGGGATTCCACGAGACGGGATCGGATTCACCGAAGCCGGGAAGATCGACCGCCATCACACGGAACCGTTTCGATAAGGGTCCGAGCACCCTCTGCCACATGAGCGGCCCTCCGAGACCATGAATCAGAAGCAGGGGAGGTCCCGCGCCCCCCTCGAGCACGTGCACCCTCAGGCCGCCGGCCCGGACATAACGGTCGGTGAATCCTACCGTTTCGTCCATGCCTCATATAAAAGTTGCATCGCTTCCGCGCTCATCGCGGGCTTTCGGTATAACCCGGCGATCTGGCGCTGGCGGAACGCCTCAAAGAGAGCAACGGCACATGCAACCGAGACATTCAGGCTTTGAATCATCCCCAGCATCGGGATCTGAAAGTTTCCATCCGCCAGTTCCGCGGCCTTTCCCGATACCCCGCGATGCTCATTGCCGAAGACGAAGGCGATCTTGCCAGTCAGGTCCAGATCATAGAGGGATTTCGAAGATGCGTCCAATCGCGTCGCGTAGATCAGGAATCCCTGGCGGTGGAGCGATTCGTAGCACTCCCGGATCGACGCGAACGGCCGGCGCTTGATCCACTTGACTGCACTTGCCGAGCTCTTCTTCCCGAGGCGGGGAAAGAGTTCGTTTTCGTAAATGAGCTGGACTTCCAAGACCCCCGCGGCGTCGGCCGTCCGCAAAATCGCGCTCACATTATGGGGATCGTGAATCCCTTCGAGAATGACGCTGAGTCCCGGCTGACGATGCCTGAGAACAGCGAGCATTTTTTCCCGGCGGCGCTCGGTCAATTCGGGTTTCCCTGCACCTCGAACCCCGGGGCGGCCATCATGGTGCCGGTGCGGCGCCTTGAGGCGAAGGCCGCTTCGGCGGCATATCTCATTGCGGGGGCGAGGGTTGTTCGGGAGGAGCCGGTCCGGGAGGCGTCGGACCGGGAGAAGTCGATCCGGGGGGAGCCGGCCCGGGTGGAGTCTCTTCGCCTTTCTTCCGGAAATAAGTATACATCTCATCGTTCCCGTTTAGCTCGTACAGATGAGCGAGCTTCAGGTAAAGAGACTTCGGAGCGGTGACCCCGTTCACTCCCTGTTTGAGAAAGTCGATGAGGGCGTCGATGGGGGGAATATTCAGATCCGGCTCGTAACAATCGGCGGCGGCGAGATATGGGTCCGGCTCCGAAGGACGGACGGATGCAGCCTTTTTGAAATACTGAAGGGCGAGCTCGTAGTTGTCATACATCGAATAGGTCACCTCAAAGACATTCGCCATCCACATGAACGTATCATAGGCGAGGTCCGGGAGTTCCTTCGAGAGTTTCTCTCCGAAAAGGCAGATTTCGTCCGGCGTAAGAGTGTGGTTCCAGAAGAGCTGGCGGTAGAGCTCAATGTCTTGAAGACGCTGACCGATCGCCTGCTCAAAAGCATCGAAAATTTCGTTGAATTCTTTCGATAGCTCAAAGCGCTTGCGGATTTCCTCGACGGTCAGCTTCTGCATTCACCCCTTTTCGGCATCAGGTTCACTCCGATTCCCCCCGGCGCCTCTGGTAAGCAGCTCTCCGCCTGTCGTGGACACCGAAAGATGAATCGGGGCAGATCGATGCTAACGGCGGATGAAGGTCAACAGCGCCAAAATAACAAAGGAAGAGCTGAAAATCAAGGTCGCGCTCCTTTCTTGACCTTGAAACCCGAATTGAGTATTTTAGCCCAAAATCCGAAAGGACGACATGGACCAACAGACCACTCTTTCATCCGGATCTACCGCCGTTACCTCCTTCGGCGCCAGAGCAATGGGGGTTTTCGCGTCCCCCGGCGAGTTATTCAGCGAAGTAGCGTCGGCGCCGGTACAGACATCTTCGTGGCTGCTGCCTTACCTGATCACCTTGCTCGCGGCGGCTGTCGTCACATATTCGCTCTCCTCCACCCCCTCTCTCCGGCAGCAGATTCTCGAACCCCAGCAACAACAAATGCAAAAGGCAGTGGACGAAGGTAAAATGACCCAGGAGCAATATGATCGCGCAGTGGCAGGGATGGAGTCTCCCGCGTTATTTCTCGCCTTCGGTTTCGGCCTCTCGCTTGTGATCGTGAGCCTCGCGGTCTTCGGCAGCCCTCTGATACTCTGGCTGATCGCAAAATTACTGTTAAAATCTCCCGCGTCATATCAGAAGATGCTTGAGGTTTACGGTCTTACGTCACTTGTTGGGGTGCTCGGTGCCATCGTGACGCTGCTTCTGATGCACGTGTTCGATTCCGTCCATGCCTCGCTCGGCGGCTCCCTGTTTGTCATCAATAATTTTGAACGCGACAACCTGGGGCATAAGCTGCTGGCCTCGGTGGGCGTTTTCGGTCTGTGGCAGACGGCTCTTGTCGGTCAGGGGATTGCGAAGGTATCGGGGAAGCCTACTTCGACAGGAATGGGAATCGCATTAGGACTCTGGGCAGCGTGGGTGATCGCTGCATCGCTTTTCGGGTGGGTGAGATAGAGGCCGGCCCGACTCCGCCTTCCTTCGGTCAATCGAAAAAACGCGTCCATTGAAATGGTTTCCCGGGATCCAGCGATTCCCGGGGAATCGCTTTTCCCCCTCCATCGATCTCCTTGAGGCCTATGAATGTATGCAGGTCTCCCAGGTCTGCCAGCATGGGTGTCGATTCCGAGTGCGTGTCGACCTGATAGGAGATTCC
>Ga0099793_10000112_pt1 | contig 17439 bp, 7 predicted proteins | sample Rivendell_Oct201_9_FD_77319 | JGI IMG/M metagenome (GOLD analysis project Ga0099793, IMG submission 77319) | Vadose zone soil and rhizosphere microbial communities from the Eel River Critical Zone Observatory, Northern California to study diel... | ecosystem: Environmental > Terrestrial > Soil >...
CAACAGCAACGGAACGCTCAATATTGACGGAATCAGCTCTCAAATCTCGGGTTTTGCCCGCACTGTGCACCAGAACAACAAGAAGGCAGTCCTGTCTGTTGGCGGTTGGAGCGGAAGTTCAAATTTCTCAGGAGTGGCCGCCGATTCGAACAAACGACATGCTTTCGCTTCCGCACTTAAGGCGTTTTGCCTCTCCAACAATTATGACGGGGTTGATATTGATTGGGAGTATCCTTTTTTCCGTGAGCGCACAAACGTGACAAGACTCATCCAGGAGATCGGCGATAGCCTGAGAGCGGGAACGGCACATTTCACTATCAGCATCACGATACCCTACTCAATCGGCGGGACGGGGTTCTCGATAGCCGATCTTGAGAGCCACCTGGATTGGATTGGAGTCATGACGTATGACTATTCAACCTGTGCTTCCTTAACCGCGAACGATAACGCTCCTCTGTCAAGAATCGAGAGCGACATAGCCGCCCTCCTTGCAACTGCTTCGCCGGAGAAACTTCTTCTGGGGATACCCTTTTATGGAAGGCAATATCACTGTCCGTCCGGGCCTTCAATCGGGGCGCTCGTCGATGGATGTATCGACATGCCTTTCTCGATGCTCCCTGATTTTTCCCAGGGTGGTTGGCAGAGAAGATGGGACACCACTTCCAGCGTCCCATATCTGATCAATCAATCTACGAATCAGCTTATTTCATACGATGACCAACAGTCGATCCAATCAAAATGTCAATGGCTAAAAGGAAAGAAGCTCGGCGGCGCAATCGTTTGGGCGCTTGGCCAGGATCGATCAGGATCAGCTCAACCATTACTCTGCACAGTCGGTCTGGAGCTGCTTGGAAACTATTGCAAGCCACCAACTGACAGTGATTCCTTAAAAAACACCAAATGATCATCGGCCGCTGGGCGGGAGGTGTATAACCTGAAATCGCCCTGTCCATACAGTTCTCGCCGTATTTGACCCCGGATGCTAGCGACTGCTAATCCCATCGCATAGGGGACCGACAGAACTTCAGGGAATCGGTCATAGTCTCCCTTACAGCCCTCCAGCTCTAGCCTCAAAACCAAATAAATTTATGCGAACACTTGACAAACCAGGGAAAATATGCTAACTTCCCATTAATTGGTTTCGACAACCAACTAATAGGATTTATCCTTCCACTCGGCTAAAGCGATCATTCTTACTCTTCTCTCGTTGGTCCAAAGGGCCACTCGATAAGCGGTGTTGCTCGGTGAAACCGATCCGAAGACCGGTCCACGCTCAAGTCACGAACTTCAACTCGAAGGTTGTTAGGAACCTCAATCGTTCCGTGATACTCAATCTCATACGCGAGGCCGGTCCGATTTCCCGCATCAAAATCTCTCAGTTGACCAATCTCAACAAGAGCACAGTTTCAAATATTGTTACAGGTTTGCTGGAAGAGGAGCTCCTCATAGAGGAATTTGGAAAAGGAGGCACTGTCGGTCGAAGTCCGATAAACCTCCGTCTAAGAACGGGCAAACACATCTTCGGGGCGATTTATTTTGATTCAGTGACTACTAAAATCGCGCTCGTGGATATCGACGGCACAATTAAACTCAGCTCTGACCTCGAAACGCAAGCTGCGCGACCGGAAACATTTGCCCAACAATGTCTTGAGAAACTCGGCACGCTTCGTAGGCAGTTTCATTACCCTCCCTTCACGGGCATCGGCGTGAGCGTTGCGGGCATTGTTGACTCGGCTCTGTCGAAGGTCGTATTTGCGCCGAACTTAGGGTGGAATGACCTGGACTTGGAAAAAATCATACATGATTGCTTTCCCGAAGTGAGGATAGTTTCACTCGAAAATGATGCGAAGGCGTCGGCGGTAGCTGAACTCTGGTTTGGAAAACACGATATTCCTCTTTCCAACTTTGTTTTTTTGCTGGTTGATCGGGGAATCGGCGCGGGAATTGTCGTTGACAAAAATGTGCTCTACGGCGAGTCGCATGCCGCCGGGGAGTTTGGCCACATGACGCTGATTGAGGGCGGTGATCTGTGCTCGTGCGGCAACTCGGGCTGCTGGGAAATGTATGCATCCGACCGCGCGACGGTGCTACGATACCTTGCCGCACGAAAAGCCGACCCGGCTTTGTCTCCACGGATATCGATAGACGACATTATTGAAAGTACGAGGAACCATGATGATATTCCGCGAAAAGTATTGACGGAATCTGCGTATTACCTCGGTTTAGGCATCGCCAACATCATCAAGTCGGTTGACCCCGGTGCAATTATCATCGGAGGAAAGATTACGCAGGCGTGGGATATCATCTACCCGGAGATCATGAGAACCCTTGAAAAGAGGGCCTTACTGGGCAAACAGAGAGAAACCGGAATTCTTCCTGCTACATTGCCAAACCCTCCACTTCTAGGCGCCGCTGCCTTATCGATAAGAAAATTTTTCACGGACTTTAGGGTGACCCTTTGAAGGTATCACAGCATTCAGGATTCTCATTCTAAGGTATCTTCACCGATGCGGCTTGATCCTCACAGTGTGAAAGTGTGCTGGATTATCATAGTCCTCTATTTGCTTTCAGTTCAGGCGGAAGCTGGAACGACAGGAAAGATCACAGGAAAGGTCGTCGATAAGACATTGAACGACCCGTTGCCCGGGGTGAATATTGTTGTGGAAGGAACATCCCTTGGTGCGGCTACTGATCTGGATGGCAATTTCACGATTCTTCTGGTATCCTCCGGGGTTCACAGGGTGAGGGCGTCGTGCATCGGGTACAGACCGGAACTGGATACCTCTGTTCAGGTGAACGACGACCAAACAACGTCCGTCAATTTCGCGCTAGAGCCCGTAGCTCTCGAGACCAAGGGCGTCGTCGTAACGGCGCAGGCATCGGGTCAGGACCGGGCTATCAACCAACAACTTACCTCCACGCAAATCACGAACGTGGTCTCTGCTGCGCGAATCCAGGAGCTGCCTGACGCGAATGCGGCTGAATCGGTCGGGAGATTGCCGGGTGTTTCGCTCCTAAGAAACGGGGGAGAGGGAACACAAATTGTGATTCGCGGGCTTGAACCAAAGTACAACGCCATCACTGTTGACGGCGTCAGGATGGCCACCGCCGCTTCTTTCGACCGAAGCGCCGACCTCAGCATGATTTCACCTTACTCGCTCGAAAATATTGAGATCATCAAGAGCACCACTCCGGATCTGGACCCCGATGTCCTGGGAGGTACCGTGAACTTCAAGCTACGCGAGGCCAGAGGGGAAAAACCGGGACTCGGAATTAATTTTCTGGCCCAGGGAGGGTACACCGGTTTGTCGGATGCCTACAACAAGTACAATAATTACAAATATGTCGGCAGTGTAGAGGGAAGATTTCTCGAGAGCAAGCTTGGAATCTTCGCTCAGGGTGATGTGGAAAGGAGAAATCTTTCTTCCAACCAATTTGGGGGTTCCTATGATAATTTGGGTAATAGCCAGGTTGATTACATCGTCTCCGGACTGACTCTCAACGATGTGCTCAGAGACAGGCGGCGATCGAACGGAACGCTCGTGGTGGATTATAAACTGCCGGAAGGGAAAGTCAGTCTCTCGAATTTTTTCAGTTCCGGTATCACGGACGTTCACAATCGAGGAGAAACGTTCCTCCCCGTGCCCTCCAATCTCCATAAGTATTCACTTGCATATTCAAACAGCACGTTGAATAACATCACCAACGCGCTCAGTTTCGAGCACCAGTTGCCTCTTTTCCGGGCAAATGTAAAGCTGTCTCACACCTATGCTGAAACGAAGACCCCGGGCGATTGGACTGTCGACTTCCAGTACAATGATCAAAATTTTGGTCAATTTTCGAGGGGAAATGGGGATCCACGAGCGATCCCACCCGTCGCGCACAATGTCGCGGATTCCGCATTTCTCAATACGCTCGTCACCAATAACAGTTTTTCGAAGGAACGTGCGTTGACATTCTCTATAGACCTCGATGCGCCAGTGAGTCTATCGGACGTGGTCTCCGGGGTGATCAAATTCGGAGGGAAGTATCGCCATCAGACAAGATTGTATGATTATGAACAGACCGGCGGGCAGGGTTATGGCCTTGCCAGCGCGCGGTATGCCGACAGTTTGATCGAATCGCATTTTGGACTTGGAACACAGTACGGCACGAGCATTCCGTTAACCCCCTTCATGGACCCGGGCTTCAGTTACGGGACGTTCCTCAATGGCGATTTCCCGATGGCATTACCTCTCAGTTCAGGGATGATGGGGGACTTCGCCGATTTTATGAGAAGCAATGCCGCTCTCTTTACACAGAGGGGGGATCTTGCCTTTTTTCACGACTACTTTAACTCCACCACCAATGACTACAGCGGGAGCGAGAATCAATCGGCTTTCTATGCGATGGCAATCGCCAATATCGGACCTGAACTTACTATTGTCGGAGGGGTCCGCTATCAGGATCTGAAAACGACATACACAGCAGCTCGCGGTTTGCAAAATACCTCGTCTCTGACTGGCGGCCCCTACTTCTATTACGACACCACTCTCACCGTTGACCACGCCTACTGGTTACCGGATGCGCTCCTCCGCGTTAAGCCCCTGCCATGGTTCGACGTGCGCCTGTCGTACTCGAACACATTGGCGTATCCGGACTACCGCGCGATTGTTCCGAAGATCGATGTCTCGACCGGCAATGTCATTACCTGGAACAACGCTCAACTCGATCCAACACGCTCCGCCAACTACGATGGGTACCTATCTTTCTATGAGAACACAATCGGATTGTTCACCGTAGGCGGATTCCTGAAGCGGATTGACCGTTTGATCTATCCGCAGACTCTTGTCGTGCAGGATTCAGGAGCCAAGCCGTACTACCCGCCGGGGTTGAACGGAAGCGCTCCGCTCAGGGGTCAGTATGCAATTAACACGAACATTAACGACCCTGTGAGGATAGACAATTATGGAATCGAGCTTGACTGGCAGACTCATTTTTGGTATTTGCCCCATCCGCTGGACGGGTTGGTCTTGAATATCAACTACACGCATGTCTTCTCGACGTCGGACTACCCTTACAAGATCTATATCAGACCAAACCGTTTTTCGCCATTAGTACCTGTGGATACAACTTATACGGCGCCGCTTCTCTATCAGCCTAATAAGATACTCAACCTTTCAGCCGGGTATGACTATCTTGGTTTTTCAATTCGCCTCTCGATGCTGTATCAGGCCGACATCTTTACCGGTATCCCCGTGGGTAAATCGCCGGGGTGGCTGCAATTATATACATCCACTGCCTCCAGCACGCGTTGGGATTTGTCGGTCAAACAGGATTTGCCGGCACCGCTCCTCGGAATTCAACTGTACGGCGATCTGAACAACCTTAGTAAGACAACCGATGTGAGTATTATTCACGCACCCACCGGAGTTCCGGCATCCGAGCAGTTGTATGGGTTGACCGGCGACTTCGGAGTGCGTTGGAGATTTTAATCCATGATAAACGAACATATCAGGCCAATGCCTGGGAAACAGAAGGGAGGTGATAGGACAATTTAAGGAGTACCCGATGTAGCTATGCAGGATGCGCGATCCGTTTTCAATCACGGGAAATAAACAGAGAAGATGGGGATGCGGAATAAACCGAATTAAGAAATCCACAACGACCAACAATCATAGGGAGAGTAGTCATGCGATACTTAGCTACCGCAATGCTCGTCTGCGCGATGATCGCGTTCGTTATCGCGCCAGGTCAAGCGTTCGCTCAAGGCGATACCCTTGTCCTTTATGCGAGTAATCCAAAGACCCTCGACCAGGTTATCAACGGCGATACGCTTGGAAATGGTGCCAAAGCTCACCACTTTTATAAACTGGTTTCGACCGACACAACGTATATTTTCGATGCGACTGTGACGACGAACGAGAACATCACGGTGTGGGGGATCCCGCATCCCTCAACGGGAAAGCTACCCTGCATCCAGCCGGATGTTCTGCTGGATAACTCAATTCCCGGGCTGTTGTTCACGCTCACCGGGCACAAAACAACCGGCAGGTTCAAAAATCTCTACCTTCTCGGGATTGCAATAAATAACAGCGTGAATTTTGGCAGCGGTCAGGCCATTCAACTATCCGCCGATAGCATCCGGCTCGAAGCGGATAACGTTGTCTTTGAGCAATGGTCCCAATTCGCAATCGGATATGCCGGAAACTGGGACAAATTCTTCATTACGAACTGCAAGTTCAGAAATATGACCACCCTGCCCAACCAGTGGTACGTCGGTGAACTTCTTCGCAACCAGAATTACATCGGCGCGTTCAAGACCGATACGATCATCATAAGATACAACACCATGTTATGCGTCAGCGGTTACGCAACGGCAGCCACGAGCGGGATTGTGTCGTATTACGAATTTTCACACAACAACATCATCTACACATTCAAAAACCCGTTCTTTCTCGACAGGATGGTGAACGCCAAGTTCAACAATAATATTTTCTATGGCGTCTACGCAGGCGGACAAAACAAGACGGAGTATAATGGCGGCTGGGACTCATTCACTGCCCAGACCGTTGCCTCAATCATCACGATGGGTCCGCTCGACTCAACAACGGCAGCTCTTCTTCTCGGCCACGCTTCAACCGGCGCCGGTGATACCACTGCTGAAAAGTTGAGAAAAGTTGAGGTCAAGAACAATGCCTATTTCTGGCCTGCGGGTCTCACGTCCTTCTGGACCTCATGGGATGACACAGCCCATGTTGATTCGATTTATCAGCCTGTTTTCATGAACGGCCAGTCGGTCAATATGTTCACCGACAAGGCGAAGTGGCCCGGTTTCCAGGAGTCAGGCAACCAGAATGCTGATCCCGGTTTTGGCGCATCGATTCCCGGGGCATTGAACCCTGCGAGTGGCGCGAACGGCGTGGGGCTCTTAAATTGGTTTACCGTGGTTCGAAGGGGAACCGGAACAACCGAGACTTATGGCTACAACATTACCCAGGTACCGACCGGCGTCTGGACCCCTCCCTGGCCCCTTCCGGAAGCGACCGATCTGCAATACTCGAATACTGCGGTGAAAAACAGCAGCACTGATGGACGCCCACTCGGCGATCCCTATTGGTTCAACGGTCTTACCAGTGTAAGAGAGACACCTCTGGGGACACGGCCGGCCAATTTTGAATTGTCCGCGGCGTATCCGAATCCCTTCAATCCGAGCGTAAACATCCAGTATACGCTGAACACCTCAGGCATTACCAGCCTGAAAGTGTACAATGTACTCGGCCAGCTTTTGAAGACGGTCGTCGATAATGTCAATCAGAGACCCGCAAATTATACGGTTAATGTCGACATGTCCGGTTTCAACAGCGGTGTGTATTTGTACGTCCTCACGCAGGGAAATAACCGTCTTGCCCGGAAAATGATCTTGTCGAAGTAGCGCCAAATAGCTCCATGTAGAATGCGGAGAACCCTGCCTTCGCAGGGTTCTCCGTTTTGTCCCCCGCGTACGCCCGTCATGTTTCCAAACTTCTGACTCCACTCGTCAACGCTCCATCAGTCACGCTTCGTTGAACGACTTGCCGGGACGGACCTCTCAACAGTGCAGGGAATGATATTGGTCACGATTATAAAGCAGGGTGTTGTTTAACCAGAAATTATTGTTATTTTTCATTGAGTGTGTCGTGTTAGAAGAGAGGGGGCTGTATGAGTAGAATCACTAGGAATTTTATGAGCGTAGCCGTGATGACACTCCTTCTCATCACGGGAACTCGTGCTCAATGGACGCAAACCAACGGCCCGGACGGAGGCTTTATTCTTTCCCTAGGAGTGAAGGGACAGAATATCTTTGCCGGGACACATGGCGCTCGCGCATACCGGTCCACAAATGACGGTTCAACCTGGACGCCTTCTTTCACAAATCCGATCAGCCCGCACGTGTACGACTTTCTTGTTTCGGGAACGAATCTTTTTGCCGCTTGTCCCGGAGATGGCGGCGTAAGTCTCTCTACGGATAATGGCGACTCGTGGGCGGTGATGAACTCGGGCCTGTTCAGCACTGAGGTGTATTCCCTTGCCGGAATTGACACTGACCTCTTTGCGGCAACGATGGGTGGCGGCGTTTTCCGCTCAACGGATAACGGCGCAAATTGGACACCCGCGAATTCAGGGCTGGGCAGTCTCTCGGTATGGGTCATCAGGGCTCAAGGGGCAAATCTTTTTGCGGGGACATACGGCAACGGAGCTTATCTCTCGACGGATAGGGGTGCGAACTGGATCAATGCAGATACAGGAATTACAAATAACTATGTCGAGCACTTTGCGATTATCGAAACGACGATTTTTGCTGGTACGTTCGGCGGAGGGGTCTTTCGTTCCAGCGACCACGGTGCACACTGGACAGCGGTGATCAGTGGATTGACAGACTTGTATATTCGCGCGCTTCTTGCCGATGGATCAAATCTGCTTGCGGCAAATGACAATGGCGTTTCCGTATCGACGAATAATGGAGGCAGCTGGACGGTGGCAAGTACCGGTATAACGAACCTCCAGGTCCGTTCGCTTGCGGTCAAGGGAGCGCGTTGGTATGCCGGCACGAATGGCGGAGGTCTTTACACCTCCAACAACGGAGGGACGAACTGGACGAAGGCGAACACCGGCATAGAAAACAACTCAGTGGTCTCGTTTGTCTCTCTCGGGTCTAGCCTCTATGCGGGGACCGACGGAAGCGGTGCATTTGTCTCTGCCGATAATGGTTTGAATTGGACAACCGTCAATGCAGGGCTGACGCAGCCCAATGTTCGCGCCCTTGCGGCAAAAGGTACGAAGCTTTTTGCAGGAACATACCAGGGTGTCTTTGTCTCGACAGACAGCGGCGCAAGCTGGTCGGACTTGAGCACCGGTATGATATATAAATTTATCCTTAGCCTTGCGGTGAAGGGGACGAACCTTTTCGCCGGTACCTCGGGCGGCGTTCAGCGTTCATCAGACGACGGAGTGAGCTGGACAGTCATAAACTCGGGTTTGACCAACCCCAATGTTTATGCCCTTTATGTGAGCGGGTCGAATCTTTTTGCTGGAACATCCGGAGGGGGCGTTTTGCTTTCCACCGACGACGGAATGAACTGGAATCCCGTGAACAACGGACTCACAAATAATGTTGCCTTCGCTCTCACTTCCATCATCAACGGTACGGGAGATACAATCCTTTATGCGGGAACGGGGGGCAGCGGTGTCTTCCGGTCCACTGACAACGGTTCAAACTGGAATGCTGTGAATACTGGTTTACCGATCCATTATGTTGCAGCATTCGCAACGAGCGGGACAAGCCTCTTTGTGGGCGGACCCGTATTGGGCAACTACCTTTCCACAGACTTTGGCAACGGCTGGCTTCCGGTGAACACGGGCCTGATGAACTTGTCTGTCAGCGCTCTTGCGGTCGGCCCCAATGGCTCCCTCACACACACTCTCATCGCTGGAACCGCGTTTGGAGGGGCGTGGCAGCGTCCTCTCAAACAGATGATCCCTACCGGACTGACCTATTCGGTGATGGGAGGTTGGAACCTGATCTCGATCCCCGCACTCATGAGTGACTACCGGAAAGTTTCGATTTTTCCAACCGCGATCTCGAGAGCTTTTGATTATGAAGGAACGTATGTTGCAAAAGACACATTGACAAATGGAATGGGGTACTGGTTAAAGTTCAATGGTCCCGAGGTTATTCCCATCGCCGGTGATAGCCTCAAGGCAGACACCCTCAATGTCAGTGCTGGGTGGAACCTCATTGGTACGATAGGCTCACCGGTTGCGACCGTGAATATCGGTTCCGATGCGGCCGGTACGGTCACATCAAGATTCTTCGGGTACGAGGGTGGGTATGTAGTTGCCGATTCCTTACGACCTGGGAAGGGGTATTGGGTAAAAACAAGCCGCAGCGGAAAGTTATTCTTGTCCTCTCTACCGGAGGCTATAGGCGCGAGTCGCATTAGAATCGTCCCAACGCCGGAAATGCCGCCGTCTCCACCGGACGAGCTTATCGCGAAGGAGGTAGTGATTCCGAAGTCTTTTTCGTTAGCGCAGAACTATCCTAATCCATTCAATCCCACGACAGTTATCGCATATAACCTGCCGGAGAATGTTTACGTGACGATAAAAATATATAATGTGCTTGGGAGTGAGGTCGCTATACTCGTTACTGGGATGCAGGAAGCGGGTTACAAGTCGGTAGAATTTGACGCAAGTGAGCTACCGAGTGGATTGTACTTGTACCGCTTGCAGGCCCGCTCAATTGATGGAGGGAAGGCGGGAAACTTTACCGATATTAAGAAGATGATTTTGTTAAAATAAGGACAATTGTCCGCCCACTTTCTTGCAACTGGCGCCCAAAGTAGATACTTTGGGCGCCGGGAGCGGAATGGCTCTTTCCTAAGGATATTCGATAGCTATTCAGAACGTTTTTTAAGGGTTTTCTTGACATCCTTCCGTTCTACTCGTATATTCTAACACAATTCATCGGCTAACCCCCGGGTCAGATTTCCTCGCTGAGATTCATGAAGCGTTGGTTCTGCGTTTTCAACCTTGTTCCCCTATGTCTTTCCTCTTCTCTTTTATATATCTAAATACAGATAGCTTCCTACTCCAACAGAAAACAATTCACTATCCGATCAGATGAAGGAGAACACCATGCGCAGATTGATGCTTGAACTCGCATTGCTTTCGTTCTGGGTGATCCCCGGAAGCGCACAGACCGCCGACGAAATCATCTCAAAGTATCTCAAGACGATCGGCGGTGCGGAAAAAATTCAGGCAGTGAACTCGTTGCGCCGAAGCGGGAAATTTACGGGCGGCGGCGGATTCGAAGCCGGAGTTGTGCAAGAAAACAAGCGCCCCGGTTTGGTGCGGCGCGAATTCGTCATGCAAGGAATGACCGGCATCACCGCGTATGACGGGAAGAAGGGATGGAAAATCCAACCATGGGGTGGTAAGAAGGACCCTGAGTCTCTCGGAGAGGAGGAGATGAAGGTGGTTCTCGAAGACGCCGATTTCGACGGGCCTCTCGTCAACTACCGTGCGAAAGGGAACAAGGTAGAATTTGTCGGTATGGAACCTGTCGAGGGTACGGACGCTCTCAAACTGAAGCTGACCCTCGCAAACGGGGACATCCGTTATTACTTTATGGACACCGATTACTTCGTGCCAATAAAAATTGAAATCAAACGCATGGTTCGTGGCGCAGAGCGAGAGTACGAAACATCTCTCGGGGATTACAAGGAAGTGGCCGGCTGGTATTTGCCGTTTTCGATCGAGAGCGGTCCCAAGGGCGACCAGGACAAGGGTAAGATCACGTACGACAAAATCGAGGCGAACGTGCCCATCGACGACAATCGATTTGAGAAGCCGGCTGTGCCCGCAAGTCCGAAGAGCGGAAAGTAACCGCCGATCTGGCAAGGAAGGATACCCAATATCATGAAACAGGAAGGATCAAACTTTATGAAAACAGGATGGTCGGTCTGGCCCATAGTGCCAGCGATGACTCTCATGCTCGCGATCGGCGTTTCGATTGATGCGAGCGGACAGTCTTCAGCGGTCAAGATTGATGCTGAGACAATCTCGGGTTTGGGCGCGCGCAATATCGGCTCCGCTGCCATGAGCGGCCGGGTTGCCGCGATCGATGCCGTGCATGAAGGAAAGAGACTCACGGTCTACGTCGGCTCTGCAAGCGGGGGTGTGTGGAAATCGGTGAACGCCGGCACGACTTATAAGCCCGTGTTCGATAAACAGCCCGTGCAGTCGATCGGGGCAATCGCGATCGATCCAAAAAATGCGAAAGTGATCTGGGCCGGAACAGGCGAATCGTGGACGCGCAACAGCGTCTCAGTTGGCGATGGGATTTATAAATCGACGGATGCCGGCGAGAACTGGTCGAATATGGGCTTGAAAGAGTCTGAACGTATCGCGAAGATTCTGGTCGATCCGACAAATACCGAAATCGTCTACGCGGCTGTGCCCGGCAAACTGTGGAGCGATGGCAACGATCGCGGCGTCTACAAGACCACGGACGGCGGAAAAAGCTGGGTTCAGACCTTGAAAGGCTCCAACGTATCGACCGGCTGCTCGATGATTTCTATGGACCGGCAAAATCCCCAAACGATCTATGCGGGCATGTGGGATTTCAGGAGGAAGGGCTGGACGTTTCGCTCGGGCGGCGACAGCTCCGGGGCGCCCAGCGGCAGCGGGCTTTTCAAGACGACGAATGGCGGATCTACGTGGTCCGGTCTCGATGAAGGAACGGCGAAGGGTCTTCCATCAAAGCCGTGGGGGCGGGTTGCCGTAACAGTAGCCCCATCGAACCCGAACGTTGTCTATGCGTTTATCGAAGCCCAGCCCCCGGCAAACGGCCTTTATCGATCGGACGACGGCGGACATACCTGGCGGGCGCTCGACCGCAGCCAGAATATGGTCTGGCGGCCCTTTTACTTTGCGAATCTCATCGTCGATCCAAAGAATGAGGACAAGATATTCAAACCGGACGGACCGCTGATCATGAGCACCGACGGGGGAAAAAGCTTCAGCAACGTGTCGGGAGGCGCGCACGGCGACTTCCACGATGTCTGGATCGACCCCGAAAACACCGACCATATCATCGCCGGCGATGACGGCGGTGTGTGGTATTCCTACGACGGCGCCAACCGGTGGTGGAAAGCAGATAATTTACCCATATCACAGTTCTATCATGTCAGCCTGGATATGGACATGCCGTATAACGTTTATGGAGGACTTCAGGACAATAGTTCATGGGTGGGTACATCGCAATATCCCGGAGGGATCACGAGCAAACAATGGGAGAATATGTACGGCGGTGATGGTTTCTGGATGTTTGTCGATCCGACGGACCCGGGTTACCTCTACGCCGAGTCCCAGGGCGGAGAGATCGGCCGCGTTAACAGGAAGACGCATGAATCGCGCAGTATCAAGCCGCTTCCGCAGTACCGGGAAGGCAAGCTGCGGTTCAATTGGAATACACCGATCCACGTCAGCCCCACGCAGAAGGGGACCGTCTACATTGGCGCGCAATTCCTTTTTTGTTCGCGCGACCACGGCCAGACCTGGGACCGCATCTCCCCCGACCTGACGACGGGAAATCCTGAGAAACAAAGACAGGAACAATCGGGCGGCGTCACCATCGACAACTCCGCGGCGGAGATGCATACCACAATATATGCGATCGCCGAATCGCCGATGAATCCTTCGATAGTATGGGTAGGCACCGACGACGGTAATATTCAGGTTACAAGGGACGCGGGAAAGAATTGGACGAACGTCACCGACAATATCCGGGGGTTCGCCAAGAATCCCTGGGTGTCTTCGGTCGAAGCAAGCCATTTCAACGAAGGCACTGCGTATGCCACATTTGACTTCCACACGTCCGGAGATTTCCGTCCGTATGTTTACAAGACGACGGACTTCGGCAGCACCTGGTCGTCAATCATACCGGAGGGGAGCCCCGTACGAGGTTATGCGCACATCGTAAAGGAAGATCTCGTGGACAAGAATCTGTTGTTTGCCGGAACGGAGTTTGGCTTATGGGTGTCTCTCGACGGCGGGCGCCAGTGGGCGCAGTTCAAGGGAGGTAATTTCCCGAATGTTGCGGTGCGCGACCTTGCCATTCATCCGCGCGATCGTGATCTAGTAATCGCGACTCACGGACGGGGGATCTGGATCATCGATGACATTACTCCGCTTCGTTCGCTCACGCCTGAAAACCTTGAGAAGAACATTCTTTTTGTTGAGGCGAAGCCGCCCGTGCAGCGCCTCTCTGCGTTTGGCGGCTGGGTAGATGGTGATGCTGCCTTCAGCGGTCCCAACCCGCCCGACGATGCCACAATCACTTATTACCAGAAGAAGCGCCACATATTCGGGGATCTCAAGCTCGAGGTCCTGGATGGGGACGGCAAGGTTGTGGGCACAATTCCGACTAGTAAACGCCGCGGGTTGAACCGGGTGACCTGGTCGATGCGCCTCAAGCCCCCGAAAGTACCGACCGGTGCGACCGGCGCCGGCGCATCAACCGGCCCTCGCGTTCTGCCGGGAACGTACACATTGAGGATGACGAAGGATAAAGAGATGTACACGACCGCGTTGACCCTCGTGCCCGATCCCCGATCGAAACATACGGCCGAGGAGCGGAAAGAACAATTTACGCTCGCAGTGAAGCTCTACAATTTGCTGGGCGACATGGCGTTCACGGTGAACCGGATCAACAACGTTCGCCAGGGGCTGGATGAACGGGCTTCGAAGCTCCCCTCCGGCGACGCCCTCGGCCAGGGCCTCCGCTCCGCGGCAGTCCGGGCGGATGACTTCCGCAGGAGAATCGTCGCCACAAAGGAGGGTGGAATGATCACGGGCGAAGAGCGGTTGCGGGAAAATCTCGCTGATCTCTATGGTAACGTGGCGGACTACGAAGGTCGCCCGTCGAAGACACAGGTGGAGCGGGCGGATGCGCTGTCGCGCGAGCTCTCCGACGTTGCAAAGGATTTTGACGGCTGGGTGGCACAGGAGCTGGGGAAATTGAATCCCGAATTGGCCGTTAAGAATCTTGGAGAGATCCGCCCTCTGACCCGCGAGGAATGGGACAGGACGAACTCCCTGAAGTAATTCGGCTCAGGAAATTACGTCATACTTTGCGGCATGATTGCCCCACCATCCGGCGTTGTGCCTGGTGACCTCGTCGATGTCTGAGACGATCATTGACCTGAGATGTTTTGTCCAGTGAATTCGCCTGCAAAATTCACGGTACGACTCGTTCTTCCAGTCAAAATCGGGCCTCCAGACAACGGCAGGAGTGATGTGTCTTCGGACTGCTTGTAGGATGACGCTGTTATAGTTTTTCTCCTGGTACATCGGATCTTCCTTGCTGGCAAGAAATGTCATGCCTCTTTGCCGGCACTCCTGGGTGAGTTGCTGGATGATCTGATTGTACGAGGTCAATTCCCCCCGATGAAGGAGTTTTCGGTAGGAACCATTAAAATCGATGATCGGTCTCACCTGCAGGGTTTTGATATTATACACTCCGAAGGCGGCGAAAAAATCGCGCAGTTCCTCAAGGTTTTCGGGGTTAACAGTATAGTTTATCCGCAATTTCGGCAACACTGAATTGAGTCTTTTTTTTGTTGCATCCAACATGCGCAATACATCATGGCACCTGTCATAGGATGATCGCACCATGAACCGTTCATACATCTCTTTATGGACACCGTGGACGGAGAGCGTGAGTTCATCGAGCCGATACCTGATAAAATTTGCTATATCAACTTCCTTCAACAGTTGCCCGTTCGAGGTGAAGCCCACAAACGGGATTTTGTAGTCTTTGGCAAGTCGGACGATTTCGGGAAAATTTTTGTATAACGTGGGCTCGGTCCCGCATCCGATCACGAGCTGCAGCGTGTGCGGAAAGAACAGCTCGGCGATACGCCGTACCTCAGCCTCGGTGAACATCCCTTTGAATTGGTCGGAGTATTCCTCATTGCTGAAATAGCACATCGTGCATCTGAGATTGCACGCCATGACCGGATCGAAACGTACAAACAGATGACGGAGCTTGAGTTGGTGAGCGAGCAACACGGAGGCAAATTTTACGCGGTGGTTGGTGACAAGCTTGTTCAGCTTGATCAACTTATAGATTTGATCCAAAAATACCTCTGGAGAGTTTTAGCCGCTCTGAATCAGGGCGCCCCGACCGGTTGGGGCGTCCTGCACCAACGATTCTAATAATAATTGACCCTAAAAACAAACCTCTGATCGTGACTTTTCCCTCATTAACCCTCTCAGTTTGTTTATCCGGACGGGTGGACCGCCTTACCGTGGGATGCAATCCATGATAGCCGGCGTCAAACATTCGGCGCTCGTGATGGCCGGAATATGCCTCTTCGTGTCACGCCTCTCTGCACAGGACGAACGCTTCTACGAGGCATGGAGATGGGCAGGATTCACGACGGAGTCTGGCTTGCCCTCCGACAGGGTCAGAGATGTTGTGGAGACGGGTGACGGGACCGTATGGGTTGTCACGATGTTCGGGTTAGCGTGGTATGACGGCTTCCGGTGGAATCGGATCGACAGCTCGGCGGGCGCACCGGTTCAGCGGATTCAGGCCGCAAAACGGTTCGGATCACATCAGCTCATCCTGCGCTGCGATAGGAAATGGTATGTAGGTGATCGGAACGGCTTTGCTCCTCTGCCTATCAGTGACGCTTATGCCGTAGCACCGCTTACCGCCAACAGCCTCCTGGTCGAGAGGAATTCTTCAATCCTGATCCTTCAAGACGGAAGGTTACAACCGTTCACTCCTTCATCCAGGCTTACGGAGGGAAAAACAAGTTCCGTTTGGGATACGAAGGGGGGCAGTGTATGGGCAAATCTTTTCAGCGGCATGTATCGCCTCGAGGGCGGGGAATGGAAGCTCAAGATCGCGTGTGAAACCACGCCGGGAGTCGTGAGCTTTCTCGCAGAAGATACACACGGAACCGGCATCACCTATCTCACCTATCCGTTCGCGAAGATGGGATTGTGGGAATGGTACAATGGATCGGTGCCGGTGAGGAGCACGATTGAGCGGCCCGATAACGTCAAATCGCTCGACATCGGCGAGGATGGCGAGGCGGTTGTCGCATATCAATCGGGAGATGTGAAGATACGGCAGAATCGAGTGTGGGCTCCGCTCCCTCTCATGAACCCGGATATCCGCGATGTTGCGTTCGTCAAATTCAGATCGAACCGCGATCTCTGGGTCGGCACAGAGCACGGCCTGTTCCTTTACAGGCGATCATCCTCCCGTTGGAGATTCCTCAAGCATGAATCGCCCGATCTCCGGAACTACGCCAATGAGCTTGTGAAAACGCGCGACGGCAGCCTCTGGGTTGGAACCAGCGACGGCATCGAAGTCCACCGGCCGGGCAATGCAGTCCAGTATATCACCTCGATCAATTCCCGGCGGTTATATGTTGTCACCGGGCTGGCGGAAGACCGCTACGGACAGATCTGGGTCTCGAGCGGTTCTTCATTCGACGGGGCATACCGGTGGGACGGTTCGCGCTGGGCACACTTCGATGTGAGCCCAAGCCCCGAGGGGGTTCGGATACATAAGATACGAAAGGACCGCGAGGGGAGGCTGTGGTTTCTTGGACTTGGTAAAAATTTCCCGGGACCTGATCACGGTGAGCCGGGATCGTTCCTCCAGAATGACACGACATTCATCCCATGGGGAGAGAAGGAAGGGTTGATCAACGGTCGTGTCTATGCTTTTTGCGAAGGAAAGGATGGGGCTCTCTGGTTCGGGACGGCGAAGGGACTCAGCCGGTGGAAACCGGGGGTACCGCTACATCGCGTACCCCATGCCGGCGAGGGAGCGTGGACACACTGGACGCTCGCGCAGGGCCTCCACACGGGCAGGGTCTTTGCGCTGGCGCTCGA
>Ga0099793_10000113_pt1 | contig 17367 bp, 12 predicted proteins | sample Rivendell_Oct201_9_FD_77319 | JGI IMG/M metagenome (GOLD analysis project Ga0099793, IMG submission 77319) | Vadose zone soil and rhizosphere microbial communities from the Eel River Critical Zone Observatory, Northern California to study diel... | ecosystem: Environmental > Terrestrial > Soil...
GAAAGAAGGCAGCGAGGCGATGTCGATCTCAGCGCCCGATTGCTCTGGGTTCAAAACTGAAAGCTATAAAGGCCCGTCCGTTTCGGCCGCGCTGCGTACCGAAGCGGCGTGCGCCCCGTTGCGTACCGAAGCCATGTGCGAAACCGCAGGCCCGGGCTTCCGTTTGAAGTCTGTCATCTTTAAAGAAAATCTCTCGGTGTCCGTGAAAGCACCTGTCGTGAAGAAGGCTCGGGTAGTGAAGAAGTCTCATCGCCGTCTCCGTCCCTTTGCTTGGGATTGAGTCATCTCTTGGACTTGCGAGACCTTAAGAAACGCCTCTGACCCCTTGGCAGGGTGAAGCAGATCTCCCCGATCCATTCCAGCTTTACCCCGTTGATCGGCTTGGCGTTGAAGCACGTGAGATTGACCAGCGTGGAGGATTTTCCCCGCTCGATCGTTTTCAAATAACGCTCGCCGGTCTTCAGTCTGACCGCGGCCTCTTCCCCGTAGAAGCTCGACGCCGTATACCGCTGTTCCCTGTAGACCACGACGATGTCGCCGTTTTCGTATTTCAGCAGCATGGAGTCGCCGACCACTTCAAAGGCGATGGTTTCCTCCGTAATCGGGAAAGGCAGTTCGACCTCGCCCAGCCCCTCAGTCGGCACCTGTTCATGTTCGGGCTCGATGATCGCCCCAGCACCGACGCGGCCCATGATCGGCACCGAATTCAGCTCGAGGTAATCGATGATGGGCGCAATTTCCGAGGCTTTGATCAGGCGCATTTCGGCCAGGATCTCGGAAACCGCACCCGGGCGGACACCCATCGCCGTTGCCAGACCGCCCTTGGTCTTGCCCGGTTTCTCGAGGCCCCGCTCTATCATCTTGATATCCAGCATCCCGCTATAATTCTGAATTCCAGAAAGGAAAGCAATTCCGATTTTTAGAAATCGTCTGACTTTTATTTCGGCATATCAGAAATTATGGGTATGGATCTGGCAACAAGGTGCCGTTGGAAAGATGAAAGTTGCCGAACCCATCGACGTAGAATTTTCGACTTGCGACTCGACCCATGAGCCCGTGCGTGGTGCGGCTGTTTCCTCGCTGAGCATCTCTGCATCTCGGATCGGTCGCTTTGGGAGGCACGAAAATGGGCGACGCTGGGTCATCGAGAGGAAGGCCCGCAAGTCGGCGCCATCTTCGTCTGGCCTCACCATGTCGGAAAAATCGAAGCTGTGGCAGCGCACACCAAGGAATCGAGTCGTGGGTGTATTCGGCGGTCCAGCACGTCGACATGGTCTCGCACTATTTCCCAACAAACTGGCCCATGTGAATCGAGCACACGCCGCCCTGTGGCGATCCAGATGGCAGCCACGCCCGATGGGTGCGTCGCGCCTTGTAAAAACGCGACTTGGATTACCGGGCCACGCTTTCCGCCAAAGCGCGGCCTGCAGGACTCCTGCCCTACCGTTTGTTTCGGCATAGGTGGGTCTGCGAAAACCATGCCGAAAGGGCATGGCATGAAGAATTTGGCTGCATGTGCGGTGCCGGAATGCCATGTAAATGCAACTCCGGCGACCGCCGGGGCCTGACCTCCGAACGCTTTCTGCGACGGGAGGGTGAGCCTTCAGGGATCAACCGCATCCACAGACGTTATCGGAAAGAAGGGCCTGGCTGTCCCGGCACTCTCCAGCCACTGCCTTGCAAGCATGAAGCCTGCCTCGCGTCTTCCAGACCATGTTGCCGAGCGGTTCTTGGACCAACATGTCGAAGTCGTACTGGTCGGGCCTGCGTTCAACGGCGGTGTCTGCGAGACAGTCGGTAGCCGGCTGTCGGGGAAAGAGAGCGTCGCAGAATTGAAGTGCATTAGCCACTCCATTGGCTAAGCTCAAGCGCGTCAGCGGCGGACGGTTTTCGATCCTGTGATAGCAGTAGTCGCGAAGGTTAATAAAAAGCAATCCATGTCCACGAGCCAGGATCATCCCGTCGCGGACCGGACGCGGGCTGCCAGCTTAGCCGACCGCCTGCAGCGCCTGATGGAGTCCGAGCGCGGCGCAGCCGCACGGGTGATCAATTTCGGCGCAATGGAAGACGGCCATGCCGGACTCACTTTCGGCTTCGAAGTGGTCGACGCCGGCGACGCGCCGCTCGGCTCCTATGTCCTGAAGATGGCGCCCATGGGCGTCGTTCGCCGGGGCAATACTGATGTTTACCGCCAAGCGCCCCTGCTGCGGGCGCTGAGGAAATCCGGGCTGCCCGTTCCCGAAATTCCCTGGGCTTCGCCGGACGAGGACCAATTGGGCACGCCCTTTCTGGTGATGGAGCGGATGCCCGGCCGGGTGTTCCTGGTATGGGAACCGCATGAATCGTTCTCGCGCGCGCCTGCACAGCTTCGAGAAATCTGGCTGCAGGCGGCAGCACTGCTGGCGCGGGTACATACGGTAGATTGGCAACAGACGTTGCCCGATTGGGAGAAGCCTCAACCGTTGTCTGAGGAGATCGGACGCTGGACGAAAATCCTGCGGCACGCCGAAGACCCGGATTGGCTCGCGGCCGGCACCAGGCTCGGCACATTGCTCGCATCATGCCGGCCGGACGAAGCGCCGGTCGGCCTGGTGCATGGCGATTTCCAGCCCGGCAATATTCTTTACGCCAACGGTCGCGCGGGCGGCCTGGTCGACTGGGAACTGGCCGCGATCGGCGCCCAAGGCCTCGACCTCGGCTGGATGTTGATGATGATCGACGCAGAGGCTTGGCATCCGGGTTGGCGGCCGGTCGCTCCGATATCCGCAAGCGATCTGATCGAAACCTATCGCGAGGCCGGCGGTCCGGCATTCCTCAACATGAAATGGTATCAGGCGCTCGCGCATTATCGTCTGGGCTCGATCGCCTGCCTCAATGTCAAGCTTCATCGCACCGGAAAGCGTCCGGACACCTTGTGGGAACGCTTCGCGCCATCCATTCCGTTTCTGTTCGCACGCGGCATCGAGCTTGCCGAACGCGCGACCGCCCTTGATCCAGAAGGAAGCCATTGAATGATCGACTTCGAACTTCCAGCCGACGTCGTCGCGCTGCGCGATCGGGTGCAAACCTTCATCGCCCACAAGATCGTTCCGTATGAGAATGACATCAGGCAGACCGCGCACGGCGCGCCGGAGCCCTTGCGCCGGGAACTGGTCGCCCTGGCGCGGGAGTCCGGACTGCTGTCGCCGCACGCGCCGAAGGAATACGGTGGCCTTGGGCTCGATCATCGCGGCATGGCGGTGGTCTTTGAAGCCGCCGGCTGGTCAACGCTGGGGCCGCTGGCGCTGAATATCCAGGCACCCGACGAAGGCAACGTCAATCTGCTCAATGCCATCGCCACGCCTGAACAAAAAGCGCGCTGGTTGGCGCCGCTGGTCCGCGGCGAGATTCGCTCGGTATTCTCGATGACGGAGACCGTCAGCGACGGCGCCGGCTCGGATCCGTCGCTGCTCAACACCGTCGCCCAGCAGGACGGCAACGGCTTCCTCATCACCGGCAAGAAGTACATGATCACCGGCGTACCCGACGCCACGATCAATATCGTCATCGCGCGCACGCTGGACCCCTACGGCAAGGATCTGGGAGCGACGATGTTCTTCGTTGACCTCGATGCGCCGGGATTTCGCGTCGACCGCATGCTGGAGACGATCGACTCGAACTCTCCCGGCGGTCACGCCGAAGTCTCGTTCGATCGCGTCCGCGTCACGCCGGATCGCGTGCTGGGGGAGATCGGTCAGGGCTTCCGCAATGCCCAGGTTCGGCTTGGACCGGCACGGTTGACGCACTGCATGCGCTGGCTCGGTGCGGCGCGGCGCTGCCAGGCGATCGCGGTGGAACATGCCGGGCGCCGGCATTCCTTCGGTCGTACGATCGGCGAGCATCAGGGCGTCGGATTCATGCTCGCCGACAACGAAATCGACCTGCATCTGTCGCGCCTAGCGATCTGGCACACCGCATGGCTGTTGGATCAGCACGACAAGGCGCGCAATGAAACCAGCATGACAAAAGTGTTCTGCTCCGAGGCGCTAGGCCGGGTGGTCGATCGCTGCCTGCAAATTCTCGGCGCGATCGGCATCACCCGCGACACCGTCGTGGAGCGGATCTACCGCGACATCCGGCCCTTCCGCATCTATGACGGTCCTTCCGAAGTTCATCGCCACGTGCTGGCCAGGCGCGTGCTGGCGCAGAATGATCCGATGAAGAGGTGACGACGATGCTAAATCGGCTCAACTACGAACAATTGTATCGGTCATTCCGCTGGAAGATTCCCGCGCGTTACAATATCGCGGCCGACGTCTGCGACCGTCACGCCAGAGATCCCGGCAAGGTGGCCCTGATCGGCGTCGGCGACGACGGCAAGACCTGGGAAATGACCTTCCGGGAGGTACAGCGCAAGGCCAATCAACTCGCGAACCTCTTGGTGTCGCTCGGACTGGTCAAAGGTGACCGGGTCATGCTGCTGCTGGGCCAGAATGCTTGGACGGCGATCGGGCACGTCGCCTGCTGGAAGGCCGGGCTGATCTCGGTTCCGGCGTCGACGTTGTTCGCGGCCGACGCGATCACTTACCGTCTTAATACTGTCGGGGTGCGGATCGTCATCACGGACACGGCGAATTTACCGACGGTCGAGAAGGCAAGACTTCTCACGCCCGCGGTGGAGTACGTCTTCCTGATCGATGGCGCGGCGCCCAATGCGCCTTCCCTGCCCGCGGCCCTCGAAGCCGCGCGGGACAGCTTTGAAAATGTCGATACCGCCGCCGACGATCCTGCATTCCTCAATTTCACTTCGGGCACCACAGGCGACCCAAAGGGCGCGTTGCAGGCGCATCGCTCCATGCTGGGCCACCTTCCGGGAATTGAACTGGGCCTGGATTCCTTTCCGCAACCGGGCGACTGCATGTGGTCGCCCGCCGACTGGGCCTGGCTGGCAGGCTTGATGGATGTGCTGATGCCGGCGTGGTTTCACGGCGTTCCCGTGCTCACTTTTCGCGCGCCTCGCTTCGATCCAGAGCAGGCCTTCGCCATGATGGGCCGTCACCGCGTCAGGACAGCGTTGCTGACGCCGACGATGCTGCGACTGATGCGCCAGATTTCCGATCCGGTTCGGCGTTACGGCATCGACTTGCGCGCGATCATCTCCGGCGGCGAGTCGGTCGGCAAAGACCTGCATGAATGGGCAAACGACACGCTTGGCGCCCCCGTCAACGAAATGTTCGGTCAGACCGAATGCAATCTCGTGCTGGGTTCGAACGGCAGCATCATGCCGGTCAAGCCGGGGGCACTGGGACGCGCCGTCCCCGGACATATCGCCGGGATCGTCGATGACGGCGGACAACCGTTGCCGGCCAGCACGATCGGCAATCTAGCTTTCCGCCGTCCGGATCCGGTAATGATGCTCGAATACTGGCAAAACCCCGAGGCGACGCGGAGTAAATTCGCGGACGGCTGGCTGATCACCGGCGACCTCGCACGTTGTGATGAAGACGGCTATTTCTGGTTCCACGGGCGCGCCGACGACGTCATCACCAGTGCCGGCTATCGCATCGGACCTTCCGAAATTGAAGACGCACTGGCCCGGCATCCCGCCGTCGTGATGGCGGCGGTGGTCGGCATTCCGGATCCGGTTCGCACTGAATCGATCAAGGCGTTTATCGTTCTGAAGGAAGGGATAGCACCGAACGAGACGCTGGTGGAGAATGTACGCGACTTCGTGCGCGACCATCTGGCCAGGCACGAAGTGCCGCGCGACATCGAATTCGTCTCCGCGCTGCCGATGACGACGACCGGCAAGATCCTGCGGCGGAAATTGCGTGAGACCGAGCGCACCCAGGCCGCCGCGCGCGGCAATTGATCTTCAAGGAGAGGCAGCCGTCATTTTCGTTCCTTCTGCAGTCCTCGCTTCGAAGTCGCTTCGCGCCCGGCGTGAGATCCAACGGGTGATGTACGGAGGATCCGATGTCATCTCACGCCTATGTTGCCGGTGTCGGCATGATCCCGTTCGAGGACGGATTCATCTACTCGTCATCGGGTCACGGACATGATCATCTCCAGCGAGAATATCTATTCGGTCGATTTCGAGAACGCGATTGCGCAGCATCCCGCGGTCGCGCAGTGCGCCGTAATCGTGATTCCGAACGATCAATGGGGCGACAGGTTCATGCCGTGGTCGTTTCCAGGAGTGGCGCGCAGGTCTCGAACCTCGAACTGATCCCGCCCTGCAGGACCGCCGGCGACTTCCCTGGACAACACCGCATAAGCCGCAAAGAACGCGCCGAACGGCACTGACGTTCGACGACATCGCGGGACGGCACATCGCGGGCGACGATCGGCACGCAGCCGCCACCGTCACGCCAGCAGTGATAGCGGGAATGGGCGCTCGGGCAAAGCGGATGCCAGCGGCGAAAGGCGTCCAAGACTTTGCATTCGTTGTTGTGCCTAGCGTCGACGCAGGTCCGAAGGGCTTATTCCGAACTTTCTCCGGAACGCCGTGCTGAAATGCGATGAGCTGCTGAATCCCAACCGATAAGCTACTTCGGTGACCGACAGAGGGCGCAGCTCTGGACGTGTGAGGACTTCGAAACAGCGCTGGAGCCGACGATCCCAAATCCATTCAGACACGGACATGTCTGTTGGTCTGAACAGATAATGCAGATGCCTTAGCGAAATGCCGTTATTCTTGGCGACCTTTTCGAGTGACAAATCCGGATCCTCGAGGTGTTCCTCGATCCATGCTTTGACCGATCGCAAACGGACTTGTTGCACAGTTCGATCTGCCGTCAGATCATCCTGCTCGCCCAACTCCAACGTGAGCGCCAGGACGTCCATCAGCTCATCGCCCAATCTCGTCCTCGCCGGCGCATCGAGAGTCGCTCCCTCCAACGCAAGCATCGAGCAGAACTCGGAGGCGATACGACCCAGCCCTCGACCGGTCGCAATGGTCCTTGCTACCGGTATCCGATCCTTTCGGAATCGCTCCGCGAATTCCTTGCGAGGGATTTCCAAGTAGAGTGAGCGTACCTTGCCGACACACTCCAAATCATACGCTTCGGACGCGGAAAAGATCGCCCCGATGCTCGCGTTCGAGAGCAGGTTTTGGCCCGACTGCAGAATGTTGATTTTGCCGTATTGGACAAATTCGACGTAGTAGCAATCCTTATCCAGCTTCGCGATATGCCGCCCGCGTCGTGATATTCGCTGCTCGGAAAGCAGCACGTCCGTCATTGTGACGGTGCCAAATCGGGCTTCCCGGATAAAGCCGTGATAGTCCGACCGCTTGTCAGATTCTACGTCGACGTGAACGTAGACGTCGCAGATGGCTCCCTGCCAAGCCGCGTAACGCTTGGATGGTTCGATACCGTCGGTTGAGAACACCAGATCCATCCTGCGCTCCAACACAAGTACAGCATTTTGCGCTGCACAAACGGCTCTAGACGGAAACATTCTAGGGGCCCGGCACGAGCGCGCAATAGCTTTTGCGCGCGCAAGCAACCCGTTTGCGCTCCAGGGCAAGCGGGCATCCGTCGGCCGGGGTATCAAGAACGAACAGGCTCGCAAAATCTTCACTGGCGAAACCGGAGGATGCGTCAACGTGCGCCGTCGATTCAGAAATGCTGGTCGGCTCCACGTGCTCATTGTGGGACAAGAGCGATGATCGCCAAGCTTTCTTTGCCGATCACGACAAGATTCACCAGGCGCATTACGACGATTGCGGATGTTGAGGCATTGGAGCGATCACCGTACGATACTCTTATTCCCGCGCGCAATCTGTATCACCTGTTCGAGTCAACAGCGCAGTTGCATCCGAACCAGCCTGCCTTGAGCATGCTGACGTCGGACGTCCCTGGAAGAGGCGAGGTCAGCCTCACCCACCGCGAGCTGCTCAGTGCGATATCGCGAGCAGCAAATCTCTTCAGATCGTATGGCGCCAAGCCGGGTAGCGGAACAGTTGCAGTGCTCTGCCCCATATTTCCGCAGATTCCTGCCGCGCTTCTGGGAGCTCAGGTCGCGGGTGTGGCAAGCTCGATAAATTATCTTCTCAACGAAGATGCAATAGCCGACCTCTTGCGGGCGCAAGGCGCGTCGGTTCTCGTGGTGCCATCGGAGAAAAATGATCCCGCAGTATGGAAGAAAGCCAATAATGTAATCGAGCGCGTCGAGTCCCTGCAAAAGATCCTGGTTGTCGGCGAGAATGGAAGCTTTAGCGACAGGTTTGGCAGCTTCGACGAGGCGATTTCTAGTCAGCCGGATAGGCTCGACTTTGATCCGGGTATAGATCGGTCGTCCGTGTGTGCCCTTTTTCACACGGGCGGAACGACCGGGAGACCAAAGCTGGTCCGTCTCACGCACGGAAATCAAATCCATGCCGCCTGGAGTTTCGCGCAGGTCCACGGACTGGACGAATCCGACGTAGCCATCAATGTATTCCCGTTGTTTCATGTAGGGGGAACCATGACGGTCGGACTGTCAATTCTCGCGGCCGGCGGACATGTGATCATCCCCTCGCCATACGGTCTCAGAAGCAAGCACGTCGTCCAAGACTATTGGCACATCGTCGAGCGGTTTCGAGCAACCATTGTAAGCGGGGTGCCGACTTCGATTGCGGCGCTTGCCGAGGTGCCAATCGGCAGCTGCAACATCAGTTCTGTTCGAATGGCCCTTACCGGCGGCGCAGTGCTGCCCAAGGCAGTCGGTGACCGATTTCAAATGCGCACCGGAATAAGGCTGTTCGAAACGTACGGCATGACGGAGACCGCGGCTGCGATTGCGTTCAATCCCGGTCGGGGAGAATCTATTCAGGGCAGCGTCGGCTTCAGGGCGCCGTTCGCCAAGACCCGAATTGTTGCCGTGAACAGCAGCGACATGCAGAAAGATTGCGCGCCGCTCGCAAGCGGGCTGGTTATCGTGCAGGGGCCACAGGTATTTCCTGGTTATGTCGATCCGCGACACGATCAGGGTGTGCTGACGAACGATCATTGGCTGATCACCGGCGATATCGGTTACCTCACGAAGGACAACCGGCTGGTGCTTACGGGTCGAGAGAAGGACCTGATCGAGCGGAGCGGGCACAATATCGATCCCGCAGCAATCGAAGATGTGGCAAACGAGTTTCCGGGCGTACAGATGAGCTCGGCAGTCGGCATGCCTGATGCCTATGCGGGAGAAGTGCCCATCCTGTTTGTGGTGGCGTCCCCGGACCAGGCGATCGATTTGAGGCAACTTCAAGAACATATCGAGCGAAATATCAACGAGCCTCCCGCCAAACCGAAGCGCGTCATTTTATTGGATTCCCTGCCGACTACGGCGGTAGGCAAGATCTTCAAACCGGCGCTGCGCGACTTTGCGGTCAGGGAAAAGGTCAGGGCAGAAATCGACCGGATCTTCGGCGCGACGAGCAAAGCCGATATCCAAGTGGACAAGGATGACAAGCTCAATACACTGGTTACGGTCTCGGTCGATTGCGATGACGCGGCCCTGATACGAGAACTCGCAGAGAGCCTGTCCTCACTTCCGCAAATTTATCGGATCGAGAACAGTTCTTTCAGGCTGGCTGAAGGTAGGATCGGCGAAGGCCCAATGGGAACAAGGGGATGAAACGATTTCGTTTAAATCAGCAAGAGATCGTGTTCGCCGTCTTCGCCGCGTTGTTTCTGGCGTTTTCGATCCTCCTGCGCGGCTTTCTCACGCCGGAAAACATGCTGACCCTGTTGCAGAACGTGGCGGTACTCGGCATTCTTGGGCTCGCCATGGCAATCGTCGTGATCGGGCGCGGCATCGATATTTCGCTGATTGCAGCTTTGGCGGTGCCACCGGGACTGGTGCTGCAGATGGTCCAGGACGGCCACTCGCTGCCGATCTCACTCGCTGCGGCCTTCGCATTGACCGCCATCTTCGGCCTCGTCAATGGATGGCTGATCGCCTATGCCGAGGTGCCATCCCTGTTCACGACACTGGCGTCCGGATTATTTCTCGCCGGCCTCGGCCAGGCGGCGCTGTTCAAGCTCGACGTCGTGCAGTGGAGCCCGGGGCTCGACGGTTTCGAGCGCCTCGGACAGGGCAATATGCTCGGCATACCGATGCCGGTCGTGATGTTCGCACTCGCCTGCATCGCGGTCGCCTTCCTGCTGCGGCAGACCCGGTTCGGCGCCTACATCTATGCGATCGGCGACAATCCCAACGGCGCGCGCGTCACCGGCATCCCGACCCGCCCCATCATCGTACTGCAATATGTCATGGCGGCGCTGATCGGCTGCGCCGCTGGCCTGATCCTCGCCGCGTCGGTCAACAGCATGCCCACCCGCATCTTCAATTCGACACTGATTTACGACGTGATTCTGGTGGTCGTGCTGGGGGGCATCGGGCTATCGGGCGGGCGCGGCGGCGTCATCAATGTCATGATCGGAACGCTTCTGATCGGAACGATGCTCAACGGCATGACGATCATGGACGTCTCCTATTCCGGGCAGAACCTCGTCAAGGGCGTGTTGCTGCTGATCGCCGTGATCGCGGATTCATTTTTGAATCCGCGCAACGAGGAGACGGCGCAACAGGGCGATATCTAGAACGCTGTAAATAAACTGAACGAACATAACCGGGAGGACGACATGACGATATCTGGGCGGACGACACTCAAGACGATGCTGTTCGGAATTGGCCTGATGACGGCGGCATGCGCGCCTGCACTGGCGCAAAAAGGTCTCGACGAACCGTTTCAGAACGCATTCAAGGAAGCGCTCGCCGGCAAGACCGTCGCCTACATTCCGGTGGCGATGAATGTCGATCTGACCGAGGGCTGGTTCGCCGGCGTGAAGCGGGAACTCGAACCCTTCGGCATGAAGGTGATCGTGCGCGATCCCAATTGGAGCACCAACGCCGGCGCGCAGGCGGTGACCACGCTGATCTCGGAAAAGCCGGCGGCGATTATCGTTCATAATCCGGACGTGCAGACCTACGCCAAGCTGCTGCAGCGCGCCGAGAACGAGGGCATTTACATCATCCAGATCAACATGGGCTCGAGCTATCGCAGCTCGGCCTTTGTCGGCGCCAACTGGATCGAAATCGGCGAACGCGACACCGAAGCGGTGGTAAAGGCCTGCGTGGGTAAATCGAACAAGATCGCGATCGTGCAGGGCGCGTTGTCGGCGGCAGCCAGCGCCTACACCCTCAAGGGCGTCGAAAACGTGCTCGCCAAACATCCCGAGATAAAGGTGGTTTCGAGCCAGGCTGCGGACTGGGACGCCGCCAAGGCGAAGGCGATCACACAGACCGTCCTGAAGCAAAATCCAGATTTGTGCGGCATCGTCGGCTTTTGGGACGGCATGGACATCGGAACGGCGGCCGCGGTGAAGGAAGCCGGCCTCACCGGCAAGGTGTTCATCGCGACATCCGGCGGTGGCGAGCGAAGGGGCGCTTGCGAACTCGTCAAGTCGGGCGCGTTCGACCTCAACCTCAGCTACGACGTCCCGACACAGGCCGAGCAGATGGCCGGCATGATCAAATGGCTGATCTCCTCGGGAGTAAAGCCCGGCTCGGTGAAGGGATCGATGTATACGACGCTGATCCCGATCACGACGGAGAACGCCGGAAGCGAAACGGCCTGCTGGAATCTCAGCGACCTGAAGAAGTAGCCCATTCTCCGGGTTGAGCGGCGAACGGTCGTGCCACGGCATGGCCGCTCGACCCGATTAACGCACTTCCCTCAGATTCCTCCGTTTCCCCGGACAGAAGATGCAAGACGTCCTTCTTCGTTTGCGATACCGCTACTGGCCAGACCATCTGCTCGGCGAAATTCTATCCAAGCGCTGGACCGAAACCGCGATCCCGGTCATCGTTCTCCTGATCATCGCGATACTGCTGAGCCGGTCGATCCCCGGCTTCCTGTCGGTCGGCGGACTGGCCGACACCGGACGGCAGGCCGGCGAAATCGGCTTCGTCGTGCTCGGCATGGCGATCGTCGTCATCGTCGGCGGCATCGATCTCTCGGTGGGATCGATGTTCGCGCTGTGCGACTTCTGCGCGCTGTTCTGCCTCAACGTTCTCGACTGGCCGGTGCCGGCGGTCATCGCCGCGACGCTGCTGTGCGGCGTGGCTCTCGGGGCCGTCAACGGCCTGCTGATCGGGTACCTGCGGCTGCGCGCCTTCATCACCACGCTGATTACGCTCATCATCTACCGGTCCGCCTACGACCTTCTGCTGTTCGACTATTCGAACAAGATCGCCGCCGCCTTCCCCGACATCCCCTCCTGGAATTTCTTAGGGGGAGGCGGGGTCGCGGGCGTGCCGAGCGTCGTGCTGGTCTACATCGTTGTCGCCGTGTTCGGACATGTCTTCCTCACGCGTCTGCGTCCGGGATGGCATGTCACCGCGATCGGCGGCTCGCGCCGCTCGGCCTACAATTCCGGCATTCCGGTGCGGCGCACGATCGCGTTGTGCTACACCGCAAGCGGCGTGCTGACCGCGATCGGTGCGCTGTTTTTCGCCGCCCGCCTCGGCACCGTCGGCGGCGACGTCGGCGTCGGCCTCGAAGTAACCGTTTTGACCGCGACCGTGCTGGGCGGCATCAGCCTCGGCGGCGGCAAAGGCTCGGTGGCCAAGGCGCTGGTCGGCACGCTGATCGTTCTGTTTGTGATCAACGGCCTGACCACGCTGTCGGTCAGCGGCGGCGTCAATCGCATGGTGCTGGCCGGCGTCCTGCTGGTCGCCGCCACCATCGATATTCGCTGGCTGAAGAACCGGACGCGCATCATCAGCAAGGTCTATGTCAGCCCGACCTTTCATGGGCTGGCCGCGGCGGCTTCGACCGAACCGGGCAGTGGGCCGTTCGCGCAAAACGACAAATTGCGCGACGTGACGCTGATCGGCCTCGGCCGCATCGAAGCGCCGGAAGACGTCATTCTCGATCGCAACGACAATCTCTATGCCGGTTCGCGCCATGGCGACATCATCCGCTTCCTGGCGCCCGACTACCAGCAGATGGAGGTATTCGCCCATATCGGCGGCCAACCGCTCGGCATGGCGTTCGATCGCGCCGACAATCTCTACGTCTGCATCGGCGGTATGGGCCTCTACCGCATCACGCCGGATCGAAAGGTCGAGAAGGTGACGGATGAGACCAACCGCAGCCTTTATTCCGTCAACGACGACAGCCGGCTGCGGCTCGCCGACGATCTCGACATTGCCGACGACGGACGCATCTTCTTCTCCGAAGCCACCGTTCGATACGAAATGCACGAATGGCCGATCGATGGATTGGAGGCGCGCGGCAACGGCCGGATCATCTGCTACGATCCGAACAACCGGACGACGCGCACCGTGCTGCGCGGGTTGAAATTTCCCAACGGCATCTGCATCGCCAGCGACGGCAAATCGATCCTGTTTGCCGAAACCTTCGGCTGCTCGATCAAACGCTATTGGTTCGACGGCCCGAAGACGGGCAAGGTCGAAACGGTGATCGACAACCTGCCGGGCTATCCCGACAATATCAATCTTGCATCCGACGGAAACTATTGGCTGGCGATGGTCGGCATGCGCAGCCCCGCGCTCGACCTCGCCTGGAAGATGCCGGGCTTTCGCAAGCGAATGGGCAAGCGGGTTCCGATCGACGAATGGCTGTTTCCGAATATCAACACCGGATGCGTCATCAAGTTCAACGAGCGCGGCGAAGTGCTCGACTCGCTGTGGGACCTCCGCGGCGTCAATCATCCGATGATCACCTCGATGCGCGAGCACCGCGGCTATCTCTATCTCGGCGGCATCGCCAACAATCGGATCGGCCGATACAAGCTCGCCGACGCCGATCCCGACTTCGTCCAGTATGAACGGCGTTGGAGAACAACCCAATGATGCCGGCATTGAAGGCCTTTGCCGATCGCCTTCTCGGGCGAGGTGATGCGACCATCACGGTTCCGTCGTTCGACGGCGCGTTGAAGCCCAACCAGATTCTCGAAAAGGCCGAGACCATCGGGCAATTCGATGCGCCCGAGGATCTCGCTACCGACGGCAAGGCGCTCTACATCGCCGATGGCAGCACCGTCCTGCGCCTCGACGGCACCGTGACCACGGAGGTCAGGCGCTTTGAGCGAACCATCACCGCGCTATGCTGCCTGTCGGATGGCGGCATGGCGGCAGCGCTTGACGGGCGCGAAGTGCGGGTATTCGCAACGCCTTCGGCCTCTAGCCCCCGGGCGACCGTCTCCGATCCAGCGTTGAATGCGATCAATGCGCTTTCGCCGGGGCCACAGGGAACGCTGATCGCAACGGACGGCTCAACGACGCGACCCTATCGGCAATGGGTGTACGACCTGATGGAACGAGGTCGCACCGGAAAAGTTCTCAGCCTCGACATCGCAAGCGGGAGCGTACGCCCGATCGCCTCGGGGCTGTCTTTCGCATTCGGCGCGTGCGCCGCGGGCGAGGACGTCTTGGTCAGCGAAAGCTGGCGTCATCGCCTGATCGCCGTCGCCGCCGATGGAAGCCAGCGCGCCGTGCTCGACAATCTCCCGGTCTATCCTTCGCGGCTTTCCCCGGCGGCGTCGGGTGGTTTCTGGCTCACGGCGTTCGCCGCGCGCACCCAGCTCGTCGAATTCGTGCTGCGTGAAAATGCCTACCGGCGCCGCATGATAACGGAAATCGACCCGGAATACTGGATCGCGCCCAAACTGAAATCCGGCCAGTCGTTCCTCGAACCGATGCAGGGCGCCCATATCAAGACCATGGGCGTCGTCAAGCCCTGGGCGCCGCCGCGGTCCTACGGCCTTGTCATCCGGCTCGATGCGAACGGGGTGCCGCTCTACGCCGTGCATAGCAGGGTTGACGGCGTCAACCATGGCGTGGTGGCGGCCGTCGAAATCGATGGATCGCTGTTCGCGCTCGCCAAGGGGCCGGGCCGGCTGCTGCGCATGCCGCTGAGCTTGATCGAGCAGGAATTGCGCGCATGAGCGACATCATCCTCGCGCTTCGCAACGCGACCAAGCTTTATGCGGGTGTGGCCGCGATCGAGAACGTCGATTTTGAACTCCGCCGCGGCGAAATCCATGCCCTGGTCGGCGAGAACGGCGCCGGCAAATCGACATTGACAAAAGTGATGGCCGGCGTCGTCACACTGACTTCCGGCACGATGCAGGTCGACGGCGTTGAAGCCGCACCCCGAACGCCGCTCGAAGCCCGTCATCTCGGCATCGCAATGGTGTTTCAGGAAAACAGCCTGGTTCCGACCATGACGGTTGCGCAGAACCTGTTTCTGGGGCAGGAGCGCTTCTACAATCGGCTGCGCGGCATCTACATCGCCGCCCAACAGTTCCTGCAATCGCTCAATTTCGACGTCACGCCGACAGCGACGGTCGGACTTCTCGGCGCCGCCAAGAAGCAGATGGTCGAAATAGCCCGCGCCGTCCTGCACGAAGCCAAGGTCATCGTCTTCGACGAACCCACCGCCACGCTGACGCCGGAAGAAAAGAAGTATTTCTTCGACCTCGTGCGCGACTTGAAGCGCCGCGGTGTGTCGATCGTGTTCATTTCCCACGCGCTCGAGGAAGCCCTGATACTGGCCGATCGAATTACCATCCTGCGCGACGGCAAGCATGTCGTGACCGACGACGCCGTCAATTTCGACCGCGCGCGCATCGTGCAGGCCATGGTCGGACGCGATTTGTCGAACACACTTTATGGCACGCGCAAGTCAACCGTGCGGCCCGCCGGCGCGCGGGTGCTGACCGTGCAAAATCTCAAGATGGCGCCGATGGTGCGGAACAATTCGCTCTCGGTCTTTGCCGGACAGATCACCGGCGTGTTCGGCCTGGTCGGCGCCGGCCGCACCGAGACCTTCAAGGTCGTCGCCGGCGTTCTGAAGCGGGATTTCTTTCACGGCGGCGAGGTGATCCTGCATGGCAAGCCGGTGCGCTACCGTGTTCCGGCACCCGCGGTGCGGGCCGGCATCGCCTACGTCACCGAGGACCGGAAGGTCGAAGGTTTCTTCGAGACCATGTCGGTCGCCCGCAACATCTATCTCGGGCTGCTCGCCAAGGTCCCGGGAGGCCGCTTCTTCCTGTCCCGGCGCGAGGCCGACAAGGTCGGCACGACCTGGGTCAAGAAACTCAATGTGCGCGCCACCGGCAATGACATGAAGGTCGTCGAACTGTCAGGCGGCAACCAGCAGAAGGTGGTGATTGCCAAATCGCTGGTGCAGGATCCGGACCTGATCATTTTCGATGAGCCGACGCGGGGCGTCGATGTCGGTGCGATCGTCGAGATCCACGAGCTGATCCAGCGGCTCGCCGATGAAGGCAAGGCGGTCGTGGTGATCTCGTCCTATCTGCCCGAGATCATGGCGCTGTCCGATCGCATCCTGGTGTCGCGGCAAGGCAAGGTGGTCGAGGAATTCTCGGCGCTGGAAGCGACCGAAGAGAAAATCATGTACGCGGCGGTTCACTGAAAGACCCCGTCCCCGTCGCGACGTTCGAAACTGCGAAACACCAGTCCCGGCCCCGGATTGGCCGGTCAGAACCCGTACGGCAAAGTTCGGCTTCGGCAAATTCGTGGCTTGCGGAACGAGATTGTTCTCCTCCCCAAAACTCGGCCCGCCGCTAACACCGCAGCGCAGCCTGCTCATTCTGGATGTTGCCAGGTTTTCTTTGATCTCTCGGTGTACAACCGCCTTATAACCAATTGAAAACATTGAACTATCTCACTTGGCCGTGTGAAGCTGCCTGCGCTCAATCGAGAGCGGCTGATCGAGTTCGGAAGAAAGCGCGCCAAACAAGGCGCTGGTCCCGCAACGTTGGCCACCTTTGCTCAATCTAACGGGATATGGCGCGTGGGAGGCCGTGCTTCAGCAGCGGATTGTGACTCGAGGCTATGGACGGATCTTTCCTCATAATCATAGATCGGTAAGTGCAGCATTCACCCGCGCATGTGATTAACTCAAGATCGAAGACCTGCACTTCCACGATCTGCGTCACGAGGGAACAAGCCGTTTGTTCGAGGCAGGACTTCCAATCGAAAAGGCAGCACTGATCACCGGCCACCAAGATTGGCGACACTTGTAGCGTTATACCAATCTCTGGGTCGAAGATCTTCTCAAGCTGCAGCATGCGCGGCAACCGTTGATGGAAGAATTCATCGAGACGCTAGCTGCCTCGCAGCCGATCTAGCTAGTTCAGCGTTTTCGTGGTTCGAATCATATCAAGCGGCCTCGGCAAGTTTGTAAGACCAAGTATGGATGACGGGGTATCTGTTGACGTCGTTGATGCCGGCCATGATGCGTTCCTTGAGCTCCTGTTTTGATGCCACCCGGATGTGGCGCAGGACCGAGCGGGCGAACTTGGAGAAGAAAGCCTCGATGAGGTTGAGCCAGGAGCCGTGTTTGGGCGTGAA
>Ga0099793_10000116_pt1 | contig 17182 bp, 21 predicted proteins | sample Rivendell_Oct201_9_FD_77319 | JGI IMG/M metagenome (GOLD analysis project Ga0099793, IMG submission 77319) | Vadose zone soil and rhizosphere microbial communities from the Eel River Critical Zone Observatory, Northern California to study diel... | ecosystem: Environmental > Terrestrial > Soil...
CTTCCGCGATCGGGAAGGACAATGGGCTCGACCGGATTCGAACCGGTGACCTTCGCTGTGTGAGAGCGATGTCATAACCGCTAGACCACGAGCCCGATGGCCGCGCAACGTACCCCGCGGTATAAATTTCCATCGCGAGGGAGGCGTTCCGGCGTCTTCTCACAGCCTTTATTACCGATGGTCGGAATAGCTCCGCGGGAGGCACCCTCGATGGCAAAGGAGGACAAATCCGAAATGACAACGATCGCGAAAAAGCAACTGCAAGGGCGCGGTTTCTTGGTCTCCCTCTCCACGACCCGGGAGGGTGAGAACCTGATTGGCAAACTCCGTGTGAGCGAGGCGGCGACGCAACGCACGGTAGCGAATATCGTGAGCGTATGGAAGGTCGACGACCTCGAACTCGTGTTCGGGCTCGACACGGGGGATGGCATCGCCCGGGACTTCGTGAACCAGGCGATGAATCTCTTCGATCTCTTCAAGTACGTGATTCCTGGCGCCCAGATCAAAGAGGAATGACAGCGGCGACAGCACGGTTAAATAGTCCCGACCATCTGGTGAGAAATGCCTTCATGGACCCCTCCGGTGTCCTCCTTGCCTTGGAAGAACAGAAGAAGTGGCGCGAGCGCCGCAAACGGATCCGCGAACGGATCCGGCAGCTCGACCGCCGCCGGTCCTTGCTGAGGAAAGAGCTCGACGGAGTGAGGAACAAGATCCTCCAATACGGCCGCCTCCTCATCGACTTGCAACTAGGCAGCCGAGCCGGCACCACGATTCCATCGATCGGACCGGGGCGGTAGCATGACGTCGGCGGGACGGCAGGCGACCCAGCGGGAGATCGAGCGGTGGCGACAACGCGAACGGCGTCTCGTCGAGGCGCTCCAGAGCGTGGACGACGAACGCCATCGCCTGGACGAGGAACTCCTGAAGGTCGATCAACAGGTCGCCTATTACGATTCTCTCACCCGGGAGATGAAGCGAGAGTTGGGACGACCGGGTCTTTCGAGCCTTCTTTCTTCGTTCCGGCGGGCGTAGGAGGAGCCTCGTGCGCGTCACCCTCGACGGCACGGTGCGGGAGCTGAGGACAGTCTGGCTCGAGGACGGCATGGTGAAGCTCATCGACCAGCGGTACCTGCCGTTCGATCTTCGATTCTATGAGGCGAAGAACGCGGAAGATGTCGCGGTCGCGATCGAGGACATGGTGGTTCGAGGCGCACCGGCGATCGGCGCGACGGCCGCGTACGGGATGGCCCAGGCAGGGCTCCAGGGCCTCGACCTGAAGGCGGTCGGAGAAAGGTTCCGGAAAACGCGGCCGACCGGACATGATCTGTTCGTCGCGATCGACTACATGACGAAAGCCGCCGCGGACGGAACCGACCTGGTCACGGCGGCCGAGCGTTACGCTGAAGAAGACATCGATCGCTGCCGGAAGATCGGGGAACACGGGGCCAAACTCATCCGGAACGGAACGCGAATCCTCACCCACTGCAACGCGGGAGCGCTGGCGGCTGTGGACTACGGCACGGTCATGGCGCCGATGCGAACCGCGAAGGAGCAAGGCCGCCGTTTCTTCGTCTACGTCGATGAAACGCGTCCCCGGTTGCAAGGCGCGCGGCTCACATCGTGGGAGCTCCTGCAGGAAGGAATCGACCACGCAATCATCACCGACGGAGCGGCCGCCCACTTCCTCGGACGGGGAGAAGTGGACCTCGTCTTGATCGGTGCAGATCGCATCGCGGCGAACGGAGACACAGCAAACAAGATTGGCACTTACGGAAAGGCGGTGGTCGCCCGGGAGAACGGCGTCCCATTCTACGTCGCGGCACCGACGAGCACGATCGATTTCACGCTGGCTACCGGCGCGAAGATTCCGATCGAGGAACGGTCGCCTCAGGAAGTCCTGCACCTGGACGGACAGCCCATCGCGCCAAAAGAGAGCCCGGCGAGAAATCCCGCCTTCGACGTGACGCCGGCCAAGTACATCACCGGGATCATCACGGAGTTGGGAATCCGAAAACCCGCCCAGCTGCGTGTGTTGAACAAAGTGGCGACGCCGCGGAAGAAAGGGACCGCGAAGAAGTCCCGCTGAGCGCATACGCTTTTACGGAATCACCCCCTTCGCGCCAATGTGTTGCTCCTCACGACCTGGTTCGGATCCTTCCTCCTCGACGAAGGCAAGGTCGTCGAGCAACGACTCTTTCCCAAAGAGTCGGGGGCCCTGGCGGAGCGTCTGGCCTTAGTGGAGGATTGGAAAGTCCTCCCGGAAGAGCGGGAGCTCATGGTCCTCGCCGCCGACGTATTCGTCCTCGAGCCGCGCCTCGAACGCGCGGGCGGCAACCTCACTCGGGAACGGGCCCCCTTCCTCGATCCGGAGACGTTCGGCTATGGCCGCGACCTCCTCCACGATGCGATGGTCCTGCTCGCGAAGGTCCGGATGCGGAAGGCGGTCGGACCGGAGGACCACCTTCGTCAAGCGGTCGGCGCCCTCGATGAGATCCAGGAACAAGAGAACGCGATCGTCGAGCGCCTGCGCGAATGGTACGGCCTCCACTTCCCCGAACTTGCGCCCATGGTGGACGCCGGGACGTACATCGATCTCGTCGCGCTTCACGGACGACGCGAGCACATGCCGATCGCCCCTACGCAGAGCGTCGGTGCGGAACTCGCAGACCGCGAGGAGGAGGAACTGAAGGCGTTCGCGGGGCTCGCCAAGCACGTCGCGGGGGAGCGGAAGTCGGTCGAGGCGTATGTGGAACGTTCCATCCGGGAACTCGCCCCGAACGTCTCGGACCTCGCCGGCCCGATCATCGCCGCACGACTCGTCACGCTCGCGGGCGGCGTCGAGGATCTGGCCCGCGCCCCCGCGGGGACGGTGCAGCTGCTCGGTGCGGAGCGCGCGTTGTTCCGACATCTCCGGACCGGCTCGCGACCCCCGAAACATGGGGTGCTATTCCAGCATCCTCTCGTCCATCGGGCGCCCACGTGGCAACGAGGGGCCATCGCCCGCGCGCTTGCGGGACGCATCGCCATGGCAGCGCGCGCGGACGCATACACAAAACGACGAATCGCACCGGAGCTCCTTCGTGGCCTCGAGTCCGCGGTCAGTGAAATCCGCCGTCGAAAGTCGGAACGTCCGGTCCGTTCGACCCATCGCCAAGCGCGAAACAGACGTCGTTCTGGGAAAAGTCGGCGCCAGTAAGGAAACGTTTTAAGGGCCCGGCATCATCGCTCCGGGAGAATCGCGATGTCGTGGGAACAGGCGGAGATTCGGGAGCTCAAGGTGAACCGCTACGTCGTCGTCGACGACGAGCCGTGCCGGATCATCAGCATCCAGATGTCGAAGCCCGGAAAACACGGCGAAGCAAAAGCCCGACTCGAAGTGGTCGGTCTCTTCGACGGTCAGAAGCGATCAATTGTCCATCCCGTCACCCACAAGGTCCGCATCCCGATGATCGACAAGGGGAAGGCGCAAGTCCTTTCGATGCACGGCAACGTCGCGCAGCTCATGGACATGGCGACCTACCAAACGTTCGAACTTCCCGTGCCGGAGGAATTACAGGGCAAGCTCCAGCCGGGCCAAGAAGTCATGTACATGGAAGCCCTCGGCCGCCGAAAGCTGACCTGGCAGTGAGCGGGCTCGTCCTCAAATAAGCCGACGCGGTTTCGGCTCGCGCATGGCCGCGCCTCGTTTCGCGGACGCCGTCGCGAAGTACGACTCGGCCCGCGTCGCCCTGTTCGGCGTCCCGTACGATCGCACCTGCTCGTTCCGCGGAGGCTCCAGGTTCGCCCCTCGGGCGATCCGCGAGGCTTCCTACAACTTCGAGACGTTCATGATGGACCACCAGAGGGACTTGCTCGAGGTCCCCGTGGCCGACCTCGGTGACACGCCCGCGTTCGGACCGACGACGGAGATGATTGGGGGCGTCACCAAGATGGCCTCCGACATCGTCGGCGCCGGAAAGATCCCGATCGCGATCGGCGGGGAGCACAGCCTTGCGCCCGCGGTCGTCCGCGCCTTCCCGAAGGACGTCGGGGTCATCGGAATCGACGCCCATCTGGATTTCCGAGAGTCGTATCTGGACGACCCGTGGTCCCACGCGTGCAGCGCCCGTCGAATTGCAGACCACGTCGGCGTCGAGCATGTCGTCTACGTGGGCGTCCGCTCGTACAGCCGGGAAGAACGCGAAGACCTGGAACGGCTCGGCCTGACCTACGTGAGCGTGTTCGACATCCATGATCGGGGGATCGCGGCGGGTGCCGAGCGGGCGCTGAAGGAGGTCGACCGGGACAGGATCTACCTCACGATCGACATGGACGGCGTCGATCCTGCGTACGCCCCGGCCGTCGGGAATCCCGAACCGTTCGGGCTCTCGCCCTTGCAGGTGAAGAAACTGATCGGCATCTTGGCGCCGCACCTCGTCGGCATGGACCTGAACGAGGTGAGCCCCGCTTGGGACTTCGGGCAGACAGCGCTGCTCGCCGCCCGCCTGATTCGAGAGGCGATCGTGGCGATCGACGAAGCCCGTGGCTGAGATTCGTTCAATCGCTTATCGGAGAAAAGGAAGCGACGAGCTCCGGGCGCTCGCGGGGCCGCAGGGCCCGATCCCTCCCCCTCAATCGGGGTGTCCTCGGCCTGCGAATCCCGGCCGCACAGGCCCACCCGAAGGCGGCGCGAGAGGAGCGGAACCGGAGCTCGTCCCAACCCGTGACAGACGATGGCAGGGTCGAGCATATACTTTGCGAATCCCACCGCGGAGGCGCAAGAACGTTTATGTGCGCTCGGTCGTTAGTTGCCCCTCCCGGTGCCATGGTCGACGGATGGAACGGCCCTCTCGAAAAGGTGGACCCGTTTCGATTCGAGATCCCGCGGTCCTATAAGCCGCAGATGAGGACGAGCGGCCTCATCTTCGTGGACGAGGCCATGATCCCGCAGCTTCGGCAAGATCGGGCTCCGGAGCAAGTCGCGAATGTCGCGACCATGCCGGGCATCGTGGGCATGGCCATGGCTATGCCGGACATCCACTGGGGATACGGTTTCCCAATCGGAGGCGTGGCCGCCTTCGACTATGACGCAGGGGTGATCTCACCCGGCGGGATCGGCTACGACATCAATTGCGGTGTGCGCCTCATCCGGACGGATCTCACGGAGACGGAGGTGCGTCCTCACCTCCGGGCCCTCACCGACGCCTGTTTCAAGAACGTTCCGAGTGGCGTGGGAGAAGGGGGCCTTGCAAAGGTGTCTCGGCAGGACCTAGCGAGGCTCGCGACGGAGGGGATCGCGTGGTCCGTGGAGAAGGGCTACGCATGGCCCGAGGACGTGGACCATACCGAGGCCAAGGGCCACTTGGCCGACGCCGACTTCTCCCGGGTCGGGGACCGGGCCATCACCCGAGGAAAGGACCAGGTGGGCAGCTTGGGGGCTGGGAACCACTTCGTGGAGATTCAGAAGGTCGACCGGGTGTACGACGCCCGGGCGGCGAAGGCCCTCGGGATCGACTCGCCCGGGAAAGTCTGCATCATGGTCCACACGGGTTCCCGCGGCTTCGGGCATCAGATCGCGAGCGACTATATCGAGGCCTGCGAGCGGGTCGTGAGACGCGAAAAGATCGAACTGCCGGACCTCCAACTGGCCTGCGCTCCGATCGGTTCGAAGGAGGGACAGGATTACTGGCAGGCCATGTGTTGCGGCGCAAACTTCGCGTGGAACAACCGACAGGTGATCACGTTTGGCGTGCGGAACGCTTTTGCGGACGTGCTTCGGCGATCCGCCGAGGACCTCGGGATGGGGATCGTGTACGACGTCTGTCACAACATCGGCAAGGTGGAGGAGCACCGGGTGAATGGCACGCGCCAAAAACTCGTCGTGCACCGGAAAGGCGCGACCCGGGCGTTTCCCGCCGGACATCCGGAGACGCCGGCCGAGTACAAGGAGGTCGGCCAGCCCGTCTTGATCCCGGGGGACATGGGCACATGTTCCTTCGTCCTCGTCGGCCAGCCGGCCGCGATGGAACGATCGTTCGGTTCGAGCTGTCACGGTGCGGGCCGCCAGATGTCTCGCAAGGCGGCGTCTCGATTGTACAATGCGAACGAAGTGGTCCGGTCCCTTGACAAACGGGGCATCTACCTCCGCGCGGCGTCGCGGGAGGGGATCGTCGAAGAAGCGCCAGGGGCATACAAGAACGTGGAGGACGTCGTCCGAGTCGCGGAGGGTGCCGGCCTGACGAAGATCGTCGCCCGGATGGTCCCGCTCGGAGTCGTGAAGGGATGAACCTCACGATCAAACCATTCGGACGCATCGATCCGAAAGTCCTCGAGTACCTTCGCGACGAACTGCACGATATGGGCCCGGTGTCTCTTTCGACGCCGCAACCGGTGCCAGCCTCCTTCGTTCAACGGAATCGGGAGGGACAGATCCAGTACCTGGCGACCGAGTTCGAGAAAGCGATGGCCACGGAGAAGGGCGACCGTATCCTGGCCGTGACCGACGTGGACTTGTTCGAACGCGGGCTGAACTTCGTGTTCGGCCACGCCACGATCCGCGATCGTTTCGCAGTGATCTCGATCGCTCGATTCGGGAACGACGGACCCGAGAAGCTTCTCGAACGCTCTGCCAAAACCGCCATCCATGAACTCGGTCACACGCTGGGTCTCTACCACGACGACGCCAATCTCGATTGCGTCATGCACTTCTCCGAGAAATTGGAGGACACGGACCGCAAGAGCCGCGCCTTCTGTACGCGATGCAGCGCCGTCGCGGCTTTCACCTTGTCCCGCATACGAACGTGAAGCGTGACTTCATTTCGAAACGGTCGCCAAACCGCCTCGGAAGCTCGCGCTCGAGGAACCGCACGCCCGTTTCGTATTCTCCCGGAGGCAGCAGGTCGAATGTGGACAAGTATTTCCGACGGACTCGATCGAGCTGTTGGCTGACCGTGAGCATCCGTGTGTAAGGCCGTTCTTCCGTCCGAATGTGTCTAAACCCGGAACCCTCCAGAGTTGACACGATGGCCTCGATGCGCGGGAACCGGATCCGATCGATCTCAAGGAGGCTCGGAAAGGCTTCCTCCACGATGCCGATCCTCCGTGTCGACAGGTCCGACGTGGCGATCACCACGCGATGGGACACGCGGGCGACCTCGCGGAGCACACGCTCGTACTCCTCCAAGTGTTGAAGCACCATGACGATGACCGTCACGTCCACCGCATCCGCCCGAAGCGGGAGCCAGTGTCCGTCGGCGCGCACACACGCGAAAGGTGCCTTGCCGCGCGCGATGGTGAGCATGTCCCGAGAGGAATCGAGCGCGACGACCGGGTTCGAGGCGTGAAGGAGAACCGCGAACCGTCCGGTGCCGGCGCCGAGATCGAGGACGCGTTCGCCCGGTTGGATTTTTCCCACTTCGACGAGGCCGCGGAGCCAGAACCCGCGGTCCGTCGCGTCGTCCGCGCGGATCGCATCGTAGTCCGGTGCCCGCCGCGCATAGTCGACCCGCACGCAACTTGCAAATGGCTGGCGGGATATGAGCCTAGCGGGAATCGTGATGACGATCGCGGAATTCAGTATCACGCCGATCGGGAAAGGTTCCAGCGTCGGTACCTACGTCGCACGCTGTTTGGACATCGTCGATCGGAGCGGTGTCCCGTACCGGTTGAATGCCATGGGGACCGTCGTCGAGGGCGAGTTCGACGACATCCTCAAGCTCATCGCTCGATGCCACAAGGCGGTCGCCGAGGACTGCGAGCGCGTCTCCACGATTGTGAAAATCGACGACCGCAAGGGCGCCTCGGGCCAACTCGATGCGAAGGTGAAGGACGTCGAACGTCGCCTCGGCCGCAAGGTCAGGACTTGACGGGCGGTTTCCAGAGGGCAAGCCCGATCGCGGCCACCGCCGCCGCGATCGCACCGAACGCGAAAGTGGCTTGTGGAATGAAGACGATCCACAGGAGGCCCGCGACCACGCCCGAGCCAAGCCTGACGATCCCGATGCTGGTGTGATACGCCCCGAGGACCGTCGCCTTGATCTCGGCGGGCGCGAAGTCCGCGACCAGTGCGCGTTGCGTGCCTTCCGCCATTCCGTAACTCAAGCCATACAAGATGAACGCGGCGACCAAGACGAAGAACTCACCCGAAACGGCGAGCAGCGTCGACATCGCGATGAACGCGAGGTACCCGATCAGGACGACGGGCTTCCGGCCCACCCGATCCGAGAGGATGCCCGCCGGGAACGCGTGGGCCGCATAGACCACGTTGTACAGGACATAGAGCAGGATCGCCTGCGTCGTGCCGAACAGGATGCCGGCCCGAAGGAGCAGGAAGACATAGGAAAAGTCGGCGAAAGAAAACAAGCTCGCGATTCCGAGGAAGACCAACAAGGGCCTCGGGATCCCGCGGAAGGCGACGCGCAACGGCTGGCTCCGGGTTGGGGTTCGCGGAGGCTCTCGGACCATGAGGACGACCAAGACCGACACCAACGCGGGAACCGCCGCAAGGAGTAGGATGAGCCGATACGCGTCCGCCCTGGTCAGGCTGGCGGCGACCGTCGCGAGCAGGATGAGCGTGACGACGGGTCCGGCGATGGCCCCGGCCGTGTCCATGCTCCGATGGAAGCCGAAAGCTTTGCCTCGGGTTTCGGGAGGCGTCGATTCCGTCAAGAGCGCGTCGCGCGGGGCGTCTCGCACCCCCTTTCCCGTCCGCTCGAGAATCCGCATCCCGAGAAACTCGGGCCAAGTTCGGGCGAAGGGGAAGAGGACCTTCATCGCCGTGGAGAGGCCGTATCCTGCGGCGACGAAACGTTTTCGCTTCCCCGCGGAGTCGGACAGACGACCCGAGAAGATCTTCGAGAAAGTGCCGACGCTCTCCGCGACGCCCTCCACGAGTCCGACGATGAGGGCATTGGCCGACAGGACCTGGATCAGGAAGAACGGGAGGATGGGGAAAATCATCTCGCTGCTCACGTCGGTGAAGAACGACACGAACCCGAGTACGACGACGTTCGCGGTGAGTCCGTAAGCGAGGGTCTTGCGGGATACCATGGTCTCACGGCGGATGGAACAGGAATGCGACGGCGATCACCGCGTACACGATCACAAGGAGCGCTCCTTCGTACCAGTTGCTCCGACCGTCGGAGACGACCGCAGCAACGACGGCGATCGACAGCGCCAAGGCGGCGAGCTCGAAGATCTCGAAATCGAGCGTCATGATTCTCACGGTCATCAGAGAAAGGAAGACGAGAATCGGCGCGACGAATAGGGCGACCTGCGTCATCGAGGTCGTCGCCACCGCGACGCTAAGTTCCATCTTGTTCCGCCAAGCCATGAGGACCGCGCTCCCATGCTCGGCGGCGTTCCCGACAATCGCCACGATGATCACTCCGACGAAAAGATCCGTCAGTCCCAGACCTTGTCGGGCCGCTTCAAGGGAGCCCACCAAGATCTCGCTCTCGACCGCGACCAGGACGGTCGACACGACGAGGACGGCCAGGGCAAACCGCCGTTCCCAACGAGCCTTCTCCGCGACTTCCGTGACCGGATTGAAGATGTCCCGGTGCGTCCGCAGGGAGAAAATGAGGCCGAGGACATAGGCCAGCAGCAGGATCCCCGCAATCCCCAGACTCATCTCCTGGAGCGCAACCGGGCTGGGGATCTTCGTCGACAGGACGTACAGAGCCGGCATCACGAGCCCGATGACGGCGACCACGAGCATTGTGACCTGCATGCCGGAGGCCTCGCGAGAGAACAATTGGACCTTGTGCCGTAAGCCGCCCGCGAGCATGCTGAGCCCCAACACCAGCAGGGCGTTCCCGATGATCGATCCGGTCAGGGACGCCTTCACGACCTCCGTAAGCCCGCTCGCGAGGGCGAAGACGGCGATGATCAGCTCGGTCGCATTGCCGAACGTCGCGTTGAGAAGGCCGCCGACCCCGGGACCGGCATGTTTGCCCAACTCCTCCGTCGCGAGTCCGAGGAACCAGGCCAACGGCACGATCGCGATCCCGGCCACCGCGAACACGACGATCCCCGGTCCCATGACGAGATCGAGGATCCAGCTAATCGGGACGAATACGCCCAGCAGGACAGCCCAGGTGTAAGGGCGGAGCGGACCGAGGTCCATTGCGCCGGGAATCGTCCGACCGTTCTTAATCTCGCGGACAATGTTTAACTAGAGAGGGCCGAATCCGCGGACGATGATCTCTCCGCTGGAGATGCGAGTCCTCGATCGGAATGCCCAGCACTTCGGCATTTCGACCCTGGACCTCATGGAGGCAGCGGGGAAGGCCGTCGCAGAGGTCGCTCGGTCGGAATTCGGCGCGGCGGGGAAGCGCGTCTTGGTCCTCTGCGGGACCGGGAACAACGGCGGAGACGGCCTGGTCGCCGCCCGCCATTTGGCGAAGGAAGCGCGCGTGACCGTCCTGCTCGCCCGTTCCCCCGACCAGTTCGATACGAAGGAAGCCCAGACGAACTTCGAGAGACTCCGGGACGTGCAGATCCTCGCAGGATTGGATCGGAGCGAGGAAGCCGTTGCCGAAGCGGACCTTCTCATCGACGCCCTCCTGGGGATCGGGGCCGAAGGGAACCTTCGGGAGCCGTTCGCCTCCCTCGTCCGCCAGGTGAACGCATCCGGCAAGCCGGTCCTCAGCGTCGACGTCCCGAGCGGCTTCGGGACCGGGCTCATGGTCCGACCGACCGTGACGGTCGCCCTCCATGATGTGAAGGAAGGCATGACAACGGATAACAGCGGACGGATTCGAATCGCTGACATCGGCATCCCGTCGAAGGTGACGACGATGATCGGCCCCGGCGAATTCCTGCTGTACCCGCTCCCGAGGGCCACGAGCCATAAAGGCGAAAACGGCCGCCTCCTCGTCGTCGCGGGCGGTCCGTACACCGGGGCGCCCGCCCTCGTCGGCTTCGGTTCCCTTGGGATCGGCATCGACCTCGTCCACATCGCGACACCCGCGTCGGCGGCAACCGTCGTCGCGGCGTACTCGCCGACGTTCATCGTCCACCCTCTCGTGGGACATCGGCTGTTGCGAGAGGACCTCCGGCAGATCATCGAACTCACCCCCCGCGTGGACGCCGTTGCCATCGGACCCGGGCTGGGCGATGCCGCGGGAACGCTCGAGGCCATCCGGGAGGTCGTGCGCGGCATCCAGGTGCCGATTGTCCTCGATGCGGATGCGATCAAAGCGGTGGCGGTGGATCCGAAGTGCCTCGCCGGCAAGAAGGTGGTCCTCACTCCGCACTCCCGCGAGTTCCAACTCCTCTCCGGCAAGTCGTTGCCGGACTCCCCAGAGGAACGCGCGGAAATGGTCCGGGAGACGGCGAAGGCGCTTGGAGCCACGATCCTCTTGAAGGGCCACGTGGACATCGTTACGGACGGGACACGGCTCAAGTTCAACTATACCGGGAATCCGGGGATGACGGCGGGCGGGACGGGCGATGTCCTCTGCGGCTTGACCGCGGGACTCATCGCGAAGGGGATGGCACCATACGACGCGGCGCGCCTCGCGGCGTTCACAAACGGGGCTGCCGGAGACCTCGCGTTCGAGGAGAAAAGTTACGGCCTAACCTCCTTGGACGTCGCGAACCACCTCGGGCACATCCTCGCGAAGTTCCTTTGACTCTCTACGAATCTCTCCGCCCGCACAATTATTAAGCGGACCCCTCCCTTCGACCGACCGTGGACCTTGAACCGATCCCGGACGAACCCGTCCTCATGGCGGACGACGCGCTCGTGGTCGCCGACCTCCATATCGGACTCGAGGAGGAACTGCGCGAAAAGGGCGTCCACATTCCGAGCCGGGCGGAGGCGATGGGGAACAAACTCGCGGAGATCGCATCCCGACGCGGGGCGAGCCGCATCATCATCCTTGGCGATGTGAAGCATCTGGTCCCGAAGATGGCGTCGCGCGAGAGGCGGGACGTATACGTCTTCTTCCGCGACCTCGCGTCCGTGTTTCGGGAGATCTACATCGCCCAGGGAAACCACGACGGGATGCTGAAACACATCGTGCCCCGCAACGTTCGGTTCAAGCCCGCGTACGGATTCCGCCTGGACGACACTGGCTTCTGCCATGGGCATGCGTGGCCGTACAAGAAAGTGATGGAGGCGAAGGTCCTCGTCATGGGACATAACCATCCTGCGGCCGCGTTCCGAGATGCGATGGGACACCGGCAGATCGTCCCGTGCTGGATGCGCGTCCCGTTTCTCCGGAAACACCGGCGGTATCCGAAATTGCCGAAAGAGGCGATCGTCGTGCCGGCGTTCAACGAGCTCTGCGGCGGCATGCCGGTGAACGACGTCCGGGCGCGCTTTCTGGGGCCGTTGTTCGACGAGGAACTCGTCCGGGTCGACGACGCCGCGATCCATCTCCTCGATGGAACCCACCTAGGTCGTCTCAGGGACATCCGGGTCGACCTCGGATTCCGCCCGGAAGATTATCGCCAGTGAGGCCGCCGATGCGCTGGAAGTGGAAGCTCGGATTGCTGCTCCTCGTGGCCATGGAAAGCCCGATCCTCGCCTGGGGAGGTCTGTTCCTTCGTCTCCCGGGAGAATCCGTCGGCTATCTGGCGGCGATCCTGACGGCCCTCTTGTTCGGGATGCTCGTCCTCCGGCCGACCTTGTTCGCCCTCGCGGGACTTTGGCTCGTCGGCATCGCGGGGTCCGGGTTGTACTTCACGCGGTATTTGCCTCCGACCTTGGCCCTCGGCCTCGGCTCGATCCTGTCGACGTTGGCATGCTCGGTCGGTCTGCCGCTCTACCGCCGCGCCCTCGGCCTCGTCCTTCGACGTCACGTGTAGGAGGATCCATCCGCGTGACATGGGCCCGGTCGGAATCGAACCGACGATCTCGACTTTGTAAGAGTCGCGTCATAGCCACTAGACCACGGGCCCGCAGACGCCAACGAGGGAGCGCTCCATAAGGCTTCCCGGAGGGATCAGCCCAGATCTTTCGCGGCTGCTTCGGTGAAGCGGTCCACTGCGGCGTCGAGTTCGGAGAGGCGACGCTCCGGGGGGACGACGAGCACGAGCATCGCGCGCCGTCCTACTTCCTGGATGAGGAAGGTCGCGTCCTCGGATTCGAGCAAGATGCGATGGGGGGCGGCATGCCGGAGTTCCGTCGCGGCCGTCATCCCCGCCCCGAGGATCGCGGCGCACATGATTGAAAAGGTCTCCTGGGAGACGCCGTTCGGCAGCTCGGTGGCGACGACGGCGCCATCGCGATTGATGACGGCCACGGCCTCCGCCTTCGTCACGGCCCGAAGCGCATGCACCATCTCCTGCAGGACCGTCATGCGCCTGCCTCCCGCTCGAACACGCACTCCCGAGATCCGGTGCTCACGCACTCGACCTCGGCGAGGCGCACCCGGTGCTTTGTCTTTGCTTCGAGCAGCTTTGAAAGGATGCCACGCAGTCGGTGGCACGTCTCCATGTCGGACCCGGGCATGGCCTCAATCGATCCGCGAACTCGCGCGCCAGTGTCCGTGAAGAGCACATCCTCCGCCCAGCCGCGTTCCAGGATCACTTGCTTGCCGGCGTCGAGCGGATCCTCCCCGAGCGGCAGGTTGCGAGTCACGTCCTCCGCCAAAACCATTCCCTCGCGGAAGAAGAGCCCGTGGCAGGCATAGGACATCACGCTCTCGTACAGTTTCCGGATTGAGTCGAGCTCCTGCTGAGAGACCTTCACGGAGCGGGGCACTGGGCCGCACGAACCTGGGAACGGACTATAAAGGTTCCGCGCTGGTTATTTTCACCCATCCGGCGCCGAGCGCAATCAGCCGCCGCGGCACTCCGGACACGCGAGCAAGTTCCGGTCCCACATCAGGTTCGTCGAGTACACGCCGCACGCATCGCAATGGCCCTCGATGCCCTTCGCGAATTGCGTCTCGAGCCCTGCGCGGTCAAATTCCCGGGTGACTTCGATGAGCGTCGGCCAGATCCGGATGATGTCGTTTTCCGTCACTATGCCGACGAGTTTTCCGTCTTCGACGACGGGGAGCCGACGAATCTTGCGCTGGGACATCAGTTTCGCGGCCTCCGCCACCTCTTCGTGCGGAGGGACCGCGACCACGGGCGAGGTCATGATGTCCTTCACAAAGACTCGGCTAAATTGCAAGTCCGACGCGGCCACCTTCGTCACGAGGTCCCGCTCCGTGACGATGCCCGTCGGGGTTCCGCGATCGACGACGACGAGGCTTCCGATATCCTTCTCCCGCATCACCTTCGCCGCTTCCACGGCCGTGGCGCCGGCCGCGATCGTGACCGGCTTGGAAGTCATGATCTCGAGTACAGGGATGCGCGCTCGCATGGGCCCGCGCTAATGAGGGGTCAAATCCGATAAAGGTTTGTGTCACGTCTCCGCAACGAAGAGAACCGCGCCGACAATGTTAAGGCGCGTTTGTTGGTTCTCGACGCGATGCGCTACGCCGACTCGGAGGGCGAACTCGCGGTGCAGATTGCATGCGCGGCAATCGAAACCCGCTTGCTCGGTCGGTCGACGCGATCCTTCCAGGTGCCGGCTCGATTCGAGGAGAAGGCCGGCGCGTTCGTGACGCTCAACACGCACCCCGACGGCGAGCTGCGCGGATGCATCGGGTATCCGCAGCCCTTCTTCCCGCTGGCCAAGGCGGTCGAGAAGGCGGCCGAAGCCGCCGCGACCGACGATCCGCGGTTCCCGCCGATGCGCCCGGACGAATGGGACCGCGTCACGGTCGAAGTGAGCATCCTCACACCGCCGAGGCTCATCGAGGTGAAGAAGCCGAAGGAGATGCCGACTCATGTCACGATTGGAGTGGATGGCCTGAGCATCGCGCAGGGACCGTATCGAGGGATCCTGCTCCCGCAGGTCGCGGTCGAAGAGAACTTTGACGCGGCGGACTTCCTTTCCCAAGCCTGCATGAAGGCGGGCTTGCTCGCGGACGCGTGGCTCGATCCCGCCACGCGGGTCTACACGTTCCAGGCGGAGGTGTTCGCCGAAGTGGATCCGCGCGGGCCCGTCGTGCGCCGGAAGATGGAGGCGGCGCGTGCGGGTCATTAGAGGCCGAGTGTTCTTCCGGGGCCGACTGGACGCGTTGAGCCTTGGGATCGGTGAGGACGGCAAGATCTCCGCGGTGAAGAAAGCCCTCCGCGGAGACGAGGAGGTCGATCACGGCGACGCGCTCATCTTGCCCGGCTGCGTGGATCTCCACGTTCACATGAGAGTTCCGGGCCTCACGCACAAAGAGGACTTGCCGAGCGGCACGAGGTCCGCGGCGATCGGCGGCGTGACCACGATCGCGGAGATGCCGAACACGGTACCGCCGGTCACGTCCCAAACGGTCTACACGGACAAGGTCGAAACGTTCCGCGGACGCAGCGCGATTGACTACGTGCTGTACGCGGCGCCGAAGTCCGAGGATGCGGTCGCGCGACTGCGGGGCGCCGCGGCGTTCAAGGCATATATGGCCGAGTCGACCGGAGCTCTCCAGGTCGGACCGCGAGAGCTTCAAGGAATCTTACGGGGAGCGCAGACGTCCGGCAAGCTTGTCGTTGTCCATGCGGAGGACCCACACCAGTTCGTGAACGTGAAGATCCGCGGCCTCGAGGACCATTCCGCCGCCCGACCGAAGGCCGCGGAGTCGAGCGCGGTTCAGTGGCTCGCTTCGAATCGGGGGGAGGCGAGGCTCCACGTCGCCCACGTGACGTGCGTCGAAGCTCTTGACGCGATTCCATCGGGAACCACGTGCGAAGTGACTCCGCACCACCTCTTCCTCGATACGTCGAGCCCCCTCGGGGCGCGCGGAAAGGTGAATCCCCCCCTCCGATCGCCCGCCGATCGCGGAGCCTTGTGGGAGGCGTTCCGTGGCGGCCGAATCGATGCCATCGCCAGCGACCACGCTCCTCATACGCTCGACGAGAAGAACGGACCGTTCAACGAGGCTCCGGCGGGCCTCCCTGGGGTGGCGACGTCCTTCCCTCTCCTGATGCGCAGGACCCGTGCCGGGGAGATCGATCTCGAACGACTCGTCAGTGCAACGGCCTCCCGACCTGCTGAAATCCTGGGCATCCCGAAAGGCGTCATCGAAGTCGGGCGGGACGCGGACCTCCTCGTGGTGGACCCGAGGGCCGCAGAGCGGATCCGCGCGAAACGCCTTCGATACAAATGCGGGTGGACACCGTTCGAAGAAATGGAAGCATGCTTCCCGCACTCGGTGTACCTCCGCGGGGAATTGGTGGTCGAAGACGGCGAGGCCGCGGCCGAAGGCCAAGGACGTCTTGTGTCGACCGAGTGAATACGGCCTACGAGGCCTTTACCGCTTCTTCGATCGCATAGTAGTACTCGCCCGCCGACTTCTGCTCGCGATCCAAACGAGAATCGAGCTTGTTGATTCGGGGGCGGTTCGTGTCCGCGTCGCGTCGGAACGTGATGCCCACCATCCGCAAGAATCGATTCATCCCATCGCGCATCGGGAACGGTCCCTCGCCGATCCCGCGTCGGCCCGGGTCGCCGGAGAAGACCATCAAGCTATCCGAGACCATGTCGAGGAAATATACATCGTGGTCGACGATCAACCCGGTCCGAGATTCTTTCTCCATGACCCGACGGATCGTCCGGGCCGCTTCCATCCTCTGGTTCGAATCCAGATAGGCAGATGGCTCGTCGAGCAAATAGATGTCCGCGTCACGACCGAGGCAGAGGGCAATCGCCACGCGTTGCAACTCGCCTCCGGAGAGAGTGGACACGTCTCGCTCCAGCATTCCCTTTACTTTGAGTGGCTGGAGGATCTCGGTCTCGAAATATCCTGAATCCGCTTTCTTGCCGACGGCCTCACGGATCAAATCGCCGACGGTCCCCTCATACACGGCTTCGAGATACTGAGGCTTGTACGATACCTGCCACTTTCCCTGGACGACCCCAGACGTCGGGGTTTCTTGGCCCGCGAGCATTTTCACGAAGGTCGTCTTCCCTGTCGCGTTCGGGCCGACGACGCCGACGACCTCCCCTTTGCGGAGACGACCGGGATGAACCACGAGTTCGAAATCTTCGTACTGTTTTGTGAGTTCGTCGAACTCGAGTAGGACCTCGGCTTGCCAGGCCGCCCTTGGGGGACGCACATCGAATCGGATCTCCCGATCCCGGAACCGGATGTTCTCTTCCTTCAGATAGCCGCCGAGATACACGTTGATCGCCGTCCGGACGGGACGGGGC
>Ga0099793_10000119_pt1 | contig 16961 bp, 13 predicted proteins | sample Rivendell_Oct201_9_FD_77319 | JGI IMG/M metagenome (GOLD analysis project Ga0099793, IMG submission 77319) | Vadose zone soil and rhizosphere microbial communities from the Eel River Critical Zone Observatory, Northern California to study diel... | ecosystem: Environmental > Terrestrial > Soil...
CTGCGGCGTACACGTTGGACAGGAGTCCGTCCGGTGACTGGCGGCTCATGACCAGCACCGAGCCGTTCAATCGCCCGTCGTGTTCGACGACCCGGGACTTCGCCTCCCAGTCGAACCGGGCGAGCGCCCGCTGGAGCCGGGTCTCGTTGGGCAGCATCTCCTGCCTGCCCTGGGCGACCTCGCGCCTCCAGAGCTCGAAGAGCCGGGGCAGATCCTCGGCCCGCCCCGGCCTCATGCGGTGACGCGTGTCACGACCTCGTGCGTTTCCGGGATCTCACGCCGGATCATCTCCTCGAGCTCGCTCTCGATGCGGTGCGCATGCTCGAGGCTGATCTCACCGGCAACCTCGGCGACCACGTGGGCGTAGATGCGGTTGTCACGATCGCTCAGCTCGACGTCGAGGCAACGCCGGACCTCGGGATGCGATTCCACGACACTGCGGATCCGTGCTGCGAGCTGGGCATTGCGGGAGGTCACGTCCTCCCCGGGTACCACCTCCGGCTCCATTGGCTCCAGGTGGATGTCGATGCGCATCACCTCCGGCAGCTCGGCGCGAATCGAGCGCTCCAGGTCGCGGCTGACGCTGGAGGCCTCGGCCACTGTCTGGTCCCCGGGCAGCTTCGCGTGCATCGTGAGGTGAAGTGACCCATCGGCCTCGCGCTCGACCGTCACGTTGTGTAGGTCTCGCACCCCGCCGTTTCGCGCGGCCGCGGCATGAATCCTCTCGACCAGGTCGGCGCGCTGCTTCTGTCCCTCGACCGATACCGCGAGATCGAGTTGTGGCAGCACCGACCGAGCACGCGCCTTCACGTCCTCGACGAGCGCGCTCGCCGCTTCTACCGAGAGCATGCGGCCGGTGGCGATGCTCGCGTCGCCGATCAGGTTCGGCCCCGAACGCCTCACGCGAACTGATCGCACCTCGCGCACGCCGTCCACGTCACGGATCGCGTCTCGCAGGTTCTCCTCCGCGCCCGCGGGCGCGCGGTCGATCAGGATGTCGCCGGATCGCCAGGTGAGCATGCCGGCCGCGCGTACGATGATCACCGCCACGACAAGTGCCGCCGCGGCATCGGCCCACATGAGGCCGGCGCGCACGCCGATCAGGCCCACCAGTACGCCGAGGTTGGCCAGCACGTCGGCCACACGATCCACCGAGTCGGCCAGCATGGCGTCGCTGGAGACGGCTCGGCCCACACGCCTCATCACGACAGCGCGCCCGGATTCGATCAGGATCGTGCCGACGAGCAGGACGAAGGCATAGCCCGTCGGGTCCACAGGCGGACCGCCCACAACGAGGCGCCTTGTCGCCTCGAACCCGATTGCGATGGCAATGATGAGCAGTAGGATGCCCTCTGCGAAAGCGGCGAGATTTTCGGCCCGACCATGGCCGTAGGGATGTTCCTTGTCGGCTGGTTTTCGCGCGGTGCGTACGGCAAACAGGGTGAATGTGCTTGCGGCAAGGTCGAAGAGCGAATGGACGGCCTCGCTCAGAATGCCCAGGCTACCCGTTAGCAGGCCGACCACGAGTTTCGCCAAGACCAGCATCACGCCGATGAAGACGGAGCCCAGCGCGACGAGCTCCGGGCGCTGCTCGAATCGCTTCACGGCTTCACTTTAAGCTCAGATTTCGCGGCCGCCGGCCGGCGCTTACCTCAGCAGCGACGCCGAGGCGAACAGCTGATCTTCCGTGCCCAACGCGATCACCAGGTCGCCGTCATCGAGGCGCGCGTTGGCGGGTGGATTGACGTTGACGCTGCCGTCGCGCTTGCGCACGGCGAGAACCTTGGCCGCGTTGGGCCGGAGCAGCCCGGCTTCCTCCAGCGTCTTGCCCTCCGCCGTCGTGCCCGAGATCACGACCATCTCCTCGACGCCGATGCCCCCTTCGCCGTGGTGGAGCGTATCGAGGACGTCGACCATGGCCGGGCGGATCGCGAGCAAGGCCATGCGGTGGCCTGCCATCACATAAGGCGAGATGGTCCGCGTCGCGCCGGCGAGCTCGAGGCGCCGGATGGAGTCCGGACGCCCAGCGCGCGCGACGATGTACAGGTTGGGGTTGAAGGCCCGGGCGGCCAGCACAATGTAAACGGCGCGCTCGTCCGAGTCGACGGCGGATACCAATCCCTTCGCGCGCTCGATGCCGGCCTGCTTCAGGACCTCTTCCTTTGACGCATCGCCTTCGATGTGAAGCCGGCCTTCGGCGCGGATCCTATCGAGCGCCTCCTCGGTCTGGTCGATGACCACGTACGGGACGCGGTGTTCCTCGAACTCAGCGACGACCTGCGTGCCGATGCGGCCGTATCCGCAGATGATGAAGTGGTCGCGTAGGTGGTTCAGGTCACGCTGCAACTGCCGGTCTCTCCGATACCTGCCGAAGGCATTGTCCGCCAGAGTCTCCGCGAAAACGCCGAAGCCGTAAAGCATGGTCCCGACGCCGACGACGATCAGGCCGGACGTGAACAGCCGTCCCGCCGTGCCCTGGGCGTGGACCTCGGTGTAGCCGACCGTGCTGATGGTAATGATCACCATGTAAAACGAATCCAGCAGCGACCAGCCGTCGATCACCATGTAGCCGCTGACGCCGACCGTGATGACGATCGCGAGCAGGACTGCGGCGAGGCGAAAGCGTCGGAGCGGATGCTCCAGTCGCATCAAATCGGAAAGTTAGCCGCCCCCGCCCGGACCTTCAAGCCCTGGTTTTGTCATCTTGCCCAGGTCGAGCACCTTGTTCAGCTGCTTTTCGGTCACGCCTCTCGCCCGAGCAAGCTGGCGGATCGACCGGCCGGTGCGCATCGATTCCTTGGCGAGCTTGGCCGCCTCGTCATATCCGATCACGGGGTTGAGCGCCGTCGCCAGCATCGGGCTGCGTTCGACCAGCTCCGGTCCGCGGTCGGTCGCCTGGAGGCCTTCCACGCATCGCTCCGAGAAGTTATGTGCGGAGGCCGCGAGCAGCGTGATGGATTCGAGGGTCGCCGCGGCGGCGACCGGCATCATGACGTTGAGCTCGAAGATGCTGCCCGCCTGGCCGGACACGACCACCGTGGTGTCGTTGCCGTAGACCCGCGCGATCGCCATCAGCATCGATTCGATGATCACTGGATTGACCTTGCCGGGCATGATGCTCGAGCCCGGCTGTGTTTCGGGCAGACGCAGCTCCCCAAGTCCGGCGATCGGACCGGAGCCCATGAGCCGGATGTCGGAGCCGATCTTCCACAGGCTCGTGCCGATCGTGCGCAGCGCGCCGTGCGCGGCGACGAGTACGTCGAGGCTGGCCTGGGCGTGGAAATGGTTGGGCGCCTCCTTCACCTGGAGGCGAGTCGCCTTGGCGAGCCGCGACGCAGCGAGCCTTGCGAACTGGGGATGGGTGTTGATGCCGGTTCCCACCGCCGTCCCCCCGAGCGGGACCCGCGAGAGCTCGTCGATGGCTGCGCGGCCGCGGCGGACCGACTCCTCGATCTGCCCCGCGTAGCCCTTGAACTCCTGTCCCAACCTGATCGGCGTCGCATCCTGCAGGTGGGTGCGGCCGGTTTTGATGACCGGCCAGAACTCTTTGCTCTTCCCTTCCAGCGCTCGCTCAAGGCGTTCCAGGGCGGGTAGCAGCTCATCGTGGATGGCGATCGCGGCCGCCAACTGAATGGCGGTCGGGACGACGTCATTCGAGGACTGGCCGAGGTTGACGTGGTCGTTGGGGTGGACAAGCTTGGATCCGCGTTCGCCGCCGAGGATCTCGGTCGCGCGGTTGGCGATGACCTCGTTGGCGTTCGTGTTGGTCGAGGTTCCGGACCCCGTTTGGTAGACGTCGATCGGAAACTGTTCGTCGAGCTTGCCGTCGACGACCTCTTGCGCGGCTGCGGCGATGGCTCGCGCACGGCGCCGGGGTAGGAGGCCGAGCTCGCGATTGGTCTGGGCCGCGGCGCGCTTGACCATGCCGAGGGCGCGGATGAAGCGGCGCGGCATCGGCTGACCCGAGATCGGAAAGTTGAGGACGGCACGCTGCGTGGACGCGCCATAGTAGGCGTCGGCCGGGACATGCATCTCGCCCATCGAGTCGCGCTCCATTCGAGTCCTCCTCGCCACGCCGTGATTCTAGAGTTCCGTTGGAATGCGTCTAGCCGCGCTCGACATCGGATCGAACACCGTCCATGTCCTGGTCGCCGACGTGGTCCGCGGGCGGCTCGAGGACGTCGCGCACTACGTCGAGATGCCGGAGCTCGGCCCGCAGGTGGCGCGAAACGGGGTGATCGGCAGCCGCGCTGCTTATGCGCTTCGGGCCGTTCGCAAGGTGATGGAGCAGGCTCGCTCGCACGGCTACGACGAGCTTCTCGCCTGCGCCACGCAAGCCATCCGGCAGGCGTCGGACGGCCCCGCCTTCGTCCGCCAGGCAAGCCAGGTGCTCGGCGTGCCGGTCCGCGTCATCTCGGGCAGGCGTGAAGCCGCGTTGAGCTTCCTCGGCGCGGCCAGCCGCCACGCGGTCCGGCACGAATGGGCGTTGGTGGACCTGGGCGGCGCCTCGACGGAGATCGTGATCGCCCGCGGGCGCGAGATGCTGCGCTCCGTGGCGCTGCCGATCGGCTCGGGCGTCCTCGCTGACACATTCCTGTCCGACCCGCCCAGGCCCGAGGAGCGCGCGCGCTTGCGCAAGGCGGCGCTGCGCGAGCTGCCCCGTGCCCCGGACGGCGAGGTCGAGCGGCTGGTCGCCACAGGCGGCACGGCGTCCAACCTCCCCACCGTGCTGACCCGGCGCAACCCGCCTGCGGTCCTGACCACAGCCGACCTCCTCACGTGCGAGGCGCGCCTGGACCGGCATCGGGCGCGCCACGTGGCTGCCCTGGTCGGGCTGCCTCCCAACCGGGTGAAAGCCCTGCGCGGAGGCGTCGAGGCGCTACTCCTGCTGCTCGATTGGTACGGCCTGGCCTTGCTCCACGTCAGCCACGAAGGCCTCCGCCACGGAATGCTGCTGGCGTACCTGGAACGGGGCCGAGATTGGTGGCGGGACCCACCCCACGAAATCACGTGATTTCGTGGGAACCCCGGAAACGATGGGTAAATTAGGTCTATGGAACGTGCGAGGCGCGGCACTGGGCTGAGGCTGGCCCTCGGGCTGACCCTGGTCGTCCTGCTGGTCGAGCTCACGGGCGGCGTTCTCTCGCATTCCCTGGCTCTGCTCTCTGACGCCGGCCACGTCCTGACCGACGTGTTCGCTCTTGGACTGGCCTGGTTCGCCGTCGAGCAATCGAAGAGGCCGGCCGACAAGCGACGCAGCTACGGCTACCAGAGGGTGGGAATTCTGGCGGCACTGCTGAACGCGGTCACCTTGATCGTGATCGTGCTGGCGATCGCATACGAGGCGGTCCACCGCTTCATGGCACCACAGCCAGTTCAGGGCGGGCTCGTTGTGGGCGCGGCACTGGCTGCAATCGCCATCAACACGTTCGTCATCCTCACGCTGCGAGAAGGAGGAGGAGGTCGCAACCTCAACCTCCGCGCCGCCTTGCTACATGTCACGGGAGACCTAGCCGCGTCTGCGGGCGTCGTCGTCGCGGGGTTGGTGATACTGCTCACCGGCTGGCTCTACGTCGACCCTCTCCTGTCGCTTGCCATCGCGGCCCTCATCGCCTATGGGGCCTGGGGCATAGTCCGCGAAACGGTCAACCTGTTGATGGAAGGAACACCACCGGACATCGACCTGACTGCCGTCACCGCCGAGATCAACGAAACGAGGCTGGTGACTGGCGTCCACGACCTTCACGTATGGGCCCTGTCATCGGAGCAGGTGGCCTTGAGCTGCCACGTGGTTGTGGACGAAATTTCGCTAGGAGACGCCGAACATGTTGTCCGCGACCTCGAAGGTCGCCTGTGCAGCCGCTTCGCAATCGGGCACACGACAATTCAGCTCGAGAGCTGTCACCCGTGCGGCGAGATCCATCACGGCGCCGGCGAGCACAACCATCCGCATGAGCACTTGACGTTTACTTCTGCGAGACCAGCGCATCCTCGCGCTGCAGGATCCTCCGCGCCACCGCTATAGCCGCGGCGTAGGTCGAGTCCATCCCGCGATAGCTGAGTCCGCGCGCGCCCAGCGTGCGCGCCTGCGTGTACGGGGTGTCGGATGCGTAGTGGACGATTCCCAGGTCGAAGTGGGCCTGCGCCATGTTGACGCTCTCGTTGACCGGATAGCGATCCGGCTGGCCGATCTCGTAGCACGCATCGAGATAAGGTCCCGCCTCCATCTCGACCACCGTGTACCGGCCCTGGTAGTAGAAATCGAGGTAATCGCGATTCTGCAAGAACGTGCCGCGCACAGTGACCGCGCGCTGGTTGTCGAGGGCCGAACCGTAGACGAGGTTGGGCTGTACGTCCCCCGCTGTGAAGCAGTTGTCGAGCCAGTAGGTGTTGCCCGAGTGCTCGTTGTAGACCACGTTGGGGATCATCACGTCGCCGACGTCGGCGTTCAGGGTCGCGGCTTTGCCCAGCACGTACACGCCCGCCACCCATGCCGCCTGCTCGGCGACCTGGCGGAGGATGTGATACGCGGCTTGACCCAGTGGGTAGTCGACGTTGACGATGCACGCGTCTGACGTGTGCAGCTTCTGCTCGTCGACGGCCCCCACGCGGGGATCGATAGCTGCGGGGTCCAGCTTCGAGAGCATGAAGACCTGCGCGGCGGAGTCGACGCCGGTGCCGACCGCGGGGATATGGCGCACGCCGTTGGCAGATTCCAGCTCCGCGCGCCACTTGCGAAGCCGTTCCCGCTCTGGATGCGCGTCGAAAATCTGTCGCGCACCGTAGTACAGCCAGTTCTGCCTTGACGCACGGCTGTGTCCCGCTTCGAGCTTGCGGCGCTCGGTGTCGAGGTCGCGGTCTGATCGGCCGATCCAGTCCACGATCTCGTTTTCAATCCGGCGCGCCACGCCGGTCAGGACGTTGACCAGACTGTGCGCGTTCGAAGAGACGAAGTAGATTGGTGCGTCGCGTGCGCCCAGCTCGTCCATGGCGGCGGCGATGGGCAGCCACCAGCGGCTTGCGTTGCGCGCGAAGCCGAGGTGGCTGCCTCCGATGAGACGCAGGACGATTCGACTTTCGTCGCGCTTGATCGCGGCCAGGTTGGTGTCAAAGCTCTCTCCCCACGCATCGTGCAGGCGGCGCCAGTCGTCGGGGGTCGCGCCTGCAGCGTGCCTGGCGTCATCGTCCGAAAGATCGACATCCTGCAGTGAGCGGTGCAGCTTGTTCCATTCGATCTGGAAGGCGACCAGCGTCGGAACGAGGTCGTCGATGTCCGACGCAGAGGCGATCAGGACTGCGAGCGTGTTCTTTCCATCGTGGTACCAGCGGCGGCGTCGGGCCGGGGCTTTGACGGCTTCCCAGCTCAGAATGTCGGCGCCAAGGACGGCTTTGAATCCCTGCGGGCTCTGGCCCATGATCACGCGCCGGCAGCGGTTGATCGCGGCGGGCAGGCGCCGCACGGCGTACAGGAGCGCGCCCATGTCGGTCTGCGGCTGAGCGGCCAGCGGGTGGAGGACTGAACCCATGCCGAGATGCGCCTGGACGAGCGACTCGACTTTGATCTCGCCCGAGCTCTGCAGCATCGTCGCGTAGGTGCGGACATAGAGCTCGACGGCATGCTTTCCTGACCAACCGGCGGTAGGCGGCGCCTCCATGAGGCGACTATAAGACGGCGTCCGCGAAGGGACTTACAAAAGCATGAAGATGGCCGCGCCCCACTGGTGTGAGAGTGAGATGCATGATCACACGATTCGGAAGGCAGCGGTTTCTGCGCGTCGTCGGACTTGCCGTGGGGGCGGTCGCCGTGGCCGGCTCGGCTGTCATCATCACGGCTTCGGCAGCCGGAGTCACCTTCGGATCCCGACCAAACGTCTCAACGCAGTCTGTGCAGGCAAACACATCGTCCACCGCCTGCAGCAATTTCATGAAGCACTTTGCCGTGGAGATCGGCAAGAGCCAGGCTCAGATCAACTCCGCGTTTCAAAAGGCCATCGCGGACACGCTGGCCGACGAGATGAAGAGCAACCAGATCACCCAGGCGCAGGCGGACGCGATCAAGACGAAGCTCGCCAACCAGACACCGTGCGCGCTGCCGACCTCGGTCGGCCACACCAAGCCTGGCGGCCACAAAGCTGAAATCGCGGCTTACATGCAGCAGTACATCACCGCGTCGGCTGCGGCGCTGGGAGTCAGCGAGTCTCAGCTCAAGGCGGACCTTGCCGCCGGCCAGTCGCTGTCTCAGGTCGCGGCGGCGCGGAAGGTGTCGGAGGCGGACTTCCGCACCAAGCTGATCGCCAACCTGAAGCCGTCGCTCGACAAGGCGGTCACGGACAAGAAGCTCACGGCGGATCAGGAGACGACGATCGTGAATCGCCTGAAGACCGGACCGCTGCCGCTATGGAACACGGCGCCGAAACACAAGCCGACGACGGCCCCCAGCCCCCAGGCCGCGTAACGCGCGGCTAGTTCAGTTCCTCCGGGGACGGCGGGCCGCCGAGGCGGCGCATCAGCTCCTCCAGGAGCTGGCGGGTTTCGGGGTCGGCCATCAGCCGTTCCTGCATCTGCTCGGCCGAGCGCCGGATGTCCGGGTCCGACATCAGGCGTTCGGACATGGCCTGGAAACGCGAGCTCATGTCTTTCATCGCCGTCTCCTGGGCGACCTGGATCAGGACCGGCTGGCTTGCCGCCGCCGCCACCGCCTCGGCCTGCGCACGGACCATCTCGATCCCCTTGCAGCCGAGGCACTCGCCTTTCAAGCCGCAGTGGCAGAGCTGCGGGCGCAATCGGTCCAGCGCCGCGTGAAGCTCCGAGAGGTCGATCGGGGTGGCCACAGCAGCAAATTTACGAGGCTTTGGACTTCCTCGCGTACATGGCCTCGATCTGGTCTCTGAAATGCTCGGCCACGACCTTGCGTTTCACATCCTGCTTCAACGAAAGCTCCCCGTTGGCTTCGGTGAAGTCCTGCGGCAGCAGCGTGAAGTGCTTGATCGTCTCCCATTGGCCGAGATGCGCGTTGACGGAATCGACGGTGTTCTGAATGCGGGCCTTGACGGCGGTCTCGTCCATGCCCTGCTTCCGCGCCGTGTCCCAATCGGGCACGATCAACGCGGTGACGAAGGGTTTGCCTTCGCCGACGATCACGGAACGGACGATCAGGGGATCGCTGAGCAGGGCGTGCTCGAGCTGCTGCGGGGCGACGTACTTGCCGCCCGCGGTCTTGAAAAGCGACTTCTTGCGGTCGGTGATCTTGAGGAAGCCGTCGCCGTCGATCTCGCCGATGTCTCCTGTGTAAAACCAACCGTCTTTCAGGACCTCCGCCGTGGCGTCCGGCTTGTTGTGATAGCCGCGCATGTTGCCCGGGCCCTTGACGAGAATCTCACCATCGTCACTGATCTTCAGCTCGACACCCGGAAAGGGTCTGCCCACTGTGAGAAAGCGGTGCTCGTAGAGCGTGTTGGAGCACACACCCGACGAGGTCTCGGTCAGACCCCAGCCGTTGAGGATCGGCACGCCGATCGCCCAGAAGAATTCCTCGATCTCACGTGCCAGGCCGGCTCCCCCGCTGACGAAGAACCGCAAGCGACCGCCCGTCAACCTCGCCCGCAAGGCGCGGAGCACCAGCCGCTCGGCGATTCCATGCTGGGCGCGCAGCAGCGGTCCCGGATTGGATGTGCGTGAGTAGCTGCCGCCAGTCCGAATTGCCCACTTGAAGAGCGCGCGTCGCACTGGGCTGGCCTCATCGACCCTGGCCCTGACCGCCGCATAGATCTTTTCGTAGACGCGAGGGACGCTGCACATCAGGGTCGGCTTGACCTCCTGGAGCTCCTTCGCAAGGTGGTCGGGGCCGAGAGAGATCCACGTCTGCCCCCCGTAGACGATGCCGACGAAGATCTCGTTGATGCGGCCGTACACGTGGGCGTAGGGAAGCCAGGACAGCGATGAGTCCTGGTCGGTGATGGGATGCACTTTGACCGCCGCCCGGCTGACGTCGACCAGGTTGCGGTGGGCGAGCTCGACACCCTTCGGGACGCCGGTCGTCCCGGCCGTGTAGACGATCGTGCAGAGATCGTCCGGGGTGAGCTTTTTCAACCGGGAGGCGATCTCGGCCAGCTGCCGCGGCGCATCCTTCATCCAGGCTGCAACCTCAGAGTCCATCAGTGCGATCTTGCGGAGGGGTCCTTCGACCTTCAGCTTCGCCGCCAGCGCCGCGCTGGAAGCGATCGCGAATGTCGCGGCGCAGTCCACGGCGATCGTCTGCGCCATCTCGGGAGGGCTGTTGGGATAGATCGGGACGGTGATCGCGCCGATGGACTGGATCGCCCAGTCGCAGCAGATCCACTCCACGCGGTTCTCGGAGATGAGGATCACCGAGTCGCCCGCTCTGACCCCGGCGTCGATCAAGCCGGAGGCCACCGCCAGCACGTTGCGCTGAGCATCGTTCCAGGAGTGAACCTTCCACTGGTCGCCGCTCTGAAAATGAACCAGGGCGCGGTCGCCGTAGCGAGCAGCCTGCCGGAAGAAGACACCCACCGTCGTTCTGTCAGCGATTGCTTCGGGGTCGATGCGAGGTGCACCCGCCGCGGCGGCGACTGAGGCCCTGGTGTCTATTTGACCGCCTTGATGGTCAACGTCAAGGTGCCCAACGGCACGCTGACCGTGACCTTGTCGCCCTTTTTGTGGCCGACGAGCGCGCGCCCGACCGGCGAGTCGACGGAGATCCGGCCGGCCGACGGGTCGCTCTCGACGGCTCCGACCAGGTGGTACGTCTCGCTTTCGCCGTCATGGTCGACGACCTCGATCGTCGACCCCGGGCCGACCACGCTGGAGTGTGTGTCCCGGATGATCTGGGCGCGGCCGATCATCTCCTGCAGCTCGTAGATCCGGCTGTCCAGGAGGCCGACTTCCTCCTTCGCCTGCTCGTATTCGGGGTTGTCCTCGATGTCGCCCGGCTGGAATGCTTCCTTCAGCCGCTCGCCCGCCTCCGCGCGGCGGCGAAGGGCCACCTCGAGATCCCGTTTGAGCTTCTCGAGGCCCTCAGGCGTCAGCAAAACAGGTTCGGTTAGATCCATTTCAGCCCCAAACTGAATAATAGCCCGGCGTATGGACCCCTCCGATCTCAGGGCCGACCTCGCCGAACGGTTGGCGAATAGTACGGCAATCGATGCTGAGACGTTCAACGCAGCCTGCTTCGTGCTGTCCCGCGCGCTCGCGGACCTGGAGTTCAGCGTGCCCGAGGCGGCGCCGCTGGTGAGGCGTCTGCTGCGGGTCGCCGGCCGGGTGGTCATCGACACCGCCGCGGCCGATTCCTCACCCGACGTGTGGCCAAATACCAGGGAGATGGCGCTGGAGTGGATCGACGAAGCGCTGAAGGCGCTCGGCTACGAGGCCCGGCCCGCCTAGCTCAGTTGATCAGTCGGGCTGCCGGCGGCGCGGGTGCGTAGTTGGGGTTGAAGTCGATACCGACTGCCGCCGAACCACTCACCGTCGCGGTGTAGGCGATCACCTGGCCCGCCAGCGGGGATCGGTTCCCGCCGTTGATGGTCCAGTCGGCCGACGGCGTGTAGATCGTGCCGATGAACTGCGTCGAAGCGCCGCCGTTCATCTTGTTGGCGCAGCCGGCGCCGGGCGGTGAGTAGATCACGATCCAGTTGTACTGCTCTCCGGAGAAAACGTACGTCGCACCCTGCGAGTTCTGGTCGAAGCACGCGCCGTTCGGAAGGTAGAACTGCACCGCACCGGGGGTGATCAGCGCGCTCTGGCAAGGCGCGTTGGTGTTGCCGGGATTGGGTGAGATCTGGCAGTAGTTTTCGTTCGCGACGTCTCCGCCGTTGTAGGGCGGATACTGCAGCGACATCGCCGCGTTCTCCTGCGACAGGAGGTTCGGCGGCGGCGGGCAGCTGCTGAAGCACTGCGGCTGGGCCTCGTTGTACGGCGGCGCGCAGTTCAGCGTCCTGGTCTGAGCAAAGCAGGTCGGCGACGGGTTGGGGATCAACCGGTCGTTGATGTCGTAGATGGTTGCGCCAGCCACCGGGGGGATGCCAGGGGCGGTCGCGCCCAGGGTCCAAGCGGCCCCGCTCGGATATGGTCCGACCGGCACGCCGTTGAGGAAGCCGGGAGCGTCATACCGGCCGATCCAGCCGAAGTTGTCCTGGATTCCGTCGCATCCGGCGGGGTTCAGGTAGACGTTGTAGTACTGGGCGCCGGGGGCATTCTTGGTGATGTTGACGCTGATCCCGATGTTGGAGGGGGAATGCAGGCCTCCGACAACCGCGTTGGGGGTCAGCTGGCACTCCGACGGCGCGCTCTCTCGACGGCAGCCGGGCGCGGCCAAGCATGTCGACGAGATGGTCGAGTCGAGGAAGCGGTCGTAGCGGACCGACGTCACCTCAACGCCCCACTTGTTGTTGCGGCTCAGGGTATCGGACACGCCCGAGTGGCAGTTGGCGGGTGCAACCGGCTGGAGGTCGGTGCACGTCGGCAGGAGCAGGACCGTCTGTCCGACCGCGCTGTTCGTGACGTTGAAGTGGCCGGCGCAGTTGACCCCGTTCATGTCCCAGAACTGTGGGTTGGCGACGTTCGTGGTGCCGGGCGCCGACCAGAGTTGCTCGTCCGGTGCCTTGAGCTCGTTGGAGAGGAGGCTGCCGTTGGCGTCCGACTTGTAGCCGCCCATCCACTGGTAGACGCCCGCGTCGAGGAAGGCGCAGCTGGCCGTTCCTCCTGTGAGATGGAACTGGCCCGGGTATTGGCCCGGATACATCTCCGTCCAAGTGCCCCGGTTGTAAATGTTGTAGCCCTGGCCCGTGGTGTAGTAGCCGATCGAGGGAGCCAGGTAGCCTGGGTCCGGCAGGCTCGGCGCTGGAACGATGCCCGTGCCCATGGTGTCACCCGCGTTGCATGTCGGTGCCGGCGCATAGGGGATGAAGCCAGGCGTCGAGTTGTAGCAGTAGTAAGTCGCGACGTTGCAGTTGGATCCGGCTGCGCCGTAGCAGTTCCCCGCCTCATGGAGGTTGGCGTCGAGGCAGGCTGTGCCGTTCGTATAGACGTCGCCCAATACGGTCAGTTGGGCCGCTCCGGTCAGCCTGGTCGCGCATGCGCCCGTGCTCAGCGTCAGGAGGGCGGGGGTCTGTCGCTGGTTACCGACGATTGACGTCGCGGTGGCCCCGATGGGGACCGTCGTCGAGCCCCCGAAGATCTGGATGAAAGCAAGAGCCAGGTTGTGGCTGCTCGTGTACTGGAACTCGTACCCGTTGAACTGCGTGTCGGTGGCGACGATCGTAAGCGCGTAGCCGCCCGCAAACGTGTAGTTGTAGGTGTCCTGGGGCAGGTTCGCGTTCGGGCCCACCAGCGTGCTCGTGTGGCTGTAAGTCTGGTACGCGGTGTAGATGCGCAGATTGTTCTGATACAGGGCGACCGACTTCGGGACGACCGCGCCGTTGAGGTCTTGGAAGTTTTCCCACCAGTCACCGGCGGCGAGAGCGGCCGCATCGACGGCGGTCTGCTGGTCGCGGCGATCGACGTAGCCGCGTCCTGAATCGACGGCGAGACCCAGCATGCCGAACAACACCAGGATCAGCAGCGCGATCAGCACGATGGCCTGACCTTGCTGCAAGTTGCGCGTGGGCTTAGTTCGAGTATTCGGCACGGTAAACCGCATATGCAGTGATGACGATGTTGTTGCCAATGACTTGCTGGATGATTGGTGTGATCGGCTGGAACGTGTACCAGAGAGTGACCTTGATCGGCTCGTTGCCCGTGGCCGGTGTCACGTTGTTGCAGCCGGCGCCAAGGTTGGGCGGCGGGTACGAGCCCAGGCCGCCGCGCGGCCCGTTGGGGGTCCCGTTGCCCGCAGTGCTTGGGTCCGTGATGAAGATCCAGCCAGTGTTGGATGCCGGCTTCGACGGCGAACCCTGAGGGATGCCACCGTTGGGCAGGGGGCCGTTCGGGCAGGCCGGGTTGTTGGCCAGGTTCATGATCACGGCATGGCCGGCGATCGCATTGGCGACGTCACTGTCGGTCGGCCAGGTGTGCGAGGTGCCGTTCGGATCGATGAAATAGGACGCGCGCACCGCGACGCGGGCGCCCTCGTTCGCTGCTTGCTGCAGCGTTATGTAGAGGTATAGGGCGCGGCCGAAATCGATGATGCCGAAGGTCAACAGCAGGATGACCGGCGCGATGATGGCGAACTCGGTCAGGCCCTGCGACCGCTGGCTCCGCGCGTAGGCCACGAGTCTCTTCATCACGGCTTGCCCTGGATCGTGAAGTGCTCGTTGTAAGCGAGATTGAGTCCATTGCCGAACAGCCCCTGGATGAGCGGGGTAATCAGCTGGAAGTTCATGAGAATCGACACGTTGATGTCGCCGAGCTTCCACGAGTTGTCACCGGGGGGACTGGCTCTCGTGCTGAACTTGTTGCCGCTGGGGTCGGTGTAGCAGATGTACACGTTCACGGTCTGTGAGGTGGCCGGATATGCCGCGGCCGGGTAGGGCTTGTTGTTCACCGTGTTGCTGTCGGTGGGCGAAAGGCATCCGCCTGCGGTGACCAGGTTGATCTGGCTGTCCTGGAATCCCGCGCCGTACAGGGCCTGCTTGACGGCGGTCATGACGTCGCTGTCGTCGAGAAAGCCGTTGGCGCGGGCGGCGGTGTTGAACCACGCGCCGTGGCGTGCGCCCTCGCGAGCGGCGCCTTGCAGCGAGACCGAGTAATAGAAGGCGCGCGAGAGGTCGATCAGGCCCATCGCCAGGAGCAGCAAGACGGTCGAGGAGATGGCGAACTCCACGAGCGACTGGCCGCGCTGCCGCTTGCGTCGGGGGCGCGTTACGACTTCAGACGCCATAGGAGCGACATTTAAGCAATCGGGAAAGCATTCTGTTCGCGCTAACGCGGAAAAAGCTGTTTTCGTTCGCCAAAAGAGCAAGGAATGTGTTAACGCCGCTGGCGGGGCGCTAGCTGATGAGCAGGTGGGCCGGGTTCCCCTTCAAACCGACGGCGAAGGTGAGGGTGTCGGTCGAGGTGACGTTCGTGGTGATCTGGTAGCGCAGCGACCACCACCAGTTGTTGGGGTTGGCGCCCGGGTTGTAGGTCCCCGGAACCGGCACTTCGAAGCGGATCCAGTGGCCGTTGTAGTTGAGGCTGCCGCTCGAGGTCGCGCGCACGGTCGCTGTCTGCGGTTGGCCGGTCTGCGCCAGGCAGGGCACCGGCGGGTTGGTCAGGCCACCGCCGCCGGTGCAGGCCGCGGCGGGTCCGCTGTTCGTCCTCGTCGTACCGACGTCCCAGACACGGATGGCGTTTGGCGCCGACACCGTCAGCACCGCACCGGTGTTGTCCAGCACGAACAGGTCGACGCTGCCGCCGCCCGAGATGTCTCCCGGGTCATAGATGTCGAGCGTGACGGTCTGGCCGGCGTAGTCGGGCGGGACCTTGAACATCGGGACGTCGAAGTGCCCGCCCGCGGCCACGGCGACCGGCGTGTAGACCGCCATGTCGTCCCACGCGCCCAGCGAGCATCCGGCGCACGCGTTCGATCCGTTCATCAGTCCGGTCTGATCGACGACGCGAACCGCATATGCCTTGTGGGCCTGGCCGCCCGGGCTGACGCCGTTGGTCGGCGGGTTGGTGCCGTCGAAGCCCAGGGTGTCGACGCGCAGCCGGTAGCTTCCAGGGGGCAGCAGGCCCGCAGCCGGGGTGAGCAGGCGCTGGAAGGTCCCACCGTCACCGGCGCCGGTGTAGTTGGTGATGTCGACCCACGAGTGGAAGGTCTGCATGTTGACCGGGTTGCCGTTGGCGTCCCATTGCTGGGTGATGTAGCTGCCGAGGTTGTTGATGGGGTTGTAGTTCTTGGCCGGGGCGCACGCTCCGCTGCAGTTGGCGGGCGTGAGGTAGTAGCCGGTCGAGTCGATCGGATAGACCTTGACCTTGCTGATTTCCGCGTCGCTGGCCCTGATGAAAGGCGTGTTCACGGTGTAGACGGTGTACTCCATCGTCGAGTACAGGTCCTTCTGCGACGAGCCGTAGCTGTTGAGGTCCATCGAGTCTTCCTCGTGCAGGTAATAGCTCTGCCCGGGGCTGCACTCGTCCAGCTGCTTGTTCCCAGGGAGCTTGATGTGGTTGTCGCAGTTGTTGTGGTAGGTCGGTCCCGCTCCGGCCCACGATTCGGAAGCCGGCAGCGAGCCGCCGTGGCCCCCGTTCCGCGAAGGGCAGTAGTAGGTGCCGTTGGCGGCCTGGGCCGAGCTCGTGCAGTTGTCCGGGGCGAAGATCGCGTTGTACACCTGGATGTACCCGCCGTTGGGCAGGTTGACCAGGTAGTTGTAGCCCCCTCTGTTCGGCAGCGCGGCGTCGACTGTGTCGCTGCCCTGCGTGCTGCTGATCGCGTGGACATCGCTGGAAACCCCGGCCGAACCGCCGGCCGGATTGGGCGTGAAGGCATCGCCTTGCACGCGGTCCGTCGACCATCCCTCGGTGCGCATGAAGAAGTAACTGTTGCCGCCGGTACCGAGCTGCGACGTGACCGAGCCGGTCTGCGTGCCGGGCTGGCCGAGGGACAGCGGCGGCAGGTAGGTCGCGATGGCGGTGCGAGAAACCTTGAACGAGCTGAAGCCGAAGAAACCCATGAAGAACGTGGACACGTCGCGCGTCACTGTGACCTGCAGCTTGTTGTCGTAGCCGGCGACGGGCGATGTAGTGACGCTCATACCCCCCGGACCCGAGGCGGTGCAAGTCGCGGCGCACGTGATGGCGCCGCTGGCGTCGATGCCGTTCCTCCTGGCCTCGGCCATCGCGCGGTCGGTGGCGTCGTTGCCGCTCGCCGCCGGGATCGCCTGCGATGGCGAGAACTGGCCCGGCATGAAGACGACGCCGGACAACGCGGCCGCTCCGGCCGCCCGCTCGGCGAGGTTGTTGTAGTAGTAGCCGAGGCCACCGTCCACGGCGAGACCGATGAGGCCGATCAGCACCACGAGCATGAA
>Ga0099793_10000120_pt1 | contig 16797 bp, 19 predicted proteins | sample Rivendell_Oct201_9_FD_77319 | JGI IMG/M metagenome (GOLD analysis project Ga0099793, IMG submission 77319) | Vadose zone soil and rhizosphere microbial communities from the Eel River Critical Zone Observatory, Northern California to study diel... | ecosystem: Environmental > Terrestrial > Soil...
CCGAGTGGTGGAACTGCGGCAAACTCAAGCGCGGGCATACCCTCGTTCTTTCAAGCTTCGGCGCGGGGTACACCTGGGGAGCGGTGCTTCTCAAATGGGCGTTCAATAACCCCAATAAACCGTAGCGATGCCCCGGATCGCGTCCATATTCCCCGGCCAGGGATCCCAATACGTCGGGATGGGGAAGGAACTCTATGAACGAAGCTCCGCTGCGAGGGAGCTGTACGACCGGGCCGACGCCATACTCGGTTTTCCACTATCGAAAATTTCTTTTGAGGGGCCCGGGGAAAGGTTGAAGCAGACAGGAACAACCCAGCCCGCAATTTTTGTTCAGAGCATCGCGTTGACCCGCCTTCTCGATGTCGGCGATGCGGCGATGGCTGCCGGTCATTCCCTTGGCGAGTACTCCGCACTGGTCTTCTCCGGCGCGATGACATTCGAAGACGGCTTGCGGCTGGTCGGGCTTCGCGGCGCGCTCATGCAGCAGGCGGGTGAAGAGAGAAAAGGCACGATGGCTGCGGTCATCGGGCTCACGCCCGAGGTCGTAGCGGCAATTTGCGCCGAAGCGGCGAGCGAAGGCATCGTGCAGTGTGCAAATTTCAACTCTCCCGGTCAGATTGTGATCAGCGGTTCCATCGAGGGGGTCCGGAAAGCAATGCAGATCGCCAAAGCACGCGGAGCGAAGCTGGTTAAAGAGCTCGTCGTCAGCGGGGCCTTTCACTCGCCGCTCATGGACGGCGCCCGCAACGACCTGCGGCACGCTCTCAGGAAGGCCGCGATTCAGGATGCGCGTATTCCGGTCTACGCGAACGTTTCGGGCCGGCCTGTCCGGAAGGCCGAAGACATCCGCACTCTCCTCGAAGCACAGTTGACCTCCGCCGTTCGCTGGGAAGAATCGGTCCGGAACATGCTCGCAGATGGCGCGACAACCTTTGTCGAAGTTGGGCCGGGCAAAGTGCTCCAGAGCCTCGTGAAGCGCATCAGCGAGGCGGCCGAGGTGCGCGGCATCGATACGATCGAAGACATCCAACAGAGCGTACCGGCCTGACGTCGTGGGCCGGCTCGATAACAAGGTCGCATTGGTGACCGGTGGGTCTCGAGGCATCGGCCGGGCAATCGCTCTGAGGCTGGCCCAGGACGGCGCGCACGTAATGATCTCCTACCGGACCCGCGCTCCGGAGGCCCAGGAAGTTGTAAACGGAATCAAGAAGTCCGGCCGCCAATCGGCGGCATTTCAATCCGACGTCTCGATCTACCAACAGGCGAAGGAGATGATCGAAAAAATCGTCAAGGAGTTCGCACGATTGGACATTCTGATTAATAATGCCGGAATTACGAAAGACGGATTGCTCGTTCGGATGGCAGAGGACGACTGGGACAGTGTCATCAACACGAATCTTAAAAGTGTGTTCAATTACACGAAGGCCGCCCTCCATCCGATGATGAGCCAGAAATCCGGAAAAATCGTCAACCTTACATCGGTCACCGGCATCACAGGGAACGCCGGCCAGACGAATTATGCGGCTTCAAAAGCCGGCATTATCGGCTTCACCAAGTCGCTCGCGAAGGAGGTCGGTTCCCGCAATATTCAGGTCAACGCCGTCGCGCCGGGTTTCGTCGAAACGGAGATGACCGCAAAGCTCACCGAGTCGCAGCGCCAGAAGCTGGCCGAGAATATTCCGCTGAAGCGGACGGCGACCCCGGAAGATATCGCGGGTGTGGTAAATTTCCTCGCCTCCCCCGATTCGGATTATATCACCGGTCAGGTCATTTGCGTCGACGGCGGGCTGGCGATCTAGCCGAGGCTTAGAAAAACGTATTCATCAGCATCCACCAATCAAAGGAGCATCATTATGGCAGACGTAGAAGCGAAGGTTAAGGAAATCATCATGAACAAGCTTGGGGTCGAAGCTACCCAGGTGACGCCGGAAGCATCCTTTACGAACGACCTCGGTGCGGATTCGCTCGATACCGTCGAGCTCGTGATGGAATTTGAGAAGGAGTTCAACCTTCAGATTCCCGACGAGGACGCGGAGAAAATTGCGACCGTCGGAGACGCCATCCGCTACCTTTCGGGCAAGGCTCATTGATGGGCCCCAGGGCTACAATCGCCGTGATTGTTGGCGGCATATTTATAATTGAAAGGGTGTCGTGACCACGGCAGCACAATTTAAGCAAAGGCGTGTCGTCGTTACCGGTATCGGTGCGGTCACCCCGATCGGGCTCAGCGCAAAGGAATTCTGGGAAAATGCGATCGCGGGCAAGAGCGGCGCCGCGAAGATCGCGAGTTTTGATGCATCGGACTACGATACGAAAATTGCCTGTGAGGTGAAAGGGTTTAATCCTCTCGATTTCATGGATAAGAAAACATCGAACCGGATGGACCTCTTCACCCAGTACGCGATGGCATGCGCCGAAATGGCGGTCAAGGATTCCTGCCTGAACCTCGAGAAGGAAGATCGGGAGCGCATCGGAGTGATTTTTGGCTCCGGGATCGGCGGCATGTGGACCTGGCACCGGCAGATGCAAACCGTCTACCAGACGGGCGGACCCCACCGCATCAGCCCGTTCTTCGTGCCGATGATGATCGCCGACATCGCCGCAGGTTGCATTTCAATGCGTTTCCAGGTCAAGGGTCCGAATTACGCCACCACATCTGCCTGCGCGACCTCGTCTCACGCGATCGCCGATGCATTCATGCTGATCCAGCGCAATGATGCGGACGTCATCTTCACTGGAGGGTCGGAAGCGGCAGTCTGCCCGATGGGTGTCGGCGGATTCAATGCAATGAAAGCCCTTTCCACACGCAACGACGAGCCCGAAAAGGCGAGCCGCCCCTTCGACGCCCAGCGCGACGGATTCGTGATCGGCGAGGGAGCCGGCATCCTGATCCTCGAAGAACTCGAACACGCGCTTACTCGCGGAGCCCGGATTTACGCCGAGCTATCCGGGATCGGCCTCACGGCCGACGCCTATCACATCACGGCGCCCGCCCCGGGCGGCGAGGGTGCGATCCGGTCGATGCGTCTCTGCATGAAGGATGCAGGCGTAAAACCGGAAGAGGTGGACTATATCAACGCGCACGGCACCTCCACCCCGTTCAACGACAAGTCGGAAACACAGGCGATCAAGGCCGTCTTCGGCGAGCATGCGTACCGTCTCGGTATCAGCTCGACAAAATCGATGACCGGCCACCTTCTCGGCGCCGCAGGCGCCGTCGAGGCGATCGTCGCCGTCCTATCGACATACGACAACATCATGCCGCCCACGATCAACTATGAGTTTCCCGATCCGGATTGCGATTTGAACTACCTGCCGAACAAGGCGGTCAAGAAAACCGTGAGAGTCGCGATCAGCAACACATTCGGCTTCGGCGGTCATAACGCCTCCATACTGTTCAAAGGATTTCAAAGAAATTAAGGCAATGATTGTATGGCAGTGCTGAACCGTTTCCTTCGGTGGATCCGGAACTCACCGAGGGTTTTCGAGGCCGGCACGTCCGCACCAAGAGTCGATTTTCGAAAGCTGGAACGCAACCTGAACTATTCCATCCGCGATGAGGAGCTCTTTTTCCAGGCCCTCTCCCACCGGTCGTTTCTCCAGGTTACCCATAAAGAGGATGCCATCTCGAACGAGCGGCTCGAATTTCTCGGCGATTCGATCCTCAATCTCGCCGTGGCAGAGTATCTGTACCGCCGCCACCGCACGGCGGCAGAGGGTGAGCTAACGAAAATGCGCTCCCGGCTCGTCAATCATAAAGCGCTCACCGCGTACGCGCACCAGCTCGGTATCGCCGATTTCATGCTCATGAGTCCGAGCGCGCTCCAGTCGGGCGGGAAGGGAATGGAAACAATCCTGGCCGACGCCTACGAGGCGCTCATCGGGGCGATCTACCTCGATCGCGGTTTCGATCACGCGAGAAAATTCGTCGAAGAAACGATCCGGCGGGCGCTCGAGCACGGGATCATAAAAATTGAAGACGAGAATTTCAAGAGCCAGCTCCTGGAACATGCCCAGGCGGCCGGCCTCGGGGTTCCCCGCTACATCACGATCAGCGAGGTAGGACCCGATCATGACCGGACGTTTACCATCGAAGTCTTTATCGGAAAAGCTTCTTACGGCACCGGCTCCGGAAAGAACAAGAAGGATGCCGAACAGGCCGCCGCGGAGAAAGCCCTTCGGCAGTTAAACCTCGCTTGAACTTATCATCATTGCTCCGGTTCCTGGCCCCGATCACCGTTTTCCTTCTATGGTACAGCACCTCGGGAGCTATGGCTCAGGACTCTCTTTCATCTCCTCCCCCTTCATCCGTTCCGCCTTCAACCATCCCTCCCTCCTCCATTCCGGCTTCAGATGTCCCCGATTCTCTCTGGTCGGTGGACACCGTGGTTGTGACCGGAAATTTGCACACGAAGAGCTTCGTCATTTTGCGGGAAATGACATTAAGACCCGGCGTGCCGATAACCCGGCGGATCCTGGAATACGACCAGAACCGGATCTACAGCCTGCGGTTGTTCAACGAAGTGCGGATAGCTGTCATGCCCGCGGCGCAGGGGTTCGCACACGTCGTCGTGGATGTGAGCGAGCGATGGTACATCTTTCCGTATCCGATTTTCGGAATCAGAGACAGGGATTGGAGCCGGATTTTCTTCGGCGCGGGAATCGTCCATACAAATTTTCGCGGCCGGAACGAAAAGCTCAATGCGTCGCTGGTCCTGGGCGCCGATCCTTCGCTCGGTCTCTCCTACCGGAACCCGTTTCTCGATGCGGACGGGACCACATTCGCCGAGGGGCGAGTCTCCTTGTCAAGAGTGAGGAACCGGAGTGTCATCGCCCAGGTCGGTCCGGACAACTTCGACGAACGGCACTATGGCCTCTCCGGACGTTTTGGATGGAGATTCGGGATCGAACACACGTTGTGGATCGATGCGGGGTATGAAATTGTCGATATCTCCGACCACCTCCCCGTCCAAACCCTATCCCCCGACGGCATCGACCGCTATCCGATCGCCAGGATCGGCTACTCATTTGATTCGCGTGACCTTGGGGAGTACGCCTCTTCAGGCGCGTTACTCAGCGCAACAATCAGCAAGTTCGGCTGGCCGTCAGGGGATGTGGATCTCGTGCGCTACGCGGCCGACCTCCGCGGATATGTCCCGCTGGTCTTTAAAACCGTCCTGGGTGTGCGTGTTTTCGGCGATCTCGCTGCCGCAGGGAGGACAGCAAGTTACAACCGGGTCTATTTCGGCTACGGCGAACGGATTCGGGGGCACTTCAAACAGGTGTTCGAAGGCGAGAGCATTCTTGGCGCTTCGATGGAGCTGCACTACCCGATCCTCTTGCCCCGGTACTTCAAAGTACACTTCTTGCCGCCGGAGTTCGGCGTCTGGAGGTTCGGGATAACGGCGGCGATATTTGCCGATGCAGGGACCGTGTGGTTTCGGGGATCTCCCGTTGCCTTAAATAACGTCGTCAAGGGTTACGGCTGCGGGATTAATTTCCTTCTTCCTTATAGCTCCGTAATTCGCGCGGAGTATGCACTCGACGAAGTCAGGCGCGGCGAATTCATTCTCGACGCCGGCGCTTCATTCTGAGGGAATTTTCTCGTGTCCGGCTCAATCGTTTCTTTTCTGATCCAAGCGTCCTTTGTCTGACTCAACCCTCTCTTGTTCATGGATTACTTCTATTGTCCTCCGGAAAAGATCAGCGATAATGACCTCATAATCGAGGGTGAAGAGTTTTCCCACCTTGCCCATGTCATGCGGAAAAAGGAAGGGGACGAGATTATCGTGGTTGACGGAAGAGGGTCGGCCTACGAAGTCGTATTGGAAATGGTAACGAGGCGTCTTGCGCGCGGCGTTATCCGGCGGGTGTTCCGGAGATACCATGAACCGTCCGCCAACGTAACACTCGCAGCTGTAATTCTCAAGAATCCATCCAAATTTGACTTCCTCGTCGAGAAGCTAACGGAGATCGGCGTTATGGAGATTATCCCGCTTCGAACCGAACGGACCATTCCGTCGCACGCAAAAAACGACCGGTGGCAGAAACTCGCCCTCAGCGCGATGAAGCAGTGCGGGCGCTCGTACCTCCCCGCGGTGCGGGAGCTGACGCCTCTTGATTCACTCATCGGTGATGGCGGTACGGCGGGACGGAAGTTCATCGCTCACGAGCGTCTGGATGAAGGAGTCTCTCTCGGGGAGCTGCGGTCTGCTCCGGGGGAATCGACGCTGGTACTTGTTGGCCCCGAAGGGGGATTCAGCGACGAAGAGTTCTCCCGCTGTCTTCGCTCTGGTTTCAAGCCGGTGTTCCTTGGTGACCGGAGGTTGAGGACGGAAACCGCGGCAATCGTACTCGCGTCGCTCCTGCTCTACTGATCCCGCCCGGCTTGATGGATCTATTTGATTCTTACCCACCCGGTGTGTAGATTAAGGCAGGCGATTTTTTCTCTGGGGGCAATCTGCGCTATGAAATTGTCTCGCTTCCGCGTCTGCTTCTGCGTCTCCCTTTTTTTCCTCTGTACTATGCTCACTCCCGGACTGTCCGCCCAGACCTCCTCGATTTTTTGGATGAAAGTCACCGATTCAGTTGTGCCTTACAAACTGTCAATGGAATTCGGAAATAATACGAACGCGACTTATGAGATAGATACAGCCCTTGGGGAGATGCGGTGGTTCGGCGAATGTTTCAGCTTGTGTGCCCGTTGGCAAAGCATCCCCGGAAGGGCGTATAGCTGGGGATCTCTGGGGTTATGGGAAAAGGATCTGCGCGGCTTCGCCGGTGCGGCAAAGAAGGATACCTTCTCTCTCTCTGTCGCGGCCTACGATAGTCTTGAGGACCTCCCAACAAACTCGCTCAGATTGCGGTGGCCGGATTCGGTTTATCTTGGCGCCCGATGCGACAGCATGTACCTGGAAGACCCGAGCCACACATTCCTTCCCGTCAAATTGAATATGTTCTCGGTAGATAGTTTGGAACTGCCGGGGGTTTTTGATCCTCTTGGTGTGAATCCGAATGCCCCTGCCGTCAGACTGTTCATTTACAAATACGGTACACACCAGCCATTCCTCGACGAGGAACGCGACAAGGACGCGCGGCTGCCATCAGAGTTTCGGCTATTCCAAAATTACCCCAATCCGTTCAATCCTTCGACGACGATTCGCTACGCGGTACCGCAAGCGGGACCGGTGCTCCTCAACGTCTATAATCTGTCTGGCCAGGTTGTTGGAACGCTGGCGAAAGAGGTCAAAGAAGCCGGCGAGTATTCAGCGACGTGGAATGGCCAGAAGGTGTCGGGCGGCATCTACTTCTGCAGATTGCAGGCGGGAAGATTCGTGGACGTGAAGAAGATGGTGCTGATTAAATAACGATGGAGGAGATATGAAAAACCGCTTACACTGTTCAGAGGTAGCGAAGTTGCTGGCCTTAACTCTCGGCTTGACGGGTTATGCCGGAGCGCAAGGATCCACACCTCCTGAATTTTTGTCGATCGCGGGACCATCGACCGCACCGGTTCTGATGTGGAGCAGCCTTCCCGGCGCAATCAAATACGGACTCCAAGTTGCCACCGATGCCTCATTTACTCAGTTCATTCTGGATGATTCAGCGGTATATAATACCTTAAAGATAATCGGAAATCTCGATTCAACCGCTTCAACCGGATATTACTGCCGCATCGCAGCTCTCACTTCCTCAGGCATGACGGACTGGTCGGCAGCACTGAAATTTTTTGCCGAAGCAGGCCATGATGTCTTCGGGCTTCCCGAACCGAAAGGATGGAATCTCCTCTCAATGCCGCTGGTAGTCTCCGACACTGCCCGGAATTTCATTTTCCCGGCCCGGGCCGGATGGACGACGATCGTCGATGTCATCGACTGCCTCCCTTGCCTTTGATATTTCAGACTGCTAATCCTTCGCCCGAAAGTCACCTGACGCATTCCGGGAATTGGCCCTTACCCGCGACGTTGAGGTTCGGAAGATGGACGATTCCGCTGTCAACGAGAACATCCCCGTAGATGTCTGTGACCCGAAAAGTGAACGGCCCGGGCCCCATCCCGCTCGGTTCGACGAAATAATTATAGTCGGTCCGCGAAACCGATTTGAACGTACCCCGTGCGGTAAGATATTCCACGCTCGCGACCGGATAGCGGTGGTTTCGAATCTGCACGGCCGTCCACCACTGGTTGCTTCCATCCTTGAAATGGTAAACGATCGGTCCGACAATCCGGCACTCCACTCGCCGCCATTTGATCGCAACCCTGCCGAGGGAGGTGTCGGCGAGGAGGGAGAATGCCAGCGGGCTTAGGTCAATGCCCCCTTCTCCGCACCCGGGGCAGCGGTCAACGACCCGGATACGGATTGTGTCGAGGGGTCCGACGACTTGGAGGCATGTGCCGCAAATCTCCGATCCGGCATAATCGGCAGTATTCATCGCTCCGACCATGAGGTCAGTAGGGGTGGAGTCGAAAAGGCAGTTGCCGGCGCCGGAAGCAAAGTCATAGAATGTGGCCTGGCCTGTGCGGTAGACCGTATCGGCGGTGCACGCAACCGGAGATGGAGGAGGCGGGTTTTGAACAACGGCCGTCTCTTCTTTCAAGCAACCTGAAAGCGAGAGAAGCCCGAAGGCGATCAGACTGCTAAAATTGGGCTTGATACTCACGCGCAACCTTCCTTTTTATCGCGGATCTCCATTCGGCGCGATCACCTCGGAGAAGCTGCGATCCTCCGATTAACTATCTCGAGTGTCTCCCTAAGTTTTGATTCACTCGTCCGCCGTAGCGATGAGACCTCCTCCTCCTTCCAGCCGACAAACTCCGTATCGCGGATGCCAGCAAGGTTAATGAGGACGTTGATGGCGGCGCTCTCGCAGGCAGCATGCAGCATCATGGCGCTCACGCCGGCGTCGCTGACGGAACTCGCGTTGCCCTTCTCTGCAACAGTTTGAGTCAGGGCAAATGCGTCAATGACGTGTTTCATCAACTCCAATGGCACAAGGGCTGCCTCCTTCGTGGCCCCCTGTATTGCCGCGCTTCGCAGTGCTTTCTGGTCTTCAGACTCCTTGGGGAGCGCATATGCCTCCATGACTTTGTTAAATGCGTTGGCATCGCGGTGAATCATGGCGGTGAACAGGCCGCGCAATTCTTCCGATTTCCTAAGCACCTGCTTCATCTCGGCCTGGACGGCCTCGTATTTTTTCTTCCCGATCGTCAGATTGCAAACCATCGAAGAAAGCGCCGACCCTACGGCTCCGGCCAATGCCGCGGCGCTGCCGCCGCCCGGCGCGGGTGAGGCCGACGCAAGTTCATCTAGAAATCGGGAAACAGTCTGTTTCGTCAACATAGCGTCCCTCCGTGTGCGCCCGCTCCGATTCGATCCTCGCTACCTCTATTATATTGCCCGCCTAAAGCTGTCAGAGCAGCTGGATCGATTGGGATCAGGCGTTTATCATGTATTCGATGATTTTCTTTTTGGGTTCAAAACGTTCAATCTGGCTCAATCCGAGCGACTCAATTGCGCGGTTGATCAGCTCCTTCTCGACCTCTTGGCCGCCGGAATAATATCGGCCGGCCATCAATAAAGCTTCTTTCGGAATAAGGCCCACCACTTCGCTCCCGGTGACATCAATTCCCAGCGACCTGGCCTCCCGCTTCACCGTTTCGAATGCGACGTGGGGCGGCGTGATATTGAAATTGTTGAGATTGATCGAAACCTGTGCGATGTTCAATCGTTCAAGGAGGACACCCATCGCCTTCACCGCTTTCAGCGAGCCCGGAATTTTAACGGCATTCCCATTCGCGTCTTTCTTCGTTCGTCCGCTCTCCCGGATTCGCAGGGCGATTTCATGGGCGAGGTCTTTCCGGTTCGTGTTGAAATTGACGTTGTAGGCAATCAGAAAGAACCGTGCCCCCGTCACGGTCGCCCCTGATTTCGGATTGAACACGGTGGGTCCGTAATCAGGACGCCACGCGGGATCCTTTAGTTTTTCCGCGAGGCCCTCATATTCTCCCTTCCGTATATCCGAAAGATTATTTCGCGCTGGGGAGGTCGCTGCCTCCTCATAGAGATAAACCGGGATACCCAGCACCTCTCCCACCCGCTTTCCGAATGAGTGTGCGATGCGCACGCATTCCTCCATCGTCACACCCGACACGGGCACGAACGGAACGACATCGGTGGCGCCGAGACGGGGATGTTCCCCGCGGTGAAGCCGCATCTCGATGAGTTCGCTCGCGATCCTGGTCGCCTCGAACGCGGCGCTTTCAACCGCCTCCGGCTCTCCGACAAATGTCACGACAGAGCGGTTATAATCTTTGTCGGGCTCCACGCTCAGCAAACGCACGCCGGCCACAGCTCGAATGCTCCGCGCGATGGCCTCGATCACGTCCGGATTCCGGCCCTCGCTGAAGTTCGGCACGCACTCAACGATCCGTGTCAACTGATCACCACTCGAGTACCACCCCGTTCTTAACAACCTTTTCCACGTGATTCTCGCCGAAATGATACGGGAGATGCCGATAGTTGGGAATGTTCAGGATAACCGCGTCAGCCTTCTTGCCGACCTCAAGACTTCCCCGCTCACCCGAAAGATTGAGCGCGGCCGCCGCATTGAGTGTCGATGCCGTAATCGCCTCCTCGGGCGACATGCGCATCTGGGTGCACGCGATTGTCATCATAAGGGGCATGCTGTAACTCATCGAAGAACCGGGATTAAAGTCGGATGCCAAAGCCACCGGGACGCCGGCATCGATGAGTTTCCTCGCAGGGGCGTACGGATGGTTGAGGAAAAAGGAAACGCCCGGCACCAACGTCGCTACTACCTCAGCCGATGCCAGCGCGGCGATGCCCGCCGCGGTGACATGTTCCAGATGATCCGCCGAAGCCGCCTTCACTTCCGCCGCAAGCTCGGCCCCGCCTGTGTGCGAGAGTTCCTCGGCATGAACTTTAGGCAGCAGTCCAAATTGCTTTCCCTGAAGGAGTATCGACCGGCATTCGTCCACCCCGAAGTACCCTTTCTCGCAGAACACGTCGCAGAACTCCGCCAGCTTTTTTGACCCTATATATGGAATCATGTTGTTCAGGATCGCCCCGACGTACTCCTTCCTCCGCGCTTGGAGCTCAGGGGGGACCGCGTGCGCACCCATGAAAGTCGAAACGACGGTCATCACCTCTTCATGGCCGAGCTCGCGAATCGCTTCAAGCATCTTGATTTCATTCTCAGCATCCAGGCCGTATCCGCTCTTGATTTCCGCGGTCGTGGTGCCGTGCCTGAGCATCGCTGCAATCCGCCGGCGCGCGGACTTTTTCAGGTCCTTCTTGGACGCCTCTCGGACATGTTTGACCGTATTCAGGATGCCGCCTCCCTTATCGGCAATCTCTTTATACGAAGCGCCAGCCGATCGCTGTGCAAACTCGTCTTCGCGGCTCCCGGCGAAGAGCAAATGGGTGTGTGAATCCACAAATCCCGGCATCACCACCCGGTCGAGACAATCGAGCACGTCGGTTTCTCCCAGGCTGCTCATCGACAACTCCTCCATCCGGCCGATCCAGGTGATCTTGTCGGCTTCAATCAGCACCGCGGCGTTATCGATGCAGCCCAGAGACGACATCTCCACTCCGGTCTTGACGCGCTTCCCGTTGGACGACACGGTGACCAACTGCTTGATATTGATAAGGGCAAGATTCATGCGTGGTCAGGGATTACGTGTATTCCAGTGTGGGAGGGTTCGGCGTTAGAGATCGAGCCTGTAGAGCAGCCAATCCTTCATCCAGCGCGAATTGAGCCTTCGGTAGAATCGGATCGCGGGTTTGTTCCAATCGAGGACAATCCACTCCATCCGGGCGCAGCGGCGGCGGCGCGCCTCGGCGAGGCATTTTTGAAACAACCGCAATCCGACACGTTGCTTCCGGTATTCCGGCATCACAAACAGATCCTCAAGAAAGAGCGTCGGATTCGCCCGGAACGATGAATATGTTTCAAAGATGATTGCATAACCGACCGGCTTGCCGCCGGCCGTTGCGATGAAAGCATCGAACCGCCTTTTCCGTCCAAGGCCATCCCGTAACAGGCGGGCTCGCGCAGAGCGCGTGGGCCGCCGAAGCTTTTCAAAATCCGCCAGTCCGTCGATCAGCGAAAGGAATGCCTGTCCGTGCCTGCGAGTGAGAGGTCTGATGATAAGCCGTTTCATTTCGGATGCTTCGTCCTCACCTCATCGAGATCCGGAAGCCGCTCGTATCCGCGGCAACGGATGACCGGCAGCGCCGGGTACTTCGGAAACGAAGGATCAGTTCGGGAGAGGGTGCACTGGATGAAATCCGAGCCCTTCGCGCTCTCGATCCGGCGGGCATGCCGGCAGGAGGCGCAAAGTCCTGCGTCGCTGAGCGAGTCGGACTGATGCGGCATCGGACGGATGGTTCACGAACCTGAAGGAATGGTGACTTTCTAACTCTTCTGGCCGGCTCTTTGCTCTTCGACCTCTTCGACGACCTTGGTGATCCCTTTGGAGACCAGCGTGTCAAGAAGCGTCCCCGTCAGCTTGATCGCAGGTTCATCCAGATGCTTGAGGCTCTCCTGCGATCTCTTCACCTCCGACATGACGCTCTCCGCCAGATTAATGACCGTCGGCTCGCTGGTCAAATCGCGCTGGGAACTGCCGCCGGTCGAACCGAGAGCAAATTTGGCGCCGAGTTCCTTCACCGGCTGAAAGAACCCTTCCGGCACTTCACGGACCGTCGTCGAGATTAATTGCCCGACCTCCGACATGCGCTTATCCAGCGATCGGCCGCGGAACTTCGAGGAAGCCGCGATGGTATACATCGCGTTTGTCATATTGGCGCTGAAGGCCGAGGAGGACGATTGGAGTGCGCGTCCGATGTTTCCTCCGTAACTTTCAATGTGTTCGCCCAGGGTCCTCAGGCCGTCATGTACCGACTGGCCGAACGATTCCAATCCCTTCCGGACGTTTTCTCCGTGCTTGAGAGTCGACCGGGCGCCGATCTTGGCGGCTTCGATCTGGGAAACCTCCTGCGTGTATGTCGTGAGGAGTTGCGCCGCACGCTCCAGGTCGAATTGAATGCGCTCGACCATTTTCGGGTTGCGCAGTTCGAAGAAATGATCCCGCGCCTTGTAAAAATGCCAGAGAGAGACCTGGCTCATCATTTGCAGGAGGTTGGGATCGTTGCTGATCGTCGAGAGCGCCTTCTCTCCGATGTGGAGATTGATCGCCGCTTCCCAATCCTTCGCGCCGAGGCGCATGAACCACTGCCTCGCGGCGACGAGATCGGTCAGATCGTCGACGACGCGGATTTCTTTGTCGATGCCGCGCTGGGTGTACCCCATCGCCGCCATATAGGCGACCGAGGCGGCGGACTTATGCAGCCCGAGTTCCGAGAATAAGCGAAAGGCGACGATAAGCTGATCGACCACCTTGTCGGAAACGTTGCCCCGCGCATAGTGGTCTTTTACTTTTGCATAGACTTCCTGCGCACGGGAGAGCGAGAGCTCGGCAATCTCCCGGTACCGCTGCTTGAGGATGATTGTGCGCTTGGCATGCGTGTCGAGATATTTCGAATCTTCTCTCCGGAGGGCGCCGATTGCTTCCCGGATGTCGCGAAGGGAAACGCATTCCGAAATACTCGTGCTTCCGCAGATATAACACGAGCCCCGCGTCCCTTCGTAGTCGATCCACCTGTGGTCGCAGCTCATGCATCGCTCGAGCCCGAGCTTCAGCGCCATGGTGTTGTTCATTGCGCCCTCTCAGCGAGTTGCCGGATAAGGCGCTGGTATTCATCGTCGGTAAGCTCGCCGAATGCGTATTTCGTCTCGATGGTCTCGCGGTCAAAATGCTGCCGGGCCTTCACGGCAACCTGTTTGTAGGTTTCGGCCGACCGGATACGGGCGAACCCCCGCAGTGTCTCCATTTCTTCTTCATATAAAGCGGCAAATTTCGAACCTTCGCCGGCGAGTTCGATCGGCTTTTCACCTTTCGAAAGCCGCCGGAGGTTCGTCAACTCTCCGAATTCCTTTGGACTGATGTTTTGTAAGAGCTCGATGGCTGTCTCGAACTGCTTCGCTCTATAATAGAAGTGATAGGCCGACTTGAACTCACTCTCCTTCAGGAACCAGTCCGCAATTTCCTTGTATTCCGATGCCGTCAGGAATGCCCGGTCATAGATGAAAAAGCAGGTGGCGTGATCGCCCGCCTCGCGCCTGAGCGCGCCGAGGCTTTTCATGTCCCCCTCGATCCAGTAGTACCACTCTTCGAGCTCCGTCCGTCCCTCCAGACGCGCAAGCTCAAGAAAATCGCGGCTCCGATTCCACGCTTTGAGAAACGAATAGGTCAGCAGCGCAGCGTCGGTGTTGTGGGGATTGTTCATGACGCACTGGCGCAGAATCTCGATCAGCCGCTCCTTTTCGTTTCCGGTCAGCGAAATAAAGAGTTTGATCGGGACCCGGGGAATCTTCCTCAGCGTCCGGGAGTCATCGTAGAACTGATCGCCGTGCTGCGGATTGGAGGAAGGCGGTTCAAGCTCAAGCTGCTCGATTGCCAGATGGAAGCGCCCGGGGATGAGCATCTTTCGGATCCCGTGATACCAGGGAGTGTCTGCATCGTGGAAAGCGCCGCCCAGAAACATCTGCCATGAGCTCATCGAGCTCTCGGCGAAGGAATTCTCCGCAAGAGGAACCGTCGTCCTGAAAATCTCAATGAGGTTGTTGTCCCTGAGGATCACTTCATCCTGCGATTTGGTGTCGCGCAGCAGCTGCATGATGAAGTAGTGTCTGATCCAGGGTCTCGTGAGGGTTTCATTGACGGCTTTCCGGGTGTCGGGCTTTGCTTTGCCCTGTTCAACGAGGTGATCCGGGTAGACGCCCTCGACTCCGAGCTTCAGCCTGTCCTCGTCTTTCTGGAAAAAATTAAGTGTATTCAATGAGTTTTCAACCCTTGTTTGAGATGGCTACGGTTTCACTTTAAAAAAGTTCCATAATCCTATGGCCGCCCTTAGGGTTATGCTGGAGGGGAATATACAGAAAATTTTTCGGGAAGTCCACAACTCATCGCATATTGGCCTCAAAATATACATGGTTTAGGGAATGTTTTCTCCGTTTTACGTAGTTCGTCAAATCCCATCATTTCCCCCTAATTTGGCGATTCAAGAGCTCTGAAAGCTTCGGGAGGTTGCTATCCCTTTCGGTCAGGAGGATGTATTTCCCGAATAGATCGGATGGGCCTGCCGAAATTGTCTCGATTAAGGCACTCCGCCCCAGTTGCTGGTCGATTTCCCTCGCAATGAACATCCCCGCCATCGAACCGTAGCTGTCCCAGTATCCGCTCAGGTTAGCCGTCCGCAACAGTTCCGATGCGCGCTGGGGGGTAAGATTTTCCGACAGGAGCTCTGCGGCATTCCGGTTAAAGGACACGATCGCTTCTCTAGTCCTTGAATTCCAATCCCGAGGCAGATACCCGTGCCCGCGTTGATCCAGCGACAGATAGTACGCGATCCCCTCATTCTGGGTCAAATCTAGAAGTTGATCAAAAGCTCTCTGGTGCGTCTTGTAATAGCGCTGCCATCGCTTCGACTGATCCTTATACGCTCCGAAAGCCGCATGGAATATCTCATGCGCTACCACGCCCAATAGCGTAACGTACCGCTCCTGCAGATCCCCTCCATACTTCACCGATTGAGAAAGATTGACGACAATGGTAAGTTCTCCTTCTCCCTCACCAAGAAATTTCGGAACGTCGCCATCCCACTGAATGCGGCGAACGTACGCATCGGCGTTCTCATGTCCGAGCGCGACGACATAGACCGGAACCGTAATCGAAACATCCCCATCCGCCGGAAAAATCTGCTCGACGGTTGCGACGACTTTCCGGCCGAAATTCCGTTTCTCCATTTCATCGAGCAGCCGCTTGATCTCCGTTGCATTCTGGCGGGCGGATTCCAGGTGATAGATATCGTCTCTGATGATCTCATGATACTTAAGAGAGTCGAGGTAGCCCTTGAGCTCCTCGGCGACCGACCCCCGGCCGGCAATCAGGCCTGTCGTTGAGGCGGCGATGCGGTTTCCCCGGAGATCGACGAGCGCTTGCGTGCTGACGGGTTGATCCTGGAACAGCTCGATGCATCGTTCCGCCGCGGAGTAATCGACCCGAAGCTGGACGTTGAATTTCGGATTTGTTTGTCCGGAAAGTGGACTCGGCGGGAAAAGGAATGCCAGAAAGAGGAACGTTCGAACGGCTGGAGGCCGAATAATCAGTCGAAAGGGGCCGCCGACTCCGCTTCTCTGCCTCCGCTCAGCGGCGCCAAAGCCGTACACCCTCGATCCCGTCACCGCGGCATTGGAATTTTTAATCCGCGGTCCTTCGCAATCTCGATTGCCCGCTCATAGCCGGCATCCGCATGCCGGATGATGCCCGTCCCCGGGTCGTACGTGAGCACCCGTTCGAGCCGGCGGCCCGCTTCCTTCGTCCCATCAGCCACGATGACCATGCCGGCGTGAATCGACAAACCGATTCCGACGCCGCCTCCGTGATGAACGCTGACCCAACTCGCCCCCCCGACGGCGTTTAACAAGGCGTTAAGAATAGGCCAGTCGGCAATCGCGTCGCTGCCGTCCTTCATCTTCTCGGTTTCCCGGTTCGGCGACGCAACCGATCCGCAGTCGAGATGATCCCTCCCGATAACGATCGGCGCCCTCACCTCCCCCCGAGCGACGAGGTCGTTAAAGATGGCGCCCATCTTCGCCCGTTCGCCGTATCCGAGCCAGCAAATGCGGGCTGGGAGTCCCTGGAATTTCAC
>Ga0099793_10000122_pt1 | contig 16740 bp, 8 predicted proteins | sample Rivendell_Oct201_9_FD_77319 | JGI IMG/M metagenome (GOLD analysis project Ga0099793, IMG submission 77319) | Vadose zone soil and rhizosphere microbial communities from the Eel River Critical Zone Observatory, Northern California to study diel... | ecosystem: Environmental > Terrestrial > Soil >...
CGGGCTTCGGGATAGTAGCTGTAGCGGCACTGCTGGTACGCGATCGCCCACTTCGGAGGAAGCGGCATGGCGCCAACGAGCCGCGAAAATTTCGCGAGGATGTCCGCTGGCGCCGGCCCCAGGATGAAATAATAGTTCAGGTCGCCGTCCAGCGCACCGAAGGAATATTGAGCGGGGTTTTCTTTCCCCATGTTGAAATAGGAGAAGTAGGTGTTGTCGAAAAAGATGCCGTACGTTCGCCCGTTTCGAATTCCGTAGAAAAACGGGATCGATTGATAGAGCGGATCGGTGTCGGCATGATACGCGGGAATGTCCGAGTTCCACATCGTCATCGCCTTCCATTTCCGCTGCATTTGGCCGGCCTTCTCTCCGAACCCAAAATAGTATTCATCCTCGGGCATTGTTTTCCAGACCGCTACTTCCTCTCTCACCCAGCTCATTCCTTTCGCGGAATCGTCTTCGTTGATGAGACTGCCCGCTGCGTCGTAGAACGAGATCCGGCAGGGTGATTTGCGAATCCGCACGCTGAGCCGGCTGGTTTTTATCTCAATAGACGCGGGAGAATCGACGAGTGTGAAGGTCCGGTCTCCCAGGTCGTGTCCGACCACAGCCCAGGAACTGTCGGGCAGGAAATTCCCGTTCCTCGACAAGCGAACGCGAATAACGTCGGGAGCGAGCACCGTAAGGCGAACCTTCGCCGGAGGCGCGGAGATCGTGACACCGTCGTCGGTTTTCTCGTACGTGCCGACGGGTCCTATCGATTGCCACTGTGCCCTTGCAGGTCGCACCGGGACGAACGCCGTGAGGAGTATCGCCGTCATGGTCAATGTTGAGTGAGTGAGAGGATGCAGCATGGTTAGGGTGAAGTTCCAGAGAACGAGGGATGATCAAGCCGCAGGAGGCGAGCCGCGCGGCGCCGGACAGTTAAAGCGCTTTGCCAGATGAACCGTCAAAGAAATGCAGCTTCGAAGTGTCGAAGTACAGATCAAATTCCTTTCCGGCGGCCGGCTGGACATCCGCGGGGATCCGCGATACGTATTGATTCGCGGAAGGTCCGATCGTGAAATACAGAAAAATTTCATTTCCCACCGGTTCCGTAACCTGGATCCGCACGGGTACCTTCCGGCCGTGCTCGTTCTGCTGCTTGGCGAGGATGTGTTCCGGGCGGATGCCGAGGGTCACGGCGCTGTTCACGCGCTGCGCCAGACGGGACCGATCCTGGCTGTGGAGGGGGAGCGACAAATTGCCTTCCCCGGAGGTGAACGTGAGGCCGCCGGCATCGGTCAGCTTTCCCTCGAAAAAATTCATTGTCGGACTGCCGATGAACCCGGCAACGAAGCGGTTCGCGGGCTCATTATAGATGCTCAACGGCGTGTCGACCTGCTGGATGATCCCTGTATTCATCACGACGATGCGGTCGCCCATTGACATCGCCTCGATTTGGTCGTGCGTCACGTAAATCATCGTCGTTTCGAGCTGGTTATGAAGCCGGGAGATCTCCGTGCGCATCTGGACCCGGAGGTTTGCATCCAGGTTGCTAAGGGGCTCGTCGAAGAGGAACACCTTCGGCTGCCGCACGATCGCGCGCCCGAGGGCGACGCGCTGACGCTGGCCGCCCGAGAGCGCTTTTGGTTTGCGGTCGAGCAGGGCGCCGATTCCTAGTATCCCGGCGGCATGTGTTACCCGCTGTTTGATGTCTTCCTTCGGATACTTGCGCATTTTCAGGCCGAAGGCAAGGTTGTCGTACACTGTCATGTGCGGATAGAGCGCATAATTCTGGAACACCATCGCGATGTCCCGGTCTTTCGGGGGAACGTCGTTCACGCGCCTCTCGTCGATGAAGATGCTCCCCTCGGAGATGTCTTCGAGCCCGGCAATCATCCGGAGCGTGGTGGACTTCCCGCATCCCGACGGGCCGACGAGGACGACGAACTCCTTGTCTTCAACCGAGAGGTTGAAATCGTTCACTACGGGTGCGCTGTGATCAAATCGTTTGAAAACTTTGTCTAAACGAACGCTTCCCATGATTGATCGGGCAGTTGGTTGGGCGAGCTCTATGCAGCTAATATAACGACAGGATTCTGCAAACTCAAGTGGATATTCGCTTTGAGTGCGCTTCGCGGGAACCTTGACTTTCCAGGAAATAATATCTATTTTGGGGCGCTAATTCTGCCGCGTCTTCACCCATGTGATTCCGGTGCATTGTCACACCCTGGCGATTTTTAGCCTAGCCGTTTTTCCTTCCGTGCCCTACGCCAGGGCAGCCCATCCGCACTCTGCGCAGGTTCCTGCCTGGGCAAAGCGGGCCGTCTGGTATCAGATCTTTCCCGAACGTTTCCGGAACGGAGATCCGAAGAACGATCCCCGCGTGGATGACATCGCGGGAAGCTGGCCCCATGAAACTCCCGCCCGCTGGAGCATATCACCCTGGACATCCGACTGGTACCGCCTTCAGCCGTGGGAATCGGAGGACGCGAAGGGGTTCTACTACCACGCCCAGCTCCGCCGGTACGGCGGCGATCTCCAGGGCGTGATCGATAAACTCGACTATTTGTCCGATCTGGGTGTAACGGCTCTCTATTTTAATCCTCTGTTCGAATCGCCCTCCCTGCACAAGTACGATGCAACGATGTATCATCACATCGATAACAACTTCGGACCTGATCCCGACGGAGATCGCCGTCTGTGGGCGGCGGAAAATCCGGCCGACCCGAAGACCTGGAAATGGTCGGCGGCGGATTCGCTGTTTCTGAGGCTCCTCAAGGAAGCGCACCGGCGTGGTATGAAAGTGGTGCTCGATGGGGTCTTCAATCATGTCGGAATGACATTCTGGGCATTCGAAGACGTCAAGAAAAACCAGCGGAAGTCGCTCTATAAAAACTGGTTTACCGTTACCAGGTGGGACGACCCCTCGACGCCCAAGGACGAATTCGAATATAAAGGGTGGTACGGCGTTCACGAACTGCCGGAGCTCAGGAAAGAAGGAAAAAACATCGCGCCGGGTCCCCGTGATCACATCCATGCAATTGTCAGGCGGTGGATGGATCCCCACGGTAACGGCGACCCTTCAGACGGGATCGACGGCTGGCGGCTTGATGCGGCGGATATGGTGGGGCTCGGTTTCTGGAAAGAATTCCGGAGCTGGGTTCGGGCGCTCAATCCTCAGGCCTATATCACCGGCGAATTGTGGTGGGAGGACTGGAGGAACGACAAGATGTACAACGCGGCCCCGTGGCTGAAGGGGGATGCGTTCGACGCCGTTATGAATTACCGCTGGGCCCGGGAGGTCTGCCGCTATTTTGCCGACCGGAAAAACAAGCTTCGCCCTTCAGAATTTGACCGCCGGCTCGCCGCGCTGCGGGACGACTATCCGCCGGAGGTGAATGAGGTTCTTATGAACCTCCTCGACAGCCACGATACGGACAGACTCGAATCAAGGATCGTGAACCCCGATATTCCATATGATCACAATGTGGGGCTGCACGACAACAAGGCCTACGATATCCGCAAACCCAATGCCGATGAGATCCGGGTGCAGGAACTCATGGCATTATTCCAGTTGACATATCCCGGCGCCCCCATGATTTACTATGGCGACGAATCGGGGATGTGGGGCGGGGATGATCCCGACGACCGCAAGCCCATGCTGTGGGGTGACTTGACCTACGAAGACGAAACGGCTCATCCTTTCGGAGAGACACGTCCTCGCGACAAAAACGCGGTCAATCCCGATTTAATCACTTACTACCGGAAGCTGATCAATATTCGAAAAAGCAGCGAGGCGCTCAGCGTGGGGGATTTCCGGACGATGCTTGCCGACGATGCGAACGACACGTACGTATTTTCCCGCACAGCGGGGGGGAGCCGCGCCGTTGTCTTGATTAACAATTCGGAATCTCCCCGGACGCTGAAGGTTTCCGTTCCGGATGGCATCTCGAACCCCGAATGGGTCAATGTGATCGATTCGCTGCAGATTGAAAACGTTCGCGGTACGTTGAGTGTCGAACTTGCACCGAAAACCGGAGCGATCCTTGAGCCTGCCAGGTAGTGCGTTCGAGACGAGTCATAGCCGGATTGGCGGGATTTCTGTCGGCAGTTCTTCTCGCCGGATGTCACCGCCAAACGAACGCTATCGTAGCGGAAGTGGGGGATCGATTCATCACAGCCGACCAGTTCAGGATCCGGTATGCGGCGTACCTCTCGGTGATCTCCTCCCGCGACAATATTTTGCTGCGGAAAAAGGTGCTTGACAATATGATCAATGAAACACTGATCTTCGAGGACCTGCACCGGAGCGGGATGGATGCCGACAGCGCGGCAATCAGCCGAATGACACAAGTCAGGAATGAAGCGCTTGTCATGGGTTACGCCCGGCAAATCTCGCTCGATACGATGACGATCGGGGAGGCGGAGCTCGGCGAGGAATTCAGGAGATTCAAGACCAAGGTAAAGGCGCGCTACCTTTATGGAAAGTCGGAAGAGGAGGCATGGAAGCTGAAGGACCGCATCGAGCGGGGAGCGACATTCGAGTCGCTGGCGCGCGAGGTTTTCGAAGATCCCGGTCTGGCGAACAACGGAGGCGACCTGGGGCTTTTTGGGTGGGGGGAGATGGAGCCGGGACTCGAGGAGGCCGCTTACTCACTGCGGATCGGTCAGGTTTCCGAACCTATAAAATTGAAAATCGGTTATGGGATCGTGCGGGTTGACGACCGCATCGAGCAGCCGATCACGTCGGAATTCGATTATTCCCAGGCAAAAGAGAAACTGGAGCAGGCGGTACGAAAGCGGAAGGTGCTGCGGTTGCTGACCGATGCAACGAGTGCGATCGGCTCCGAGTTATCGCCCACATTCAACGAGCCGGCGGTGACCGCAGTGTTTGCCCGCTGGTGGCAATCGGTTGTGGCGGACGATCCGCCGAAGTATCCGGAGGAAGCACAAGTTCATCCGGAAGTCAGTCTCGCTGCGATGCCCTTCATGAAGTTCTCCCGCGGCTCGTGGACGGTCGGCGACTTTCTCGGGAGATTAGCACAGACGACAACGCGGGAGCGGAAGAGAGTAAAGACAGCCGATGATCTCAAGACGGTCGCCACCGGACTGGCGACACGCGAGGTTTTGCTCGAGCGTGCGCACGCGGCCGGACTCGAAGAGGATTCTGACGTGGTCAATCAGGTGAAGCGGGTAGGAGATGAGTATTACCTTCGGCGTTGGGCTTCGTCGATTCAGGATACGGTGGGCCGGGCGGGATGGGACGAGGGAGAACTGATGAAGTACTTTGAAGAGCACCGGGCAGAGCACGTTCTTCCGCCTGAAGTCAATATCGGTGAGATTCTGGTCCGAACGGAATCAGAAGCGCGCGTCACCAGGAAACGGATTGACGAAGAGGGGGGCTTTTCCGATCTTGCTCGGAAGAAATCGATCCGGCTTTGGGCGGCGAAGCGCGGAGGAGAACTCGGATTCGGTACGAAGGCGACATTCGGGGTGCTCGGGGATACGTTCCTGAACGCAAAGATCGGAGAAGTGATCGGGCCGCAACGAGTGGACCCTTATTACGGCATCTTCAAGATCCTGGCCAAACGGGACGGGAGACTCAAAACATTTGGGGAATCGCGCGACGAGATCATCAGGTCGCTCGCGTTTCTCCGAAAACAGGAAGCGTTCAAGCGGGCAGTCGATCAACTCAGAAGCCGGACTGACATCAGGATCCACGAGAATGTCCTGGCCGATATTATGATCAACTGAGAAACACACGACTAAGGACGAATCTTCATGAAGCTGAAAGTTTTACCGATTGTTCTCGGTCTCATGTGCGGGCCCGCCGTGGCGATTGCCGGCACAACCGGCAAGATAGCCGGACATGTCACCGACGGCCAGACAAAAGAGGCGCTCGCCGGAGTCAACGTTGTCATTGAGGGCACATCGCTCGGGGCGGCGACCGACGTGGAGGGATACTATGCGATTCTCAATGTCCCGCCCGGCAGATACACCGTCACCGCATCGGCGATCGGATACACAAAAAAGGGGGTCACGGACGTCGGCGTCTCGATCGACCTGACCACGGCCCTCGACATCCAGATGGCATCGACGGTTGTGGAAGTTTCCCCCGAGATCGTTATCACCGCGGAGCGGCCCGCGATCAGGAAGGATCTCACCTCCTCCGACGCCCATATTGACGCGGCACAGATCCACACTCTTCCGGTTTCGGAAGTGAGCCAGATTCTCACCTTGCAGTCGGGGGTCACCGTCGATGCCGTGGGCGGGATCCATATCCGGGGCGGTAGAACGAGCGAGATCGCCTACTGGGTCGATGGTGTGTCAGTGTCGGACGCCTACGACGGTGGGCAGTCGGTCCAGGTCGACCACAACGCCGTGCAGGAGCTTCAGGTTATCAGCGGCACGTTTAACGCCGAATACGGTCAGGCGATGTCAGGCATCGTCAATATCGTCACGAAGGACGGAGGTAGGCAGTATCACGGGAGCCTCTCGGCCTACACCGGTTCGTACTCCGCGTCCGACGGCTGGAACTACGGCGGCGGTACATTCTATTACGACCCGGCGCTCTATTCCGCATCAAGAAACAGCGATCAGCTGTTCTACAATCTTAACAAGATCCGGCCATTTGACATCTATGATATCGAAGGGAGCCTGAGCGGACCGGTTCCGGGCCTCGACCACCTGACATTTTACGCCTCCGGGCGTTACCTCAGGAGCAATGGATGGCTGTACGGTGATCGGGTTTACACTACAGACGGGACTCCGGTTACCGACTTGAGCAGCCGTTACGTGTACGACCAGTCCGGGCGGCGGATCGGAGTGCGGCTGCCGGATAATCCTGTGCCGATGAACGACCGGAAGCGCGCCTCAGGACAGGCGAAACTGACGTATCAATTGACGAGTACCATAAAGTTAAGCGCGAGCGGATTGGCCAGCGGCATCGACTACCGGGACTATGGACACGATTGGATCTTCGTTCCCGACGGGGACGTTCGAAAATACGATCGCGGCTATGAGGGTTCGGCCCTGTGGACTCATACGCTCGGCTCCACGTCGTTTTACACGGTGAATTTTGCGTACGTTCAGAAGGGGTACAAGGAATACCTGTACGAGAATCCACTCGATCCGCGCTATCTCGTCGACCCGACACTGGGGGCGAAAGCTCTCTACGAGTTCAACCACCTGGGAACGAACCTCCACCATTTTAAACGAAAGACGGAGACACGCGACGCGAAGATCGATTACACGAACCAGGTCAGCCAGCTCCACCTGATCAAGGCCGGGATTGAAGGAAAATTCTATCGGCTCTATCTGGAGGATTACTCGGTTGCGCCGGGGCAGGATGCGGCGGGCAGGTTTGTCCCAACGATCCCAGACCCCACCACCCCGCTCTATCTGGAGTACACGGAGAAGCCGCTTGAATTCTCGGGATACATCCAGGACAAATTGGAGTACGAGCGGATGATCGTGAACGTTGGAGTCAGGTACGACTACTTCAATTCCCGCGGAAAAATACTCACTGATCCCGCCGATCCCTATGTCTACCTTCCTCAGAAACCTGAAAACAAGGGACTGACACTCGACCAGCGCCTCCAGAAATGGTACAAGAATCCTTCCGCAAAGTCGCATGTGAGTCCGCGCTTTGGGATCTCCTACCCGATCACCGATCGCGGTGTTCTGCATTTTTCGTACGGTCATTTTCTGCAGATCCCGTCCTTCCAATATCTGTATCAGAATCCCGGCTACAAGGTCACCCAGACCTCAGGTGTTCAGGGGGTTTTTGGGAATCCCGATCTGAACGCTCAGAAAACGGTCATGTACGAGTTTGGCTTGCAGCAGCAGCTCACCGAGGCGCTGACCATCGATGTCACCGGCTTCTACCGCGACGTTCGCGATTGGGTGACGACCAGCCCTCTGATAGCTGTCAGGGATCCTGCTACGGCATCCACCTTTTATACTACGTACATCAACCGGGATTACGCTAACTCGCGCGGGGTGACGCTGACGGTGAGCAAGCGGGCGAACGATATGCTCTCGGTGAATTTTCTTTACACGTATCAGGTTGCCGAGGGGATCAATTCGACTCCGGATGCCGCACAGGCCGCGTTCAATCTGAATATGCAGCCGGCGCGGTCGTTGACGCCGCTCGATTGGGATCAGACCTATACGGCGAACCTGACGGTCGGCGTCGGCCGGCAGGGGTGGGGAGTTTTCGTGCTCGGCCGCTACGGGTCGGGACTTCCGTACTCTCCTGTCGTCAATCAGGCAGAAGCCCGCGGTCAGGACGCAGCGCGGACGGTGCAGGGCAACAGCCGGCGTCGACCCGCCGGTTACACGGTCGACCTCCGGGCATTCAAGGACGTAAACCTCGAGTCTTTAAATTTGAGTTTCTTCCTGAAAGTGTTCAACCTTTTTGACCGCCCCAACGAGGTTGGTGTATTCGGCGAGACCGGCCGCGCGAGCGCAACGCCCGCAAATATCGGCGCAGGCAGCATTACGGGGGTGGACAGATTCAATCCGGTCGCAGCGTACCTGATCCGCCCCGAGTTTTATTCTGAACCGCGGCAGGTTCAGCTGGGCGTGGAGCTGGGGTTTTGAATGGTTTGTGACAATCATCGCGACACAGCTTATGGCAGATACTCCATGACACCGCACCTCTCTACCATCCCGGAACAATCTCCGATACGTTGCTTGCTCGGTGGCATTATGTTTTTGATCCTCGCCTTTTTGGGAACCGAAACCGTCCTTGCTCAGGGGGCCCCGAGCAAGGAACGCGTCGATGCCAGTCTCAGACGGAGAACCGAGATCGATGGCAACAATGTGCGGGCGAGCGTCTTCAATTTCGTGTTTTCCGGCCGCACCGGAGTCGGACAGGGAGTTCCGTACGAATGGCCGAAGAACACCGGCAGGGATTATGTAGCGCTCCTCGCACTCTTCTTCGGCGGCGAGGTAAAAGACGACACCGGCAAGGTGATCCGGATCGTGGACTTGCCGGCGTTCAGGACAAATCAGGCGACCGGCGGGGATTGGAACATGAACCCTATCCCAGGTTATTTCAATACCACGACGGGGAAAATTGCGAAGAGCGATGAGCCGAGCACATGGCCGCCGTACTGGCCGGATAAGCTGGCGGATCCCGGCGACCGGGGGTGGAAAGGGAGCTGGAACGGTTACTTCGGCAAGAACCAGTTCAACGCCGATCAGGAATTGTACTACCGGGTTGGCGACGACAATTATAATCGCTACAACTATACGCCGGACGCCACGGATCCTACTCGGAAGGGGCTGGGTCTCGTAGTCGATGTGCGCGTCCTTGAATGGTCTCAAGTCTCCGTTTCTGACGCGGTGTTTTTCATCCAAGAGGTGAAGAATGACGGTACCAAGGACATCAACAAAGCCGCGATGACAATCTGGCTGGCGGATCTTGTGGGCGGCGACGGCGATTCACAGGATGACGCTCCCGACTTCGACCTGATTCTCGATATCGCCTTTTCTCTGGATGCCGACGGCGTCAGCTCTAATCCCGCGTTTCAGGGTGTGTTCGTCGGATGTGCGGCCACACTTTATCTCGAGACACCCGGGAATGCGGAGGACCGGATCGACAACGACGGCGACAGTCCGGAAAATCCTCAAACAGGGGGAGGTCCCCCGGTGACATACCAGATGCTCGACGGAGAGATACCCGGCGACGGGATTGACAATAACCACAATGGGCTGGTCGACGAAGATTCCACGTATATAGCATTCGGCCATCAGAGTGCGGTGACGTTTGCCGACGGAATCGACAATAACGGCAACGGAGAAGCGGGGAGCCCGGTCGTCACCCAGCAGATGATCGACGAGGCCTCCACGGATCAGTGGATCGATTCGTCGCAGGCTCCGCCTAAGGTTTACCACTGGCGCCGCTGGCCCCCGAACCCTGAATCAGATCCGATGCAGCGCGCACTGGATGGCCAGCCGATTATTCATCTGATCGATCTGGGGCCAGAAGACCTGGGAAAGAAATTCAAGGACAATGTCGATAACGACGGAAACTCGTATGGAAACCTTCCCGTCGTGACGCAGGGTATGATCGATACCGCCGCCGCCGATGTTCGCCACCGATTCCGGGTTCCGGGTACAAACATCATTCTCTATAACCTCACGGCAGCCAATCTCGGAAGGAAATACCTGAACATAGACCGGCTGCGGATGCCGGCGTGGATGAAGGGATCGACGAAATGGTCGATGAGTCGCGGAACGACGGGATCGATAACGACGGCGACTGGAATCCGCTCAGCGACGATGTCGGCCTCGACGGGGTTCCGAATACGCACGACTTCGGGGAAGGCGACGGCAGACCGACATCAGGCGCGGGAACACCGTTCCCCGGTGAACCGAGCATCGACAAGACCGATATAAAGGAAGCCGATCAGATCGGACTGACCAACGTTCAGTACCTCCCTGCGGGCGCAATCAATTTCAACACGACTCCCGATATTTACTTTTGGGTCTCGTTCATGCTTCCCGGAAAATTTGTCGACCCCTCGCTGATCGGCCGGGGGGACTATGATCTGTTCGTCTCCTCGGGCCTCTTCCCTCTGCGCGCAGGCCAGATCGAGAGGATTTCATACGCGGTTGTATTTGGCAACGCGGTGCGAGGCGGCAACGCGGATGTGAGCGGGGCACGACCGGATGCTCTGCGCAAGCAAAAATTTGCCCGACTCGCTTATCAGCAGAATTACAAATTTGCTCAGGCCCCTCTTGAACCTTCTCTCACCGCTGTTCCGGGAGACCGCAGGGTAACGCTTTACTGGGATGACAAATCCGAATCCTCCTATGATCGCTTCCTTGCCGGCATCCCGGGGGCGCCGGCCCGTGACTTTGAGGGGTATCGGATTTACCGGTCGACCGATCCTGCCTTCGAAGATGCGCGAGTGATCACCGATGCCGAGGGAAATCCCGCGCCCTGGTTGAAGCCGATCGCACAATTCGATCTCAAAGACGGTATCAAAGGCTACCATCCCGTGGCATTCAACGGTGTTCAATTCTACCTGGGCGACGATTCGGGGATCCAGCATAGCTGGGTCGACACGACGGTACAGAACGGTCAGAAGTACTATTACGCTATCAGGGCGTACGACCAGGGATACGCACCGCTCAACATCACGCCGGCAGAGAGCAATCTGAAGCTTAGTATCGATAACGTGACCGGTCAGGTGAAGGAACTGGGCAGCTCGGTTGCTATCGTTATCCCAGAGGCGCCTGTCGCAGGATACCTCCCTGCGAACATCACGCCGATCACGCTGATCGCCGGAAGTACAACCGGCAAGATCGGCTACCTCGTCGTCGACCCGACGAAAGTACTCGACAAGCATACCTACCACATCACATTCGAGGACACAGTCGTTTCCGGAGGCGCGAACGCGGTCGACACGTTTAAGACCAAGAATTTTACACTCTCGGACGTCACCAATCTGGCCCGGCCGGACACATTGATTGACAGGAGCCGCGCAATTTCCGATACGATCGAGCAGCCCCTCATTGAGGGCTTCAGACTCTTGCTCCGCAATGAAAAAGTCTTCGGACTGAACGCCACTTTGTCGGGGTGGAACTCGACCGCCGTCTGGCCGTTTGAGTTCAAGCAGTGGAAGAGCGGGTTTGTCATCGGCCAGCAGAAGCCGAGCGATTATAAAATCGTTTTCGGGGCGGTGGGGATTGACACATCGACAAGCTTTGTCGTGAGAAGGTTCACCCCGCCGCTGCCCGCGATTCCCGTGAACTTCAAGATCTTTAATACGAGCGAGAACAAAAAGATCCAGTTCGCCTTCAAAGAGAACGACACGGCCGGAGGTGCGGGCGTGTTCAGCGCATCGAAGGTGGGGTTCAATAATGTGAGCGATATCATCATATTCCTCGAGCGCGATACCCGTGATTCTCTCGTCATTACGTGGAGCTTCGATGCGATCTATGATTCGCTTCATCGGCGTCCCGGGCAGGGAGATACCGCGACCATCGTGCTGTCGAAGCTCTTCCGGTCGGGAGATGTCTTCGAGTTCAAAACGAAGGGCCAAATGGTCGACTCCACAAGGGCGAAGTCCGATCTCGACCGGATCAAGGTGGTCCCGAATCCGTACATCGCCGCGGCGACGTGGGAGGAGCAGAACCCCTACTCGTCGGGACGCGGCCCTCGGTCGATGCATTTTAACCATCTGCCGCAGCGCTGCACGATCCGGATCTATACCGTGAGCGGAGAGCTGGTCGCCACAATCGAGCACGAAAGCAATCTCCTCGACGGCACTGCTGAATGGAATCTGCTGACCAAAGATAATCTTGCAGTCTCTTATGGCGTTTACATCTATCATGTCGATGCGCCGGATATCGGCCAGAAGATCGGCAAGTTCGCGGTCATCAAGTGACCCGGGACGTGCGGAACATGACGAATGCATTGGGACTGCTCCAAGCGTCGCGTATCGAATCTTGCATTGACGAGAAGGAGGGCGGTGTGACCCACATTCAGAGGATTCTCGGGATTGCAGTGCTGTGTGGGGCCGCATTGTTTACAACGGCCCGCGCACAGGAGGTGACAAAGGTGGGAACGACGGGAGCGAAATTCCTGAGCATTCCCGTCGGTGCACGGGCAGTGGGGATGGGGGGAGCCTTTGTCGCCGTCGCAAATGATGCCTCGGCGATGTACTGGAACCCTGCAGGCATCGCGCAGCTTGGGCAATCCGAAGCACTTTTCACACATTCCTCGTGGATCGCCGGACTTGAATTCAATTACGGGGGCGTAGTCGTTCCCGTTTCCGGCCTTGGGAGTCTCGGCGTCAATTTTACATCGCTGACGATGACAGATATGGAGCGAACGACGGAAGAACAACCCGAAGGGACAGGCGAGTTCTTCTCAGCAGGAAGCTTTGCGGTCGGCGTCTCCTACGCCCGCAATCTTACAGAGTGGTTTTCCATCGGAACGAACGTCAAGTACATCAACGAACACATCTGGAACTCGAGCGCCACTGACTTTGCCATCGACGTCGGGACGCTGTTCACGACCCCATTCCCCGGTCTCAAATTCGGCGCAGGCATTTCAAATTTCGGATCGAAGCTGGTGATTCGCGGTGATGACCTGCTGGTCTTGAAAGATCTTTCACCGAACCATGGCAACAACTCGAGCGTCAACGCGAATCTCGGCACGGATCCCTTTGATCTGCCGCTGGTTCTGCGGATCGGTTTCGCATACGAACCGATTGTTTCGGAGGACCGGCATTTGACCTTTGTCGTGGACGCCGTTCACCCGAACGATAACTCCGAGAGTGTCAGCCTCGGCACTGAATTTAGCGGCATGGGGAACATCGTTTCGATTCGGGGGGGCTATATGGCCCTTGGGCAGCGCGATAGCGAGGAGCGCTATACGCTCGGAGGGGGCGTTAAAGTCAATGCGGATAATAGTTTATCGTTTAGGTTCGATTACGCTTTCGAGAGGTTCAACCGGCTCGATAATGTGCACAAATTTGCAGTTGGCATATTATTTTGATATCATTCCGCAGACTTTTTGAGACTTATCGGGAGAGACACCCATCGCATCCTCAACGAGAAAACTAACCTATCCTTATCAAAACTACAGTCAGGGGCGTGCCTACATGAAGAAAGAGTTTCTACCAATTTTTGCAACACTTTCATTCCTCGTGCTCTTGGGACTTCTCTCGACCGAGGCGTTTGGTGGCACCTTTGTAACCTTCCGGGCGAAGATGAATATCAAGATGCTGGAAGGAACGTTTCGGCCCGGGTCAGGCGACATCGTGCAGGTAAAGGGCAGTTTCAACAACTGGGCTGGGACCGATACATTGAAAGACCCGGACGGCGACAGTATCTATACAGTCACCTTGATACCCCCAAACATCGTGGGGGACACGCTTCATTACAAGTTCTTTAAGACTCTCCGGGGCGGGATCGACTGGGAAAGCGACCCAAATCGCAGCCATATCATCGCGAGCGCGAATGACACGTTGCCCGTCGAGTACTTCGACCGCGACTCCGTGTACACTCCGCCGGCTCCGGGGAACGTTACCTTCCAGGTCAACATGAAGATCAAAATGCAGGAAGGGACATTTTTGCCCGGCAGCGGCGATATCGTGCGGGTTTCGGGAAGCTTCAACAACTGGGGGAGTTCGACCGACACATTGACGGATCCAAATAGTGACAGCGTCTATACGAAGACACTCTCGGTGACCGCCGGAGCCGTCCAGTACAAGTTTTTGAAAACGCTCCGGGGAGGGCTTGACTGGGAGGGGGGAAACAACCGGGGGTACGATGTCGTGCCGGGAGACCAGTCGGTCCCCGTGGTCTATTTCGACAATGATTCGATCTACACGCCCCCTGTGCCTGTGCCGGTGACGTTTCAGGTGAATATGAGGGTCAAGATCGTCGAGAAAACATTCCTCCCGGACAGCGGAGATATCGTGCGCCTTGCAGGAAGCATGAATAACTGGGGGAGTTCGACAGATACGTTGAAGGATCCGGATCACGACAGCATTTATACCAAGACAATCTCGCTCCTGGAGGCGCAGGCAGTTCAGTACAAGTTCTTAAAAACTCTGCGCAGCGGCCTGGATTGGGAGAGCGGTAATAACAGGGGTTATACGGTCCCAACTGGCGGCGGCTCGGTCCCCGTAGCATACTACGATTATGACACAGTCGTGAACACGCCGATCAGCGCCAATATCCTCTGGCAGGTGGATATGAATACCTACGAACAACTCGGCTGGTTCCGTCCGGATCTCAAAGACACCATGCAAGTGCGCGGTCCGTTTAACGGATGGGGAGGCCAGAAGATGGCCCTGAACGGCTTCACACCAGGAGTCTATGAATTGCTGGCGAGTTACTCCGGAACGTCGTTTGATCAACTTCCGTTCAAGTTTTACATGCAACTCGATTCGGTGACCGCGGCCTCCCGATTCCCCGGCTTTTCCACCGATATGGACGGCGTACGGTACGACCATCCGGCGGAAACAGGCGATGGAAACAGGACATTCAACGTCCAGAACGGGGGGGACATCGCGACTCCGCTCTTTTACTTCAGCAGCATCAATCCGAAGGGCATTATCCCTGCAGGTGACACCGTCACGGTGACATTGCACGCAAACATGGGCCCTGCGACGCGCTATATCATTCCGTTTAATCCCGCCACCGATACCGTGACGATCGTCTTTCACGATGCGTTATCGAGGTTTGCTCAGGCGAAGCTCCAGGGTTCGTTCCCCGATTTGAGGATGTCTCGCGTTTCCCCGAGCGATTCCGTCTTCTGGGTTTCGTTTAACCTCATCGGTCCGGCGCACTACAACATGTTGTACACGATTCGATACTCGCAGGCGGGCGGGACGACTGTGGACCAGGGCGGCGGCCTGGGCGGAGCGAATCCATTTATCTCCCGGTATATCCAGCCGCTCTCGTTTGGTAAAACGAGGATGACGGCTGCGACTACAACTACCTGGCCGCGATCTTATTCCACGCCTGCGGATAATTGGCAGAAAGACAAGCCTCTGTTTGCCGAGACTCCTCCGTTTCCGATCGTCAATGGTGTGACTGAGGAAGTCGGACTTGGAATTCCGTCAGCGTATCGGCTCTTGCAGAACTATCCCAACCCGTTCAACCCTGCGACGAGGATCCGTTACACGATCCCGGAGCGTTCGCACGTTTCGCTGACCGTGTACAATCTATTGGGCCAGGAAATCGCGACGGTCGTGAGCCAGGATCAAGCTGCGGGGAATTACGTGGCCCTTTTCGAGGCGAACCGACTGGCTACCGGGGTATATTTCTACCGGTTGCAGGCGGGCAAGTTCCTGGATGTGAAAAAGATGCTGCTCGTCCGTTAAGATGGCCTGATCCCCGGGCTGGAACTCCTCACAGTCCAGGCAAGTGGCAAAAAATATGGCGCGGTGGATGCTCATAGCGAGCGCTCCCCGCGCCTTTTTTATTTCATTCGGTTGATGCGGGCGAGAAGGCCCCTCGCCAGTGAGTGCTTCGGATCGTCCTGGAGCACCTTCGTGAGCTGCTCGACCGCCTGCTCCTTCATGCCAGAGCGATAGTACGCAAGCGCCAGCACGTAACCCGATTCGCTGCGCTCCGCTACGGTGTGGCTGAGATTGACTGCTCCCTCGAGGAATGGAATCGCTTCGTTCGGCTGGTCCGCGTTGAGTCGCATTGCCCCGAGCGCCTGTTCGGCAAATCGTGTCTTCTCGACCGCGAGTGACTGTTCAAGGACGAGGCGCGCCTTCTCCGGCTCGTTTCTTCGCACGTATAATTGACCGAGAATGAGATATGCGGAGGAATTCAGCGGGAACTGATTGATCAGCGCCCGGTACTCTTTTTCCGCACGGTCCCATTGGCCGCCGGATTCGTAAACTCGGGCGGCTGCCACGTGTCCTTCCTCCCAAGTGGAAACCCCCATCACCATCCGTTCGACGATGTGTCCCATCGGATCGGACGGATTCTTCGTGTGAGGTTCTTTCGACGGGAGGCCAAACGGCCAGGATGAGGTCAGGGTTTCCATCCGCCGGGCGGCACACAGTTCGTCGAGTTCTGTCGCAGGACGCCGTTGCCAAAGCCGCTCGTCGCCGACGGTGTCTCTCGCATCCCACTCCTGCATTGAACAAAGGAGTTCGTGTTCACGGACCGAGCGGGCATATTCCTTCGCCATGAGGAAATACCCCCGCATGTTCGGGTGAAGGTGTTCGAGGATCAGGTTTGTGCCGACCATCGAATTGGGAGAGC